>Ga0302314_10002539_pt1 | contig 33824 bp, 32 predicted proteins | sample III_Palsa_N2_3_FD_200533 | JGI IMG/M metagenome (GOLD analysis project Ga0302314, IMG submission 200533) | Peat permafrost microbial communities from Stordalen Mire near Abisko, Sweden - III_Palsa_N2_3 | ecosystem: Environmental > Terrestrial > Soil > Palsa > Peat permafrost | place: Sweden...
CGGTATTTGGCCTGGTTGATCTTCGACAGGGCGAAGAGGACGATGAAGAGGACCAGGAGCAGCGTGATCATGTCGGCATAGGTCAGGAGCCACCGCTCCTGGCTCATGTCGTGCTGTTCCGAAGCGGCCTCCTTGCTCACGCGTCCCGTCCGCCGTCGCGCCGTTCCCAGCACCGTGTTCTGGGGTTGATTCATGCGGCCGCCTCCGCGTCCACCAGCGGCGTCACGGGCGCGACGGCATCGTCGGCCCGCTCCGAGGGCGGGAGGAAGGCGTAGAGGCGGTCCTTGAGGTCCATGCTCGACACGTTCAGCTGCATCGTCAGCAATCCCTCGATCACCATCTCGCGATAGGTGATCTCCCCGTCGGAGAGCCGCCGGAGCCTGTTCGATATCGGCAGCCAGACCGCATTGGCCAGAAGGACGCCCCACAGCGTGGCGGCGAAGGCCGAAGCGATCGCGGGCCCGAGTTTCCCGGGCTCGGTGAGTTGCCCCAGCACACCGATGAGGCCGATCACCGTCCCGAGGATCCCAAAGGTCGGGGAGAAGCCGGCCATGTCGGAAAAGAACTTGATCGAGGTGGTGTGACGAGTCCGGAGCCCGTCCACCTCGGCACCGAGCAGCTCGTGCACCCGTTCGGGGTCCGACGTGGAGGTGATCACCTGGATCCCCATCCTCAAGAAGGCGTCGTCAGTCTCGAGCTGCTCGAGCGCCAGGGGGTTCTGCCGGACCTCTCTCGCCATGGTGAGCAGCGTGTCGATGGTGCCCTTCATATCGGGAGGCTGACCCGGCAGCATGACGAGCTTGGCGGCCTTGGGCACCGAGCGCAGCCGACGCTTGTCGAAGCCAGCGATCGTGGCGCCCAGGCTCCCGCCCAGCACGAGAATGATGGCGGGAATCTTGATGAGATCCGTCACCTGGCCGTGGTCCAGGGTCATCGACACGACAACTGCCGCCAGAGCGAGCACAATCCCGACGGGAGTCATGGCCCGCTTTCCCCTCGCGGCCGCCCGTCTGGCACCGCGCTCAAGATCCTGACCGAATCGGCAGCACCCGCGCCCATCGCCTCAGACAGCAGCCCCGCCTTCTCGGACCTGATCCGGTCGTTGATGGTCTCGACGTCGTCGCGGACGATCAGGTAGGTCCCGTTGGTGAGGTAGACGGCAGCGTTCGCGCCCTGTTCCACGCGCTCCACGTGATCCTCGTTGAGGTACATGGTGGTCCCGTCGAGCTTCGACAAGGCGATCAAGCTGGTTCCCCCTCCCCCGACCCTCTTCCTGCCTTGAGTTACGGCCCGTCTGGGGTCAGAGTTGCGGGGGTTACACCGCTGGGCCAGGCATCACGACATCTCGACGAGCGATTGGAGGGCGGTCGACGTCGAGTCCACGACCTTGGTGTTCGCCTGGTACGCGGTCTGCGCCTCAATGAGATCGGTGAGCTCGGTGGCCAGGTCGACGTTCGATCCCTCCACGGCGCCGCCTTGGAGGCCGCCGAGGCCATTGGTACCGGGCTCGCCCAACTGGGCGCTGCCCGAAGCTGCCGTCGGCGTGTACTCACCGTCCCCAATGTCGTCGAGCCCCTGCGGGTTCGCGAACTGGGCGAGCGCGATGGTCCCGAGGGTCTGGCTCTCACCGTTGGAATAGGTACCCGTGATCGCGCCATCGGCGCCGATCGAATACGAGTCGAGCGTTCCCGCCGCGTACCCGTCCTGGGAGGTGACGGCGATGGTCTGGTCCGCCGCGAACTGGGTGACGGCGTTCTCGGAACCGGCGGCCGGAAAGTCGATCTGGGGCGCCGCGCCGGTCCACGTGTAGTTGCTGGGCGGGTTGTCGACCGCCAGCGGGGTCGTGCCGGTGCCGACCGCCGCCCCGTTGATCGTCGAAAGCTGCCCGTTCGACCCGAAGACCACGGTCTGCGGAGCGGTCCACAGGGTGGTGGCCGCGCCGGGAACAGTCCCCTGCATGCTCCAGGTGTTGGCCGCGCCGGTCGGAGTGAAGGTCAGGTCCACTGGGACTGCATTCCCCAGCGCGTCGTACATCGTCGTCGTGACATTCACCGGCGTGGTCGAACCGGCCGGAAGGTTGCCACCCAGGTCGACGTTCTGCGTCTCGGCCGGCGGCTCGGCCGACCCCACAATGATGCTGAGAGGCCCGGGAGGTGACGTGGTCGGTTGGCCGGCCGCCCAGCCCAGCACCAGGCCGCCGCCCTGGGTGGCGAGGTTCCCGTTGGCGTCGATCTGCAGGTCCCCGTCCCTGGTGTAGGAGGTCTGCCCGTTCTGGCTGACCACGAGGAAGCCGTTGCCCTCAATGGCCACATCCGAGCTCACCCCAGTCTGGGTGACCGGTCCCTCCGAGAAGTCCGTGGCAATGGCCGACACCTCGGCACCGGCACCGACGGCGGACGGGTTGGTGCTGGCCAGCGAGGTGCCGGACGCCGCTCCAGCGGGCTGCAGTTGCTCGGTCAGCAGGTCCTCGAATTCCGCCGTCCCCGACTTGAATCCGTCGGTCTCCGAGTTGGCGATGTCGTTGCCGATCGTGTCGAGATCGGTCTGCATGGTGTCGATGCCGGACGCTGCGGCACCGAGAGATCGAACGCTCATGGAATGCTCCTTTTTTGTTGTGGTCAGTCGGGATACGTGTGGTCGTGGTCCTGGTCGACGAAATCGAGACAGAGCCGTCGTCGATGTGTGCGGTGTCTGGTCAGCTCGAGGTGCCGCCTCAGCCGATCTGCTGCACGTCGGAGAGGGCAATCGTGGTGCTGCCCACGTCCAGCAACGGTCCTGAGGTGCCGTTGGTGACGCCGGTCACGGCACCGGTGATGGTGGTCCCGGACGCGTCGTCGGCCGTCACGGTCTTGCCGATGAGTCCCGCCGCTTCGCCCATCTGCGACGCAGACGACACCGACTGCAGCTGCTCGACCTGCGAGAGTTCTGCGATCTGGCTCATGAAGTCGGAAGAGTCGGTCGGGTCGAGCGGGTTCTGGTACTTGAGCTCGTCGACGAGCAGGTTGAGGAACGTCGACGGGTCGAGCAGTCCGGCCATGCCGAGGCTGCTCGTGTCAGCGTTGCTGGAGTCAGTGCTGCTCGCCTGGCTCGGATCCGTTACCGGTGAGATCGGGCTGGTCATGGCTTCTCCCTTTCTGGCGAAATTGCGGTCACGCGCACCCTGAGGCACACGACGTGGTGTTGGGGCGATGCGGTCACAGGATGAGATGGATCCGGCCGGGGTCACCGGAGGTGACCGGGACGGAGGAGAGGAGCAGGGACTGGCTCGCGTCGTCGGAGGGTGCCGTTGCGACCGACCCCGCTTCTGCCGTTGCTCCACCGTCTCCTCCAGGTTGGTCGCCCGGTTGGCCCAAGCTGACGTGCACCTCGACTCCTCCTCCGGCCAGCTGGTCATGCAGAGTCGGCAGGGCGTCGGAGAGCGCGTCGAATCCGCTGGAGTGCTCCGGGGTCAGCGTGACGTGCAAGACATCGCCCTGGAGTGAAAGGAGGGCCCGCACCTGACCCAGCTCGGGCGGGTGGAGGCTCACCTGCACGCTGTAGTCCCCTCCGCCCGCCGCCAAGGGGCGCGAGATGGAGGCAGCCAGGTCGCCGATGTCGAGGCCGGACGATGAGATCACTCCCTCTCCGTCTGGAAACGCGGCCACGGTGGAGCCTTCCTGCGCCGAGACAGCGGTGGACCGCAAAGACCCCGTGCCGGCTGCAGTGACTGCGGAGGCATTGAGCGCCGACGCGGTCGCGTTCGGCGTCGATGCGCTCGCCTCGCTGTGCAGCGGTCCGGCGCGCAGCACGACGGAGCCGGGAGCGACCTCGGGATCGGCCGAACCGCGCGCTCCTGTGCGCCCGACGTCACTCGCACCGGCGGGAGCCTGCGTGGCGCGGACGCCCTCGTCGGGCGTTCCGGCATCGAAGCTGTCGGGACGGTTTGCGGCCCAGGTCGTGGCGAAGGCGGGCGGCGACGATCCGTCGGCCGCGGCGGGCGCTGCGGCGTGGGCTGCGGCGACGGACGAACCTTCGGAAGGAGTTGACGCCGTGACCGCGGTCAACGCCTCGGGGAGCTGCGAGGCAGGGGATGTCGAGGGTGACTCAGTCGAGGAAGAGGCGACACCCGGGCTCGCAGCCACGTCGGTTGCCGCGCCCGCAGCCTGCGTCGGGCCGCAGACGGGAGCGGGAGTCCGGTCCGCCGCCTCCGTACGGTACGGCGGTGGCGACGCGGCAGCATGCGGGAATGGCGCGACGCCTGGTTTCGACGGAGTGGCCCGTCCTTGCGCCCGCTCGCGAGACGAGTCAGCCGCGCCTGCCGCGGACTTCGAGGAAACCGGGACGGCCGTTGCGACGGTACCGGTCTGGGGGGCGGCTTCGTCGGAATCCGGTGACGGCTCGGGCGGCGGAGAGGTGTCCGACGAGTCCGGCGAGTCAGGTCGATCGGAAGACGAGCGGGAGAGCACTTCGGAGAACGGCGGGGCACCCTCCGTCGAGGTGTCCCCACCCGCGACGGGAACCGACGACGGCATGTCGCCGGCGCCTTCGGCGGAGCTCACGACGACCGTGGCGGCACTCATACGGCCACCGTGCCCGACTGCCCGGACAGACCGGCAAGAGCGAGCACCGCGGGCACGTAGGCCTGGGTCTCGGCGTACGGCGGGATCCCGCCATAGCGCTCGACCGCCGATGAACCGGCGTCGTACGCGGCCAAGGCGTCGGTGTAGGAGCCGAACTGGCGGGTGTAGCTGCCGAGCAGTTGCGCCGCTCCTTCGATCGACTGGGTCGGATTGGTCGGGTCGACGCCCATGCCCGCCGCCGTCGCCGGCATGAACTGCGCGATGCCTTCGGCGCCCGCCGAGCTGACCACATTCGGCTCGAACCTGCTCTCGTGATAGAGCAGCCCGGCGAGGAGCGAGGCGGGAATCCCGTTGGAGGCCGCCGCCTGTTCGATCGTTCCGGCGTAGGCCGCCGGGACGGACACGTTCCCCATTTGGGTCGGGCCGCCCGTGCTCGAGCTGGCAGAAGCGGTGGTGCTGCTGGCGCTGGCATCGGGTAGCACCTGCCGGATGGCCACGACCTGGTCGGCGGGCACGGGTTGAACCTGGACCGTCGTGCCCGTGTACGGCGCGTCGATCATCTGGCCGTTGCCCACGTAGATCCCGACGTGACCGGGGGAGTTCGCCGTGCCGTCCGAACCGGCGAAAAAGAGGAGATCGCCGGGCTGCGCCGCCGCCAGGCTGGCGACCGGGGTGCCGACCTGGGCCTGCTCCTCGCTGGTCCTGGGCAGGGAAACCCCCAGCTGGCCGTAGACGTACTGCACGAGGCCGGAGCAGTCGAAACCCGAGGGGCTCGTTCCGCCCCACACATACGGCGTCCCTTCGAACTTCTCCGCTTCTCCCACCACGTCGGATCCGGTCACTGCGCCCGTGGCGGGAGCCGCCCCATCAGACCCCGGACTGGCGGCGCTCTGCTCCAAGGCCGAGGTGTCCCCGGGGGATCCGCCGCCGTTGCCAAGCGCGGCCACGAGCAGCGCGAGCAGCTCGGATTCGCTCCCCGAGCTCCCGGTGCTCGACGTGAGCGCGTCGAGCGGGTCGGTGGACTGACCCGAGGAGCTGAGCGCGGAGGTGAGCGAGGAGCTGAGTGAGGAGCCGAGGGTGTCGGACGAAGGGTCGGCATCCGCGGCGATGGCATCGGCGAAGAGGTCGCCGGTTGCCCCCCCTCCGGTCGCCTGGGCCAGAGTGGTGGCGAAGTCGTTGCCGGCCCCGTCGGTGTCGTCGACCGCCGATGCCGATGCAGGGGTCGAACCAGCCTGTGGGGCGCCCGGCGACTGCTGCAGTTCGGCAACGGTCTGTTCAATGTCGGCCAACGAGACTGGGCTGATCGTCATCGCACGCCGTCCTCTGCGGACTGTCGGGCAGTGGTCAGATCGTCGAGCGCAAGCCCTTCGCTTCGATCGAACTCCGTCCGCCACATCGCCAAGTGGCGCTCGTCGAGTCGCTCGAGTGTGGCCATGCGCTGCTGCGCGGTCCCCCAGGCCTGCGTAGCCTGCCGCGCCAGCTCTTCTGCTGTGTCCACCTCATCAGCGCGCTGCCGCGCCCGCTCGGACATCCGGTCGGACTGCGCCTGGGTCCACTGCACCGTGCCGGCGCTCAGCCGACCTGCGGGAGCGGCCAGGCCTGCGAGTGATCGTCGGGCACTCGCCAGCTCGGCCCGTGCGCACTGCAGTTCCCGGACGGCCGCGGCCAGCCGTTGCGCCGCGGCGCGCTCCTGCAACTGGCGGACCCGGAGCACCGAGTCGAGCCGGAAGCGGTATGCCTTCACGAGACGCCCTCCTCTTCGGGCACGAGGCGCAGCAACGCCTCGGTCGTGGCCGCGAGCGACGTGGTCTCGCTGACCGGTTGGCGCAAGAAGGCGTCGATGGCCGGTCGAAGCTCGACCGCCCGGTCGACAACGCGGTTGGTGCCGGGAACGTAGGCGTCGATCTCAATGAGGTCGCGTGCGTCGCGCCAGGCCGCGAGCAGCTCGCGGACCCTGGCGCCCGCCCGCAGCACCTCGGCCGGAGCGATCGCCGGAGCCACCCGCGAAATGGACTCGAGCACGTCGACCGCCGGGTAGTGGTTGCCCTCGGCGAGCGACCTCGACAGCCGGATGTGTCCGTCGAGGATGGAACGAGTCGTATCGGCGATCGGCTCGTTGATGTCATCCCCCTCGACCAGGACGGTGTACAGGCCGGTGATCGATCCGCGCTCAGCCCGGCCACTCCGTTCGAGCAGTCGTGGCAGCAGGCCGAACACGCTCGGGGGATACCCGCGTGTCGCCGGTGGTTCCCCCGCCGCCAGTCCCACCTCGCGCTGCGCCATAGCGAACCGGGTGACGGAATCCATCATGAGCACCACGTCGTCACCCCGGTCACGGAACCACTCGGCGATCCGGGTGGCGGTGAACGCGGCTCTGATCCGGATCATCGCCGGCGCGTCCGAGGTGGCCACCACGACGACCGAGCGGGCCATGCCCTCGGGCCCGAGGTCGCGCTCAATGAACTCGGCGACCTCCCGGCCACGCTCGCCGATCAACGCCACGACCGAGACCTTCGCCTCGGTGCCGCGGGCGATCATCGACAGGAGCGACGACTTGCCGACGCCCGACCCGGCAAAGATGCCCAACCTCTGGCCCTTGCCGCACGGGATGAGACCGTCAAGGGCCCGGACCCCCAGAGGAAGCTGCTCGTCGACGAGTCCTCTCCGCAACGGATGCGGGGGTCGCCCGTCCACGCTGACCTCCATCCCTCGGAGGGGCGGCCCGCCGTCCATCGGGCGCCCCAGGCCGTCCAGCACTCGCCCCAGGAGCCGCTCGCCCACGACGATCGAGAGTGGCCGGCCGATAGGTGTGGCCGGCGTTCCCGCCCGTAACCCGGTGGTCTCGCCGAGTGCCACGCACACCGACTTTCCATTGCGCAGCGCGACGACCTCGGCCTGCAGAGGCCCGTCGTCGGGGAGGAGCAGAAGACCGTCACCGACCGCGGCCGGCACGCCGCTGATCTCAATGGACATCCCGACCACCTGGTCCACCCGCCCGTAGGTTCTCGGCCGGGCGGCGGCTCGAGCCGGCTCGCACAACTCGTCGAGCAAGGTCGTCACCGGGGGTCCCCCTCGGGTTGCCCGATGATGACGGCCCGCACTCTTTCGAGGGCACGCGACAGCTGCGTGTCGATGGTGGTCGACCCGATCTCCACCAGAGCGCCACCCGGTTCGACCGTCGGATCAGCGATCACCGTCAGCGGGCGAGAGGGCGAGAGGTCGACCAGTTCCCCGATCGTGTCCGCATCGTCGGGAAAGAGCCGGGCGACAGCCGGGACCGTGCTTTCGTCGAGGGCCAGCGCTCGGGCGACGGCCTCGCGCCCGGGATCGACGGCGAGCGCCGCCTCCCGTCCGAACAGCGCCTCCAGTAGGTCGAAGGCGAATCGAGGCACCGCGTCCTCGAGCTGGGCGGACCGTTCCTCGTAGGCCGACCGTGCTGCATCCACCGAGCGGCACAGCGCGGACACGGCCCTGTCGACCCGAGCGGCGCCGGCACGCTCGGCGTCCCTGGCTGCCGCCTCGGCGTCCCGCTGCCCGTCGGCGTAGCCGGCCTCGTAACCCGCCGCATGTCCGTTGTCGGTCACGCCCTCCACGAGCGTGCACGGTGACAAGCGGGCATAGTCGATGGGCCTCCCCGGGTCGAGCGGACGGCGACGGACGGAGAGACCTTGTCCGTCGAGGATCCGCGGCCCGGCGGGCGCCGCCACAGCATCTCGTTGCATCGTCACAGGACAACCTCGTCGTTGCGGGCGATCACGATGACGCCTTCGGCATCGAGGTCCCGGGCGGTGCGCACGATCTCGGCCTGCGCCGCGTCCACCTGCGAGGTGCGGATGGCTCCCAGCACCTCGAGCTCCTCGTCGAGTGTCTGCGCGCCCCGTTCAGTCAGATTGCCGCGGATGTGGGCCATCGCATCGGTGTCGAGCTGCACCCCCTTGAGCGCGGTGGCGAGCGTCGAGGTCGGTACGCGACGCAAGATCTGCTGCAAGGAGCGAGCATCGAGTGCGATCACGTCGTCGAAGGTGAACAGGCTCGCTCTGATCTGCTCGACGAGCTCGCTGTCCTGCATCTCGAGCTCCCCGAGAATTTGTCGCTCGGTCTGGCGGTCGGAATGGTTGAGGATCTCTGCGATCGCCGATGCACCGCCGGCCACCGTCAGAGCCCCGACCGTGTGCAGGCTGCGCAGCTTGGCCTCGATCAGCGCGGTCGTCTGCCGCACTGCGGCCGGGTCGACGCGATCGAGTTGCGCGATCCGACGGGCGACCTTGATCCGGAATTCGCCCGGAAGCTCTGTCATGATGCGCGCCGCGTCTTCGGGCCGCATGTGCGCCAGCAGGACAGCCACCGTCTGCGGCTGCTGCTCGGCGAGGATGGCGACCACCTGGCGGGGATCAGCATGGGCGAGCACGGCCAGTGGCCCGGCCGTGCTCTTGTTCTCCAGCTCGTCGAGCACCTCGTCGGCGCGCGCTTGCCCCAACCGCTCCTGGAGGAACTGGCGGGCCAGCGTGATGCCGCCCTGGCTGACCAGGGTGGACTCGTGGATCCTGGCCATGAGCTCGGACAGGACCTCCACCACGGTGTCGGTGTCGAGCGATGGCAGGTTGGCGACCTCCGTGGTGAAGGTGATGGCGTCGGGATCCGACATCTCCTTCAGAATGGGCGTCGCCTTCTTGGGGCCGAGCTGGGCCAGCACCACGGCCACTTTCTGGCGGTTCGTCAAGCGAATCGAAGGCGCGACACGGTCGGCGACACGGTCGGCGACAGGAGCGGCGACGTTGATGGGGGTCGGGGGGTCGGACTCCCGATCCATGCTCGGGGTGCTGGGTGCGGTGGTCGTCATACGGGGAGCGTCCTTCCCCCGTCGACCTCGTCGCGCTCGTCCGCCCAGCTCTTGAGGAGGTGGGCCGCCTCCGCCGGCCGCTGCTCGACGAACTGGTTGACCTGCGCCAGGACGGCGTCCGACCCGAGCTGAAGAGCCGGGGCCACTCGTATGGCGGGCAGCTCTCCGGTCGGGTTGCGCTCTTCTTCCACCGGGATCATCGACGCGACCGGCCCGAGCTCGCCGAGGGCGATCTCTTGATAGAGCGGGCGCCGGCGCTTGGCCGCGAAAAGGGTGGCGGCCACCATGCCGCCGATCAGCAACAGGAGACCGCCGATCTCGCCTGCGTGCTCCAGAAGTTGCTGGCGGTGCGCCGAGCCGGCAGCGGAGGACAGGGCGCTCTGGGAGGTTCCGGCCGACGCGAAGGGCATCGATGTCACGACGAGTTGGTCGCCGTTGGCGGTGTTCAACCCGGCGGCCGCCGTCACCAACGACCGGAGCTCGGCCTGGTCGATCTTCTTGGCCTTCGACGAGTTGAGGAGCACCGCGACGGAGGTCCGTTCCACCTGACCTGGCGCCTGCTTCACGGTCTGTGTCACCTGGCCGACGGCGTTGGTGATCTGCGAGTTGGTCGTCGTGTAGGTCCCGGTGCCGCTGGTGGTGGTCGGGGCCTGACTCGAGCCGAGGACACCGGAGGGCGGCGTTCCGGTGCCGTTGTACGTGCTGTTCGAGTTGGTCTGCCCGGTGGGAGCCGTCACCGGCTGACCCTGCGCGTTCAACTGGAGGCCGTTGGTGGTGGTCTGGCTCTGGTTGAAGTTGAGCAGCGCGTTGACCTGGACGGCGGCGTTCCCTTCCCCGACCACCCGCGCCAGCAGAGCCGTGAGGGACGCCGCCAGCTGATTGTCGTAGGCATCTGTCTGCTGGGTGTTCGAAGCTCCTGACGTCCCGCCGGCGTCGCCCGGGGCGGTCAGGACATCGCCATGGTTGTCGACGACGGTCACATCGGACGACGACAGTCCCGGAACCGACGACGCCGCGAGGTGGACGATGGCACTGACCTGGCCGGAGGACAGCGCGGTGCCCGGCGACAGGTTGACGAGGATGGACGCCGTGGTGGCCTGCTGTGTCCCGACGGCGAAGTCGCTCTGCTGCGGGACCACGAGGTTCACCTGGGCCGACTGCACCCCCTGAATGGAGGAGATGGTCTGCTCGAGCTGGCCCTCGAGCGCCTGCTGGTACTCGACCTGCTGGACGAATTCCGACGTGGTGATGCCACTCTTCTCCAGATTGGAGAACCCGACATTGCCGGCCTGCGGCAAGCCCTGCTGCGCCAGGGCGATGCGCTCCTGGTCGACGTCGGCCGCCGGGACCAGGACCGTCGAACCCCCGTCCGCCAGCTGGTACGGGATCTTCTGGCTCGCCAACTGCTGGGTGATGGCACCGGCGTCCGAAGCCTGGAGGTTGGTGAAGAGAGGCTGGTAGCTCGGCTTGGACTCGTCCCCCATGAACACGACCGCGGCGACGATCACGCCCACCACCGCCAAGACGGTCATCACCTTCTGGCCCGTCGTGAAGCCGGCCAGGACCGTGGTGGCGCGCCCACGCGCCGTGCTCAGGGAATCGCGGGAGATCGGGACCAGCGCCATCGTCAGGCCGACATGTCCATGATGGAGTTGAAGGCGTCCACCGCCTTGTCCCGGACCGCCGTCACCAGCTGCGTCTCGAGATCGGCATTGGTGGAAGCCACCGTGACGTCGGCGATGCTCGCGTTGCCGGTCGCCGCCTGGAGCGACAGGTTGGTGGCGGCCTGCTGCGACGAATCCAGCGAGTCGATGGCGTTGCCGAGCACGTCGGAGAAGGAGCTCGACGATGTCCCGGTTGCCGCTTCCGCGGCGCCCGTCCCGGAGGCTGCCGCGCCGGATGCCGCACCCGACGCCGCTGATGCGACCTGCGACGACCCGGCGGCGATCGCCGAGCTGATGGAGGGAATGACCGGGATCACGTCAGGCCTTGATGCTGAGGATGGACTGGTAGGCGCTTGTCGCGTGCGACATGACGGCCGAGTTCGCCTGGTACGACGTCTGAGACTGCACGAGGTCCGTCATTTCGCTGCCCAGGTCGACCACGGGGAACTCCACGTTGCCCTGGGCGTTTGCGACCGGGTCGGTGGGGTCGTATTCGAGCTGGCCCTGAGCCGGGCCCTCGACGACCGCCTGCACCTGGACTCCGTAGCCGTCGCCGGTCGACTGGGGGTCCCCGGGCTCGGCCTGTGCTGTCGCGTCGACGTACTGGGCCTGGTACACCGGCTGGCCCGGGGTGACGCCATCGTTCATGTTGGCGACGTTCCCGCCGATGGTGTCGATCCAGGTCTGGTCGACCGAGGCGCCGGATCCGGCGATGTCAATTGCTTCGAACATGGCTGCTCCTATCCCGTGATGGCGTCCGAAAGAAGGGCGAACTGGTCGTCGAGGGCATTCACGACCGTTTGGTTCTGCAGGTCGTTCTCCTGCATGAGGGTCATCTCGGTGGGAAGCGACACGTTGTTCCCGTTGGAGCCCGAACTGAGGCCCTCGGGGACCGACTGGGCGGTGGCCTCCCCGCCGTTGGCCAACGCGTTGGCGAGGGAGGATTCGAAGGTGACCTGGTCCGCCTGGTAGCCCGGAGTGTCCTCGTTGGCGATGTTGTTGGCGATGGTCTGCTGCTGCTCGACGATGCTGTCAAGCGCGAACTGCAGGATGCCTATCGACTGGGTGGCGTCTGCCATGGCGTTCTCCTCGGCTCCGATGGGAGCGTCGGCCGTCCTGGCCAGAAACCGAGCAGTCCATGCTCACCGCGTACTACGTCCCCGCCTCACCGAGAGTTGCGGGGCGATGGGAACTCCGTCACACCCGCTGGTCGACGAAGTGCGACGTCGGAGGTGGTTGCGGAACGTGACTCCGGCGGTACCGCCGCATGTCGGACAGACGGGTGGACACCTCGATCGCCAACTGGTCGTAGCCGGCGGCGAGGAGCTGGACGCGGCTGCGCAGCTCATCGGGCAGGGGTGCCGTTGGACGCGGGGGCCCCGGTGGGCCGGGGCAGCCTGCCTCGACGGCCCGGCGCGATTGGCGGAGGTGCTCACAGGCCGCCTCGAGGTAGTCAGCCCACTGGTCGGGTGCCATCGACTCGATCGGGATTGTTCACGGCTCGTTGCCAAGCCTCTCGTAGCGGAGCAATGATCCGCCCGCACTCGCGCACCAACTCCGGATCCTTTCGCAGGTTCGCCTCCACCAGGTGGGAGAGCAGGAAGTCGTAGAGGGCCAGCAGGTCGCGGCCCCCGGTGAACCCATCTGGCTCGAGACTGTGCCGCAGCATGCGGACGATGCGCTGGGCGTGCTGCAGGCGCTCGTTGGTCACCTGGTAGTCGAGCGCTTCGAGGGATCGACCGGCGATGTCCACATCGGCGGCCAGACGGTCGTACAGCATGACCAGAAGTTGCGGGCCGGGGGCCGTCTGAATGGCCTGGCTGCGGTACTTGTCCGCCAGGTTGGTCGGGGGGGCCATTGGCTCAGCTCCCGCTCGACGAGCTGGAGCCGCTCGACGACGAGGACGAAGAGCCCAGGGACGAGGACGAGGACGACGACGAGCTGCCGCCGAAGGCCTGGTTGAGGAACGAGCTCTCGGATTGCAGCTGCGACAACGTTGTCTCCATGTTGGTGAACTCCGCCGTGAGGGCGGCCTGTTGGGTGGCCACCAATTGTTGCTGCATGGAGATCTCGCTCCCCACCTCGGCGAGCGTCCCTTGCAGGCCGGCGATCGTGACGGGGATGATCCCGTTCGGCGCCAGTGAGGATGTCGCGGCAATGTGCGCCAGCCCCTGGCCGAATCCGGGAGCGTAGGAGACGTTGCCCAGCGCGGTGGCCGACGTGATCCCGGGCGTCGTGACCTGGACGACGAGTCCGTCCGCGTTGTCGCCGCTGTTGTAGGAGCTCAGGTCCTGGCCCGAACCCACCGCAGCCAGGCCGTTGATGGTGCCGGCCACGTCCGTCCCCGTGTAGGTCGAGCCACCCGACGTCAGTCCCAGCTGGTCGGAGCCGGACGACGCCACCTGGAACGTGGCCGCCGACCCGTAGGCCGCCGATGCCAGCTGGACCTGGTAGGCGCCGGCGGACCCGACGAGGGCAGCCGAGGCGTCGATGCCGGAGGCGGCCAGCGCGGCGTTCATCCCGTTCACGACGTCGGCGACGGACTCACCGGCGGTGGCCGCGTAGGTGGCGCTGGCGGCTCCCCCGCTCACCGTGTAGGTCTCGGCCTGGGACAGGGCGGTGAGCCCGGAGGCCCAGGTCGACGAGCCGACGTCGACCGCCTGCTGCGCCGACTGGGTGACGGAGACCGCATAGGTCCCGGGCGAGGTGTTGTCGGTGGCGCCGGCCACCGACACCTGACCGGCGTAGGCGGGCAGCGCAGGGGCGAACGTCCCGCCTTCGGTGAACATCGACTGGACGCCGGTCGGGTCCTTGGCGTAGGCAGCCTCGAAGGCGGTCTGGTTGAACGTGATCGTCCCCTGACTGGTGATCGCCAAGCCGGCCGACTCCCCCGCCGTCCCGTCGGAACCTGCGCCTGATCTCCCCACCGCCTCGCCAATGGCGCCGAGGACCTGCTGGGCCAGGCTCGTCAGCGACAGGTTCCCGTTGAGCGGACCCGCCGTCTTCGTCTGGGTGTTGTAGGCGGTGTCGGTGGAAATGGTCGAGAGCAACTGGTTCGCCGCGCTGACGAGGGTCTGGACGTCGCCGGCCACCGTCGAACCGTCGGGCGACACCGTGACGGTCACCGGCGTCGAGCTCACCGAGGCCAGGTTGATGGTGATGCCCGGGAGGAGGCCCGACAGGGCGTTGGTCTGCGAGGTCACCTGATAGCCCCCCGTGCCGCCGACGGACACCACGGCGTTCTGGGCATTCGTCGTGGTCAGAAGGGCCCCGAGCCCGGAGCCGGCGAACGCCTGAGGATCGATGGTGGTTGACGAGGCGGTGCCCGTGCCGTTGGACGTGAGTTCCAGCGCGTAGCTGTTGGTCCCCACCTCGAGCGCGTTGGCGGTGACGCCGACCCCGGCACCGTTGATGGCCGAGACCACCGATTGGAGGGAGCCGTCGCCGACCGAGACGCTGTCCGCCGTCATGGAGCCGGCAGTGAGGCCCCCGGAGATCCCGACGGTGACGGTCCCACCTGTCCCTGAGTTCAGCGCGACCGAAGTCGTCCCGGATCCGGAGATGTCGGACACGGTGGTCGAGGTGCCGTCGACGCTGATCACCCCGTCGGTGCCGTTCACTGTCGACCCGGCCGACAAGCTGAGGGCGGACAAGGCTGACCCCCCGGTGACCTGCAACGACGCCGCAGATCCCTGCTCGGTCGTGGCGAGCGAGAGCTGACCCGACACGCTGGTCGTGGCACTGAGGCTGCCTCCGGAGGCCGCGTCGATGGCCTGGGCCAGTTGGCTTGGGGTGTACGTGCCCGAGGCCAGCGTGACGGTTTGCACGGCGCCGTTCACCACCACGTCAAGCTGGTCGTTCGACGGCCCGATGGTGGTAGTGGCAGCCAGGGGCGCGGATCCGGCCACCGTTGCTCCTGAGGAGGACTGGGTGACGGCAATGGTGTGGCCGCCGGCGGCAAGGCCGGTGCCCGCCGTCATCGACGTGATGCCGAGCGCGGCACCGCCCGACCCGACGAGAACGGAGCCGGAGGTGACGATGTCGTTAGGGGACGCCACCGTTCCGGCGGAGATCTGGGTCGAGCCGACAGCCAGCTGGTCGACCGCGAACGTCAGCGAGCCGGTCTGCGTGCCCGAGGTCACCGCGGCGGTAGCGACCGAGGAGTCCGAGGTTGCAGCGGCATACGCCTCATTGAATGCCGAAGGATCGGCGAGCGCATCGGCCGACTGCTGGAGCGAAAGCAGTTGCGTATTGATGGCCTGAAAGTCGGCGATCTGGGTGTTGATGGTCGATTGCTCGGTCTGCAGGTTGGTGAGCGGCTGTTCGTAGACCGCCATCTCGGCACTGATGATCGATTGTGTGTTCAGCCCGGAGACCAGGCCGGAGAAACTGACGGGCCCTGTGACCATCTGACTCTCCCCGCTCCCCTCGTGTGATCGAGTCTCGTTCCGTTGTCACGGAGGGGAGCCCTGGACGGCGACTGCCGCCCGGGGCTCCCTTTCCGTGGCTTCCGGTTGTGGATGAACCTGCGTCGCCGGTTACGACAGCAGCTTCAGGGCCAGGCTCGGCAGTTGCTCGGCCTGGGCGAGGATCGCCACGCCCGACTGCTCGAGGATCTGGTCGGAGGTGAAAGCCGCCGTCTCCTGAGCCACATTGACGTCCACCAGGTTGGCGTGCGCCGACTCGATGTTCTGCTGCGCAGTGGTCAGGTTCGAGGCCAGAGCCTGGATCTGGTTCTGCGTGGCACCGACGCTGGCTGCCTGACTGGCCACCGTCGAGATGGCGGTCTGCACCGCGGTCATGGCTGCCTCAGCGGCCGAGACCGTTCCGATGCTGACCGCCGCGGTGTTGACGGCCAGCGCCGTCGACGTTGCGGCGGCGATGGTGACGACCACCTGGTCGTTGGCGCTGTCGTAGGGACCGACCTGGAAGGTCTCTCCCGAGTAGGTGCCACCGAGCAACGGGGTGGTGCCGTACGTGGTGCTGGTCGCAATCTGGTCGAGCTCGGCCTGCAGTGAGGCGAATTCCGACTGCGCGGCGGCACTGGTGCTCGAGTCCTGAACACCACCGTTGGCCGCTTCCGTGGCCAGTGTGTTCATGGTCTGGAGCACCGACGCCTCTTGGTTGAGGGCGCCCTGCGCCGTCTGGAGCACCGACACGGCGTCCTGGGCGTTGTTGATCGACTGCCCGTACCCGTTGGACTCCTCCTGCAGGTACTGACCGACCAGGTACCCGGCCGGGTCGTCGGCGGCGGTCTGGATCTGCAAGCCCGATGAGAGCTTGTTCACCGCCGAAGACAGCATGTCGCTGGTGGCGTCGAGGTTGTTGTAGGCCTCGACCGCTGTTGAGTTGTCGTTGATGAGAATGCCCGACATTGTTCGTCCTCCTGATGACTATTGCCCTCCCTCTCCGGAAGGGGGAGCGTCCTTGCTCCGCTTCCTTCTACGACCCGTCCGGGCAACGAGTTCAGGTCCCGATGGCTCACGGCTTGCCGAATCTGTCACGGCGTGCCTCAACAGGCGCACCGATGAACAGGTGAAGGCAAGCTGGCCCGCTTCGAATGGGCCGATGTAGTTGAACTTGGGGTCCGCCGATACGGGTTTTGCATTATTTGGCTGAACGGGCGCTCCACGCTGTCGATAACGATCTTTGTCACAGTCCGTGAGCGCACATCGCGTCCGGTGGGTTAGGGGGAACAGGCACTCCATGTCGTTACTCGACGAGGTGCTCGTGGTTGGCCAAGAGGCGGGGAATGGCCCGAGCGACCTCCGCAGTGCTGCGGATGCGCTCTGGGCTCAGTACTGGCAGGATCACTCGCAAGAGCACCGAAACCGCTTGGTGCTGTTCTATGCGCCGCTGGTGACGATTGTCGCCAAGCGCTTCGCCCGTCGCTCGCGCTCGGTGGACGGAGTCGAGGAGCTCTGTTCGTTCGGGACCTTCGGACTGATCGACGCCATCGAGCGCTGGGACCCTTCACCCGGCTTTCAGTTCGCCACCTATGCGACCCGGCGGATCCAGGGCGCCATCATCGACGAGCTCCGGCACGAGGACTTCCTGCCGAAGCGGCTCAGGGCCCGCGTGCAGGTGTTCCACGCCACGCGTGACGACCTGGAGTCCACCCTCAGGCGGACGCCGAACATCCGGGAGATTGCCGCCGAGCTCGGCATCGGGGTCGCCGAGGCCATCGATCTCCGCGACGAGGCCACTGCATTGACCCACTTGGCCCCACTGACTGAGGGGAACGAGGCATCCGAGGGCAGGATCCTCGCCGCCGCGACCTCCGATCTGTCGCCGGCGGAAGGGGCCGAGCGAGCAGCCATGAACGATGCGGTCAAGGCCGCACTCCGGCGCCTCACCGAGCGCCAGCGCATGGCCCTGGTGCTCTACTTCTTGGAAGGACTCGCCAAGAGCGAGATCGCGGAGATCCTGGACGTCGGCCGGCCGCGAGTCACACAGCTGGTGCAGCAAGGCCTGCACAACCTCCGGGTCGAGCTCGGAATCGATCAGCCGTCCGACGTCGACGATCTCTTGCCTGACCCGGCGCGGCTCTAACCCGACGGACTTCTTGTCGTCTGATGGTCAACGCCGTCCCCGGGCGTGATCACGAACCCTGTCGGGCCTGACCCGATCCGCACGGTGTGCGGGCCGGAGACGATCGTCGATATCCGCCAACCGAGCGCGGACAGCTGCCGCACCGACCGATCGGGAGAAGCGGCGACCCGCGACCTGCCTGGCGCGGCGAACCTTGACGGCCGTGCTCTCGGCTTCGGAGACCGCGGACCGCAACAGGGAGCTGGCGTGCTGAAGATCCGGCTCCACCCACGTGGCCCCGGACGGGTAGCGGTACTCGTCGGCCGGGATCGACGCGGCCTCTGACCGCACCAGACCCGAGTCCTGTTCGGTCTGGAACTCCAGGGACGCCGTGGTCGCGGTGACCACGGTAAAGGTCCCCCAGGACATCGCCTTGGCGACCGCGCCGAGTCCTCCGTCGGCCCGGTGCAACGACAGGTAGCAGTCGGCGGACGCGAGAACGCGGTCTCGCTCGGCGGCCGACCACCCATCGGTGTGACGCAGCGCGACGTCAGGACGGCCCTCGACCGCGCCGACCAGCTGCGCGTGCTCGTCCGGGTGCCGGTCGGCATGGATGGTGTCAATGACGAGATGGTGGCCGTCAGCCGGTGAGAAGGCCGCGGTGTACGCCTCCACCGCCCCCAACGTGTTTTGACGGACGAACCCGTTGTCGTAGTCGAGGCTGGACGCGACGACGAAGCCGTCTGGGAGTCCGATCGACGCACGATCCCGCGGGGAGGGCTGCCCATCGACCGGGACCGCGACGCGATGGACGGGCCCGCGGAACACCGCCGAGACATTCACCGCCCCCCACGACGTGGGCGTCCACACCTCGTGGACCATGCTGGCGGCGTCGGCCATTGCCGGCGAGGGCGCCTGCAGGTCCCACACCCACAGGCCGACCGTGTAGCGGCCCTGGAACAGGGCGGAACCCGAGTCGAGGACGAAGTCCGTCATCTGGTCCGGGTGCACCACGATCAGGTTCACGTCGAACGGGAAGTCCGACGGGCCAAAGTGTGACCACGGCGATGCGACGTCCGCCCGTTCCCGGTGGTACGAGGTCGTCGAAACCGGGACTCCGCCGGAACGGAGCGCACCCGCCAGCCGGCGGGCGACGTCCGCTTCGACGCTTGTGCCCTCGAACGGGCCGACGATGTTCAGGCCTCCCCGCCTTGTTGTCGGCGCAGCAGCGAAAACCGCAATACGGTCTCTGCGGGCCGCAGTCGGAAGGGCTGTCTTCCTTGGGCCCGGAGACCAGGAGCCGGCCGCCGCGGCCGCCGCGGCCGCCGCCGCCGCCGCCAACGGTGTGGCGATCGGGGCGTCCGCCGCCGCTGGGGTCCCGCTCGCCAGCACCGGCAGCAGCGCCGGGGCTAGGCGGCCGATCTCCTCCTCGGAGAGCAGCCTGGCGGCCTGATCCAGCTCGTCCAGTGCGGTCCGGGCGATGTCGATGGCGCCCGCGTCCTGGAACGATCCGTAGAGCGCCGCCGCGGCCCGCACCCTGACGACAGGGTCGATCCCGGCGTCGTGACCGATCGCGACGAGTGGGCATGACGCGGCGAGGCCCGATTGCCGCAGTCGGGACGACCAGACCAGCGCACGGGCCAAAGGAAGTCTGGGCGCCACACGGGCCGCCGCGGCAAGGGGTTCGAGGTGGTCGGGGAACCGGGCCCACGCCCCGTCCAGCAGCACGTCGGCCAGCGGTGGGGCCAGACGGAGGACGCGGCCGAGCATCGGCACGAGGTCCTCGGCACAAAGGGCCGCGGTGATCTCGGCGGGAGAACGCTCGGCTTGCAGCAGCCAGTGCACGAGTTCCCTGACATCGGCCTCGAGCACGCCGTTGGACCTGACCGCGTCCAGCACGACGTCCGCCGCCTCGCCCCAGCGGCCGAGCGATGCCAATGCCTCCCCACGGATGGCTGCCACCACGTGCGGGCCGTACTCCATGCCGTCGTCGTCCCGGGCTCGACTCGGAATCCGGGCCAGGCACGCCAGGCCTTCTTCTGTCTCCCCCATGGCGAGCCGGGTCCTTCCCTCGGCGATGTCGGCCGCTACCTGGCTGCGCGAGAGCTGCCGCAGCTCCTTCAGCCGGGACAGCGCTTCCTCGAAGCGCCCTATCCGGCCGAGGATGTAGACCAAGTTGGTCACCGCCAGACGCCTGGTGATGCTGTCGGTGGACGACTCGAAGGCCTCAGAGAGGCGCACCACCGCCTCCTCGCTGTTTCCTGAGGACTCGAGAGCCCGTCCGAGGTTCATCAGGGCGTAGGTGCGATCGACCTCGCCGTCATCGAGCGCGGCGCGGGCGAGCTCGAGGTTTCGCTCCGCCTTGTGGCGATTGTCGAAGACCTCGGCGATGTAGCCGTGATGGATCAAGCGGGCACCCGACAGGTAGGCGGTCCGCAGACTGCGGGAGGGGTCGTCGGCCGCGACGACCTGCTCGTGCAAGCGATGCCGCCATGTCGCCGCTCGCCGCCGGAAGACCCGGATCGCGGTGTGGACCGAGCGCGGGTTCCCCGGTCCGTGCAGGTTCTCGATCGCAACGAGATGGGCCTCGACATCGGACGAGCGGTCGGAGAGCTGAGCCCGGAAAACGTCGGGGTCGGTCTGGAGCCGTTCGTCGGCGTCGATGGAGAGCACCCACTCGCCGGTGGCCAGCGCGAGCGCGGCGTTCCGCGCTGCCGAGAAGGAGTCCTCCCATTCGCCCAGCACGACCGTGGCCCCCGCGGCGCGGGCGATCTCCACCGTCCCGTCGTCCGAACCCGTGTCGTAGACCACGATCTCGTCGACGGCGTCCCGGACTGACTCCAGGCAGGCCGGCAGCATCTGTTCCTCGTTCTTCACGATCAGGCAGGCGGTAAGCAGCACGGGCGGGCGCAGGGCGGGCGGTCCCCACTTCTCCTCGAAGCGGACCTGATTCTCGAACTGGGTCACCTGCCAGTCGATGTCATTGGCGTCGAACGAGGCGTGGCCCCGGTGGTGGACGAACGAGCCGTGAGCAATGAGCAGCCGGAGGTTGCTCTGGCGTACTCGTCGGCACAGATCGTCGTCCTCGAAGCCGCCGATCTCGAAACGCTCGTCGAAACCGCCCAGGGCGTGAAAGGTGGACGTGCGCATTGCGAGACAAAATCCGACCAACCGCAACGTCTCGGCGGTCTGTCCCCTGTGGCCGGTCTGCCAGGCCTCGGCGAATTCCGTGAAGGCGCGGGAATCGGTGAGCGGATCGGGAGCGGCTTTCACCGCCTGCCTCCCCGAGACGTTGTCCGAACGTGGACCCACGGCACCGACGTCGCCCACTTCGAACGGAGCGACGAGGTCGTCGAGCCAGCCCGACGGCACGACGGTGTCGCTGTTCAAGAACACGACGACACTTTCCCGGGCCTTCGCCGCTCCCTGGTTACAGCCCCGGGCGAAGCCCTGGTTCTCGTCGTTGGCGACGACCTCCAGCCATTCGTAGGCCGCCAGCGCCTCTCGGGTCCCGTCCGTCGAGCCGTTGTCCACCACCACGACCCGGTCCTTCTGACCCAGGGTCGGACGGAGTGACCGCAGGCACCGCTCCGTGTGCTCCCAGGCGTTCCAAGCCAGGATGACGATGGTCACGGCCGGCCGGCCGTCGCCCGATCCGGGCGCAATGGGGGTAGCGTTGAAATCGTTCGCCACCGGTTGCACCTGGTGCATAGCGGGTACAACGTCCCGTGGATCAACGGAATTGAGGGGCGTGGGAAAGAGGCGAACGAGAGGCGCGAACAGGCGCAATGGGGATAGGAGCGGGGGCGATCGAACGATGTCGTGTCGATGCTGCTGACCCTGACCGACGTCGATCACCTGCTGGAATCGACGACAACGCTCGATGCGTCGACCCCTGCGGCCCGGCTCCGAGGCGGGCGGGACGATCTGGTTCATGTCGCAGTGCTGTTGTCCTACGCCCGTCACGTCCTGTCCGTCGACATCGGGGCGCTGGAGGCCATCGCCGAGACTCCGACCGGGGACCTGCAGGCGCTCGTAGACAACATGCCGCGTGTGCTCGAGGCGGCGTCCATCGGCGGGGGATGGTCGCTGTCACCCGACGCGCCGGCCACGACCGCATCGGCCCGTCAGGCGGTGGAGGGCGCGGCTGATGGCCTCATGCCGGCGCACGCCGAGTTGGCACGTCTCGACCTCCGTTCTCCCGCGACGGTACGCGAGACCCTGCGCGAGCTCGAGATCCAGGTGGCCATGGTCTCCGAGCGCCGCGAGCTTGTCGAGCAGCGGGTCCGGGAGGTCCAGAGACTTCTGGCAGACCAGTACAAACGCGGCGAGGCCGATCCCGACGACTGGGTCCGGTAAGGGCGAGACTGCTGGCCGCGGCCTTCAGGGCTCCCGCTGCGTCACCGATGCCATCTCGCCGGCCAACTCCGCCAGGGTCTCCTCACTGATGAGGTAGGGGGTGTAGAAGCCGACGCGATCCACGTGGCCCCCGAATCGGTCGGCGATGTCCACCGCCACTTCCCGGGGCGAGCCCACTGCGGCGAGCGCGGCCAACATGGCATCGTCGATCAAGCCCGGCATCTCCTCCCACCGTCCCGACTTGGAGAGCGCGTTGAGCTCGAGTTGGAGTGCCTCCCAACCCTCGCACTCGAGAACCGGGCGGTAGGCCGGCGTCGAGGCATAGAAGGCGACGAGCCACCGGGCGGCGATCCGGGCGGCCTCCATCTCCTCCTCGTTGCGCCCACAGCACACGATGACCTCTCCGGTTACCGCGAGCGACGAACGATCCCTGCCGCCACGGGCCAGACCTTCCTCAATGGCCGGAAGGCTGCGCCCAACGAAGTGCGCCGCGCTGTTGAAGGGCATCACGAACACGGCGTCACCCACTTCGGCCGCGAGTCGGAGCATCTGCGGTCCGAGCCCGCCGAGGCCGATGGGCGGTGGACCGTACGGGTTCGGCCCGGGATTGAAGAGTGGGGGCATCAGGGTGTGCGACCAGAACTCACCCCGGAAGTCCAGCGGCTCCTGGGTCTGCCATGTGGCGAAGATGGCACGGAGGGCCCCCACCATTTCGCGCATGCGCGCCACGGGACGGTCGAACGAGGCGCCGTAGCGCTTTTCGACCTGAGCTCTTATCTGCGAACCGAGACCGAGGGTGAACCGCCCTCCGGAAAGCAGTTGAAGGTCGTAGGCCTGGTGGGCGAGCTGTACGGGATTTCGCGGGAATGCGATGGCGACGTTGGTAGCCAGCTCCAGCGTTGTCGTGGCGCCGGCGGCCAGGATCAGCGGGGTGAACACGTCGTGCGGGCCCTCGAACGTGAAAGCCCCGTCCACCCCGAGTTGTTCCAAGCGGCGGGCATGCGCGGGCGCGTCTTCGAGCCCCGCCAACATCGTGTCGAACTTCATGAGGCCTCCTGTCGCCGTCCAGCATGCCCGCTGGCGCGCGCGCCAACTAGACCTCGAAGGTCTCCCCCGGCTTGCGATGGATCGTGAGCGCTGCCACGACGGCGCCCACCAGGATCAGGGAGCCGGACAGGAGCAGCGCCTCGTGAAGTCCGGAACCGAACGCGTCGTAGGCGGCGTTCACCACTTTGGTGGCGATCTTCGCGACCGCCGCGTTCTTGTTGTGTTCGGCCGAGGTCGCTGCGCCTCCCTGCGAGGCACCACCGGTCTGGATCGCGTGCTCCACCAGGCTCTGGAAATTCGGCGGGATCCCGATCGCCTTCAGCCTGGCGGCGAGGTCGCCCGTGAGCTTGGCATTGACGATCGACCCGAGGATTGCCACACCGAACACGGCGCCCATTTCCCGGCTCGTGTTGGTGGCCGAGGCCGCCATGCCCGAGCGCTCCGGCGGTACCACGGACAGCGGGACGGACGTCACCGGCACGAGCAGCATGCCGATGCCGATGCCCGCCAGTGGGAGGACCCAACCCAAAGTGGCGAAGTTCACCGTCGGAGAGAGCACGGCATTGGCCACGAGGATGCCGCCACCGGCGAGGAGGCACCCGAAGGCCATCGGCCAACGTGGTCCGACGCGCGCCACGAGGGGGCCGGTGAGCGCCGACACGATGATCAGTCCGGCGGCCATCGGGAGGAAGTCCACCGCCGTTTGATAGGCCGAGGCATCCGCCACCACCTGGAGGTACAGGGCAGTGAAGAAGAAGATGGAGAAGGTGCCGAAGTAGGCGACGAACGCGACGAAGTTGGAGCCGGCGAAGGGCGGGAGGCGGAACATCGACAGGTCGAGCATCGGGCTCTTGACCTTCTTCTCCGTGATGACGAACGCGACGCCGGACACGCCACACGCAATGAAGAGCCCCACGATCCACGATGCGGTGTAGCCCGACGTCTCCCCCTGGATCACGGCGAACGAGAGACAGGCCAGGAACGCAGCGCCGAATATGAACCCCAAGACGTCGATGCGGCGCCCTTGACGGTCTGAAGTCTCCGGGACGGCGACGGCCGCCAGGACGAACGCAACGGCACCGAATCCCAGGTTGAACCAGAAGATGGCACGCCAGCTCGAGAAGCCGACCAGGAAACCCCCGATGACGGGGCCCAGGGCCAGGGCGAGGCCCGACACCGCGGCCCAGATGCCCAACGCATCGGCGCGTGTCTTCCGATCGGGGTAGACGTGCCGGATGATGGACAAGGTGCCGGGCTCGCTGGCGGCGGCTCCGATCCCCATGACGACGCGGCCGACGATCAGCCAATCGACGTTGCTCGCCGTCGCGGCCACGACCGAACCGGCACAGAAGATGGCGACCCCCACGAGCATGACGCGCTTACGCCCGAAGATGTCTCCGAGCATCCCAGCCACCAACATGAAGCTGGCGAACGTCAGGGCATACCCGTTGACCACCCATTGCAACGAGGTGACACCCGCGTGCAAGTCGCTCTGGACGTTGGCGAGCCCGACACTGACGACGGTGTTGTCGAGGAACGTGAGGAAGAGGACCCCGCACAACGTCGCCAGCGCGAGGGCCTGGGCGGCTGAACCGAGCCCGCCCTGCTTGATGTCGAAACCGGGTGGCGCGCCTTCACCGGCGAGAGTGCCCTCTGCCCCCTGGGTCACCATTGCGTGCCACCCCCTGGCAATGGGACTCGGCTCGGCACGGTCCCGTGGTCCATGGGCACGAGTTTTGCCTACCCACGCTGGGGGTAGTGGAATCCCCAGCAGGGCGCCGCCCGGAGAACGGGAACGCTTGCCGACGGCCCATCGGTACATCCCTGAGACGTGCCTGTGGAGTCGTGTGCGTGGCTGACGCTTGGAGGACCGGCAATGGGATTCCGTACTGCAGAGCGATCGCCCCGGCAATGAGCGAGGCCGACGACGGTCTGGGCCCCTACTTGGAGCTGATCGATTACCCGTACTACGTGGTCACGGTGAGGTCACCCGACGCGGAGATGAGCGGCTGCCTGGCCGGCTTCGTGACCCAGTGCAGCATCGATCCCCCGAACTTCCTCGTGTGCGTCTCGAAGGTGAACCACACCTTCGGTGTCGCCGAGCGCGCATCGGGCATGGGTCTCCATCTCCTGGGTGAGGACCAGGTCGATTTCGCCCGCCTCTTCGGCGAGGAAACCGGCGACCTGGTGGACAAGTTCGCCTCGGTCGACTGGCGTCTCGGCTCGACTGGGGCACCCCTGCTCGTGGAGGCGGCGGTCAGCGTGGAGGGGCAGATCCTCGGGCACTTCTCCGTCGGCGATCACGAAGCGTTCCTCATGCGTGCCGTGCGCTCGGTCGCAGGCGGCCATCCTGGGTTGCTCATGTACAGGAACACCCCGCCGCTGGAGGCCGGGCATCCCGCCTGACGGCACCGCCGGTCAGGCGTGCGCCTGCCAGAACTCACGCAGGAGCGGGACGAGGTCGGCCGCCCGCTCATCGGGCCAGAACAACATCGCGTCCGGAATGAGCACGACCCGCTGGACACCGGGGATCATGCTCGCCAGGCGCTCCGCCCATTCCGGCGCGAAGAAGGAGTCGCCGGTACCCCACGCCACCTGAGACGGAGCCTGCAGACCGGCGAGCAACGGTTCCACGGCCATCAGCTCGGCGGCCGAGGACGCCGTGAGCAACCGCTCGAGCCCGTTTCCCTGATCGGGGACGAACGGCGCGAGATAGCTCGCCAGGACCTCGTCGGGGAGTTGGTCGGGGTGCGCGTAGCCCATGCCGAACCCGGCCTCGGAGCGGGCCAGCGTCAGGTCACCGGCCATGGCGGCCACCAACGGCCCGAACTCGCCCGCCTCGGCGAGCGCGACAAAGGGCTTGAACGCCTCGGGCGGGAAGTTGTCGTGCACATCGCAGTTGGTGAGCGTGAGCGTCCGGATGCGCTCGGGGTAGCGGGCTGCGAACACCTGTGCCACTGCTCCGCCGGTGTCGTTGGCCACGAGGTCGACCTGTTCGAGGTCCAGACGCTCGCACAGCTCGTCGAACATGGCGGCGAGGCCGTTCAAAGACAGGTCGGCGGCGCCGTCGTCGGGGACGGGCGTCGCGCCATGCGCCGGGAGGTCGGGAGCGATGCAGCGACGCATGTCCGCCACCGCCCAGATCACGTCGCGCCAGATGTCCGCGTTGACCAGAACGCCGTGGAGGAAGAGTGCGGCGGGCGCGTCGGCATCCCCATCGCCTTGGTCGACGTAGGCCACGTCGCCCCGGCTGAGGCCGATGCTCCGGCGCGGCAGCACCGTCGGAGCTGCGTGGGTGGGTCCTGCCTTGTCTGTCTTCGCTGGAGGGGTCATGGGAGGAACTTTACATACCAACAGTCTGTTTGTAAAGAGGCGGATAGGCTTCCGGCGTGCCCACGCAGGCGGAACGCACCGAGGCCACCCGGGGCCGACTCATCGCCACGGCGCGACGCCTCTTCGCGGAGAAGGGGTTCGCCGCCACGTCCACCGAGGAGATCCTCGCCGAGGCCGCGGTCAGCCGAGGGGCGCTCTACCACCACTTCCCGAGCAAGACCGACCTCTTCCAGGCGGCCTTCGAAGCGGTGGAGGACGAGCTCACCACCCAGGTGCTGCAGGTCGCCACCGGCAGCGGCGAGACCGACCCGATAAGGATCCTCGAGGTCGGGTTCGACGCCTTCCTCGACCAGTGCACGAACCCCGAAGTGCAGCGCATCGTGATGCTGGACGGTCCGACGGTCCTGGGGTGGGACCGCTGGCACGAGCTCGACGAGCGTTACGCCTTCGGCACCATCAAGACCGTGCTGACCGTGGCCGCCGATACCGGTCGGATTCAGCAGTCGGCGATCGATCCGCTGTCACACCTGCTGCTCGGCGCCGTCATGCAAGCCGGCATGGTCGTGGCGCGAGCAGATGATCCGCTGGCGGCGAAGAGGGCGATGACGGACACGTTCGGCGGGCTCGTCTCAGCCCTCTGAGCTCTCGCCGTCGCCGGCACCGGCGCCGAACTCCGCCACCCAGGCCGGCAGGCGCGCCGGCCGCCCGTGTCCGTCCACGCTCCCGTGCACCGTCACTGCGGTCGCACGCGCCGCACCGCCCACCGCCAGGAGGTAGGCGATCTGGAAGGTGGCACCACGGACGACGCCGATGCGCAACGACACGTCCACCTCGTCGTCGAAGCGCAGGGGTTGGCGGTAGCGCACCGAGACCTCGAGCACCGGGAACTCGCGGGCGGCGGGCGCGTCGCCGCCGCGCACGGCATCGTAGGAATGCCCGATGGACCGCAGGTACTCGACGCGGGCCTCCTCGAGATACGGCAGATACGCGGCATGGTGGATGATCCCCATCGCATCGGTCTCGGCGAAACGGGTGCGCAGCCGATGGGTGAACGCATAGTCCGACGGGTCGCGCGTGGGCTCGAGCGACTGGCGGGCCATGGTGCGGGACCTACTCGCCCGTGGTCCCGGTGGTGGCCGCCGACGACGCGCCGGCATCGGAGGCGGCAGCATCGGACTCGGCGGCACGGCGGCGGCTCGACGCCAGCCGGTTCACCCGGTCCTGGCTGAAGATGGCGAACTCACCCTCGGCCTCGACCGTCACCACCCCACCCTGCACGATCCGACCCTTGCTGAAGACGCGGCGATCGGTGACCTCGGTCACCCAGCCCTCGAACACGGCTTCCTCCCCGACGAGCGTGGGGCGGACGTAGCGCACGGCCAGCGACACCGTGGGCCCGACCGCCCCCACAATCGCGTTGGCTGCCGTGAGGATGATGTCGAAGGCGGCGACGAGCACTGCGCCGTGCACGCAGCCGGGCGCACCCTCGTAGGTCACGTCGAAGACCCCCCGGCCGAGCGCCCTCGGAGGCTCGAAGTCGAGGACGAGCGGCAACGCCACCGGATTGAACGGCCCGACGACCACGTCGTAGGGCATGGCGCCACCGAGCGGCACGTCCTTGGGCGGACCGTCGTCGTCGGGGGGAATGAAGCGGGGCAATGGGTCCGCCGGCAGGTGGGTCTCGAGCTCGTCGGCCAGCGCGGCCAGCCGGGTCGTAAGGCGGACGGTGTCGGAGGCCGGCGGCGCGGCGGTGACTGACAACCGGATGAGTCGGCGCAGGACGTCGGCCAGCTCACGCGCCTCGGGCTCGCGGTCCCGCAGCCCGGGATGGTTCTGGAATGACGTCGGCCGGGGGTCGGGCGTCAGCACGGCGCGAAGAGTACTGCCGGCCCTCAAGCCCGCGACATTCCGCCCCTGCTGCCGACAACACGCCGATCGGACGCCGAGGCTCGCTCGTAACATGGACCGGTGACCCCTGAGCACGCAGTCCACTTCTCCTCCGGCAGCCCCGACACCGTCCTCGACCCGCTCGATGCGGACTTGGCCGTCGCGCTCGACGCGGCCCGGCTCCTCCCTCCAGAACGGCGCCGCCAGGCGGTGGCGGCCGTGGCGGCCCGGGATCCGCACTGCCTGCAGGCCTGGGCGGACCTGGCCGAGTTGGCCGACGACCCGATCGAGCGCTACGCCTTCGCCCGCGTCGGCTACCACCGTGGGCTCGATGCGCTGCGGGCCGCCGGCTGGCGGGGCTCGGGCTACGTGCGCTGGCGCGACGAGCCCAACCGCGGCTTCCTCCGTTCGCTGCACATGCTGCAGCTGGCCGCAGGGGCCATCGGCGAGACCGACGAGGAGGTCCGCTGCGACCTCTTCCTGCGCCAGCTCGACCCCGAATGGGGCACCCGGGAGGCCTGAGTCGGGCGGGCGGCCCGAGGACGCGCGGCCGACGCCCGCACGTAGTTAGAGCATCTAACTGTATGATGTCGGGGATGGCTGTGACCTCCCCCCTCTCTGCTGGCGCGGCATCCCGCGGCAAGGGCGCCGCCCGCGCCGGTGACAAGGCGAAGGCCACACCCCCCGTCCTGGGCACGTACGGCCGTGTGGCGGCCTGGCTGTCCAAGCGGGTCGAGGTCGCGTTGGCCCAGGTAGAGCTCACCCTCCCCCAGTACCGGGTCCTCGGGATTCTGGCCGAGGGCTCGGCCGCCGCCTCGGGCCTGGCCGACCGGCTGGCCGTGCGCCGGCCCTCCATCACCGCCCTCATCGACGGCCTGGTGGCCCGCGGCCTGGTCGACCGCCGCCAGGAGGACATCGACCGGCGGCGGGTGGAGCTGCGCCTGACGCCCGAGGGGATCAGCACGCTCGCCCGCGCCGACGTGGCCGTGGACGACTACCTGATCGCCATCGCCGGCCACCTGCCCGACAAAGAGGAAGCGGTGGCCCTGCACTCGCTCGAGCTGTGGGCCCGGGCCATGGTCGAGTCGCGCCAGGGCCCGCGTCCGGGCTCCAACGACGCCGCGGCCGCCGCGGCCACGACGCCCATCCGGCGAAAGGCGCCACGATGAGCACCACCGAGGACAAGCTCGAGGGGACGCCCGCCGAGGTGGACACCGCCCGAACCGGTCCGGCGGCGAACGGCGCGGCGGGCACCCAAGAAGCCGAGACCCAGGACGGCGCGCCGCGGCTGCCGCTGGCGGCCTACGTCCCGATGGGGGCGACGAGCCGCTACACCAAGCCCAAGGCCACCATCGACCCCGACCGCTCCAAGTCGTGGATCAAGCGGGCCACGCCCATCGTCATGGCGCACAAGGTGCAGTGGTTCAGCGCGCTCATCTTCTCGTTCCTCGGCCTGATCATTCAGGTGTGGATCCCCAAGATCCTCCAGAACGGCATCACCAACGCGCTGATCAACAAGACCCAGCCGTTGCACAACTACGTGGAGTTGATCGCCGTGCTGGCGCTCTTCACGGGGCTCTTCGGTTACATCTCGCGCAACAACCTCTTCAAGGTCGCTTACGCGATCGAGTTCGACCTGCGCAATATCCTCTACGAGCACTTCACCCGGATGTCGTTCCCCTTCTACGACCGCGTCCAGTCCGGGCAGTTGATCTCGCGGGCCAACTCCGACATCCGCTCGGTGCAGATGTACCTGACCTTCGCCCCGATGATCCTCGTGCAGTGCTCCATCGCGGTGGTCGCCTTCGCCTTCATGCTCTCCATCAGCGTCCCGCTGGCTTTCGTCGCCATGGCGTCCATGCCGTTCATCTACCTCGTCGGCATCAAAATGCGGAAGTCACTCTTCCCCGTGTCCTGGCTCATTCAGTCCCGGCTGGCCGAGGTGGCGACCGTCGTGGACGAGAACGTCAACGGCGTGCGCGTCGTGCGCAGCTTCGCCGCCGAGCAGCAGCAGCTCGGCCAGTTGGCCAAGGCGGCCGACCGGGTCCAGTGGGGCTACATCAAGGACGCCGACCTGCGCGCCCGCTACGCCCCGCTCGTCCAGAACCTGTCCCAGATCGGCCTGGTTCTCGTCCTGCTGGTGGGCGGCTGGTTCGTCATCCACGACCACCTGCCGGTCGCTTCCATCGTCTCGTTCAACCTCTACCTGGTCATGATGCAGGCCCCCTTCATGATGCTCGGGATGCTGATCATGATGGGCCAGCGCGCCTCGGCCTCGGCCGACCGGATTTTCGAGATCATCGACGAGAAGCCCACGATCGTCGACCGGCCCGACGCCATCGACCTGGTCGACTGCAAGGGTGACGTCTTGTTCGACGACGTGAGCTTCGCCTACGCCGACGACAGCCTGCTCTCCAAGACGAGCGACGACGGGCCGCGCGAGATTTTGCGCAACCTGAACCTGCACCTGCACCCGGGCGAGACCATCGCCCTGGTGGGCCGCACCGGCAGCGGCAAGTCCACCGTGGCCCGTGTGCTGGCCCGCTTCTACGACGCCACCGGTGGCACGGTGCGGGTCGACGGGCACGACGTGCGCGACCTCACCCTCACCAGCCTGCGGGCCAACATCGGCGTCGTCCTCGACGAGCCCTTCCTCTTTTCGGTGTCGATCCGGGACAACATCGCCTACGGACGGCCGGACGCCTCGCTGGAGGAGGTCAAGGCCGCCGCCGAGGCGGCCGGCGCCACCGGCTTCATCAACCGGCTGGCCGACGGGTACGACACCGTGGTCGGCGAGCGGGGCTACACGCTCTCGGGCGGCCAGCGCCAGCGCATCGCCATCGCCCGCGCCCTGCTGGTCAACCCGCCCATCCTGATCCTCGACGACGCCACCAGCGCCATCGACGTGAAGGTGGAGCAGCGCATCCACTCCTCGCTGCGCGTCCTGATGGAGGGCCGGACCACGCTGATCATCGCCCACCGCCTCTCGACCATCAGCCTGGCCGACCGGGTGGTACTGCTCGACAGTGGCCGCATCGTGGCCGATGGGACCCACGCCGAGCTGCTGGCCTCCACGCCGCTGTACTCCGAGGTGCTGGCGCAGGCCTCCAGCGAAGAGCAGCGGGCGGCCGAGGCCGCGGCGGGCGCCGAGGACCTCGGGCTCGATGTCGACGTGCTGGCGCCGGTGAGCGTGTCCCTGGCGCCGGAGGACGGGCTCCTCGAGACCGACGACGAGGTCCTCGAGCCCGAAAGGGGTGAGGTCTGATGTTCGGCGGCGGAGGAGGAGTCGGTCCGCCGATGGGCGGTGGCGGGGCGCCGGGCTCGGCCCAGGCCGGGCTGCCCTTCGGCGGGATCCCGCACGAGCTGCAGGCCGGCGTCGACCTGCTCCTGGCCGAGGAGCCCGACCGCGGCGAGCCGGACGTCGTCTTCACTCAGCTGCCGACGGAGCACGAGTCGAAGAAGCTCTCGCTCACGTCGCTCCTCTTGGAGTACCCCGGGATGTGCGCGCTGGCCGCGGTGCTGGTCGGCCTGATTGCCATCTTCACCCAGCTCGGCCCGAGCCTCGTCTCCTACGCCATCAACCACGGCCTGACGCCGCCCCACTACGACTACGGCGTCGTCGTCCTCATGGCGGTGCTCTACCTGGTGTCCATCGTGGTGTCGGGCAGCGCCCAGTGGGGCCAGGCCCGGGTGACGGGCCGCCTCGCCTCGTGGGTCATGAACGACCTGCGCATCAAGGTCTTCCGCCACCTGCAGCGTCTCTCGCTCGACTTCTTCACCGAGGAGAAGGCCGGCGTCGTCATGAGCCGCATGACGAGCGACATCGAGAACCTGCAGCAGCTGCTGCAGGACGGGTTGGCGCAATTCGCCATTCAGGGCCTGACCATGGTGGTCATCACCATCTTCCTCTTCCTCACGAACGCCAAGCTGGCCGCCATCACCGTCTTCGCCGTGCTGCCTCCCCTCGTCATCATGTCCATCTGGTTCAAGCGGGCCTCCGAGCGCGGCTACGACAAGGTGCGGGACGGCATCGCGCTCGTGCTGGCCGACCTCTCGGAGAGCCTGCAGGGCGTCCGCATCGTCACGGCCCACAACCGCCAGCGCTACAACGTCGAGACGCACCGCGACATCGTGGGCTCCTACCGGGACGCCAACAACTACACGGGGCGCATCAACGGGATCTACGGGCCGGGGTCACAGGTCATCAGCGTCTTCGGTCAGCTGCTCATTCTGGGCATCGGCGGCACCATGTACCTGCACCACCCCCAGGAGATCAACCTGGGCCAGCTGACCGCCTTCTTCCTCTACGTGAACCGGTTCTTCTCCCCGATTCAGCTGCTGGTGCAGCAGTACAACACCTTCCAACAGGGCCGGGCCTCCGTGTTCAAGCTGCGCGGCCTGCTCGAGACCGAGCCCTCGGTCCTGGAGGCGCCCGACGCCGTCGAACTGCCCCCGATCAGGGGCCGGATCGACTTCGACCACGTCTCCTTCGGCTACGACCCGGCGGTGCCGGTGCTGCACGACGTCGACCTCACGATCGAGCCCGGCGAGACCGTCGCCTTCGTCGGCGCCACGGGGGCCGGCAAGTCGACCATGGCCAAGCTGGTGACGCGCTTCTACGACCCCACGGCGGGCCGGGTGCTCATCGACGGCTTCGACCTCAAGCAGGTGACGCTGGAGTCGCTGCGGCGGCAGCTCGGTGTCGTGCCGCAGGAGCCCTTCCTGTTCGCCGGCACCATCCGGGACAACATCGCCTTCGCCCGGCCCGGCGCGCCCGACGACGAGGTCTGGAACGCGGTGCACCAGGTCGGCCTGGGCGAGCTCGTGCAGCGCCTCCCCTACGGGCTCGACACCCCGGTGCACGAGCGCGGCCAGTCGTTGTCCTCGGGCGAGCGCCAGCTCATCGCCCTCGGTCGGGCCTTCATGGCCGAGCCCCGGGTCCTGGTGCTCGACGAGGCGACCTCGAACCTGGACCTCAAGTCCGAGACGATGGTGGAGGCGGCGCTCGACGTGCTGCTCGAGGGACGCACGGCGGTCCTGATCGCCCACCGTCTGTCGACCGCCATGCGGGCCGACCGCATTGTGGTCGTGGGCGACGGGCGCCTTTTGGAGGTGGGGTCGCACGACGAGCTCGTCGCGCTCGGCGGGCACTACGCCGAGATGTACGAGACCTGGATCAACCAGTCGCACGCGGCGTAGGGCGCGGCGCGGTCTCCCGGTCTCCCGGTCAACGAGTTCGTCCCTGTCTGCACAATGGCAACGGCCCAACCCCCCAACGGCGAGCTGAGCCAGTTGCAGAGGGAGGTGCTCGAGCGCGGCGAGCACCTGTTCCAACAACTCGGGACACGCGACGTGCCATCGCCCGATGGTCACCTCGTGATCGAGATGGACGTCCTGCCCCAGTTCTCCAACGTGCGCGGGGCTCTGCAGGGCGGACTGATCGCCGTCCTCGTCGACGTCTGCGCCGGACGTCTCGCCTATCAGTCCTGTGATCACGAGAACGGGTTCAGCACGGCGACGTCCGACCTGACCATTCATTTCCTGTCACCCGTCGTGGTGGGTCCGGCCCGGGCCGACGCCTGGATCGTGCGGCAGGGGCGATCC
>Ga0302314_10002541_pt1 | contig 33809 bp, 29 predicted proteins | sample III_Palsa_N2_3_FD_200533 | JGI IMG/M metagenome (GOLD analysis project Ga0302314, IMG submission 200533) | Peat permafrost microbial communities from Stordalen Mire near Abisko, Sweden - III_Palsa_N2_3 | ecosystem: Environmental > Terrestrial > Soil > Palsa > Peat permafrost | place: Sweden...
TCGAAGCCGCCGCCGCCCGACGGCCACATGTCGAACGGCCCCATCGGAGAGGTCTGCCACACCGGCACCTCGTGGCACTTGCCGAACTGGGCGGTGGAGTAACCGTTTAGCTTCAGCGTCAGCGCCAGCGGCGCCTTGGTGTTCGGCGTCAGCGTCGTCTGGCCCGGTGCCGAGGTCGCGGTCTCGGTGATGCTGCCCATCGCCACCGAATGATGGTTACGGCCGGTCAGCAGGGCCTTGCGGGTCGGCGCGCACAACGCCGTCGAGTGGAACCGGGTGTACTTCGCGCCGCCGTCGGCCAGCCGCTCCGCAGCAGGCGTGCTACAGGGGCCGCCGAACGCGCTCGATGCCCCGAACCCCACGTCATCCAGCAAGATCACCAGGACGTTGGGCGCGCCCTCAGGCGGCCGCAACGGCTCGACTGGCGGGAATTTGGTATCCGGGTCCTTGGCGTCATACGTCACCAGGCCGAAGCTGGGCTGGTCTGGGATCGGCAGGACACTCCGCTGCACGTCGCGAGCCATCGATGCGCCTTCCTGCTTGCTTCGCGCCCTGACCGCCAGACGTCCAGAGCCGGGTGTGGCCAATCGCCCGCGCCACTCGGCAGCCATCAGCCGATCAGCGCGTCGCCTGCAAAACGCAAGCAGACCAGCCACGCTGTGTTCGCGCATCACCCGACACGGATGACAGCAACGAGCTCAACTGACGAGCAACCGGGGCACCGCCGGTTCGCCGCCGCATGTCCGGTTGGCCAGTACAGATCACCCCTGACGGGTGGCGAATCCGGCGGCGCAGCTTGTTTACGGTGACCCTGGTGAACCAGGCGCGGCGGCGAGTCAAGGGCCGGGCACAGGCGCCCATGTCGAGAGGTAAGGGCCTGATATGACCGGTCAGGGCAGGGAGAACGCGCTTGATCACGTGGTCGTGGTGGTGTTCGAGAACCGGTCGCTGGACAACGTGCTCGGCCGCCTGTACGGGCCTGATGAGGGAAAGACCTTCGAGGGCGTGCTCGGCAAGGACCTTTCGAACCCGATTCCGGAGTGGGCCGAGCACGGCGCCGACCGCAAGGTAGTGCCGTACACGGTCGCCGCCGACATGGACAGCCCCAACCCCGACACGGGGGAGGAGCATCAGCACACCAACACCCAGCTGTTCAACATCCTCAACGAGCAGAACCGGTTCAAGCTCGCCGGGGAAATGACGGCGCCGTACAACGCTCCGGTGCCTGGTCAGGCGCCGACGATGGACGGTTTCGTCACCGATTACATCAGCACGCTGACGGTGGAGCTGGGCCGCCAGCCCACCTACGAGGAGTACTCGCAGGTGATGACCGGGTTCACCCCGGACCAGGTCCCGGTCCTGAGCGGGCTGGCGCGCGGGTTCGGCGTGTTCGACCACTGGTTCTGCGAGGTGCCTTCGCAGACGTTCACCAACCGGTCGTTCTGGACCGCCGCGACAGCGTCCGGGTTCGTGGTGAACGAGCCGGTCACCAACTGGCTGGCGCAGAACACCGCCGAGACGATCTTCGACCGGCTGGAGCAGCACGGCAAAACGTGGAAGGTCTACGTCGACGAGCCGGACCGGTTCTCCGTCACCGGCCTCATCCACTATCCGCGGCTCAAGGACCGGTTCGCGACCCATTTCGTACCGTTCGCCCAGTTCGAGGCCGACGCCGCCAGCGGGAACCTGCCCGACTTCTCTTACATCGAGCCGTGCCTGGTCCTGGGGCACGGGGACTACCACCCGGCCGTCTCGCGCGTCCTGGGTCACGGCGTCGTGCTGGACAATGTCGACCCGCCGTCCTCGGTCCTCGGCGGAGAGGAGTTCTTGGCGCGTATCTACAACGCCTACAAGGGAATGCAGTCCCCGGCCGGGGCCAATGTGTGGAACACGACCCTGCTCATCGGCTGGGACGAGCCGGGCGGCACCTACGATCACGTCCCGCCCGGCCCTGTGCCGCCGCCGGACCCCTCCGCCCCGGAAGGCCAGCTCGGGTTCGCCTTCGACCGGTCGGGCTACCGCGTTCCGGCCATCCTGATCTCACCGTGGGTGGCCGAAGGCGAGGTGTTCAACGCCGAGCACCGGCATACCTCCCTGATGGCCACGCTGCGGGAGCAGTGGGGCCTGGGCGAGCCGTTCACCGGCCGCGACGCCGCCGCCCGGACGTTCACGTACGCGCTCTCCCTGGACGCCCCCCGAGACCCAGGCACGTGGCCGGTGGCGGACCCGCGGCCCGTCCCCTCCTACATCCAGGATGCGCTGGGCCTGGGCCGGACCCTGTCTACCCTCGGCAAAGCCGCCTTCAACGGGATACGCGCCTACGCCGAGCACAACCACATCAAGATCGACGGGCTGCCCGCCGATCCCAAGGCCGAGATCCCTCCCGAGCAGGCCCTGCACATCATTCACAACTTCCTCGCGATCCAGTTCCCGCTGCTGCACCCGCCGCCTCCGGTCGTACCGCCGCAGCAATCCAAGCAGAGTGCCAGGCAGCCGTGACCGCGGAGCAACAAGTACCCTCGCCTGGTCCGATCGGCCCGCTCGCTCGGTACGAGAAGAACCTCAGAGACCGGATCACCGACTTCAACGACCCGCGGCAGGAGTGGCGGCGCCTGTTCTCCGAGGTGCTCGGCACCGCCTTCCTGGTCCTGGCGGCCGCCGGCGGGGGCATGATGAGCCACGCCTTCCCCGGCGTGATCAGCCACGGCGCCGCCGTCACGGCCCCGGCGCTGACGGTCCTGGGGATCATCTTGTACATGGGCAAGGTCTCCGGCGCGCACCTGAATCCGGCCGTGAGCATCGCCTTCGCCCTGCGTCGCGACTTTCCGTGGCGACGCGTCCCCGGCTACATCGTGGCGCAGCTGGCCGGGGCCACGATCGCGGCCCTGATCCTGCAGGCCGTCATCAACGTCTCGGCCAGCTACGGGGCCAACTACCCGGCCAAGGGCTATTCCGCCGGGGCCGCGTTCTGGATGGAGCTCTTGTTGACCACGGGCCTGGTCAGCGTGATCCTGGGCACCGCCTCGGGCGCCCAGAACGTCGGCGTCATCGGCGCGCTGGGGATCGGCGCCTACATCGCCCTGGCCGGCCTGTGGGGCAGCCCCATCTCGGGTGCCTCGATGAACCCGGCCCGCAGCTTCGGCCCCGACCTGGTCAGTGCCAACTTCACCAGCTACTGGGTCTATATCGCGGGCCCGATCGCCGGCGCCGCCGTCGCGGTTGCCATCGCCTTCGTGCTGCGCGGCCAGGGCGGCGGCAAGTCGGGCGCCGGCGCCGCCCAAGGCGACCTATTCACCGAGGTCTATGAGTCCGGCAAGTCCTGAGCGCTAATGCCGTCGGCGGAGACAACAGCGAAATTACCCGCGAGTAAACACCGGCGTTCATTCCCCGGCGACGTGATAACCGGCTCGCTGACCGGAGTCGCGACCGGACGGGCAGTGGCCGGAGCGCCCAGCTGATCATTTAGGCGGCCTTGCCCGCGCAATTGCGCGGCCCTCGCGCGCTCGGTGAGCTGCGATAACCGAAAGCCGCTCATTAGTTGATACATACTGAAGTTTCTCAGAATACGCCGACATGTCCGTGTTACGGTTGCAGCCTTGAGATAACCCGTATCAATGGCTGGTCACGCCGGGGGGCCCGGCAACCGCGAGACAGTGCGTCGGGGCTGAACCGGACGTTTTAGTTCTGTGCTTTTATGTGCTTCTGTGCGGGTGAACGGCAGGCGCCCCCTCCGTGTTAGTTATGTGAGGCGCTATGGCAGTCCTGCGGCGGCCTGTCCGCTCCCGGCCCATCCGGCTGTTCCTGATCAGCATGTTTGCCATCCCGCTGGTCTCCCTGGTGGGACTGTGGGTGTTCGCGGTGAGCGTCACCGTCCCCGAGGCCGTCAGCGACCATAACCTCAACGTATCCACGGCGGCTTCCGACACCCACGGCAGGGCGCTTGCGGTCGGACTGCCCACGGAACGAGCGCAGACCTACCTCTGGCTGCTCAGCGGCCGTAGGGCCCCCGAGGCGTCCCTGCTGGCTACCAGGGAGCTCGTGAACAAGGCCATCCCGCCCGCGGTAGCCGCGATGCGCACCCAAGACGGCCTGCTCTCCGCCGGCCCGCAGGCAGAGCTGAACGCTTTCTTCACCGACCTGGGGCAGATCGGCCATATCCGGGCAGCCGTCGATTCGGGCTCGCTGAGCCCGACGGCCGCGTTTCAGGCGTACAGCAACATCATCGACACTCAGCTGCACTCCTTCGAGGCGTCCGACCAGGACAACAAGGGAGGCTCGCTGGCCGGAACCTCGGTCGGCGCCGTCGAGGCGGACTACGCGCTGGAGATGGCCAGCCAGGAGGTCACGCTCGTGGACGGCGCGCTGGCCGACCGCGACCAGATGAGCGCCGACGCTCGTCAGCTGTTCAACACCGCGGTCGCGAGCAGGCGCGTGTATCTCAACGAGGCCACGGCCCTGCTGCCGCCTAGTCTTGAGGCCGGACTCGCGGCTATCGTCGGCTCGCCGAATTACCAGCAGTTCCAGGCCATGGAAGACCAGATCACCGCCAGCACGGGCAACGGGCCGCTGCCGGTGAACCCCAGTGCCTGGGAGTCCGTCTCGGGCGCCTACGTCGCTTCCATGCAGACCGCCGAGAACGCGATCGGCGGGCAGCTGGCGTCGTTGGGCGCGTCGCAAAGCAGCAAGCTGGTCACCGAGGCCGCCCTCGCGGGCGGCGTCGGCCTGGCCGCCGTCATCGCGTCGGTCTTCTTGGTCATCTGGTTCGGCCGCAAGGTCACGGGTGACCTGACCCGGCTGGACGGCAGCGTCCGGGCGATGGCGGAGGAGCGCTTGCCGCGGGTGGTGAACCGGCTGAGGCTCGGCGAGGACGTCGACGTTCTCTCGGAGTCGCCGCCGCCGAGCGCCAGCAGCATCCGGGAGGTCTCCCAGATCGCCAGTTCGTTCGCCACCGTGCAGGCGGCGGCCTTCGCGGCCGCCGTCGAGCAGGCACGGCTGCGCAGAGGGATTAGCCAGGTCTTCCTCAACATTTCCATGCGTAACCAGTCCTTGCTGCACCGGCAGCTGGGAATGCTGGACGGGATGGAGCGCCGGACCACCGATCCGGCTGCGCTGGCCGACCTCTTCCGCCTCGACCATCTCACCACCCGGATGCGCAGGCACGCGGAAGGCCTGATCATCTTGTCGGGGTCCAAACCCGGCCGAGGCTGGCGTGATCCGGTTCCCGTCGTCGATGTCCTGCGCGCCGCCGTCGCCGAGATCGAAGACTACGTTCGGGTCGATGTAGTCAGCGAGTCGCCGGACCTGGTGGCGGGGTTTGCCGTCAACGACGTCATTCACCTGATCGCGGAGCTCGTCGAGAATGCCACGGTGTTCTCCCCGCCCAACACCCGGATCGAGGTCAGGGCGGACCGGGTGGGCACGGGCCTGGTCGCGGAGGTCGAGGACCGCGGGCTGGGCCTGTCGCCTCACGAGATCGACGACATCAACCGGCGCCTCGCCCGCCCGTCGGAGTTCGACCTGGTGAACAGCGAGCAGCTGGGCTTGTTCGTCGTCGGCACGCTGGCCGCCCGGCATCAGATCAGGGTCTCGCTCCGCCAGTCCGCCTATGGGGGGACGACCGCCATCCTCCTGATGCCGTTCGGCGTGATCGTCCGGGAAGAAGAGGTCGGATCGGCCGCCGACGGCCTTCCCGGCGGATGGCAGGGTCTCCCGCCGGGCACCAGCCGTCCCGGGCCAGGGTCCAGCGCGAGCGGGGCGCATGACCTGTCGCCGTTCGGCGCGACCGGCCGCCACCGGCTGACCGCGGCCGCCACGGGGCGGCGCGTGCACACCGGTGAGAATCCCCGCGTAGGCGACGGCGAAGGGCCCCCGGCTCCCTGGTCCTCCCCGCAGTCGCCCTGGAAATACGCAGAGCCGCAAACGCAGCCGCGCCCGCAGCCGCAGCCGGAGCCGGACCTGCCGGCGCTCCCGCCCGCACCGTGGGATGTCGCGTCCACTTCGTCCTGGCCGCATGCTTTCCAGCGGGACTTCGGCAGGCAAGAGACGCCGGTGGCGGACGACCAGCTAAAGGACGGCAAGCAGCCCGTGTCGATGGCCGGCTCGCCCCTCGAAGCCGAGGCTGCGAGCCCCACGGAAGCCAGCCATCTCGGGATGCCCGTCCGCGTCCCGCAGGCCAGCCTGGCGCCGCAGCTGCGGGCCGGCCGCGATGGCGATCCGCAGGCCTCGGCGCGCGAGGCATTCGACGTCGAACAGCGAGCTCCAGAGGCGACTCGGAACATGATGATGACGATGCAGCAGGGATGGCAGCGAGGACGCGTGGATGATCTCGATGATCTCGATGACGCCCCTGGCCAAGGAAACTGACCGATAGCGGGGCTGGATAATGGCACAGACTGACACGATCGGACAGCTGAGCTGGCTGTTGGACAACCTGGTCAATCAGGTCGAGCATGTCCAGCAGGCGGTCATCTTGTCCCGCGACGGCCTCGTGGTAGCGGCGTCGCAGAGCCTGACTCGCGAGGACGGCGAGCATCTGTCGGCCCTGGCAGCGGGGGTGCAGAGCCTCGCCCGGGGAACTGGGCTGCACTTCAAGGGGGGCGAGGTAAGGCAGACCATCATCGAGATGGAGCACGCCTTCCTGTTCGTGAGCAATGCGGGCAGGGGAACGTGCCTGGCGGTGCTGACCTCGGCTGAGCCGAACGTGGGCGTCATCGCCTACGAGATGGCGATGCTGGTGCGGCGCATGGGCAAGTACCTCGCCTCCGAGCCGAGATTTCCCGGGCCTGAAATAGCCGCGGAATGACCCCGCACGACGGTGACCGCGAGCGCTGGATGGATCGGGACGCCGGCCCGGTGGTCCGCCTCTACGCGTTGACCAAGGGGCGGACCCAACCGAGCGGCGGGGCGTTGTTCGGCCTGATCGACGTGGTGGTCGCGACCGGCGATCGGCCGTCGGAGCACTTTCGGCTCGGGCCGGAGCACCGGCGGATCCTCGGCGTCTGCCGCCGCCCGGTGCCTATCGTCGACCTGGCCTCGGAAATTGACCTTCCCGTCGGGGTGGTGCGGGTCCTGCTTGGTGACCTCACCGGCGAGGGGCTGCTGCGTGTCGTTTCTTCGCAGCGGCAGCCGGTCCCCGACCAGAGCCTACTGAGGATGGTGCTTGATGGCCTTGAATCACTCTGACAACGTGGTGATGGGGTCGGTCGTGCCGGCCACCGCCAAGATTCTCATCGCCGGCGGCTTCGGCGTAGGGAAGACGACCTTGGTCGGCGCGATCAGCGAGATCAAGCCGTTGCGAACCGAGGAACCGCTCAGCGAGAGCAGCCGTGCCGTCGACAGCACGCGCGGCGTGAGCGCCAAGACCACCACGACCGTGGCGATGGATTTCGGCCGGATCAGCTTCCAGTCCCAGCTCGTGCTGTACCTGTTCGGCACGCCGGGCCAGGAGCGCTTCTGGTTCATGTGGGATGACCTGGCCATCGGGGCCATCGGCGCCGTGGTCATGACCGATACGCGGCGGGTGTCCGATTGCTTCGCCGCCATCGACTACTTCGAGCGGAACGGCACCGCGTTCATTGTCGCCGTCAACTGCTTCGACGGCGCTCCCAGATTTGAGGCCGAGGACATCAGGATCGCCCTGACCCTCCAACCTGACGTCCCGATCGTGATGTGCGACGCCCGGGAGCGGGACTCCGTCAAGAAGGTTCTCGTCACCCTGGTCAGGTACGTCATGAATTCGCACAGCCAGCCGAGCCAAGCCAGCCTTTCCTAAGGGAAGAACCTCCCGGCTGGCCTGGTCAGAACGCAACCATTACTCGCAGCCGTAAGCATTCAGCTCTGTGCTCTCTTTGCATTCAGTGACTGCGCGGGCTGAGGTGAGTAGAGGTGACTGCGGGTTTGCTGTTCGTGATGGCCGAAGTTGCGCACTGCACGTTCGCCCGTTCAGACTTCAGTGCTTCGACGTGGCTGCCGCCCCGGCGCTCTCTGCCCGGTGCCCGCCTCTGGAAATAATGATTTGCGCTGTCAGGCTCATCGCGGCAGTGTGCGGCTCATGGCTGTGTCATTGGCTGTAGCCGCCGAAGGCCGTACGCCAGCTCTGCTGCTGCGGCCATGGCAGGCGGCGGATATGCCCGGGCTGCTGGCCGCGATGGATCGCGAGTATCCGGCCGGCGGGCTTCGGTCCAATCCCTACGTTGAGGCCGGTCCCCGTCACTGGACCGGGCCCCGCGATGAAGATGAGGCGGCCATCTGGCTGTCCGGCCAGGATCGTGGCTGGCAGAGCGGCGACTGGCTTGCCCTCGCGGTCGTTGGTCGCCGCGGTCGCGTGGTTGGCCAGGTCGGCCTGATGAACCGGGAGGACGGCTGTGTCGGCGACGGCGGCTTCGGTGAGATCAGCTACTGGACGGCCACTGACGCCAGGGGGCTCGGCATTGCTCCGGCCGCGGTGCGAGCCATGACGCGATGGGCCTTCGGCTCCTTCAGCTCAGACGCCCTGCCGCTGATCATGCTGGTGCACGGCCTGGACAATCCGGCGTCCTGCCGGGTTGCCGAGAAGAGCGGATATGAGTTCTCGGGGATCAGTCCGGCCAATCCGCCGCTGTGGCATGCCGCAGGCCACGTACATGTCGCTGTTTCCCGGCCGGGGATGCCCGTGCCAGCCTCACTCCTACGCGATCTGGCCCGGCCAGGCCGCCGGCGCGCTGCCATGCGCAACACCAGCCACTCCCTGAACTGCACCCAGAAACCGTGACACACAGCAACCTACAAGTAATTCACCCGTGCGCTAAGGCGTGAATGCCTACTCGCAGCCATGTACGCAGCTCGGCGCTTCGAGCAGCCTGTCGCGCAAGATATACAGATCGGTCTCGAGCGCGTCGTTGCCGAGTAGTTCGGGTTCCGATAGCAGCACCTCGACGGCCAGCAGCCGTGCCCGCGCGTTGATGTCGTCCATGTGCGTCCAGTCTCCCTGCCTCGCGCCATCGATTCCACCGTAATAGCTTCACATTGACCCTGATGCCAATCTGCCGCTCATGTGAAGCAAATCGGATGTAAATTCTTGATGTCATAGATGCAACTGCGTGCCAATGGCAAATCGTCGCGAGCGCTACCCGCGGCACGGCCAAAAGATTGTGTGTGTATTGACCGGCGCTATTCGCCGGTCAATACACACAACGATTGATCGCCTCGCAATTCCCGAAAATAACAGCAAGAAATCGATCGCCCGCGCCCGCTAGCTCCTACGTCCAAGAACCGCATGGCGAGGGGCAGGCCCGGCAGGCCCGCGCATCACCGCCGGCCCGCCGGTCCGTCCGGAGTCTGCGCGGGCCGCCCCCACCACGAAACCCCCCTCTCCTCAGGGGAAACAGTGGTAAACCATGTCGCAAACCCGGTCCGCCCACGTATGGTCATTCCGGTCGATCATGCGATATGAGGTGACTATGGCCACGGAACTGCCCGCAGAGCCGACGCGGGCAACGGCAACCTCGGCGACGGCGACGCCGGCGGCAACCTCGGCAGCGCCGCCGCCCACCACGCCGTCAACAACAACGCCGACGCCGTCAACAACAACGCCGACGCCGTCAACAACAACGCCGACGCCGTCGGCAACGACGCCGCCGCTCAAGGCGTCCACCCCAACGCCGACGGCGCCCCCGTCGCCGCCGAAGCAGGCGACGACCGCGCGGCAATCGGCGACCACAACCGCGACCACAACCGCGACCGCGACCACAACCGCGACCGCGACCACAACCGCGAGCAAGGCCGCCCGCCGCCGCGCCTGGCGCGCTCGCTGGCTGGAAGTGACCGTCGTCGCGGCCGCCATCGCCGTCGCGGCCGTGTGCCTGGCCGGCGCCTGGCCCGCCCCGCTCGAGCTGGCCCCTCTCCTCGCCGTCCCGCCCGCCCTGGCCGGAGTGGGCGCGATAAGCGTCAAGCGCCCGCTCGCCTACGGCGCCGTCGCCCTCGTCGCCGGCGTCGTCATCGACGCGCTGCTCAAAGGCGGCATCACCGTCACCAGCGGCGGCAGCCACCAGCTCGCCCTGGCCGCCATCGGCGCCACCGCCGTGGTCACCATCCTCAGCCTGGTCGGCACCAAGATCGGGGCCGAGCACAAGACGACCCAGCAGGCGCAGCAGGCGCTGCAGTTCGTCAACGTCACCTCGGTCGCCGAGGCGGCCCAGCGCGCCGTCCTCAGGCAGCTCCCCGACACGGTCGGCCCGCTGGGCATCGGCGTCGTCTACCTCGCGGCCGCGGCCGAGGCGCGGGTGGGCGGCGACCTGTACGAGGTGGTCGCCACCAACGAGCACGGCATCCGGATGATCATCGGCGACGTGCGCGGCAAGGGGCTGGAGGCGGTCGAGGTCGCGGCCGACATCATCGGCCGGTTCCGTGAGCTCGCGCACAGCGTGCACACCCTCGACGAGATCGCCTACCGGCTCGACGCGGGCCTGACCCGACGCTGGGGCAAGCACGAGGAGTTCGTCACCGCGCTGCTGGCGCAGGTCGACCCGGAGCGGGGCAGGCTGACGATCCTCAACTGCGGTCACCCGCCGCCCATCCTGGTCTCCGCCGAGGGCGAGGTCACCGTCCTCGAGGTGCGCGCGCCCGCGCCACCGCTGGGCCTGATCACGCTCGGCAACGACTCAGGCGCGAAGCAGACCTACCCCTTCGAGCCGAACGACCAGTTGCTCCTCTACACCGACGGCGTCACCGAGGCCCGCGACGCGAACCGGGAGTTCTACCCGCTCGACGATCGGGTGGCCGTCCTCGCCCCGCAGGCGCTGCCGAAGCCGTCCAAGACGCCGAGATCTCCGCGGGCGGCCGCCAGGCAGCTCGCCCACGCCGGTCCGACCCTGCTCGACCTCGTCCGCGACGACCTGCTGAGGCACGTCGGCTCGCCGCCGCACGACGACGCGGCGATGCTGCTGGTCCGCGCCCCGGCCGTCTGGCCGGGGGGCGGCGCAAGCGCAGGCGCCCGCCGCGCGACCGCGGCCGGGCGCCTGCCCTAAAAGCGAACTAAAAGCGAAGGCGAGACCGCTAGGCCTTAAGCGGCGGGTTCGACGGGTCGAACAGGTCCCGCTCCTTCAGCCAGCCGTAGAGCGGCGTGCTCTCCGGGTAGTGCCCCCACGCATGGTCGCCGGACTTGTCGGGCAGCCCGCCGAGCAGCTGCCGCTGCACCGGGTTGACCGACGCGGCCAGCTCGGACGACCAGATGCCGTCGTTCTCGTCCCGCATCGCGACCCACCGGTAGGTGTAGCCGACGAACATCGCCTTGCGCGTGATCGTCGAGTAGTTGTCGGAACGCGCGTGCCACAGCCGCCGGTCGAACAGCACCGCGTCACCGGCGTTGGCGGTGACCTCGATCGCGCCCTCCGGGTCGGGCCACTCGACGTCGCGGCGGGGCGGACCGGAGATCCAGTTGGTCTTGTGGCTGCCCGGCACGACCTTGAAGTTGCCGCGGCCGGTCTCGGACACGTCGGAGAGCCAGAAGGCGTACTTCACCGACAGCCGCGGCCGCGGCTCGGACTCGATCTCGCGGTTCTGCCGCCCGCCGTCCTGGTGCCACTCGAACCGGAAGGGGCGCTTGGTCGGCAGCGGAGGGTGGACGTCGAGGTGCGAGTGGTAGGCGTGGACGTTCCAGCCCAGGATCGACCAGACGTACGGGAACGTCGTCGCGTGGTCGACCAGGCCGAGCGCCTCAGGGCAGTTGGCGACGGCGCTGAGCTGGTGCATCGACGTGCCCGGCTTGACCCGGCCGTCCGCCTGCTGATCGGCGTACACACGGTCAAGGGCGTCGCGGTAGAAGCCGACCTCGTCGGCCGTCAGCGCGCCGGGGATGATCGTGTACCCGTCACGGTCGAACTCCGCCAGCTTCTCGGCCAGGACCGGACTCGCTGTGCTTACTGCCGTGCGTGACATGCCTCACCTGTTCCTCAGTCACGGAAGATGTCTCAGTTAGGTCCCCGAGTCTAGGGGCCGACCACTGTCTCTGGTGCCCCGTGTCGCAGCCTGCTAGATCCTTACCCTAGAACGATCACCTGAACGTAACCAAGCGGAAACGCGGTGCGGGCGCGACTGCTGCTACCGTGACCGGACCGCCGGCCGAACAACCGCGCAGTGTGAACCAACCACGAGAAGCGTTTAAGGTGATAGCCGTGGACAGGCAGGAAGAATTCGTGCTGCGCACGCTAGAAGAGCGGGACATTCGCTTCGTCCGGCTCTGGTTCACCGACGTGCTCGGTGCGCTCAAGTCAGTCGCGGTCGCCCCGGCCGAGCTCGAGGGCGCGTTCGCGGACGGCATCGGCTTCGACGGCTCCGCCATCGAGGGCTTCGCGCGGGTGCACGAAAGCGACATGATCGCTCGCCCCGATCCGTCGACCTTCCAGCTGCTGCCGTGGCGCGGGGAGTACCCGGGTGTGGCCCGCATGTTCTGCGACATCCTGCTGCCCGACGGCTCCCCGAGCTACGCCGACCCGCGCTGGGTGCTGAAGCGGAACCTGTCCAAGGCCAGCGAGATGGGCTTCACGTTCTACACGCACCCGGAGATCGAGTTCTTCCTGCTCCGCGACCGTCCCGAGGTCGGCTCCACCCCCGAACCGGTCGACTCGGGCGGCTACTACGACCACACCCCGCACAGCATCGCCCACGACTTCCGCCGCACCAGCATCACCATGCTCGAGGCGATGGGCATCTCGGTCGAGTACAGCCATCACGAGGTCGCCCCCGGCCAGCAGGAGATCGACCTGCGCTACGCCGACGCGCTGACCACCGCCGACAACATCATGTCGTTCCGCCTGGTGATGAAGGAAGTCGCGATTGAGCAGGGCGTCTGGGCCACGTTCATGCCCAAGCCCTTCACCGAGTACCCCGGCTCGGGCATGCACACCCACCTCTCGCTGTTCGAGGGCGACCAGAACGCCTTCTACGAGGCGGGCGCCGAGTACCAGCTCTCGAAGACCGCCCGCTCGTTCATCGCCGGCCTGCTCAGGCACGCCCCCGAGATCACCGCCGTCTGCAACCAGTGGGTGAACTCCTACAAGCGGCTCTGGGGCGGCGCCGAGCGCACCGCCGGGGCCGGCGGCGAGGCCCCGGCCTACGTCTGCTGGGGCCACAACAACCGCTCCGCCCTGGTCCGGGTCCCGATGTACAAGCCCCAGAAGGGCAACTCCACCCGGCTGGAATTCCGCTCGCTCGACGCCGCCTGCAACCCCTACCTGGCCTACTCGGTCATGCTGGCGGCCGGCCTCAGGGGCATCGAGAAGGACTACGAGCTCCCCCCGGGAGCCGAAGACGACGTGTGGGCCCTCACCAGCTCCGAGCGCCGCGCGATGGGCATCAAGCCCCTCCCGTCCGACCTCAACGAGGCCATCCGGGTCATGGAGTCCAGCGACCTGGTAGCAGAAACCCTAGGCGAGCACGTCTTCGACTTCTTCCTCCGCAACAAGCGCGAAGAATGGCAGGAGTACCGCCGCCAGGTCACCCGCTACGAACTGGACCGCTACCTCCCCATCCTCTAAAACCCCCAAATTCAACACCATTCTCATCTCGAACGGACCGTGTCTCCGCCCGTTCCGCCAATCAACGGCACCTATTTGCGCCTCGCCGCTTCACGGCGATGACATCCAGCACCCTACGACCGTTATCGTCCTCGGCGGGATTGGCGCTGTGTCCCATCGCGCCAATCGCCCCCTGGCGCTGCGGCCCATCGCGCCAATAGGTTCGTCGCAGTGGGCCACCGCGCTGATATGGATTGAGCGCTGCGGGCCACAGCGCTCACTCAGGCCGTTGCTAGTTCAGATAACAGCAAGAAGCGCGCGGCGCCAACCTCTTCGCGAGTTCGTCTTCTTATCAGTTCTCACCACTTGAATCATCTAGTTATCAGTTCTGACCACTTTTCGGCCTGATTTATCGAATTTTTTGGTCAGAACTGATAAGAAGGCGATGGAATGGTCAGAACTGATAGCAAGTTGAGGCGCGCGAGCGGGCGGAAAGCCGCCCGCGACGAGGTCTCAGGCCGGGCTGATCGAGACCGAGCCGACGTCGGAGCTGGTGGTGATCGCGTACGGCGAGCTCGCCGATCGGCGCACGGTGACCGTCGAGGTCCCCACGTACGTATGCGTGTTGACCTTGTACGCCACCGCCCCCGGCACGGTCAGCGTGATCGCGCCGAGGTTGGTCGACGCGCTCAGCGACCGCGGCGGAACCGTGCACGACGCGATGATCCCGCCCGCGTTGGATTTCAGGCTCACCGAGGCCGAGCGGAGATCGACCGCCGTGATCAGCCCGGCGCCGGTCTGCGCGCTCACCGACCCGGAAAGCGACGTCAGCGTGATCGCGCCCGCGCCGGCCGAGACCCGGACCGCCACGCCCCGCGGCACCTGCACGGTGTACGAAATACCGCAGGTGAGCTCCACCGCGCAGGTGAAGGACAGGGTCAGCGTGGTCCCGCTCAGCGTGTGCCTGGCGACGGGCGGCTTGGTCGAGTACGACGCCTGCTGCGATACGGCGACGGTCGACCGGCTCGCGGCGGTGACGTCGGCCGAGCCGCTGCCTGCGTCGATGATCACGGTCGTCACCCGGCTGCCGACGGTGAACGCGGTCGCCGCCGGGTAATGACCGGTCGAGCCGAGCTTCCCCAGCGAGTCGCAGCCGGTCAGCGACGTGGCCAGCGCGAGGGCGGCGGCCGCCGCGAGCAGCGGCAGCGCCCAGGCACGCGAATACCTAGACATATCTCGAAATGCTGCCACGCCCGGATAACGAACAGGGCGTGCCCGCCCGGCCAACGCCGGCCGCCGGCCGACGGCCGACCGCCGGCCGACGGCCGACGCCGGCCGGCGGCCAAGACCGCCGAGATTGCCGCCTAGTCATCATGGTCTTACGCCCAGTCAGGCCGTTAGATAAGGAGCTGTGGGCCACAGGGCCAAGCGTGTCGGGCCGCCATTCCTGCCTTGTGGCCCACGAAGCGGTCCGGTGCCTGGCGGCACGCCTCATTCCTCGAAGCGCCCGCCCAGGTACCGGGCCAGGAACCGCTCGGCCGCGGCGTAGAACTTGATCCGGTTCTCCGGCTTGGCGAAGCCGTGCCCCTCGTCCGGGAAGAGCATGTACTCGTAGTCGATCCCGGCGTCCTTCAAAGCGGCGACGATCTGCTCGGACTCGGCCTGCTTGACCCGGGGGTCGTTGGCCCCCTGGGCGATCAGCAGCGGGATGCGGATGTCGCGGGCCCGTGACAGCGGCGACCGCGACCACAGGAACTCCTCGTCCGTCTCCGGGTTGCCGACCCGCCGGTAGAGCTGCGCGATCATCGGCGCCCAGTAGGGCGGGATCGTCTCAAGCAGCGTCTTCAGGTTCGACGGCCCGACGATGTCGACCGCGCAGCAGAAGACATCGGGCGTGAACGCCGCCCCCACGAGCGCCGCGTACCCGCCGTAAGATCCCCCGTAGATCGCCACCCGGTCCGGGTCCGCCCATCCCTGGCCGACGATGTAGGACACCGCGTCGATCAGGTCGTCGTGCATCTTGCCGCCCCACTCGCGGTCCCCGGCGGCCACGAACGCCTTGCCGTAGCCGGTCGAGCCCCGGTAGTTGACCTGGACGCACAGGTAGCCGCGGTTGCCGAACCACTGCGCCTCCGGGTCGTACCCCCAGGCGTCGCGGACCTGCGGCCCGCCGTGCACGTTGAGCACGGCCGGCAGCGACGACCGCGGAACGCCGACCGGGAACGTCAGGTACCCGTGAATGACGAGCCCGTCCCGTGCCGCAAACGAGAACGGCTCCATCGCCGCGAGCGAGTAGTCCGCCAGCTCCGGCCGGGAGACGAACAGCGGCCGCCCGGTGCGGCTGGCGCGGTCGTACATGTAATACGCGACCGACCCCGCGTCGACGTTGTACGCGACCAGCCAGGTCTCGTCGGCGTCGTCCCGCCCGGAGAAGCTCGGGTCGCCCGGGTGCAGCGCCCGCACCGCCTTGAGGTCGTCCGCCACGGACGGGTCGAGTACCAGGTACTCCATCCGGTCCTTGAGGAACATCACGATCTGCGGGTCGCGGGTGTCCGGGTGCAGCAGCACCCCGGCGATGTCGACCTCAGGGTCGGACGCGAGCACGGTCTCAGCCCCCGTCGTCAGGTCGACCTTGGTCAGCCGGGCCGTGTCGGAGCCCGCCGCGCTGGTCATCAGCACCGACCGCCCGTCGCCGCTGAACGAGACCACGTCGGTCGATATCGCGTCCTCGGCCGGGATCGTCATCAGCGTCCGCCAGGCGGCGTCAGAACCGCCGGAGTCGCGCACAAGCACGTCGAACGACCCGTCCGGCAGCGGCGCGATCGCGCACCGCACCACCAGGTCCTCGTCCGCCAGCCAGCCCGCGTAGCCCGGGTTCTCGATCTCCTTGACCAGTTCGCCGGTCACCAGGTCGAGCCGGTAGACGTCGTGCAGCTGCGGGTTGTCGGCGTTGATGCCGACCAGCACCTCGGTCGGCCGCCGCTTCGACGTCCCGATGATCGTGGCGTGGATCTTGTCGAAGGGGGTCAGGTCCCGCCGTTCGAGCGAGTCAACCGCCACGTCGTACAGCCGCCAGTTCTCATCGCCGCCCGCGTCCTGCACGTACAGCAGGTGGCGGCCGTCCCGCGCCCAGCTGAAGGTCCGGATGCCGCGATCGGTGTCGGCCGTCACCACCCGCGACGCCGCCCAGTCGACGCCCCAGCCGTCGACCCCGGTGTCCGGGTCCGCCCGGGCGAGGATCGGCGCGACCCACACGTTCAGCACGCCGTCCTTGGGCGCGATCCAGGCCAGTGACCCGCCATCGGGGGAGATGCGCGGCTGGATCCGCTCCGGGTTGCCGAAAAGCACGCTGCGAGGGATGAGATCAACCATGAAACATGACTATCACACGCCGCGACTTGTCAGACCGGGCAATCCCGGGCACGGTCGGGCAGTACCGCGCAGTCCGGTCCAGTCGCCGTCACCGGCCCGTATTCGCACGTTACAGGCGTATTTCCCGGCAGGCCAGGCGCGCGGTATACGCTCATTACCGTGAGCGGCACGCGTACGTCCCTGTCCGGCTGGCTGGCCAGGATGGGCTTCGCCGACGTACCGAGGGCGGAGCGTGAGCTGGCCGGCCTCGGCCTCGCAGGCGACGACCACCCGCTGCTCGCCGCGCTCGCCCAGGCGCCCGACCCCGACCTCGCCCTGGCCGGCCTGGCGCAGGTCGCCGAGCGAGACAAGAGCCTGATCAGCGGCCTGGCCCAGGACCCGGCGTTCCGCGCCAGGCTGATTGCCGTCCTCGGGGTCAGCAAGGCCCTGGCCGATCACCTGGCCCGTCACCCGGCCGACAGCGCCGTCCTGCGCGGCCGGGACGCCGACCACCGTCCCATCCCGGGCCAGGTCAGGGCCGAGCTGCTGCGCGCGGTCGGGGCCGACCCGGATGACCAGGTGCCGACGGCGGCGGCCGGCGACGCCGCGACCGACCCGGCGGGCCTGCTCGCCGCCGCCTACCGCCGCCGCGTCCTGCACCTGGCCGCCCGCGACCAGACCGGCGTCATCACGATCGACGAGGCGGCGGCCGAGCTGGCCGACCTGGCCGACGCCGTCCTCGACTCGGCCCTGGCGGTGGCGCGGGCCGAGCTTACGGCCGAGCACCCGGCCGACGCCGCCGCCGCCGCGACCGTCCGGCTGGCGATCGTGGCGATGGGCAAGAGCGGCGCCCGCGAGCTGAACTACGCCAGCGACGTCGACGTGATCTTCGTCGCCGAGCCGGCCGACCCCGCCGACGAGCAGACCTCGGAGGAGGCCGCGCTCGGCGCCGCCACCCGGCTGGCGGCCGGCCTGATCCGGGTCTGCGAGCGCACCACCCCCGAGGGCGCCATCTTCCCGGTCGACCCGAACCTGCGCCCCGAGGGCCGCCAGGGCCCCCTCGTCCGCACCCTCGCCAGCCACCTCGCCTACTACGACCGGTGGGCGAAGACGTGGGAGTTCCAGGCGCTGCTGAAGGCCAGGCCCGCGGCCGGCGACCGCGACCTCGGCGAGCGCTACGCGAAGGCCGTCGCCCCGCTGGTCTGGCACGCGTCGCAGCGCGAGAACTTCGTCGAGGACGTCCAGGCGATGCGCCGCCGGGTGGTGGCGACGCTGCCGAAGAACATGGCCGGCCGCGAGCTCAAGCTCGGCCCGGGCGGGCTGCGCGACATCGAGTTCGCCGTCCAGCTCCTGCAGCTCGTGCACGGCAGCGCCGACGAGCGGCTCCGCGTCCCGGCCACCCTGCCGGCCCTGGCGGCCCTGGCCGACGGCGGCTACGTCGGCCGGGCCGACGCCGACGATCTCGCCCAGGCGTACCGGTTCCTGCGCCAGACCGAGCACCTGCTCCAGCTCTACCAGCTGCGCCGCACGCACACGCTGCCGACTGACCCGGCCGTGCTCCGCCGCCTCGGCCGCGCGATGCGAAAGTCAAGTTCGGCACCCCCAGTTTTCCCGAACGGACCGTTGGCTCCCCCTAACTCCGCCCGGCCTTCCCTTGGCCGCGCGCAGCCTGGCACCGGCCCGTCTCCTGGCATCGCCCCCGAGGAGGCGTTCACCCAGGCCTGGACCAGGCACGCCCAGCAGGTGCGGCGGCTGCACGAGAAGCTGTTCTACCGGCCGCTGCTCGACGCGGTGGCCAAGCTCCCGTCCGGCGCCGCCCGGCTCACCCCGGACGCGGCCCGGGCCCGCCTCGAGGCCCTCGGCTACCGCGACCCGGCCGGCGCGCTGCGACACATCGAGGCGCTGACTTCGGGGCTGCGCCGCCGGGCGGCGATCCAGCGCACGCTGCTGCCCGTGCTACTCGGCTGGTTCGCCGACGCGGCCGAGCCGGACGCCGGGCTGCTCGCGTTCCGCCAGGTGAGCGAGGCTCTGGGCGAGACCCCATGGTTCCTGCGGCTGCTCAGGGACGAAACCAAGGCGGCCGAGCGGATCGCGTGCGTGCTCGCCTCCAGCCGCTACGCGACCGGCCTGCTGCTGCGGGCGCCGGAAGCGGTCGCGATCTTCGCCGACGACGCCGAGCTGGTCCCCAAGACCGCGGACGCCCTCCGGGCCGAGATGCTGGCCGCGGCCAGGCGTCACGCCGCCACCCTGATCCCCCCCACTACCATCCGTCCGACCACCAACGACACCACCGGCCCGACCACCAACGACACCACCGGCCCGACCACCACCAGCGCCACCGGCCCGACCACCACCCCACCCGCCAGCACCACCACCCGACCCGCCAGCACTAGCGCCGCCGACGCCGAACAGGCGGCGGCCGCCATCCGCTCGCTGCGCCGCCGCGAGCTGCTGCGGGTCGCGGCGGCGGACGTGCTCGGCCTCATCGGGCTGGCGGAGACGGCCGAGGCGCTCACCGCGATCACGACCGCGACGCTCGACGCCGTCCTCGCGGTGGCGATCGCGAAGATCGAGATGGAACTGCGCGCACCGCTGCCGACCTCAGCGGGGCTGGGCAGGTTTTCGGTGATCGGGATGGGCCGCTACGGCGGCCACGAGTCGGGCTTCGGCAGCGACGCCGACGTGATCTTCGTGTATGACCCTCTGCCGGGCCTTGACGCCGCAGGCGAGCGGCAGGCGGGGGACGCGGCCCAGGCGGTCGGGGCCGAGCTGCGCCGCCTGCTCTCGCTCCCCGCGCCGGACCCGCCGCTGCTGGTCGACGCGGACCTGCGCCCCGAGGGCAGGCAGGGGCCGCTGGTCCGCAGCCTGGCCGCGTGCCGGGCCTACTACGAGCGGCGGGCCGCGCCGTGGGAGTTCCAGGCCCTGCTGCGAGCCGAGTTCGTCGTCGGCAGCCCGGACCTCGGCGCGGAGTTCATCGCGCTCGCCGACCGGTTCAGATACCCGCCCGGCGGACTCGGCGACCCGGCCGTGCGCGAGATCCGGCGGATCAAGGCGCGCATCGAGGCCGAGCGGATCCCGCGCGGCACCGACCGGGCGCTGCACCTGAAACTAGGACCGGGCGGCCTCTCCGACGTGGAGTGGACCGTCCAGCTGCTCCAACTCCGGCACGGCCACGCCGTCGACGGGCTGCGCACGACCCGCACCCTGGCCGCGCTCGACGCGGCGGTGCTGGCCGGCCTGGTCACGGCCCCGGACGCGGCCGCGCTGAGCACCGCCTGGCGGTTCGGCTCCCGCGTCAGGAACGCCATCATGCTCGTCCGCGGCCGCCCGGGCGACGCCTTCCCGGCCAAGCACGACGAGCTCACGGCGGTCGCCCGGCTGCTCGGCTACAAACCGTCGTCCGGCGCCGCCGGGGGCGGGGCAGACGCCGCCGCCCGTTCCTCCAACTCCGGCGTCGCCTGGAACGACACCCCCGCCCAGGCCCTGGAGGAGGACTACCGCCGCACCGCCCGCCGGGCGCGCAAGGTCATGGACCGCCTGTTCTACGGCTGACCGCGGGCCGCGGCAGCGCTGTAGCCTGCTTGGGTGGCGGATGGTGCTGACGTGGGGAACGTCCTGATCGAGCGGGGCGTCGACTACGGGCTGGGCAAGCTGGCGGATATCTACCGGCCGGGGCGGGCCGGGCCGGCCCCGCTGGCGTTGCTATGGCACGGGGTCGGCGTGGACGAACGGGATGTCCTCCAGCCGCTGGCCTCCGAGGTGGCCGGGCTTGGCGTCGCGGTGGTGGTTCCCGACTGGGACTCTGAGGTGACCGACGGCGGCCGGGCGCACCTCCTCGCCTCGCTGGATTTCGCCCGCGGCCTGGCCCGCGAGCGACCGGCCGAGCTGGCGACCGGCCCCGACGGCGAGTTCGCGCTGGCCGGGTGGTCGCGAGGCAGCCGGATGGCCGCCTCGCTGGCGCTCAACCCGGAGACCGTCGGCGGCTGGCGTCCCGCGGCGGTCGTCTGCCTGGCGGGCGGCTTCCGCCGAGAGACGGTGATGAGCCCGGTCGGGAACGGCCCGATCGCCGACATCGCCCGAACGGCCGCGGTGAAGCCGGTCCCGTTCCATCTCCTGCACGGCGCCCGGGACACCAGAGTGGACATCAAGCAGGCGCGTGACTTCGCCGCCGCGGCCGCCAGCCGCGGGTGGCCGGTCGGGCTGGCCGAGCCCGACACCGACCACGCCGGCATCGTCATGACCGAGTGGGACGCGGCCAGCCGGCGCTGCCGGCCGACCGCCGAGGCGCACGCCATCGCCGCCGGCCGGCTGTCCGCCCGCACGATCGCCGAAGCAGCCCGGACGATCGGCCACACCGCCCGGACGGTCCCCGGCGCCGGCGGATGAGCATCCCCTCGTGGTCCGCGCCCGGCGTGACGCTTGACCTGCACGACGGCCGCCAGGCGGCGGTGCGCGAGACGGAGCTCGTCACGCTCCACGACGAGGTGGCCGGCGAGGACGCGGACTTCACGCGCCGGTTCGGCGTCTGGCGTCGCCAGCCCGGTTTCGCGCTCGCGGAGGCGAGCCACGGCGGCTATCTCGTCGGCTACGCGTGCGGGATACCGCTGCGCTCATCCACCGATTGGTGGCGGGACCTGACCGCCCCGCTGCCGGCCGCCATCACCGACGAGCACCCCGGCCGCACCTTCGCGCTGACCCAGCTGCTGGTCCGCAGCTCCTGGCGTCGTCAGGGCATCGCGGGCGAGCTCCTTGAGCTCATCCTGGACGGCCGCGCCGAAGAACGCGCCGCCGTCAAGCTCCCGCCGAGCGCCGGCGCCGCCCAAGCCGCCTTCAGAAGCTGGGGGTGGACGAAGGTCGGCCGAGCACGCGGCCCGGCCGCGTCGGTCTCCGACATCCTGACCCGCCCGCTCTGAACCGCTCAGCGCGGAGATGGGCGCCTTACCGGCCGTCCGTGAGTATCGCCTCGCCGTCGTCGGCGAAATCGACCTGGCCGGCCGCCCACATCGACCCAGGGCCGGACATCGCGCTCAGGTAGTTCACCTCGGGTTGCTCGCCATCGCCGCTCGGGACCCGCACCCGGGTCCAGCGGCCGCCCGCGTAGTGGTCGAACCACTCGATCGTGCTATCGCCGGTGCCGCTCGCGGTGGCCAGCCAGATTCCGCCGTGGCCGTCGGAGACGACCGGTGAGGAGGCGCTGCCCGCGTAGGGGAACGCGACCCGGGACCAGGCCTTGCCGTTCCAGCGCAGGATGATCGTGCCCGGCCTGCTCCCGCTGGTGTCATCCGGGGTCGCGATGTCAGCCCAGACGTCACCAGGACCCGCATCCGCCAGGCCGTTGATGGTGGACCAGAGCAGGTCGCTCGGGGGAACGCCAAGATCAGGCAGCGGGGCGGCGTGCCATCGGCGCCCGTTCCAGTGCTCGATGCCGAGGGCGGCCAGGCCGCCGCCGCCACCGCCGACCCACACGTCGCTGGCGGACCGGGCGGCGGTCGCCGTGCCGTTGAACGGGAACGACCCGTGCGTCCAGGTTCTGCCGTTGAAGTGCGCAAAGTAACCGGGCGGCCCGGACCGGGACGGTCCGCCGAACGCCCATAGCTGCGTCGGGGAAGGGGCGACGGCCGTCTGGATCGCCGCATCGAGCCGGACCGGGGCGGCCCATCCGTTCCCGGTCAGGTGCAGCGCGTCGGTGTAGTCGACCTCGTCGGCGCCGCGGGCGGCGAGCACCCAGGCGTTGGTGCCCGAGGAAGCCGCCACCGCGGCGACACCCTGGTCGAGCGGGCTGTCGATGTAAGCCTTGGGCGGCGTCACCACCCGCCACGCCCGGCCATCCCAGTGCCTGACGACGACGGTGCCGTTGCCGGCCTCAGCGTTGCCGCACGTCGCGGGGTCGGCGCATTCGTCCCCGGCCAGCCAGGCGTCCCGCGTACCGCCCGCCCACAGCCCGCCGACCGTCACGCCCGCCAGCACCTGCGAGATCCGCCAGCCAGCGAGGCTGGCCTGCTCCGCGGCGGGCGCCGCCGTCGCCGCCACCGCGGACACCGAGCCGACCATCGCCGCGCCGACCGCGAGCGGGACAACCCATCGAGCGAGTCGCCGCACGGCCGATCAGCCCGCCGATCCGCAGGTGCGCTCGCCCATAGCGGACACGATATTCGGTATGCGCATAAACCATAGCGGGTTACCGCATAAACGGTCGAGATGGCACATCAGCCGCTGTGGGGGCGGCGGCGGCAGACCTCGACGGCGGAAGGCGGTCAGGCGCGGCCGTTGGCGCGCAGCACGCGCAGGGCGTCGACGGTGAGGAAGCCGCGCCAGTCCGCCTCGGCCGCGGGCGACCAGGACGGCCAGTTGAACGTCCACCCGCCGTCCTCACCCTGCGCCCCGGCCAGGTGATCCAGGTGCGCGTCGATCGTGGCTTCGGAGAACAGCGACCGGGCGAGCGACGAGGGCAGCGGCGCGAAGGCGAGCGGCGAGTGGGTCTCGCCCTCCGCGTCGGGGTCCAGCGCGACCAGCCCGCACGAGGTGAGCAGCGGCCCGACCCGCGCGAACGCCGCCGTGGCGCGCGAGCGGTCCGGCACGTGCTGCAGGAACGCGAGGACCCCGAACATCTCGTATCCGCTGGGCGAGGCGAGCGCGTCGATCCGTGACCACATCACCTCGGTGGCGCGGTCGAGCCACGGGTGCGCGAACCCGCGCGCGTGCAGGGCGCCGCTGATCTGGCCGGTCTGGATGAGCGAGGCCGGATGCCCGTCTTCCGGCACCCACCAGGGCGCGTGCGGCCCCTCGGCCACGGAGGGCTCGACGAACGCGGCCCCGCCCTCGGCCGGGGCGACGGCCGCCAGCCAGTCGACCGCGTCGCGGACCAGTCGCGAGTCCCACTCGTCGGCCAGGTCCATCATCCGCAAGGCCATCTCGACGGCTGCGGGCTGGCTCGCCGCCGCCCGGCAGTCCGGCTCGAGCGCGTAACCGAAGCCGCCGTCGGAGTTCCGGTAGGCCGCCACCGCGTCCCGCACCGGCCCGGCCGCCCCGTCGGAGAACAGCCGCCGGAACATCCGCCGGTCGAGTATCCGCGCGTGCCCGGCCATGAAGGCGGCCGCCGCGTCAAAGTCTGGGGTCTTTTTCATGAAGCCAATCCCACCACCAGCCCGCGCGGGCGTCTTGAACGAAACGGCCATCGACCCGAGTTCCCGGTCCCGTGGCATCCTGGTGACATGGGACGTTCGCCGATCGACTGGGTCCCGCCCCGGGCGTGGCTGACTCCCGGGTACGCGGAGTGGGCGCCGCCGTCCGCGCTGCGAGGCGCGGTCGCGTGCCTGTGGGCCCGCGTCAGCTCCGAAGGGGCCGGTCAGTCCGACCGGTCCGCCCAGTCCGGCCTGGTCCTCCCCGACGCCTGCAGCGATCTGATCTGGGAGGGGGGCGTCGGCGGCTACGTCGCCGGCCCGGACACCGGCCCGGCCCGGCCGACGATCCGGCCGGGCACGGTCATCGTCGGCGTCAGGTTCCGCCCGTCGGCGGGCGGCCAGGTGCTCAAGACGCCGCTGAGCGAGATCGCCAACCAGCGGGTTCCGCTGGCTGATCTGCTGCCGCCCGCCGCGCGGCGGCTGTCGTCGGCGCTCGACCCGGCTGAGGCGGCCGCCCGGGTGCTCGACATCACCGGCACGTTGATCGCCGAGGGCGCCCCCGACCGGGCCATGGCGCGGGCCGCGGCTCTGCTGCGGAACCCGGCCGCGCGGGCCGAGGCGGTCGCGGCCGAGGTCGGCCTGAGCGAGCGGCAGTTTCGCCGCCGCAGCCAGGCGGCGGCCGGCTACGGCCCCAAAACCCTGCAGCGGGTGCTCCGCTTCCATCGCTTCGTCCGCCTGCTCGACGCCGCCCCCGCCGACGCCCACGCACCCGCCCAGGCCCACGCACCCGCCCTCGGGTCCGCACCGTCGGCGCGCACCCGGACACTCGCGCCGCCCGCCCTAGCCGACCTAGCCGCCCTGGCCGCCCAGGTCGGCTACGCCGACCAGGCCCACCTCACCCGCGAATGCTCGGCCTTGTCCGGCTTCACCCCGGCCGCCCTGGCCCGCGTCAGGCGAACCCGGCAGGGCTGAGCGCAGGCACGAGGAAGGGGAGAAGCGCCGCGAGGGCGGGGGAGAAGCACCGCGAGGGCGGGGTCAGTCCCCGGGCGGCTCGGCGATCATGGCGGTGCCGACCTCGCGGAAGCCGAGCCGGGCGTAGATACGGGCCACGGTCGCGTCGGTCGCCGACAGGAACACCATTCGCGCGCCGCTGGCCAGCGCGTGCGCCGCCAGGGCGCGGGTAACGCCCGCAGCCAGGCCGCGTCGGCGGCTGGCCGGCAGCACGCCGATCCCGGTGATCTCCGCGGTGCCGTCGGCGAGCTGGTAGCTCCCGGCTGCCAGCGGCCCGTTGGGACCGGACGCGGTGGCGAGCACGGACTCGCGTGACCGCAGCCGGTCGCGAAGCAGCTCGATCGTCGCCGCGTCGTGGTCGGCCGCGATCTTGTCCCGCTCGGTCACGGAGGCCTCGCCGATGGCCGTCCCCGGGTAGTTGAAGGCGACCCCGGGCACCGCCCAGGCCAGGATGAGATCGGGGTCCTCGGGGCTCATGACCCGCACCCCGATCCGCTCCGGCAGCCGCGGCGGCGGCGCCAGCGAGCCGAGGCCGAGGACCAGCAGCGGGTGCGCGTGCACGGCGAGGCCGGCTGCGGCCGCGGCGGCGGCCATGTCGGGAGCGGTCCGCTCGACCCACTCGAACGATTCGGGGATCAGCAGCTCTCGCTGCCTGGCCCGGACCGCGCGCACGTCGGCCGCAGTGGCGGCCGACCGCTGGCCGGTACGCGGCCGGGCATAGTAAGGGAACCCCGTGCCCATGGGCACGAATAGCACGAGTGGGCCAATCGCCTCGGCTCTGGCGCGCTCCCTCGGCACGGCATCGCAGAAGGCGTCGATACGCTCAATTACCCCGGAATCGCTCACAGCACTTCCCACCATAAACGCGCGCGACCGGACCGCCAAACGGGATTTACCCGGCGGAGGCCGACAGCGGTCCGGAACCAAGGCCGGCCGCATCGTCCGAGGACGGCCCGTAGTGCTCGATCTCGCCCCGGGAGAGCGACAGCATGGTCGCCGCGTCGTGGAAGGGGTACCCGTCACGGGCCAGGGCGTCGATGGCCTCGCGAGTGGCCTTGGCGGCGCCCTCGGCCGCCTGCCGGGCGGCGTGCCTGGCCTGGAGCGCGCGCGCGACCGGAATGGGGGCGTCGGGCAGCACGTCGACCTTGATCGCCTCGGCCGGAATGCCTAGGTGCCGCGCTATGACCTTTCGCGTCATGACCTCCGCCTGGTCGAGGCTCCGCACCTGCGCGGACAGCCCCTCGATCTGCGGAACGTGAATCGTCCACCAGCGACCTGCCCGTTCGCAGAGCGCGGTGTAGGTCGTCGTCTCCATCAATGCCCCTTTGGTGACTGATAGGCGAGGCGACCGCGCCGTTTCCCCCCGAACGCGGCGATCACGCATAATTTACTCATCGGTAACTATAGCCGCTGGCGCATGATGACGACGAGACTAAGCTTGCATCGGGCCCGCCCGAACCGGTCAGATGACGGTTGGGCGCCGCCGCCAAGGCCGCCAGCGCCGGCAGTTCCGCGACCTCGAGCCCGGCCTCGGCCAGCAACTCGTATCCCTGGCAGTCGGCCACGAACAGGGCCGGCTCGCGCCAGGCGATGACCACCCGGCGCAGGCCCGCCGCGATGATCAGCTGGGTACAGGTGCGCGGCCGCGACTTCCGCTGCGAGCAGGGCTCGACCGTGCTGTACATGGTCGCGCCCGCCAGTCGCGGGTCGTCGGCCGCGAGCTTGCCCAGCGCCGACTCCTCGGCGTGCACCACCGGGTCACCGCCCTCGCGCGAGAACCCGCGGGAGATCTCGTCGCCGTCGGCGTCCACGAGGACGGCGCCGACGGAGTAGGCCGTCGGCGACGGCGGGCACTGCCAGGCGAGCTCGATGGCCAGGCGCATCCACCGCTCATCCGTGCCGTCGCTCATGACCTTCCTTCCCCGTAGGCATAGGCACTGACAGTGTATTTGGGCCTCAGACGAGTGAGATTGAGCTGATCCCGCGACCCGGATTGGGAGTTCTCCCGATGTCGTCAACCGTCGAGCACTCTGCGGAGTCTAAGCAGTGCATTGGTTCCTTACCGCCCACCAAAGGAGGAAACCATGCAATTCCACACTCTCTCCCCGAAGCGCCTCACCGCTGTGGCTGCCATAGCCTGCGCCGTAGCGCTGATACCGGTGGCCGCGCTAGCCGCCACAGCCTCCCCGGCCACACCTGCCACGGCAGCCCGCGCATCTGCCACGGCCACGAGCGATCCCTCGATCAGCGTCAACGGGGCGACGCTGGTGGCCAACGGCGCCGCGGTACAAGTCGTCCTCACCGCCACCTGCGGTGCCGGCGACGACGGCAGCGTCGCCGCCACTATCACCAAGGCAGTCGGCAACCGCGTCGCCCAGGGCCAGTCTTCCGTCTCCTTCACGTGCACGGGCAAGCCGCAGCGGGAATCGGCCCTAGCGGCAGCCAATGTGAACGGCGCTCCGTTCCGCCTCGGGACTGCCCTGCTCCAGGCCAGCGTGACTGACTGCCCCGGGGCAAACTGCACGGGGGCCTCAGCGAACAAGGTTCTGAGCATCGGGAAATAGCAATTAGCGTTTGCACACGCACAGACGCGGTGGCCCGCGGAGCGACGAGCGCTCCGCGGGCCCTCTTGTTTAGCTGACCGCCCGCGACCACACCGAACCTGCGGATTTCCAGATCAACGATCGAGCACGAAACCAGGCGGGACGCCGAGGCGTCCAAGGGGCATGACTCGCAATGCGCGACGACCACTACTGCTGCTGCTCGCGGGGGCGGTTGCCCCGGGGTTCTGCCTGACCGCCTGCGCTTCAGCGTCGTCCACGGTCGCCTCCGCGTCGTCCACGGTCGCTTCCGCGTCGTCCACCGCGCCGGCCGACGCCCACGTGGCGATCCCGGCCGCCGCCCAGACGCTCACGCTCAGCCTGAACTACGGCGGAAACGCCGACGGCCGGAAACCGCCCCCGCCGGTCACGGTCACCAGCTCGGCGAAGGTCAGCGGGGTCGCCAGACTGGTCGCGGGCCAGCCACCGCAGCAGCCACCAGGCGTGATCAGCTGCCCGGCCAGCGACGGCAAGGCCCTCACGCTCATTTTCCGCGCTGACCCCGGCGGTCCGGCACTGGCGACCGCCGTCCTCGGCCTGGACGGCTGCGAATTCACCGACCTGACAGTCAGCGCCGAGTACCACTCCCTGGGCGAGTACGGCTCGGCCCGTTCCATGGCGGCCAAAGTGCTCCAGGTCGCCGGCCTGGCCTGGAAACTCCCGCCCTTCGCGTGGCCGGTGCCCAGCTAGCAGGCTTTCGGAGGGCAACGCCCAGGAGCCCGCTGCCGGGTAGTGGTTCCGCCGACTCTTGACGGACACCTACGGATATGCCTTCTGGCCTGCGGCACTGGCGGAGCCACAGCACCCCACCTCGGCAGGCATGGATGAGGCCGTCGCCTGCAAAAATGGTTGCGGCCTGGCCTGCGGACACGGCATCGTGGCGTCGGTCATGTCGATGCCCACGTATTTTGCGCCGCTTCTGCATCGAGATTTCGCTCTGCTCTGGTCGGGCCAGGCGGTGTCGCAACTGGGCGACGGCGTGTTCACCGTAACGCTGGCCTTGGAGGCGCTGCGCGTCGATCCGGATCCCGCCGGACTGTCCTACGTGCTAGCTGCTCGTCTCGTCCCGGCCCTGCTGTTCACGCTGCTGGGTGGGGTGTTCGTTGACCGGTTTCCCCGACGGATCGCGCTCCTGGGCTCAGATGCGGCTCAGGGGGTAGCGGTTACCGTGATCGCGGTTCTGGCCGCAACCCATAACATCAACCTGCTCGGGCTGGTTGCCATGGCCTTGGTGTTCGGACTCGGCGACGCCGTGTTCTTCCCGGCGTCCATGGCGATTACCCCGGAGCTGGTCCCCAGCGATCAGCTCGTCGGCGCAAGCGCCCTCAACCAGACCAGCACGCAACTCGCAAGGGTTCTGATCGGCCCCGCTCTCGGCGGCATCATCGTGGCACTCCTGGGCACCGCCTGGGGCTTCGCGATCGACGCCGCTTCCTACGCAGTCAGCGTCGCCGCGCTGATGACGATTAAAGGCGGGCGAGCGCGGCCCGGCAGCGAATCCAGCAGCCCCATCGCAGAGTTTCGCGAGGGCCTCCGCTTCCTGTTCTCCCAACGATGGCTCTGGACCACCGAGCTCGGCGCCTCGGTCGGGAACTTCGTCGCCTTCTCACCCCTCGGAGCGCTGGTCCCGCTGCTCGTCAAGCAAGTCCTGAATGGCGACGGCATCGCGCTGGGGCTCATCCTCGCAGCAGGCGGCCTCGGCGGGGTCCTGGCATCCGTCCTGCTCGGACACCGGGAACCACCACGGCACCGGCTCGTCGCCCTGTGGATCGGCTGGGGACTGTCAGGGGTCGGCGTTCTCGGGCTGGGCCTGGTCTCTAACCTCTGGCTAGCCGGGGGCGTGGCATTCGTAACCTACGGTCTCGACGCCTACGGCAGCGTGCTGTACGACCCCCTCATTCAGCAAGGGGTACCCGCCGAGCTTCTAGGCCGCGTAGCGTCGGTTAACTACGTGCTCAGCTTTGCGCTCAGCCCACTGGGCTTGGTCGCCGCGGGCGCCCTGGCCGAGGCGATCGGCGTGCGCACGACGCTCGTCATCGGAGGCGGCATCACGGCCCTGACCACGATGATTCCGTTCCTGCCAGGAGTGAAGGACCCAACGGCGCAAAGGCGGTCGGAATCAACGGAGGCGTGACGGCCTCATAAGCGTCGAGGCACGGCACACTTTCACGCCGGTATTTTTCCCTTAAGAGGAGCGACGAGCGCTCCGCGGGCCTTCCGCGATCTGCGAATAGGACGTCCTCTCATTAACTACCCGCCTTTACCGACCTGGTGAGCTGCAGGTTCCCGCTACGATGATGCTCGTACGGGCTGCCGTAAATATTCTGTTGATGGCCGCAGGTCAGGCTCTGATGCCGACTTCCGCGACGCCGCCCTGCCCGTCAATACGGGCCACCAGCTGGTCCAGGTCGCCGAAGTCGAACACGAGCGACAGCTCGCCGTCGGCGCCTGCCTCGATGCCGTCCAGGAACAGCACGTCAGCCAGCGAGCCAGTCCCGGGCGCATACTGGGCTGCCCAGGCTGCGGGAGCGTGCTCCGCCGTGGACTGCTGGACCGAGGCCAGTTGCCCGAGCACGCTGCGGATGCGGGCAGCGCATCGGTCAACATGCTCCTGCAGGGCCGCGCCCGTGACGGCGGGCCTTGCGCGCAGGACAACCTCGGGTGAGGACCAGGGCACAGCTCGAACTAGCGACTGTGGTTACCCTGCCGGCAGGTATTGCGTCTGAACTGCGATTTCGGTCTACCGCCACGCCCCAGTTCCCGCCGCGCAGCGTGTCGAGCAGCAGCGGCAGCGCACCGCGCTTCCCATACCGTCCCCCATTTCCCCGTTGGCGGCCCGCGCGGTCAGCGGCCCGGGGGTGGCGGACGCCGACCGCGCGGGGTCTCAGGAGTCACGACCAGGTGACTGTGCCGTCGTCCTCGTGGACTCCGGCCAGGACTCGTCCCGTGGGCTCGTAGAGCGCCTCGAGGTCCGCGCCGAGGGCGAGGCGCACTTCCCGCAGTTCCATCCTCGCGCCGGGCTGCTGCCTGCGCAGCCGCATTTCCGCGGCCACCTGCCCGACGCCGCAGGCCCGGCCGCCTCCCACTCCCAGAGGGTCATGGCTCCGCCACGTCGGCCGCGGGGAGACCGTCGCCCGCCGGCGGGTCGGGGCGCGGTACCGGTTTCATCGCGTAGTCCTCGCGGATCATCTGCCGCAGTTCGTCGGGGCCCACGGCAGTCAGTCAGCCGCCGAGGCCGTCGCGTCGCCTGGCGCGCCACTCGCCGTCGTCGGTGACCTCGATCAGGTGCGCGGTATCCCAATCGAACCAAAGCGCCGCGAGGGCGTCATCCAGGGGGGCCGGCCGCCATCGCCGCCGCCTCGTCGTGTCCCGTTCCGTCCTGCGCCGATCCCATCGCGCGTCACTCCCGGTCCCGCGTTCCGATTCGTGCCGATCCGTTCAGAGGCAGTCTCACGGCCGCCGGGCGTACATTGGCAGTGGTGGCGTGGTGACCGCGCGCCACCGGGCCACGGGTCACCGGTCACCACCCCGAGGCGATTGGGCGCGCGCAATGGGAGACTTCGCCGCTGTCGTACGGCGGTTCATGACCTTGCGGAAGGTGTCGCTGCGCGAGACTGCGCGGGCGGCCGGATACAGCGATCACACCCTCGTCTCCAAGGCGCTTAACGGCCACAAGGCGGTAACCCCGTACCTGGCGGCGGCGCTCGACGAGGCCCTCGACGCCGGCGGGGAGATCGTCGCGGCGGCCAGGTCCGCGCAGGCGGTCGCCGAGGCCGCCGGGCTGCCGCTCCGCGAGCTCGCCGACCACGCCGCCGAGCTCGGGGCGTGGGCGGAGACGGGCACCGCAGGGCCCGGCACCACCGCCGCCCTCGCCGATGAGATCGACAGCGTGACGGGCGCCTACGAGGCGACTCCCGCCGCCCTGCTGATCCTGCGCGCCTCTGACGCGTGCCGCCGCGTCTCGGCGCTGCTGCGCCAGCACCAGCGCCTGCGATACCAGAGGGACCTGTTCGTGATCGCGGCGCGCTGCTGCGCGTTCCTGGCGGTTGCCCTGGGGGACCTCGGCAAGCGGGCCGAGGCCGGCGCGTACGCGCGGACCAGCCTCACCCTGGCCGAGGAGTCCGCCGATGCCGGAGCGGTCGCCCTGGCGCTGTCGGCGCTGGCGAAAGTCGCGTTCTGGGATGGCCGCAAGCGGGCGTCGGCCGACTTCGCGGCACGGGGTCACGCGACGGCGAAGGCAGGGGATCCGCTGTGGGTCCTGCTGGCGTGCCAGCGGGCCGACGCGGCTCCGCTGCCGATGGCCGGGGAGATCCTTGAGCTGACCGCCGCCGAGCTCGGACAGCATCCGCCAGGATCGGCCGGAGCCGGGCAGTTCGACTGCGGGGCGGTGCGGCTGGCCGGGTACCAGGCCACGCTCGGCCTCCGTGAGGGCAGCCTCGCCGCAGTGCTCGCCGCGCTGGCCGGGGCCGAGCGGGCGGTCGACGAGGGCGAGGACGTCCCGTACGCGTCGCTGGCGCAGGTCCGGCTCTGCGCGGCGCTCGCCATGCTGGCGTCCGGCGACGCCGACCGGGCGGCCGGGCAGCTCGCGCCCGTCCTCGGCCTCCCGGCTGAGATGCGGCTCGCGACGTTCGCCGGGCGGCTCGCGCAGGCCGCCGTGCTCGCGTCGGCTCCGCCGTACCGGGGCAGCGTCGTGGCCGGGCAGATCGCGGACGACGTTGCCGGGTACCTCGGGACCGAGCCGCCGCCGTTCCCGCACCCGCTGGCGATCGACGCCGCGAGCGTGCATTGAGCGACGTCAGGTACCACTGGTGGTGGCGCCCGGGTCAGCGCGTCGGCCGCCGCTTCTACACCGTGCACGCCACGTTCGCCGCAGCGGCGGAGGTCCAGCAGATGGCGGCCGAGGCTAGGGACCGGCTGTCCGGCATCCCCTACCTCGACCTGATCCCCGGCCGCTGGCTGCACCTGACCATGCAGGGAATCGGGTTCGCCGACGAGGTGAGCGACGGCGACCTCGAGGCGATCACTGCCGCCGCGGCGGCGAGACTGGCCATAGTCGCGCCGGTCACGATCACGCTCGGGCCGCCAGAGGTCGCCGGGGAGGGCGTCACCAGCTGGGCTTCGCCGCCGCGCGACCTCGACCAGGTCCGCGACGCCGTGCGCGCTGGCATCGCCGACGTGTGGGGCGATGGCCGGGTGCCCGAGTCCCCGGACTGGACGGCTCACGTCAGCGTGGCCTACGCGAACGCAGACGGGCCGGGCGCTCCGATCGACGCGGCGGTCGAGGGAATGGGAGCCGCCGAGACGACCGTCCGCGCGGTCGACTTGATCCGCCTCGGCCGCGACAGCCACCTCTATGAGTGGGAGACGGTCGCAAGCCTGCCCCTCGGCGGCTGACTGGCATGGCGTCGTCACATTAGGCACAGCCGTGCCTAATGCGCGACCCGAAACCGGCACACGGCGTGCCGGCGTCCCTCCGGTGACGGACTCTCCGTAACGCCAGGCCGCGTTCATCCTCGTGGTCGTGCTGGTGATGCTCGCAGCGGGCGGCAGCCTCTCCCGCGAACGCTCCACACGGGGGAGAACCAACACTTACAGTCACCTGTGGCCAGACAAAGACGAGCCCACGACGGCGATCGTGGACTCGGTCATCAATGCGCGCTTTGAAGTTCCTGCGGACTGCCGGGGGGTGCGCCATGACGCACCCCCCAGGTCAGCCGCGTGGAACTGCCTAACAGTCGAAGTACATCTCGAACTCGTGCGGGGTCGGGCGCAGCCGCACCGCGTCGATCTCCCTCGTCCGCTTGTAGGCGATCCAGGTCTCGATCAGGTCCTCGGTGAACACGCCGCCCTCGCTGAGGTACTCGTGGTCAGCCTCGAGATTGTTGAGCACGGCGTCGAGCGAGCCGGGGACGGTCGGGACCTCGGCCGCCTCGTCCGGCGGGAGCTCGTACAGGTCCTTGTCGAGGGGCGCCGGCGGCTCGATCTTGTTCTTGATGCCGTCGATGCCCGCCATCAGCATCGCCGAGAACGCGAGGTACGGGTTGGCGGACGGGTCCGGCACCCGGAACTCGATCCGCTTGGCCTTCGGGTTCGAGCCGGTGAGCGGGATGCGGCAGCAGGCCGACCGGTTACGAGCCGAGTAGACCAGGTTGACCGGCGCCTCGAAGCCCGGCACCAGGCGGTGGTAGGAGTTCACCGTCGGGTTGGTGAACGCCAGCAGCGACGGCGCGTGCTTG
>Ga0302314_10002542_pt1 | contig 33803 bp, 25 predicted proteins | sample III_Palsa_N2_3_FD_200533 | JGI IMG/M metagenome (GOLD analysis project Ga0302314, IMG submission 200533) | Peat permafrost microbial communities from Stordalen Mire near Abisko, Sweden - III_Palsa_N2_3 | ecosystem: Environmental > Terrestrial > Soil > Palsa > Peat permafrost | place: Sweden...
ACCCCGACCGGGCCCAATCCGTCTAATCAGTTTTCAACCGCCCGCGGCCTGAGCGCGTTGACCTGTGGTCGCCTTGCATCAGCCCAGGCTTGGCCGTAACCAAGACCCGGCTTTCAGGAGCGGCCGCGCAACTTTCCAGGGCGCGGGGGAGTTTGAACACGCCGGCCCAAAGGACCCGGCGCTTAACGCCGAGGAGCATTCGGTGGACGGTGAACGAGCGGTTGAAGCGGGTGCGGACGCGCCGGTCTTTCCCGTCGGAGGCGGGGAACTCGGCGACCTAATCCGCGCGTTCGACTGGTCGAACACCAGCCTTGGACCCATCGAGGCCTGGCCGCAGAGCCTGAAGACCGCCACCGACATTGTCCTTCAGTCCCCGCTCCCGCTGGTGATGCTGTGGGGATCGGACGGGATCATGATCTACAACGATCCCTACTCGGTCTTCGCCGGTCAGAGGCACCCGGGCCTTCTCGGCTCGAAGGTGCTGGAGGGCTGGCCCGAGGTGGCCGACTTCAACGCCGAAGTGATGCGCGTGGGCCTGGCGGGCGGAACGCTGTCGTTCAAGGACCAGGAGCTGACGCTTTACCGAAGCAACGTGCCGGAGCAGGTGTGGATGGATCTGAACTACGGCCCGGTCATGGATGAAGGTGGCAAGCCGGCCGGCGTGCTTGCGATTGTCGTGGAGACGACCGGCGTCATCGAAGCAGAGCGCCGACGCGCGGCGGCCGAAGCGAAGGTCCGCCAGAGCGAAGAGCGGTTCCGCGCCCTGATCAACGCCACGTCCGACGTCGTCTACCGGATGAGCCCGGACTGGACCGAAATGCGCCAGCTCGATGGCCGCGGGTTCTTAGCGGATACCGAGACGCCGAGCGTGGCCTGGCTGGATGAATATCTGTTCGCCGAAGACCAGGCGGAAATCCTCGGGGCGGTGAACGAGGCGATCGAGAAGAAGGACGTCTTTCAGCTGGAGCACCGGCTGCGACGCGTGGACGGTTCCATTGGCTGGACCCTGTCGCGCGCGATTCCGCTGGCGGCGGAAGATGGGGAGATCGCCGAATGGTTCGGCGCCGCCAGCGACATCACGGCGCGGCGCCAGGCCGAGGAACACCTGCGCCTGGTGATCAACGAGCTGAACCACCGCGTGAAGAACAACCTGGCCATGATCCAGGCCATCGGCGCTCAGACCTTCCGCAACACCGAGGACATCGCCAAGGCCCAGGCCAGTTTCACCGCCCGCCTGCAGGCGCTGGCCAAGGCCAACGACCTTTTGACCGACGAACACTGGGTTGACGCCTCGCTGCAGGAAGCAATCCGGAGCGCCTTGCAGCCGCACCGGCCGGACAACCGCGCCCGCTGCGTCGTCGAGGGACCTTCGGTGCGGCTCTCGGCCAAGACCGCCATCTCCTTGTCGATGGCTTTCCATGAACTGGCCACCAACGCGGTCAAATACGGCGCCTGGTCCAATGACATCGGCGCGGTGTCGGTGACATGGCGCGTCGACGAGACCGACGACGCCCGCCGACTGATGCTGGAATGGCGTGAAAGCGGCGGGCCGACCGTTCAGCCGCCGAAGCGCCGCGGCTTCGGCTCGCGCCTAGTCGAGCGCGGCCTGGCGGCGGAACTGGACGGCGAGGTCCACATGAGCTTCGATCCGGCAGGCTTGGCCTGCCGCGTCGACGCACTCCTGCGGGAGCCGAACGATGGGTGAGTCATGACAAAATCCCTGCGCATCCTGGTGGTCGAGGACGAGATGACCATCGCCCTGCTGATCGAGGACATGCTGACCGAGATGGGCCATGAGGTGGTGGCGCTGGCCATGCGGCTGCAGCCGGCGCTGGTCCACGCCCAGACCGCCGACATCGACTTCGCGATTCTGGACATCAATCTGGACGGCAAACAGTCGTTTCCGGTGGCTGACATCCTGACCAGCCGCGGCGTGCCGTTCACCTTTGCGTCCGGCTATGGCTCGACCGGCCTGGGCGAGGCCTACACCCACCATCACGTCGTGCGAAAGCCCTTCCAGGCGCAAGACCTGGAGCACGCGATCGAACTGGCGGCATGAAGGGGAACGTCGGCCGCCACCGGCGCGACAGCCGTCTACGATGACATCGTGCGACCCGCGTTCAGGGCGAGCGACGGCGTCGTCTACATCTTCCAGAGATCAAATCGATTTCGCAGGTCTTCTTCGCCGCCAGCTCCTGACGCCGCGCGGATGGCTGCCTGGTCCTTATTGGGGAGCCAGCAGGGTCTCGGGCCGCGCCGGCGAGGCGATTCCGGCGAAGGTCTGCTCGAGGGGCCGCGTTTCCGGCAGGATGTAGACCACGCCGCTGGTGGCGGCGAACGTCGGGTCGATGACCGCATCGTAGAAGGCGACCGGGACGTTGATGCAGCCGTAGGAGATGCGGCGCGCCAGCGGCGATCCGGACTGGAGCCTTTGCAACCGGCGCTCTGACGGGTTCGTGGTGATCACCCGGTGCAGCGCGACGCCCGACTTGTAATCCACCCACAGCACGTCTTTTTCACCCAGGTCGTGACCCAGGGACGCGACGAAGCGGCCGGCTGGAGTAATGCGATCGGAGGGGCCGATGTCGGCCAGCTTGCGGTCGCCGATGCCGGGCGCGACGTCGTCGCCCCGCGCCAGGCCGAGCAGAGCCGGCGCGGCGCCCTTGAGCCGGCCCCGCGCATCGAAGACGAAGACCTTGGCGGCGATCTTGTCGATGATCACGAACGGCGCCTCGCCGTTATCGTGCGTGGCGATGATCCCGTCGGCCATGCGGCGCGCATCGTCGGAGGCGGCCTCACCGGCAAAGTCCGCATGCGCCGGCGGCGCGGCGACGGGCTGGGTCTGGGCGGGCGTCGCCTCAGCCCCACAAAGCCAAAGCGCGGCGGCGAAGACCCCTATGCCCGCGTTGCGCAGGGCGGCGCGCCAACGCACGACTAGTTCCGGTCCTGTTTGCGGGGATAGGCCGGCGCCACATAGGGCGCCGGAGCGGCCTGGACCGAAACAGGCGCGACGGCGACGCTCTTGGCTTGAACCGGCGCGATCTCGACCGCCGGGACGAGCGGCATCCTGACCCCGCCGCCAAGCACGGCGAGCTGTATATCCGGAGCGCCCGCAGCTAACGACGGCGCCAAGCCGCCCATCGTGGCTGTCATCACCGCCGCCGCTGTCGCCGCCGCCGACGTTGGCGCGGTGGGTGTGGACGGCGGTGAGGTCGACACCGGCGGCGGCGTCACAGGGGGCGTCGTCACGGGAGGCGTGGTTACGGGGGGCGTCGTCACGGGAGGCGTCGTCACGGGAGGCGTGGTCACAGGCGGAGGTGTCACAGGCGGAGGTGTCACAGGGGGTGGCGTGGTCACCGTCGCGGCGGCGATCGTACCGGTTGTCCTGAAGGTGGTCACGCAACAGGCGATGGGGAGCGAATATTGACCCGCATTGGCGCCGCCGAGGCTGTATCCGCTGAAGGTGACGCCAATGTCCGTTCCGACCGCGGCGGTGTCGAACGTCGCCGTCGCGCCAGGGTCGGCGACCAGCGTCACGCCGGTGGGGACGCCGCTGGCGGCGGTGCTGTTGAAGCCGGCCAAGGTCGCCGTGGTCGTGCCGTCAAAGGCCTTCTCCGCGCCGGGGAACACCAACATGAACTCGGTCAGCGCGGCGCCGTCGGACAGGGTGAAATCAGGCAGGTAGTCGGTCGGCGTCCCGTACGAAACCGGGTTGTAGTAGATGGTCACCGGCGCGTTGGGGCCCGTCACCGTGACCGGCGGCGCGCCGGGCGCGAAAATCACCGTGCCGCCGGCGACTCCGGGTCCCTCGCCGTCGTTGCCGGCGATGATGACCAGGCCGAGCGCCAAGCCCAGGTCCTGGGCGGGGACTGTGCTGCCTCGGGTCAGCGTGACGGCGGCGTCCACATTGACGTTGTCGCCGGCGCAGAGCGTCAGATTCCCGTCCGTGGTGGTCAGAGCCGCGGTGAGGTTCAGGTTCACATTGCGTCCGGCGCTTATGAGAACGCTGCCGTCGGTCGTCGTGATCGCCGCGTTGATATTGGCGTCCCGTCCGCAACAGATCACGAAATTACCGTTGGTGGCGGTGACGGGCGCGTTCACATTCACGTCTCGGAAGGCGTTCAACGTCAGCGTCGTGGTGCTGGGCGTCGCCACCCAGGCGACCGCCTCGTCGACATTGATGTCGCCGTTGCCGGTCGTGGTCGAGGTCATGCTCGTCACCGGCGGCGTTCCGGCGACCAAGCCGGTGGCCGCTGTCGGCAGGGTGCTGATGACGACGCTGTTAGTCACCAGCAAAGCCGAAAGGGTCGCGCCGGAGATGTTCTGTCCGGCGGCGATGGTGAAGTCCACCGGGTCGATCGTCCAGACGCCGGTCACCCCCTTGGGCGCGGCGGTGGTGATCCTGGCGCCGTCGGCGATGTTCACGTTGGCGGCGGAGGTCTCGATGGCGCCGCCGTCGCCGCCATTGGGGGCGCTGGCGTCCAGCACGCCGCTCACGTTCACCGCGCCGTTTTGCGTGTCGCCGAGCAGACTGATCACGCCGCGACGGACGCCGATGGTCTGGGCCTCGATGACGCCGGTGTTGTTGACGGCGGTCTTCAGCAGCTGTCCGGCCGCCTGGGTGGTCAGCATCACCTGGCCGCCACTGGCCTGGATCATGCCGCCGTTCTGGACAAGGGCGTTCACCGCGCCCTGATTGACGACCACGCTGAGCAGGCCGTCGCCGGCGATGTCGAGGGTAACGGCCGTGCCGGCCGCCATCGCGACCGCGCCGAGGCTGGCGGTGATCACGCCCTGGTTGGAGACCGAGCCGCCGAGCAGGGCGACATAGCCGCCGCCGCTCGCGTTGATCGAACCCTGGTTGAGCACCACGCCGCCGCCGGGGCCGGCAAAACTGTATCGGCCGGCCATGAAGTCGGCGTCGGTGATGTTCAGCGTGGAGGCGACGAGCCCGCCCACGTTCACCTGGGCGCCGGGGCCGAACAGGACGCCGTTCGGATTGACCAGGAAGACCTTGCCGTTGGCCGACAGGCTTCCGAAGATGCTGGACGGATCGGTTCCGGTCACCCGGTTCAGGGCTACCGAGCTGCTGTTCGGCTGTAAGAACTGGACGGTCTCGCCCTTGGCGATGTTGAAGCTCTGCCAATCGATGACCAGGTTCTGGCTCGACTGCTTTACGGTCAGCGCGCCGCCGCCAGCGGAAATGGCGCCAGAGCCCGCGGCGACCGATCCGCCAACCGGCAAGGCGTGGGCGGCCGTGGCGATGGCCAGCGAACTGGCCGCGGAAAACAGCGCCGTCCGGGCGAAGGCGGCCAGCCCCGCGCGGCGTCCGGCGTGGCTGAACAGGGTTCGAAACGCGCGGGTCATGAACGCAATCCTTGTTCGGCGGACGGTGAGCTAGTCGCTGACGCCGACATCAGAAGAGTTTCACGAGCTGGACCCAGACCTGGCTCGACGAGCCGGCGTCGGGCACGCCGACCGCCTCGCCGAGGCTGTGAGCGTAGGTGGCCTTGGCCATGAAGTTGTTGGGCAGGGTCCAGTTGACCCCGGCGCCGGCGCCGCTGACGGTTTCTCGGTTGGGTCCGGCGAGCCAGGGGCTGTGATCGATCGTGGCGGAGCCGGTATCGACGAAGCCGATCAGCTGCAGGCGGCCTGGCAGCGGCGTCCGCGGCAGCATGAGCCGCGCCTCGATCGTGGCGATATAGCCGTCGTCGCCATAGATTTCACCTTCGGGATAGGCGCGCACGCCATAGGCGCCGCCCAGCTCCATCTCCTCGGAGATATCGAGGTTCTTCGTCCCGACTTGACCGCGGATCAGGCCGTAAACCGATAGCGGCCCGACCACGGTCTGCAGGCGCGAGACGCTGTAGGACAGCTTCCCGTACCCGCCGTCCGCGCGGGCGGTGGCGTCGTCGATGGCGCGGGCCGCCGGCGTGCGGATGTCCAGGTCGCCGAAGGTATAGCCCAGAGAGTACTGGTCCCAGCCGCCGCCGCCGAGTTGGTCATGGTGATCGCCATTGATCCCAACCAGCAGGGCGTCCTCGGTCTTGTCGGTGACCGAGAAGACCGCGGCTTCCTTGTCCTGAAAGGTGCGGTAGTCGAAGTCGCCCACGAGGGCGAGGTTGTTGTCGTAGGAGCGGATCAGCGGGTAGCTGGCGTAGACGCTGGCTACCTGGGCCGTGCCGCTGGCGCCCAGGCTGGAAAAGGCGCCGTGCAGCCGATAGTCGAGGGCGGCGTAGGAGACGCCCAAGGTCGCGTCCTGAACCTGGAACTGGTAGGCGGCGCGACCATAGTCCAGCCCGTCGAACGAGCTCAGCGCGCGCAGGGTGATCAGGTCGCCGTGACCGGTGGGATCGTTGATGTTCAAGGTCGCGCCAAGCCGGTCGGCGCCCGAGTAGGGATCGCCGGCGTTGTCGGCGTCGATGCTGCCGGAAATGCGCGGGCCGGGCGTCAGGGCGACCGTCAGGTCGGAAGCGCCCACCGCCGCGCCGGGGCTGAGCGTCGAGTTCACCCGCACGCCCGGAATGTCGGACAGCAACAGCAGGCGCCGTTCGAGCGGGGCGGCGACGACGACATCGCCGCTGTCCAGGCCGTCGAGGATGCTGTGCGCCAGCCCGCTGGAAAGATTGGTGTGGTTGTTGAGCGCGACCTTGCCGTAATGGGCCTCGATCACGACGAGGGTCACGACGCCGTCCCGCATCTCCTGGGCCGGCACATAGGCCTGGGCCAGGAAGTATCCGCGCCTGTTGTAGAAGTCCGAGATCTTCGCGGCCATGAGCCGCAGATCGCGCAGGTCCAGCGCCGCGCCGGGCGTGAAACCCGTGGCGGCGATGAGTTCGGCCTCGGGAAAGACGGTCTCTCCGGTTACGTGCAGTGACTGGACGATGATCTTTGGTCCCGCGGGTCCGGGGTCGCGTTTCGCCGGGCCCTGCTCGAGCCTGATGTCCGGGATCGATCGTTCCGGGGATGGAGACGGCGGGATCTGCTGGATCTGCCCTCCAGCGCTGGGGGGTAGAGCGGCTATGGCGCCCCGGGCGGCCAAAGCGCCGACGACCGCCAGGGCGGTCGCACATAGCTTCGATTTCAGCACAGCCACCTCGAGTGTCAGCCCCAGACCGGAATCCGGTCAACAACCATGGACGCAGGGCGGGAAACCCCTTTCGGCGAGCGGCTGCCGTGCTCGTATCGGGTAGAACGCTGCCTAACGTACGCGGGATCGAGTGCTTGGTTCCGCGTGTAACAAATATTTATCGAGCCCGGTCAGCGCCAATTAAATATTCATGATCAATTTTCCGCGACCTCATCAAGTAAACAAAACAATAATTGTTGTATTACCAGGGTGGCGCGGCCACTTAAATATTCGACTCGTGAAGAATTTGTGTATATCGGCCTTGGCCAATGTGGCGTCCGTCATGGGCTATTCGGTTCGGGTCGCCGCGCCCGACGTCTTCCGCGTCAACCTTGTCGGCGACCTCGCCAAGTTCCTTGAGCCACAGCCGGAACAAGCCCGCATGGCCGCTGGGTGCGTGTTGGTAGCTGGGGGCGGGATCGAACCGCCGACCTGTGGGTTATGAATCCACCGCTCTAACCATCTGAGCTACCCAGCCCCAAGGGGCGACGCCTTCCGGCGAGCGTGGGGTTATAGGGACAAGGCGGCGCCTCATCAAGCGGGGCGACGCGCGTGGTTTCAGCGCCCTTTCGCGGGGTCGCGTGGGCGTCTAAACCGGCCTGATGAGCCCCTCGCCGCGCATCCTGGTGATCAAGTTCAGCGCGCTGGGCGACTTCGTCCAGGCGTTCGGGGCCTTCGAGACCATCCGCAAGGCCCACCCGGACGCCGAGATCACGCTGCTGACCACCCCGCCCTATGGGGATCTGGCGCGGGAAAGCCGCCTGTTCGACAGGATCGACGACAATGGACGGCCCAAGGGCCTAGCGGCGACGCTTCGCCTGTTCAGCCGGCTTCGGCTGGCGGGATATGCGCGCGTCTATGACCTCCAGACATCCAGCCGCTCGGCCTGGTATCGCGCCGGGTTCTTCCCCCGGTTTCCGGAATGGTCGGGCATTTCGCCAGGCGCCTCGCACCGGCAGCGCGGGCCGGAGCGGGAGATGATGCACAACCTGGATAGGCTGGCGAACCAGTTGCACATCGCCGGGATCGGACCGGCGTATCCGCAAGGCCAGGCGCCGGCGCCGGACCTGGGCTGGGCGGTGCGGGCGGCGCGAGGCGAGCATGCCTCGACGGCCGAGCGGTTCGGGATCAAGCCGCCCTACGCCTTGCTGATCCCGGGGGTGGCGCCGACGCGGCCGGAAAAGCTGTGGCCGACGGCGTCCTTCGCGGCGCTAGCGCGGATGCTGAGCGCGCGCGGGTTTCGGATCGTGGTGGCCGGCGGGCTGGACGAGACGGCCCTGGCGCGGGTGATCCAGGGCGCGGTCCCGGAGGCCGTGGACCTGACCGGCAAGACGCGGATGGTCGACCTGGCCGGGCTGGGCGCCGAGGCAGCGCTCTGCGTCACGGGCGACACCGGCCCCGGCCACATGGCCGCCTATGCCGGCGCGCCTGGACTGATGCTGATGTCCGCCGCCTCCAGCCCGCGCCACTATGCGCCGAGGGCCGCGATGCGGGTGCTGCAGATGGATGACTTGAAGGCGCTGGCGCCGGAGGCGGTGTTGGACGCGCTGGGCGATTTTGCGGCGGCTCGCGCACGGGTCGGAGGCTGACGGGCGATGCGCGGCGTGTTCGATCCCCGGCAGCTACTGCATGCACCCACGAGCGAGTTGCACAACGGCCAGTGGATCGCCTATTCCGAGACGCCGAGTCGAGCGCGGTCGATCCTGGCGGCCCTGGGTCCGCTCGATCCCGCCGCCGACTACGGCGAGGCGCCGCTCGCAGCCATCCATGATCGCGATTACCTCGATTTCCTCAAGACCGCCGCGACGCGCTGGCGCGACGCGGGACGCACGGGCGACGCCATCGCCTACACCTTTCCCGTAGTGGCCAGGCGCGCCGTGCGGCTCGATCGGATCGATGCGCTGATGGGCCGCTACGCCTTCGACGCCTCCACCCCGATCACCGACGGAACCTGGGCGGCGGCCTATGCCTCCGCCCAGTCTGCGCTGACCGCGTTGGCGATGCTCCGCACCGGCGAGAGGGCGGCGTTCGCGCTGTGCCGCCCACCCGGCCATCACGCCGGCGCCGATTATTGCGGCGGCTATTGCTACCTCAACAACGCCGCGATCGCGGCCCAGGCGGCGCGCGACACGGGCGCGGACAAGGTCGCCATCCTCGACATCGACTATCACCACGGCAATGGAACCCAGGACATCTTCTGGCGTCGGAGTGATGTCTTCTATGCCTCGATCCACGCCGATCCCGCGACCGACTACCCGTTCTATTGGGGCCATGTGGACGAGGTGGGCGAGCACGATGGGCGTGGGACGACGCTCAACCTGCCCTTGCCGCATGGGGTGCGGCTTGACGCCTTCCGCCACACCCAGTCGGCGGCGCTTGAGGCCATCGCCAAGTTTGGGCCTGACCAGTTGATCATAAGCTTCGGCGCCGACACCTGGGAAGGCGATCCGATCAGCAGCTTTGCGCTGTCGACCGGCGATTATCGGGTGCTGGCGCGCGACATCGCCGGCTGCGGCTGGCCGACCCTGATCGTCATGGAAGGCGGATATGCGGTCGAGGCGCTGGGCGCGAACGTGCCAAGCTTTCTGTCAGGTTTTTAGGAGACGGTCCGGGCGCGGCCGCTCAGCCTTCCCACCGGGCCGGGCGTTTCTCCATCCAGGCCTTCACCCCCTCGGCGTAGTCCGGGTGTTTGATCATGCTGTTCATCAGCGCCTCGGCGTCCCTGACCGCGCCCGCGGCGTCGCGGTGCAGGTCGCGGTAGATCTGGCGCTTGGTCTCGAGGGCCGAGCCTGGCGCCACGCCGTCGGCGATCAGGCGGGCATAGGTATGGACCTCGGTCATCAGGTCGGCCGGCGACAAGAGCCGGTTCAGGAACCCCATGCCCATCGCTTCGTCGGAGGTGAAGACGCGGCTGGTGAGCAGCAGATCATTGGCGTGGGTCAGGCCGATAAGGCGCGGCAAGATCCAGGACAGGCCGTACTCGGCCGGGAAGTTGAAGCGGCCGTGGGCGGTGGTGAACTTGGCGCCGAGGACCGCGAACCGCAGGTCGGCGAACGCCGCCAGCACCAGGCCGACCCCCGCCGCCGCGCCATTGATCGCCGCGATCACCGGTTTGTCGAGGCCGAAATGGTAGGCGAAGCTGGCGTCGAAGCGCGCATCGACTCCGTAGCCAGGCGTGGCGATGTCCTCGGCGACTCCGGGATCGTATCGGCCCTTCTCGGCGTGACCTTCCAGGGCGCCCAGGTCGGCCCCGGCGCAGAATGCGCCGCCTTCCGGATCGCCGGTGACCACGATCACCCGCACGCCGGGATCTCGGTTGGCCTCGTTCAGCAGCCAGCGGTATTCGGTGTGCATCCGCCCGGTCCAGGCGTTGCGCCGCTTTGGCCGCGACAGGGTGATCACGCCGACGCGGTCGGCGATCTCAAAGCGCGTGGTCTTGAGGTCCACGGACCGTCAGCTCGACTGCGTCGTTTCCGGCAGGCCCAGAATGCGCTTGGAGATGATGTTGTTCTGGATCTCGAAGGAGCCGCCGTAGATCGACATGGCCTTGCCGCCGAGCCAGCCGCGCACGGCCATGATCTCCGCCGGCGCGAAGTCGTCGCCTTCCCAGCCGAGGCCCTGGTGGCCCATGATCTCCAGCGTCAGCTCGGCCTGGGTCTGGCCTATGACCGAGGCGGAGTTCTTCAGCACCGACGGCGCGTTGCTGGGGGTGTTGTTGCCCCTCGCCTCGGCCATGGCCCGGGCGATGGTCAGCCCGTGCGCCCGCACATGCATCAGGTGCTCGGCCAGGCGGGTGCGCAGGTCCAGATCGGCGATGCGGCCCTTCTCGTCCACCTCGACATACTTCTTGGCGACCTCGTTCAGCGGGGCCTGCCGCACGCCGCCCATCCGCGCGCCGGTCTGGCTGGCGCGCTCATGCTGCAGCAGGCGCTTGCCCACGGTCCAGCCATGGTTCAGCTCGCCCAGCACCGCGTCCTTGTCGGCGACCGCGTCGGTGATGAAGGTCTCGCAGAAGGGGCTATCGCCGCTGATCAGCTTGATCAGTCGGGTCTCGATGCCCGGCTGTTTCATGTTGACCAGCATGAAGGTGATGCCGTCGTGCTTCTTGGCCTCGAAATCGGTGCGGACCAGCATGCCGCACCAGTCCGACCATTGCGCGCCCGAGGTCCAGATCTTCTGGCCGTTGATCACCCAGTGATCGCCGGCGTCGACGCACTTGGTCTGCAAGCTGGCCAGGTCGGACCCCGCGCCGGGCTCGGAATAGCCGACGCACCAGCGCAACTCGCCGCGCACGATCGGCGGGATGTGCGCAGCCTTCTGCTCGGACGTGCCGTAGTCGAGGATGGTCGGGCCGATCATGGTCACGCCCATGCCGAAGCCCAGCAGCGGGTTGAACGCGCCGGCCCGGTCCATCTCCTCCTGCAGCACCCGGGCCTGCCGGCCGCTCAGGCCGCCGCCGCCGTATTCCTTGGGCCACGTCGGCGTGGTCCAGCCCTTCTCGCCGATCACCTTCAGCCATTTGCCCGCATCGCCGGTGGGTCGCCCGCCTTCAAGGCTGGACATGACGATGCCGGCCTTGCCCTTCAGCGAGGCGGGGAAGTTGGCGTCCAGCCACGCACGCGCCTCGGCGCGGAAGGCGTCCAGCTCAGTGTCGCCCGCAAAGTCGGCCATTTCGTTTCCTCAGGTCAGCGCTCTGTTTGGACCCACTGTAATCGACTGTGAGAAGGCGAAACAGACTGACGCCACGTCACTGGGGGACGGCCTGAGATACGGGGCAGGATACCTATCCCCCTGCGCTGGCGTCACCGACGTGTTGGGGCGTCAGGGATAGGTTGTCTGGAGACGCCATACTTAAGTCCCAGGTTGCATTACCTCATGGCCTGCCAAGTTGGATGCGCCCACCGGGTCCGCGCATCATCCAGTTCGTTGCACAGACCTGAGGGCGCATGTCGTTGGGGGCCATCATCAATCGCAAGACGGCTGCGCAACGGAATCGAATCCTCGGCGTGGCGATCGCGATTGTCGGCCACCTGGCGATCGGGATGTGTTTGGTCCTTGAGCGACCCCGCATGGCCATCGCCCCCACGACGGTGATCGACATCCAACTCATGCCGATCACGCGGCTAAAGCGGCCTTTCGACCCATCAAGGCAAGCGAGGCGGGAAAGGCTCGCCGCGCCGAAAGACCAGGCGCCTAAGGACTTGGCGCCTCGTATTCCAGGGCCGACGCCGCAAACAGTACAAAACGATCTCGGACGGCGGGGCGATTTGCTTGCGCCGCCGGGACCGCCAGAAGTCGACCCAAGACTGACAGCCACTCTTCGCGCGACCGCTGGATGCAACGCAACATCCCTCGTTCACTTGTCGGCGTCTGAACGGGAGGCCTGCAGGCAATGGGCGAGACGGCTTGGCGCCGGGTTCGACACCGCAAGCCTGGGCGTTGATCCGAGCAAGCGATTGGCCTTCGACACCGCGGCCAAACGGGACTGGGTGCAGCAGCCTTTCCTGGCGCTCAAACCGAAGAACGGCTGTGTGCCGAGGGTCACCTCGGTCCAAGACGTGCCAGGAGCAGGCCCGCAGGATACAACCGTCGGCGCCGCCTGCGCTCTCTCCTTTTGAACCTCATGGGTCACAGATATGCGGACGCGCCCCGCTCTAAAGCAACGGCGCCAGCGCCGCAGCCAGCCTCGCGCCGCCAGCTTTGAGGGAATAGCGCTCCAAGGCATTGGTCCGGGCGATCTTGGCCACAGCGCGGGCGCCGGCGGGGTCGGCCAGGGCGGCGGCGATGGCCTCCGCCAGAGCGTCGGGGTCGTTCTTGGGAACCAGCCGCCCTAGCTGGCCGCCAGCGAGGATGTCGCGGGGGCCGTCGATGTCGGTGGCGACCACGGGCGTGCCGAACGCCATGGCCTCGATCACCACCAGGCCGAACGGTTCGACGCGGGAGGACAGGACGAAGAGATCGAGGGTCTTGAGCACTTCGGCCGGCGAGGCCATCCAGCCGGGGAAGGCGGTGATGTCGGCAAGGCCGAGGCTGGCCGCCTGGGCTTTCAGCGCGGCGAGTTCGGGACCGTCGCCGGCCAGGGTCAGGCGGAAGTCCAGCCCGCGCGCCTTCAGCTTGGCGGCGGCTTCGAGGAGCACGTCGTACCCCTTGTTGCGGTGCATGCGGCCGATGGAGCCGATCCGCGGCGGATCGTCGTGGCCGGAGGGTCCAGGGCCGGCGTTCAAGGGGGCGAAGTTCTCCACCGTGACGGCGCGTAGCTGAGGGAAGCGGACCCAGACGTCCTCCGTCACCGCCTGACTGACGCAGATGGCCATATCCGCCTCGGCCAGGTCATTGCGGGCGCGGAAGTTGTGCACCACGGCCACTACAGGGACGCGGCCGGCGAAGGCCTTCACCGCCAGGCTGGTCGCGCGCGAGCCGTGAGCGATGACGAGTTGCGGCGTGAAGGCTTCCGTCATCCGGCGAAGGCGCGCCGGCGCGGTGGGGTCGAACGCGGTCCAGGCGGCGAAAGACCGGTAAGCTTCTGGATCGCCGTCGAAGGCGCCGCCGAACCAGCTCTTCTGGGCGCCGAGGGACATGACCACCGCCCCCTCGGCCTGAAGCGCCTTGTGCGCGTGCAGGGCCATGGCTTCCAGGCCGCCCGCGCCGTTGGCCAGCATGACGTTGAGGATGTGGACGCCCTTGATCATCTAGGCGCCGAGCAGGTCGGCGACCGCTTCGCCGATGGCCAGGGAGCTGGTGAGGCCGGGGCTCTCGATGCCGAACAGGGCGACGAGACCCTCAATGCCGTGGGCGGCCGCGCCGTCGAGGCGGAAGTCCGGCTGGGCCTCGTCCGGGCCGTGGATCTTGGGCCGGATACCGGCGTAGTCGGGGGTGAGTGCGCCGTCGGGCAGGCCGGGCCAGAACTTGCGGATGTAGGCGGTGAACTCCACCGCCTTGGCCGGATCGACCGTGTAGTCTTCGCGATCCACAAACTGCAGATCCGGGCCAAAGCGGGCCTGGCCGCCGAGGTCGCGGCGATAGTGGGTGCCCAGCGCCCCCTTGATCGGCGGGGGATAGATCAGCCGCTGGAACGGCGCCTTGCCGTTCAAGGCGAAATAGACCCCCTTGCCGTACCAGCCCTTGGGAATGTCCGTCGGCGGAAAGCCTTCGATCTTCGCTGCGACGGCCTGGGCGCCTAGGCCCGGCGCGGTGACCAGAAGGCGGCAGGTCAGCTCGGCAGGATCATCGCCGCCGGTGCGGACCTTGAACCCACCGCCGGGGAGCGGCTCGGCGGCCTCGAACGGTGCGCCGCAGACCACCGCCCCACCGCGATCCTCGATCTCGCCCTGCAGCGCCAGCATGTAGCCGTGGCTGTCGAAGATCCCGCTCTGCGGCGAGATCAGCGCCATTACCGCATTCAGCTCCGGCTCCAGCGCCTTGGCCTGGGCTTGGCTCAGAGGCGCGACGCCCTCCACATCATTCGTCCGGGCCTGGATCTCGATGGCCTCCAGCCGCTCGATCTCGTCGGCCTGTGTCGCCACCACCAGCTTGCCGCAGCGGTTGAAGGCGACGCCGTGGCTTTCCAGGAAGCTGTAGAGCCGCCGTCGGCCCTGGACGCAGAACTTGGCCCTGAGCGAGCCGGTCTTGTAGTAGAGGCCGCCGTGGATCACTTCGGAATTGCGCGAAGAGACGCCCTGGCCGATGGCCCGTTCCTTCTCGATCACGACCACCGACAGGCCGCGCCGCGCCAGCGCATAGCCGCACGCCAGCCCCACCGCGCCGGCGCCGACGACCAGGGCGTCGAAATCGAAGGAAGGGGCTTCAGTCAAAGGCGGGTCCGATGTTGGGCGCAGCAAGGCGCGGCGATATCCCGGCGTGCCCTAGGATCACGCGCCGATCAAGGGTCGGCTTTGCCGTGCAAGACTGGCGAGCCAGAGGCGACGACGGTAAACTCGCCCATCGCGCGCAAAGGACCTTGCCATGATCGAACTCGTCATCGATTCCCGCCGCCGGGACCTGGGCGGCTTCGAGGTCGGCCGCGTGCTGCCGTTCGCCAAGCATCGGACGGTGGGGCCGTTCGTGTTCTTCGACCATATGGGGCCGGTGGATATGCCGGCGGGGGTGCCGCGCTCCACCGACGTACGCCCGCATCCGCACATTGGCCTGTCGACGGTGACCTATCTGTTCTCCGGCGAGATGCGGCACCAGGACAGCGTCGGCTCCGACCAGCAGATCCGCCCCGGCGAGGTCAACTGGATGACCGCGGGCAAGGGCATCAGCCATTCGGAGCGATTCGATGGGCCGCTGCGCGACCATGGCGGGAACATGCACGGCATCCAGGCGTGGGTCGCCCTACCGACCGGGATGGAGGAGATCGATCCCGCCTTCGCCCATCACGCCGGCGACGAGGACCTGCCCTATTATGAGGGCGGCGGGATGAAGGCGCGGCTGATCGCGGGGACGGGGTTCGGCGCCGTGGCCAAGGTCAAGACCCACTCGCCGATGGTCTACGCCCACTGGGAGCTGACGGCCGGCGCCCGTGCGGGCGTGCCGGCGGACCATCCCGAACGGGCCGTCTTCATCGCCAGGGGCGAGGTTGAGGTCGACGGCCATGCCTATGGCGAGGGCCAGATGCTGGTGCTGACGCCGGGCGACACGGTGGCGGTGACGGCGGTGCAAAACTCCACCGTGATGGTGCTGGGCGGCGAGCCGCTGGGCGAGAGGCACATCTGGTGGAACTTCGTCTCCTCGTCCAAGGACCGCATCGAACAGGCCAAGGCCGACTGGAAGGCGGGTCGGATTCCCCTGCCGCAACACGACCACGACGAATTCATTCCCTTACCGGAAGATCCCCCACCCGCCGCGCCGCCGATGTAGGGCTGCATCGATGAGCGGCAAAATAATCCGCTCATCCCCGGCGAATGCCGGGACCCAGATGACAAAACGCGGACTTCGGCTGGTCAACCGGAACAAATCTCACGCATCGAGCCATATGATCTGGGTCCCGGCATTCGCCGGGATGAGCGGTTTGGGGGGTGGCTTCGGCCCTATTTCGTCGGTCCCGCCGTCCCCGGAAAGAACGCCCCGGCAACCCCAGGAAACTCCACCGGGCTGGCGTAGCCATCGGCCGACACTGCCGAGACGCCGAAGAAGTAGTCGTCGATGTTGATGTCCTTCAGCGTCACGGTCGCGGCGTTCCCCGCGTCGCGGCTTTCGGTCCAGTGCGGCGCCGTGGTCTCGCGCCACCAGACGCGATAGCTGGCGGCGCCGGGCGACAGGGTCCAGGTCAAGACGGTGTCGGCCGTGACCGCGCCCTTGATCTTCACGTCGGTGGGCGGCGGCGGGGCCTTGGCGAGGGACGCCAGGGTCAGGATGTTCAGCCGCGCGACCTTGGCCAGGTAGGGGAAGTCCACGCCTGAGACCACATCGCCATAGGCGATCCCGTTCTCGGTCCGGACGTCCTGGTGCTGGCGGGTGTAGTTTTCGTCAGCCTCGGTCAGGCGCACGGCGGGAAAGCCGGCCGCCTGCATCGGCGCCTGGTCGCCGCCGCGGCCGAACCGGTCGGTGCGCAGGATCATCCGCACCCGGAAGTCCGGCATGTACTCGCCCGCGACACCGACGATGAAGCGGGCGAGTTCGCGCGACGGCGCGTCCATCTCCCCGCCGGTACGAGCGCGCTGGGCGGCCTCCGCCGGCGTCTCGGGGGCCCGCGTGCCTTCCGAGAATACGCGGACAGAGGTCGCCTCGACCTTGCCGTCCAGGCCGTGGGTGTTGCCGATGATGTCGTTGTTGAGCTGAGCCTCGACCTTCCAGCCCTGGGCCTTGGCGTAGTCGGCCAAGAGCTTGCCGCCGAACAGGCCCTGCTCCTCGCCCGACAGCACGGCGTAGACGATGGTCCCGTCGAAGTGACGCGTTGACAGCAGCCGCGCCGCCTCCAGCACCGCGGCCACGCCCGAGGCGTCGTCGTTGGCGCCGGGGGCGTCGCTGGTCGCGTTCATCACGTCGGTGACGCGGCTGTCGATGTGGCCGCTGATGATCACCACCCGGTTCGGATCGCCGGTCCCGCGCTGGATGGCGATCACGTCCTGGATCAGGACCGGCGTGGTGATGCGCTCGCCGGTGACCATCTGCTCGGGCGCGACGATGGTCAGGCAGCCGCCACAGGCCGCCGCGTCGGCCTCGAACTTGGATTTTACCCACCGCCGCGCGGCGCCGATGCCGCGGGTGTCGGAAACGGTGTCCGAGAGGGTGTGGCGGGTGCCAAAGGCCACCAGGCCGGTGATGGTCGCCTTCAACTCATCGGCGCGGACGGCCCGGCCAATCTGGACCATCTCGGGTTTTGCGGCAGGGCTCGCGCCCCCGGCGACGCCGGCGATCAGCGCGCCCGCGACGGCGGCCAGGACCAGGCAGGCGTGGAAATGCCGCATCGTTTCCCCCTTGGGTCGCCGGATCGGGCGTCTTGGATCGGAGATAGCCCAAACGGCCTGTCGATGAATAGAACAGAACCGCTATATCGTCTTGGATTCCGCACCGTGCTCGCAGGTCCATCCCCTGGGCCCCATCTCCGCTCGGCTGACTGCGACGGCGCTGGTCTGGCGGGCCTTGACGTGTTCCTTATTTGTTCTAGATTGCAATAAGAACAAACCGTGATTCGCCATGCAAGCTCTGCTCGACTTCGAACCCTCGCCGATCCTGCCGCGGATTCGCGACCGGCTATTGCAGGCCTTCGGACGACAGGCCGCCGAACGGCGGCTGGATCCAACCTCACAGCTGGTCAAGGCGGTGCTCAGCACGCGGACCTATGACGCCGTATCTTGGGCGGCGTTCGGACGTTTGAAGGCGGCGTTTCCGGATTGGCGCGACTTGGCCGCGGCCGAGCCGAAAGCGGTCGAGGCAATCATCTCGGGCGCCACCTTCGCCGACCAGAAGGCGCGCCAGCTGCCGATCCTGATGCGGCTGATCGAGCATCGGACAAGCGGCGTCAGCCTGGATTTTCTGGCCGACCTGCCTGTGGATCAGGCCATGGCCTGGCTGGAGGACCTGCCCGGCGTCGGCCGGCAGATCGCCGCGGCGGTGCTGAACTTCAGCAGCCTGAACAAGCGGGCGATGGTGGTCGACACCCATGTGCACCGGGTGAGCCGGCGGCTGGGGCTGGTGGGGCGATCCGCCGAGCCGGCGCTGTCGCATGAGGCGCTGATGGCCATGGCGCCGGGCGGCTGGACCTCGGAGAGCTTCTACGAACTGCACTGGCTGATGAAGGGCCTGGGTCAGAGCATCTGCACCGACAGCCCGCCGGCCTGCGGCCGCTGCCCGCTGAACGCCCTGTGCCCGCGCGTGGACGTGGGCGTCGGCCGCAAGGTGGTGGCGTTCACGCCGGCTCACCGTAGCGGCCGGCGGCGGGCCTGACCCTTTTCGGGCGCATCCGGCTCGCGACTATGCACGGGACCCCTAAAACCTCCGCTTCAGCGTCAGCCGCCATTCGCGCCCGACGCCGGGGATGACCGCGACATTGACGTAGGTCGGGTCGGAGTTGGGGGTGAAGTAGAGCTTGTCGAACAGGTTATCGATGTTGAGGTCGGCCTCGTAGGGGCCCCACTTGTAGAAGGCCGAGGCGTTGGCCAGCCAGTAGGCAGGATAGACCACGGCGCCGACGATCGTGCCCGAGGTCTGGGAGACGTGGGTCGCGCCGAGGGTGACGCCGACCTGGCCCCAATCGTACCTGTCGGTGATGTAGTTGCCATAGAGGCTGGCCACGCTGTCCGGCACCGTTGTCAGCTTGTAGTCGCCGGGATGGCCCAGGGGCGAGGCGGAGAAGTTGGTGACCAGATAGGCCCCGCCCCAGCTGTTCAGCTCACAGGCCAGGTTGTTGTTACAGACGGCATAGGCGGGCACGTAATAGGTTCCGGTGTCGGGGCCAAGAACCTCCGTGTGCTGCTGATCGGCGCTGAGGGTGAAGGAGAGGTTCTTGGTCGCCAGCCAGCGCACCTCAATCTCCACCCCATTCGACCGCGTCCGCTGGGTGACGTTGTTGAGGCCCGCGAGCGAGGTGCGGTCCTGCAGATAGTCGTCCAGCGAGCCGACGATGGTGTGGTTGAGCAGCTGGAACTTGATCCCGCCCTCGGTCAGGTCCGAGCTGGACAGATAGCCGCCCGAAAGTATCTGGCCGGGGGTCAGATCGCCGGCCTGCTGCACCTCCAACGCGCCGGACTTGGCGTAGGTGACATAGGGCATCAGGCCCCATCCGAGCTTGTAGGTGGCGCTGGCGGTGTAGGTCGTGTCGTCCTTGGAGCCGGAAACGGGGCTTCCGGGGCCATAACCCGCTGGATAGTCGTAGTTGTAGAAGATGCCGGTGTCCGAGCTGCGGACATCGTAGTCGTCGTTGCGGGCGCCGAGCACGAGGTCGACGCGGCTGGCGATGGTGATGTCGGTGGTGAAGAAGACCCCGGCGTCGCTTTCGCGGGAGTGGACGTCGGTCTCCCACCCTATGCAGCCCGTGGGGACCTGGTCGCCCGTGATCCCCAGCGAGAACGGATCGCACAGGGTGTCGGTGGGCGTCGCCCCCACCGACAGGTCGCGGCGATCCAGGGCGATCAGGCCTGAATCGTAGCTCTGCATGTCGCGGCCCTGGTAGTAGCGATAGGACAGGCCGGCGATGGTGTCGGCGGTGACCAGGCCATTCCAGCCGCTGAGCTTGAAGTCGTAGGTGAGCCGGCCCTCGAGGGTGTTGGAGCGGAACCAGGCCGGGAAGCCGTAGGAGACGAAGCGCTGGTTATCCAGCCCGTTGTAGAACAGCTGCAGCTTCAGCGAGGCGTCGTCGGGCAGGTCCTTGGTGATCCCGCCGACCAGGGCCGGCATGGAGGTCTTGGAGAAGTCGGCGGGCGAGACGAACACATCGCGCGGGCTGAGCTTGACCGTGGTGCCGGCGCCCGGGCTGTTGAGCTGAAAGTCCGGCAACGGCGGGCCCGACGGTGTGACCCCGGTATAGACCGCGTAGAGGCCCGCGCCGACGGATGTGTAGTTGAACGGATAGGGCCCCCCGAACATGGTGGCCTGATTGGGCGTCAGGTAACCCACGCCTGGCGAAGCCGAGAGGCTAGTGTTCTGGCCGGTGACGTAGGTCTGGCTGGAGATCAGCTGCGGTGTGATGCGGTTCCAGCCCGGCGTCTGGATGTCGCCGGTGGAGTGGTAGAACAGGCCGTCGAAGCTGGTCTCCCAGCCGCCGGGCAGGCTGTAGTCGACCGAGACCTCGCCGAGCTGGTGCTGGGGGTGGATGCCTTCATAGAAGCTGTCGGAATCGTCCACCTCGCCATAGGCGTAGATCCCGCCCTCGGCGGTTCCGATGTTCATCGGCGCGCCGGCCTGGGCGGTGATGTTCTTCTTGCCGTAGCTGCCGCCGGTGATGTCGATCTCGCCCACCGGGTGGGTCAGGCTTTCGCTCTTGATCGACTTGGGGACAAAGTTGAGGAAACCGCCGACCTTGCCGGGGCCATAGATCGGCGAGGGCGGGCCGCGCACCACGTCGATCTGCGAGGCGTCGCCGATGGGCGTCGAATAGGTGCCGCGGTTCTCGATCAGCCGAAAGCCGAGGAAGTAGTTGTCGGCCAGGGTGCCGCGCACGTCGAGGGAGCCTGGCACGCCATAGAAGCTGGCCGTGTAGCTGGAGGGCGAGACGGCCACGAGGTCGTTGATGGTCTCGATGCCGTAGCGCTGGATGGTGACGTCATTGATCAAGCTGGCCGCGCGGGGGGTCTCGATCAGCGGCTTGGTCAGACCGAGCACGGTGGTGCTGGGCTTGCGCTCCAGCAGGCCCGCCTTATCGGCGGTGATCACCACCTCGCCGACGGTGGTCGAGTCAGCGGCGCGAGCCGCCGGTGCGGCGGCGAGCAGCACCGCCGCGCTCGCTCCATAGAGAAGAACACGGGTATGGGTCATGGGCCCCTCCGGGCAGCGCGCGCCACCCCACCCTCAAGACCTGGCGGGGCCTTGAAAAGGTTCGGCGACATTTCAGGAAAAGCTTCAGTCTGGTCCGCCCGATGATCCCGGGGGATCAGGGCGGCGGCCATCAGCCCTTTCGGGCCCGGGGCCGCGAGGCCCACATCGGCGTGGATTCGGCGGGATTGGCCGCGACCCGGTTCACGGAGTCGGCGGAGATCCCCAGCGCGGCCATCATCGCCGCCCGCGCGCCCACGGCGTCGCGCTTGGCGATCCGCGCGGCGACGGCGCGGTGCCGTTGCAGTTCGGCGATCTGCTCCTCCGGGCCATCGTCGTTGATGGCGTAGGCCCAGAACCGGGTGGCCTTGTACTGCAGTGGGATCAGGATCCGGGCCAGCGTAGTGTTGCCACTGGCGATGGCGACACAGGCATGGAAATGCTGGTCCATGGCCACCAGCGCGCGATGGTCACGCCGGCGCACCGCGTCCTCGCCGCCGTCGAAGGCGCGGGTGATCATGCCCACTTCCTCGTCGTTGGCGTTGACCGCGGCAAGGGCGGCGCAGTGGGGTTCGATCAGGCCGCAGGCTTCGAAGGCCTGGCGCACCTCAATGATATCCAGAGGCGAGACGGTGGTGCCCGACCGGGCGCGGCGAATGACCAGACCTTCCAGCGCCAGCCGGCCGAGAGCGTCGCGAACGCCGGCCAAGCCCGCGGAATAGCGCCGCACCAGCTCCTGCTCGTCCAGCCGCGCGCCGGGCGCCAGTTCGCCAAGGATGATGTCCAGCAGGATCTGCTCGTAGACCTTGGCCTTCTGCAATTCGGGCGACCAGTCGTGCAGGGCGACGCGCGAGCGCGGGATCGCGATGGGTGAAATCACCCCCGGCGCGCCTTCCGCTCTCAACGTCTCGTCCATCCAGCCCCGCTCCAACCTGTCCGCTAATCTAGGATGATTTTCCCCGCGCCGCCAGTTGGCATGTGAACAGCGTTAAGCCGCTAAAATCAGCGCCTCGCGCCCTTCTGTGGCCAGCCACAGAAGGGCGCGACCTTTGCGCGCATTTGAAGGATTGTCCGAATAATCCTTTGTATTTCGTGTTTGACATTATTGTAGCGATCGACGGGCAAGCAAGTCGGCGGGGAGTCTTTAATATTGAGAGTTGCACGGCATCAAGATGATCGCCGCCAGATAGTGTGGTCATGGGAGCATCCTCTCGATGCTGAACATAATCGTTGAACGGCGTGGGGACGCCGGAAGCCGCGAGAGGGGCACGGAATTTGATTAGAGTGTTTGACGCGCCAATGGTCGGCGTGGCGCGAAGCTGGCGGGGTCCGAAGCGATGACCCCACGGAATGACGGCGACCCCGTTGCGGTCTCCGAGGCGCACTCCCGCGCGGTGGGCCGAATTTGCACCGAGTTCTTTCTTGAGACCGCCGTCGGCAGCGCCGACTTCTTCAAGGGCGAACTGGTGACCGCTTTGGTTTTCCTGGCCATCCTGCGTGAGAATGTTCGCCACATCGGACACACGCCGGAAAACAGCAGGACTTATGGGGGCCCGACGCTGCCGCCGGATTCCGAGCGCGAGCCGGTCACCATCTATGTGGTCGCCAAGGTCCTGGGGCTGACCTACGAGACCGCGCGCCGGCACGTAAGGCGCCTGGTGGACGACGGCTATTGTCTGCGGACGGATAAAGGTCTGGTCGTCCCCACAGACGTCTTGGCCCGGCCGGAGGTCGTGCGGGCCAATGAGCGCAATCTGGCCAACTTCAACAAGCTGCTGAACAACGCCGTGGACGCGGGGCTGATCGAGGTCCAGGTCAAGGCGGAGTGACTTAGGGCTGCCAGTCCCTAGCCGCTGTTCCGCAGCCCCGCTGACACGCCGTTGATGGACATGTGCACGCCGTGGGCGATGTCCTCGTCCGTCGCGCCGCCCCGCCGGCGGCGGATCAGGTCGACCTGGAGCAGGTTCAGCCCGTCGATATAGGGCAGGCGCAGGCGGATGGACTCCTCCAGCCTCGGATCGTTCGCGAGCAGGTGCGACTGGCCGGAGATCGCAAGCACGGCGTCGCGCGTGGCGGTCCATTCGCCGCTGATGCGCTGGAAGATGGCGTCGGCCAGGGCGCGGTCCTCCACCAGATCGGCGTATTCGCGGGCGATGCGCAGGTTCGACTTGGCCAGCACCATCTCCATGTTGGATAGGGTGGTGCGGAAGAAGGCCGAGCCGCGATAGAGGCTCTGCAGGTCCTTCATCCGGCCTTGCTCGGCGAGCTGGGCGATGGCCGAACCAAAGCCGTACCAGCCGGGCAGCATCAGCCGCGCCTGCGACCAGGAGAACACCCAGGGGATGGCGCGCAGGTCCTCGATCCGAGTCGAGGCGGTGCGGGAGGGCGGCCGGCTGCCGATCTTCAGTTCCGAGATTTCCGGCAACGGCGTGGACTGACGAAAATAGGTCTCAAACCCCGGCGTGCCGTAGACCAGGTCGCGGTAGGCGGCGTAGGCGCCGGCGCTGAGCGCGGCCAGCAATTCCGCGCCCTCCCCGTCCGCCGCGTCCGGCGCGCTGTCGAAGTCGGCTAGCAGGGTCGCCGCCGCCAGGGTTTCCAGATTGGCGCGGCCGACGTCCGGATAGCCGTACTTGGAAAACACCACCTCGCCCTGTTCGGTGATCCGCACCCCGGACTTCACCGCTCCGGCCGGCAGCGCCTTGATCGCCTCGAACGCCGAACCGCCGCCCCGGCCCACCGCCCCGCCACGGCCGTGGAAGAAGCGCAAGCCTACCCCGCGCGCCTGGCCTAGGGCCACCAGCCGGCTGATGGCGGCCCGGATTTCCCAGGTGGAGGTGACGTAGCCGCCATCCTTGTTCGAGTCCGAATAGCCGATCATCACTTCCTGCAGGTCGCGCTGCGCCGTCAGCACCGAGCGGGCCAGGGGCAGGTCGAACCAGTCGGCCATGACCTCGGCGCTGGCGCGCAGGTCGTCGATGGTCTCGAACAGGGGGGCGATGCGCAGGCCGCATTGCGGCGCCTCGCCCGGCGTGAACAGGCCCGCCTCCTTCAAGAGGGCCGCGACCTCCAGCATGTCGGAGACGCTGCCCGCCTTGGAGATCACATAGTTGGCGATCGCGCCGTCGCCGAACTGGCGCCGCAGCCGCGCCGCGGCGTCGACGATGCTCAGCTCACGGAGGGTCTCGTCGGAGTAGTCGCGATAGGGCGAGCGCAGCAGGCGCGGGCTGGTCAGCTCGGCGATCAGCACCGCCCGCCGCTCGGCCTCGTCCATCTCTAGATAGCGGCCGGTGACGCCGGCCTTGGCCAGCAGCTCCCCCACCGCCCGTTCGTGCACGTCGGAATTCTGCCGCAGGTCCATCACCGCCAGATGGAAGCCGAACCCGCCCACCGCCTCGCGCAGGTCGAGCAGCCGCCCTTGCGCCAGGTCGGCGTCGCCGTTCTGGATCAGCGAGTCGGCGATCACCGTCAGATCGGCGTCGAAGGCGTCGGCTGTGGCGTACTTCGGCTCCTCGCCCCGCGGCAGGCGGGCGGGCAGCCGGCCGAGCAGATCGCGGCGCGTCGCGGCCAGGCGGGCGTAGACCCTGGTCAGCGCGCGCCGATAGGGCTCGTCGGCCTTGTGCTCCGACTCATGCGCTGCGCCCTCGGCCAGATCGTTCAGAGCGTTCGAGGTCTTCACCAGTTCCTGCGAGAGCGACAGCTCAGCGCCGAGTTCGTGCACCTGTTCGATGTAGTGGTCGATCACCGTCTCGGCCTGGCGGCGCACGGCGTGCTCCAGGCTGGCCGCGCCGACGAAGGGATTGCCGTCGCGGTCGCCGCCGACCCAGGAGCCGACCTTCATGAAGTTGGGCAGCGGCCCCTCGACGCCGAGCACGCGGCTGACCGCCCGCTTGAACGCCGGCAGCTGGGGCAGGAAGGTGCGGGCGAACACCGAGACGGCGTTGTCGATCTCGTCGGTGACCTGGATGCGCACCGGGCGCAGCATGCGGGTCTGCCACAGGGTGCGGATTTCCCGCTTCATCTGCGCTTCCAGGTCGGCGCGATCGGACGTGCGCAGGGAGCGGCGCTCATAGGCCTGCAGCTGGTCGGCGATGGCCAGTTCGCGGTCGATGATGCTCTTGCGGCGCACTTCGGTGGGATGGGCGGTGATCACCGGCGAGATCAGCGCCTGGTCCAGGAAGCCGCGCACGTCGGTCGCGGACCCCAGCCGGTCGGCCAGTTCACGCAGGCCGTCAGCCTCGGTCTGCTGCAGCTCGCGCCGGGCCAGATGGTCGTCGGCGATGTTGGCCAGCTGGGAGAAGATCGAGAAGGCCCGGATCAGCAGGATCATCTCGGGCAGCTTCAGCCGCGCCAGCCGCTTGCGCAGTTCGGAGGCGTCGGCGCCATCGCGATGCTCGCCCACCGACTGGCGGCGAATGTCCTCGATCTGCTCATAGGCGCGCTGGCCATGTTGCTCGCGGATCACCTCGCCCAGGAGGCGGCCCAGCAGGCGAATCGACGCCCGGCTGGCGCTGGCGGGGCGGGACAGGGGATCGGCCAGATCGGGCTTGATCGACATTGGGATGGCTCCGGGCGGCGCAATCTAGCCGATAAACGTTCGGCGAGGCGTTGTCGCCGCCAAGTTGACGCAAGGGACACAAGGGTTCGCGGGCGCGGTGGCTGGACAGATTCGGCGTTTTGGGCGCCAATGCCGCGCATAAGGGCGATGAGACCTGGGGGGAATCACAATGGCCAAGTCCCTGCGACTGTTCGTGATCGGCTGTTTGCTGATCCTTGGCGGCAGCTATCTGGCGCATAAGATCCAGACCACCGGCGGCGTCACGGTTCAGGACGTGCGCTTCCCAGGCGAGGGCGGCCTGACCATGAGCGGGCTGCTCTATACGCCGAAGGGCGCGACGGCAGCCCATCCGGCGCCGGCCGTGCTTGTCTCCCACGGCTTCATCAACACCCGCGAGATGCAGAGCCCGTTCGCGATCGAGCTGTCGCGGCGCGGCTTTGTGGTGCTGGCCATGGACATGAGCGGCCATGGCTATTCCGGCGGCTATCTCGGCCAGTATAATCACGGCGGCCCGGCGGCGCTGCGCTACCTGCAGAGCCTGCCGTTCGTGGACAAGTCCAACATCGGCCTGGAAGGCCACAGCATGGGCGGCGCGCCGGTGGCGGCCGCCGCGGCCTCGCAGCCGGACGGCTACAAGGCGGTGGTGCTGGAAGGCTCGACGCCCGGGTTTCTGGGCGCGCCGGGCGGGGAATCGACCAGCTTCCCGCGCAATCTGGAGGTCGTGTTCGGTCAGTATGATGAGTTCGCCCCGCTGATGTGGCAGCAGGCGCGCGGCTCTATGGTGGGGATGTCACCGCGACTGAAGGCCATCTTCGGCACGCCGATCGCGGTGGTTCCGAGCCAGATGTACGGCGACATCGACGCCGGCACGGCGCGGCGGCTGGTCAACCCGCCGGTGGACCATCCGATGGAGCATTTCAGCAAGGCGGGCGTGGGCGCGGCGATCGACTGGTTCCATATGACCTTGAAGGGCGAGGCCTCGCCGAGGCCGCCGACGGACCAGATCTGGATCTGGAAGGAGGTTGGCACCCTGATCGGCTTCATCGGCTGCGTGGTGTTGATCCTGGGAACCTTCGAGCTGCTGATCGGCACGGTGTTCGGGCTGCTCAACACCCCCGCCACGCCTGCCGCAACCGAGCGCGGGCCGCGCTGGTGGCTGGCGTTCGTGCTGACCACGGCGATCCCGGCGCTGACCTTCTACAGCTTCATGAAGCTGGGGCCGGTGGTGCTGTTCGCACCGTTCGCGATCACCAAGTCGCTGCCTTTCGCGCTTGCGACCTTCTCCGAACAGATCACCAACCAGCTGATGGTCTGGGCGGTGCTGAACGGGGTGATCAGCCTGGCGCTGTCGTTCCTGCTGCGCGCGGGCAAGGCGACGTTCCCCCACCGCTGGATCAGTTCGGCGGTAGTGGCTGCCATCAGCGTCGGGGCCGGCTATGTGGCGCTGGCGATCATGCAGCAGGCCTATGCGGTGGATTTCCGCTTCTGGGTGCTGGGGCTGAAGGCCTTCGACGGGCGCCATTTCCACCTGTTCCTGATCTACCTGATCCCGTTCACGGTCTTCTTCCTGCTGGCGCTCAGGTCTTTCTCACTGGCCTTGCCGGTAAGGGGCGAAAGCCTGCCGATGGCGCTGGCCTATGGCGCGCTGGCCATGGGCCTGGGCTTTGCGGTGATGCTGGGCGTGCAATACGTGCACATGGCGATGACCGGCCTGCTGCTGACGCCGGACGAGCCCTTGAACACCATCGTCGCCTTCCAGTTCGTGCCGATCCTGGCGGTGATCGGGATCATCGCCGCCTACACCTATCGAAGGACCGGCGACTACGTTCCGGGGGCCTTCATCTGCGGCCTGTTCGTGACCTGGTACATCGTGGCCGGGACAGCGGTGTTCCCGCCGACGGGAGCGATCCCGGGAGCGCCCGCGGCGAAGCCAGCGGTGCATGCGGCCAAGACTTAAGGAACCGAGCTAAGAACACCGCTCATCCCGGCGAATGCCGGGATGAGCGGATTTACACTAAGCCGCCTCCACCTTCCCCCGCTCGATCACGAAATCGTCCGGGTTCGGTTCGACGGTGGCGTTCCAGTAGTCGATGAGGGCGAAAGGCCAGTTCTGGGTGACGCGGCCCTTTTCGTTCTTGTACCAGCTGGTCACCCCCGGCGAGCCCCAGGCCATCAGCTTGTTGCCCTCGTCCACGCGGACGTTGAAAGCGTCGTGGACATCCTTGCGGCACTCGATGGCCGCCGCATCCCTGTCGATCAGCAGCTTCAGGCAGCCGGTGATGTAGCGGACGCTGCATTCGGAGAAGAAGACGATCGAGCCGTTGACGACGATGTTGGTGTTCGGCCCGTAGATCATGAACAGGTTCGGAAAGCCCGGGACCGTCATGCCGAGATAGGCGCGCGGATCGCCGTTCCAGGTCTCGTGCAGATCCTTGCCGCCACGACCCTTGAAGGTCATCGGGAGGAGGAAGCGGCTGGCGTGAAAGCCGGTGCCGTAGATGATCACATCCACATCATAACGGGCGCCGCTTTTGGTGACGACGCCGGTCTCGGTGATCGCCACGATCGGGTCGGTGACCAGCTCGACGTTGTCGCGCTGCAGCGCCTGCAGCCAGACGCCGTTGTCCAGCAGGGCGCGCTTGCCGCCGAGGGGATAGGTGGGGATCACCTTGTCGAGCAGGCCCTGGCCGCCTTCGCCGAGCTGGGCGGCGATGGCCATGGCCATCATCTCACGGAACATCAGGTTGGCTTCCGAAACCGCCGTGGACGGACCTTTCCAATCCGGATCGGCGCGCACGCCGGCGAGGAAGCCGTCGGTGACCATCCAGAACAGGAAGAAGCGGTACCACTTGTCGTAGGTGGGCACGGACTCCAGCAGCCACTTCATCCCTTCAGGCACCGCCTCGTGATAGTACGGCGTCGGAAAGGCCCAGGGCGGGGTGCGCTGGAACACCGTCAGATGGCTGACCTTTCCCGCGATCTCGGGGACGAACTGGAAGGCGCTGGCGCCCGTGCCGATCACCGCCACCCGCTTGCCCGCCAGGTCGACGTCGTGGCGCCATTCGGCGGAGTGGAAACTGGTCCCCTTGAAGGTCTCGCGGCCCGCAATGTCCGGCAGGCGCGGGCGGTTGAGTTGGCCGACGGCGGTGATCACCGCATTGGCCTCGACCCAGCGGTCGCCGGATTTGTCGCGCAGATGCACGCGCCAGATCGAGCGGGCTTCATCGAATACCGCCTCAAGGACGGTGGTCTCGAAACGGATTGATTTGCGCAGGTCGTAGCGGTCGGCGACGCCGCGGAAATAGTCGAGCAAAACGGGTTGGGGCGAGAAATGGTTCGGCCATTGGTGATTGGGCTCGAACGAGTAGGAATACATGTGGTTGGAGGAATCGACCCGGCAGCCGGGATAGGTATTCTCCAGCCAGGTGCCGCCGACATCGGCGTTCTTCTCGATGATCTCGAAGGGGACGCCCGCCTGGGACAGGCGGATGCCGGTGAGGATGCCCGACATGCCGGCGCCGATCACCAGCACCTTGAGCGCCTTTGCCTTGGCCTTCTCTCCCGCGGTCCAGTTGGGGTCCTTGGTAGAGACGCCGGCCAGCGCCAGTTCGTCGGCGAGGAAGGCGTCGTAGCCTTCCGGAATGTCGGCGCCGATGACGAAGTCCATCAGCTGGCGGACCAGCGCCGGCGACGGCGGGCCGGCGGGCTTGAGCTTGCCGGAGACCAGGTCGGCGATGACCTTGTGCGCCGCGGCCTTGATCCTGGCCTGCTCCTCCGCGGACACGCCGATCTCGTCGCGCACCAGGGGATTGTAGGTCGGCCGCCATTCCGGCTTCAGCCAGCTCGCGTCGCCGGTGATGCAGGCGATCGCCGCCACCAGCGCCGGGAGATGGGCCGCGTCGAGGGCTTCGTCGATGGTCCGGTCGTCCATGTCTCGCGATCCCGACTAAATGTGCGTGCTTCGACGCGCGCCCGTTGGGCGCGGCTCAGCATGACGTGGAATTTTGGCCTTCATGCAAGCAGGTCCTCAGCAGCCGGACGCGAAGCGGCCGTGTCGAAGGACGCACTGGCGGGTGCGCGAAAGTCTGTTCCCGTCGGCAGGCCGTCGACGATCTGGTCTAGGTATTCCGACAGGCCGTACCCGACCTGACCGTTGCAGGTGTATTCGGTCATGCCCTCGGTGATGCGCGTCGTCAGCTCGGCGCCATCCGGGGTCTTGCGGCGGTTGCGCAGCGGGATCAGCGACATGACCCGTCCGTCCACGGAATAGTTGGCGCCCGACTCGGTGACGATCTTGGCCCGCAGATGGGTCTGGTAGCCGTTCTCGTCCCAGTCCGACTCCATGGTCGCCTGCTTGATGATGTCATAAACGCCGTCCTTCAGCACCATGCCGCCCTGGCGCACCTGGTTCTGCTCGTTCGCCACCAGGGAGATCATCATCGCGAAGTCGGGGCCGAAGTTCATCGGACACCAGCGGTACCAGTTGATCGCCTGCCAGTGGCGCGGTCCCCAGCTCTTGTCGCGCAGGCCGTGACCGTCGATCTCGAACCATTCCTCGCCGATGGAGAACCAGCCCTTGGCGGCCATGTGTTGTTCGTAGTGGGCCTTGGCGAAGGATTTCTCCGGATCGATCTCCAGTGGCGTCCCGTCCTCCTTCACCGTCTCGCCGCCCCACATGGGCGAGACTCCCTCATAGTCCAGCTCGACCTTGCAGGGCAGCACAGGGTTGTCGCGGAAGGCCTTAGAGGGGTCGGCCATCTCGTGCGGCCGCTCCAGCAGCACCGCCTTGCCGTCATAGGTGACGCGCAGGCGCTTGAACGGCTGGGTCACCTCGACCTTCAGGCCGCCGGCGTCCATCGCGTCGTTGTTCGTAATCTTGGGCCGGCCGAACATGAAGGCGATGCGGCCGTCGGGCAGGTAGAGGCAGACGCTGATCTCGGCATAGCCCTCGTTGACCCGGTTGCCGATACGGAACCAGCCTCCGACCTTTCGGCCGGCGTCAAACACGTTGAAATACATGCTCTCATTGTAGTTGGCGGCGGCGTCCGGGACGTGGGTGTACTCGTCCTTCGGCTCCAGCCGGACCTTATAGCCGCTCGGCGCGCGGGCCATGGGCCTGTCTCCCTTTATGTGCCATCGGCCGGTCGAGCGGCCGAAGTGATCAGAGATAACCTTATGACCGGCCTTGGCGGCTGGAAAGCATGACGTGGGGACAAGTGGGCGCGCCATGGTCGAGCGCCTTGGAACCCTCGCCCCGCTTGCGGGGAGAGGGGTCTATCCGCGTAACGTGACCTATCCGGAGAGGTTAGCGGCGTCGGCGCAACCCCTCTCCCTGCCCTTCTCCCCGCGAAGGGCGGGGCGAGGGTTCTGGTGCGCAAATGTCGACTAGTCGACGAACCATCCGCCAAGCTCCGCGTTGTGAGCGGATGCCGCGCCAACGCGGCCAAGGAGTTTGAGATCATGAAAACGCTTTTGATGTGCGCCGCCCTCGTTGCCGGCGCCGGCGTTCCGGCCGTGCAGGCCAACGCCCAGGATGACCATGCCGCCGGCGTGAAGGTGGGCACCCTGTCCTGCCACGAGAAGAGCGGCTGGGGCTTCATCTTCGGGTCTTCGCACGAGATTCGTTGCGTCTACGCCGGCGCCAACCACGAGGAACACTACGAAGGCAGCATTTCCAAGTTCGGCGTCGACATCGGCTATCAGAAATCCGGCGTGATCCTTTGGGAAGTGGTCGCCCCCAATGACCATCCCGAGCCGGGCGCCTTGTCCGGTCACTACGGCGGCGTGACCGCCAGCGCCGCGGTCGGCCTGGGCGTCGGCGCCAACGCCCTGATCGGCGGCTCCAATCGCTCCATCGCCCTGCAACCCGTGAGCGTCCAAGGCATGACCGGCCTGAACATCGCCGCCGGCATCGGCGAACTGACGCTGCACCACGCCGAGTAGGGTTCGTCGCAATAATCACCGTCCCCTAGGCCTTGTGCCTGGGGGCCATTGAGCGCGAACGGTTCGAGGCTCGTTGAGGCGGATCAGCCGGCGCGACGCTCTTTCAGACCGAGTCCAATGGGCCCCAGGCACAAGGCCTGGGGAACGGCGTTTTGTAACGCCCCTACACCAGCTCCGCCGGCTTCAGGTTCAGCTCCTTCAGCAGCGGTTCGGCGTAGTCGATGCGCCCGGTCATGGTTTTCGGATCGCCCGACGACAGCTGGTAGACCGCTTCGGCGATGTATTCGATCGGCTGGACGCGGTCCCTGGTGGCCTCGTTGATCAGGCCGTGCATCGCGACCCCGGGGGTGTCGACCAGGCCTGGCGAGACCACGTTGACGGCGATGTTGTCGTCATAGACCTCCGCCGCCAGGCCGGTGGTGAACCGTTCCAGCGCCGCCTTGCACATGCCGTAGACCGTGCCGCCGCGACCCGCGCGCATGTAGGGGTGTTTGGGGTGCAGGCCGGCGGGGGAGGAGATGTTGACGATCCAGCCGGACTTGCGCGCCTTCATCGACGGCAGCACCAGCTGCGACAGGTGGAACGGCGCATAGACCTGCACCTCCATCATCAGCTTGAACCGCTTCTCGGTGAAGTCGATCACCGGGGTGAAGTAGGTGATGGCGGCGTTGTTCACCAGGATGTCGATCGGGCCATAGGCGTCGGTCGCGCGCTCGATCAGGTTCTCCCGTTCGATCGCCTGGGCCAGATCCGCCTTGACCAGGGTGGCGTGGCCGCCGGCCTTTTTGATCCGCTCAACCGTGTCGCCAAGGGTGCCGGACAGGCGGCTCTCGCCCTCCTCAGCCGTTCGGGCCGAGACCACCACCTTGGCGCCTTCCATGGCCAGGCGGGCGGCGATGGCCTCGCCGATGCCCCGGCTGGCGCCGGTGACCAAGGCGACCTTGCCCTTCAGTTTGCCGTTCGGATTGATGCTCGCGGACATGCCGTTTCCTCCACCGCTTATTGGGATTTTCCCAAGCCTCGCGCGGAACAGCGGCGGAGGCAATCAGAATCCGGACGGCGTGTCGGCAAGTGCGCGTTGACATATCCGCGTTCCGTCATATTGTATGAATATATGCATACAATATCCGCCCAGATTCTATCCAGCCTGACCCGCGAGGACAGCGGCGTGCCGATCTATGTGCAGCTGCGCGAGCAGCTGCTGCGGGCCATCGGCGCCGGGACGATTCAGCCCGGCGAGCGGATGCCGACCATGCGGGAGGTGGCCGTCGCGCTGAGGGTCGACCTCAACACCGTCCGCCACGCCTATGAGGACCTGGAGCGGGCCGGCGCCATCGTGCTGGAGCGGGGACGCGGCAGCTTTGTCGCCGAGCATCCGCCCACCACCGACGAAGCCGCGCACGCGGAACTGACCGACAACCTGGCCAAGCAGACGATCGCAACAGCCAAGGTGACGGGGATCGACCCCGCCGCCCTGGCCCGGCGCATCGCCGAGCTGGCGCAACAAGGGAGCTAGAGATGTACAGCTATCGGACCGGACGAAACCAGTTCGCCTATTTCCTGATGATGGTCGGCCTGGCGATCGCCGCGGCGGTCATCGTGCTGGGCCGGGAGGAGCCGCTCGCCATTGGCCTCGGCGTCGTCATCGCCATCGTCTCGGTGTTCATTCCGCAGTCGCTGATGATGGCCAACCAGTGGGAGCGCGCCGTGGTCCTGCGCCTGGGCCGGCTGCAGGGGATCAAGGGCCCCGGCCTGTTCATCATCATCCCCATCGTCGACACCGTCGCCACCTGGATCGACCAGCGCATCCAGACCACCGAGTTCAACGCCGAGCAGGCGCTGAGCAAGGACACCGTGCCGGTGAACGTCGATGCGGTGGTGTTCTGGCAGGTGCACGATCCGCAGCGGGCGGCGCTGGAGATCACCGACTACCGCGAGGCGATCGGCCGGGTGGCGCAGACGTCGCTGCGCGAGATGGTCGGCTCCTCGCCGCTGGCCAGGCTGCTGGCCGACCGCAAGGACGGCGATGAGCTGCTGCGCGCCGAGATCGGCCGCAAGACCGCCGACTGGGGCGTGTCGGTGATGAGCGTGGAGATGCGCGACATCAGCGTGCCGCCGGAGCTGCAGGACGCCATGAGCCGCCAGGCCCAGGCCGAGCGGGAGCTGCTGGCCCGGGTCATGCTGGGCGATGCGGAAAAGCAGATCGCCTCCAAGTTCGTGGAGGCCGCGGACATCTACGCCAAGAGCCCGGCCGCCCTGGAGCTG
>Ga0302314_10002546_pt1 | contig 33782 bp, 29 predicted proteins | sample III_Palsa_N2_3_FD_200533 | JGI IMG/M metagenome (GOLD analysis project Ga0302314, IMG submission 200533) | Peat permafrost microbial communities from Stordalen Mire near Abisko, Sweden - III_Palsa_N2_3 | ecosystem: Environmental > Terrestrial > Soil > Palsa > Peat permafrost | place: Sweden...
GGGGTATGTCAACTCCCAGATCCTAAAAACCGTAGTCCCTTATCACGAAGAGATCTGGGAGTTGACATACCCCGCCCGGTCTGGCTCCCTTGTGGTCGGCTGGGTGACGAGGGAGGCCGGCTCCGACCCCACACGGAACTCCGCCCCGCTGCTACCGCAACCTGCCCGACCAGGCCCTTTCCCCTCGGAGCCCGGCCCGCCGGAGGCCTGCGGTTTGTCGTAAACCGGGCCAAGGCGGGAGCGGTCAGTCCTGGTGCAGCAGGCGGGTGCGCTCATCCAGAGTGGAGAGCAGGGCGGTCAGGTACTCGGCCGCGGCCGAGTACGCCGACCCGACGTCAGGAGCGTCCAGGTTGTCGGCGTCGACGCCGGCCACCGCCTCGGCGGCGTATTCGGCCTGCTGGACGAGGAGTTGGTCCAGGCTGAGCAGCCGGGCCACGCCGGGGCCGTGCAGCTGCTTCCACGACTTCTTCGGGTCGGGCGGGAAGGTGGCGTTGCGGATCCGGTCGGCCGCGGCGATGTAGCGGTCCGCGCACCGCCGGGCCGCGTCGATCGGGACGAGCAGCTCCCGGGGCGGGAAGGGCTGCTCGCGGGTGGGTGGCGGGATGTGCACCCGGCGGTGTTCGGCCGAACTCGCCGACAGCCGTTGACCGGCCAGGGCCAGTTGTTCGGCTGCCCACTCCCGGACGCGCAGGTCGTCCCCGCGCATCCGGCCGGCGTTGCCGTAGAGGTCCACACCGAACAGGGCCTCGATCTTGCGCGCCATCCCGCCACCCACTCCCCTAGTCACTACGTGAAATCCTGCAGACGGTCCTGCGGTACTTCAGTACTGCGGTACCGCGCGCGGCGCTACCAGGCCGGGCTCAGCCGGTTTGACCTCGGTTGCTCAGGCCGAGCCGGCTGACGTCGCCGAGCATGCCGGCGGGCAGCAGGGCGATCTGGATCGGCTCGCCGACCAGGGCGTTGACCGCGACCGGGCTGCCGTGGTCGGCCAGCTTCAGCGCGAGGTAGGCGCGCATGGCCTCCTGCTCGGTCATCCCGAAGGCGCGCAGCGAGAGCAGCTCGCGCATCCGCTCGTCCCGCGGTGCGATCAGGACCTTGACGTCGTTGAGGGTGATGCCGTAGATCGCGAGGAACTCCTGCAGGTGCTCGCGCACCAGGGTGCCGATCTCCTGGATCTTCTCGTTGATCTGTTCGAGCGGGGTCAGCTGGACGATCTGGTTGACCGCCTGCTCCACCACCGGTCCGGCGTAGGCGTTGATCGCGTCGGCGGTCAGCACGTGGCCTTCGTACGGCATGTGCTGGACCAGCTTGACCGCGTCGTCGGCGGTCTCCACGTGGATGTAGTAGTCGACCTCGTAGTTGAGCTCGGCCATCTCACGGGACAGGGCCATGCCGCGGGCCTTGACCACGCTCTTGGCCCGGCTGATGTAGAGCGCCTCGTACTGCCACGGCGACTGGCCGCCGTAGAAGGAGCGCTGGATGGAGCCGAACAGCGGCTTGTCCGGGGTCTCCAGCTGGTGCTGGCCCGTCCCGTAGACCTGGAGGATGGCGCCGCGCGACTTCATCACGCAGAAGTGGTTGGACTCGACCGTGACGAGCGAGCCGTTGAGGATGTTGGGGTCCGGGTAGTGGTACAGCAGAATGCCCGGACCCATCACCTCACGGCCGTTGGCGTCAAGGGTTGATACTACGTTGCGCAATGTTGGCATGATTGAGTTCCCCCTCAGTATCACGCGAGGCTGCTTCGAATGCGGCCTCCACTGCCGGTGACGTTAGCGCATTGGCGGGTTAGCTGCCAGCCTTCGGGAGAGTGGTGTCCGCACCGGCTTCTGACTCGCTCTCAGCATGGGCGTCCGGATCGTCGGGCGGGGTGTCCTCCCCGTTTGTTCCGACCTCTGCATCGAGGCCTGACTCGACGTCGGTATTCGCCGAGCTCTGCGCCGGATCGGCCTTGCCGCGCTTCTTCACCTCGGGTACGTAGCGGACGTAGTTCTCCCGGTAGAGCTCGTCGGGAGTCTCCCGGCCCGGGTGCCGCTTCGAGCAGACCACCAGGAAGATCAGCGCGCCGAGGCCGACGATGATCGCGGTCCAGTCGTTCAGGCGCAGGCCCAGGATGTGGTGCGCGTAGTCACTGCGCAGGTGCTCGATGTAGCCGCGGCCGATGGTGTAGCCGAGCACGTAGGTCGCGAAGGCGCGGCCGTGCCCGAGGTTGAAGCGCTTGTCCGCCCAGAGCACGAAGATCGCGACGAGTACGCACCAGATCGACTCGTAGAGGAACGTGGGCTGGAACACCCCCAGCACCGTGGTGGTGCCGGGCACGCCCGAGCACGGCGTCGCGGTGCGGGTGGTGTCGTCGAGGCAGTGGATCGTCAGGCCCCAGGGCTTCTTGGTCGGGTCGCCGTAGAGCTCGTTGTTGAACCAGTTGCCCCAGCGCCCGCAGGCCTGGGCCAGCACGATCCCGGGCGCGATCGCGTCGGCGATCGCGGGCAGCTTCACCCCGCGCCGGCGCGCCCCGATCCAGGCGCCGACCCCGCCGAGGGCGATCGCGCCCCAGATGCCGAGGCCGCCGTCCCAGACGTAGAAGGCCTTGACCCAGTCCTTGCCCGGGTCGAAGTACAGCTCGTAGTCGGTGATGACGTTGTACAGCCGACCGCCGAGCAGGCCGAAGGGCACGGCCCAGATGGCGATGTCGGTGATGATGTACGGGTCGCCGCCGCGCGCGCGCCAGCGCCGCTCGCCGAGCCAGACCGCGACCCCGATCCCCACGATGATGCACAGGGCGTAGAAGCGGATCGGGAGCGGTCCGAGGTGCAGCTCGGCGACGGACGGGCTGGGCAGGAAGGCCAGGGGGTGGATGTCCGGGCCACTGCTCATGACTTGGTCGCGGTGGGCGAGGCGGTGGCCGTGGCCGGGGCGGTGGTCGGCGCCGTGGTCGGGGTGGCGGTGGCCGCCGCGGTGGCCGTGGTCGAGGCGGTCGGGGCGGCGCTGGGGTTGACCCCGGCGAGCTTGTCGACGTCGGAGATGAACTGGGCCACCGAGGCCGCCGCGGTGCTGTCACTCGGCAGGGTGTACGGCTTGCCGTTGAGCAGGATCGTCGGGGTGGACGGGCCGTTGGCCGAGTCGATCTTCTGCAGGTTCGCGTAGTTCTGCAGGATCCAGTCGTTGTACTTGCCGCTGTTCACGCACGCCTCGAAGGTCGCCGAGTCCAGGCCCGAGACCTGCTTGGCGTAGGAGATCAGCGTGGCGTTGGAGGAGAACGAGTCGGTGGTCTCCGCCGGCTGGTTCTTGTAGAGGATGTCGTGGTACGCCTCGAACTTGCCGGCGTCCTGGGCGCATCCGGCGGCGTTGCCCGCGTGGATGGAGCCGGAGGTGCCCGGGTTGTTGTTGTCGATCAGGTTCACCGGGTGGACCAGCAGTTCCACCGTGCCGGCCGCGACGAGCTGCTTGTACGCGGTCTGGAAGGTGCTCTCGAACTCGCCGCAGGCGGAGCAGCGGAAGTCTTCGTAGACGGTCATCTTGACCGGCGCGTTGGCGTTGCCGATGGGCAGGGCCATCGCGTCGTCGGCGGCGATCCCGCCGGAGGTGTCGGCCACCGCGTTGGCCGGGAAGACGGTGGGCGTGGCGGGCTTGAGCGCGTTGGAGACGAGCAGGCCCACCGCGACGGCGACGATGATGACGCCGAACACCGAGCCGAAGACCGTGTACTGGCGCCTGCGCCGGGCCGCGGCCGCCTGCTCGATCTTCATCTGGGCGACACGTTGGCGGGCGAATTCCTTGCCCTCGCGGTTGGCCTTGCTCATCGTCGTTGAGTCCACTCTTCAGTCACGTAGGGCGCTGGCGGGCGGCTGATGAATCAGTCGTCGTCGCATCCTATTCGGGTCACCGCCGCCGTCGAGAACCCCCCTGCGGTATCTTCTCAATTTCTCGGGAAGGTGTGACCATTCCGTGACCTTGAACCGGGACCGTGGCTCGGCGCATGACTGGGCGCCGCTCCCGGGCTCAGGCGGCGGCGATCGCGGCGTCCAGAGCGCTGCCGAAGGCGGCCTGGGCGGCGGCCGGGGTCTGGCCGGAGATGACGTACTGCTTGCCGTTGATGGCGTAGTACGGGGTGGCCACGGACCCGCCGAGGATCTTGCTGAGCGAATTGAAGTTGGCCACCACCCAGGAGCCGTACCGGGTGGCGTTCACGCAACTCTCGAAGGCCGGTGTGTCCAGCCCCGGCACCTGCTTGGCCAGGGAGATCAGCGTTCCAGTGGACCCGAACGCGTCGTCGGTCTCGTCCGGCTGGTTCGCGTAGAGCACGTCGTGGTACGGCTCGAACTTGCCGGCGGTCTGGGCGCAGGCCGCGGCGCTGCCCGCGCGGATCGACCCGGTTCCGCCGTCGTTGCGGTCGATCAGGTTCACAATGTGGTACTGGACCTCGATCTTGCCCGCCTCGGCCCGCGTCTTGTAGATCGATTCGAGCTGGCTCTCGGCGGCCTTGCAGACGGGGCAGCGATAGTCCTCGTAGATGGTCAGGGTGACCTTGGCGGAGGCGTTCCCGCCGAAGGGGATGGCCAGGCCGTCCGTCCCGACCGCGCCGGACGGGGTGACCACCGGGCCCGTGCCCAGGGTGGTGTCGTTGCCCGACTTGCCGTGCTGGACCAGGATGCCGATGCCGACGACTACGACGATGACCGCGAGCACGCTGCCGAAGATGATGAACTGGCGGCGCCTGCGCTCGGACGCCTGCTCGGCGGCCCGGGCCGCGGCCGCCTTTGCCCGCGCGCCGGTCTTCTCGTTGCTGTTCGCCATCGCCGCCCACACTCCCACCGCGCGAGCGGCTATGCGTTACAGGACAAAACGACCATAACCGTCCGGCGGTGCACAAGGCACCGCCGGACGGGCGAACAGGTGACCGGATCCAGGCGGGCGGGCTCAGGCGGCCGGGAGCAGTAGGTACTCGTCGGCCGAGAACTTGCTCTTCGGCTTCCACATCAGCCACACGGCGAAGACCATGTAGCCGAGGTCACGCAGGGTGTCGAGGATGTACCGGGTGTGCTGGCCGGGCGCGACCGCCCCGCCGGACCCGCCGCAGCCGCACGAGATCTGGATGCCGCGGGCGCCGAGCGAGATGATCCCGCCGATGTAGACCAGCAGCAGCAGGGCCGAGAACAGCGCGACCAGGCGGGTGCCGAGGCCGATGATCAGCAGGATCCCCAGCGCCAGCTCGACGTAGGGCTGAGTGTAGGCGAACGGGTTCACCAGGCTGTTCGGGAGCAGCCGGAAGGCACGGACCGAGAGCTCGTTGGAGTCCGGGGACATCAGCTTCGGGATGCTGTAGTACAGCCACATGCCGCCCAGGTACAGCCGTGCGACAAGCGAGATCCAGGTTTCATACCGCCTCATGTCCGGCGAGATTACCCTATGGTCGCCCCGACCTGACACCCTCGGCCAGTCCGGCGGCGAGATCGCGCACCGAGCGTAGCCCGGCCGCCTCGTCCGGGGCCTCCAGCAGCCTGCGGACGAAGGCCGAGCCGACGATCACGCCGTCGGCGAAACGGGCCACCTCGGCGGCCTGCTCCGGGTTGGACACCCCGAGCCCGACGCACACCGGGAGGTCGGTCGCGGCCTTGGTGCGGGCGACCAGGCCCTCGGCCGAGGAGTTCACCGCGTCCCGGGTCCCGGTCACTCCCATGAGTGACGCGGCGTAGACGAAGCCGCGGCAGGACCGCGCGGTGAGCGCGATCCGCTCCGCGGTGGAGGACTGGGCGACCAGGAAGACCCGGTCCAGGTTGTGCGCGTCGGAGGCGGCGAACCAGGCGTCGGCCTCCTCCGGGATCAGGTCGGGCAGGATCAGCCCGGCTCCGCCGACCGCCGCGAAGTCGGCGGCGAAGCGCTCCACGCCGTAGCGCTCGATCGGGTTCCAGTAGGACATGACCAGAGTCGGAGCGCCGGTCTCGGCCACGCCGGCGACCGTGCGCAGCACGTCGGGGGTGTTGACCCCGGCGTCCAGGGCCGCCTGGACGGCGCGCTGGATGACCGGGCCGTCCATCTGCGGGTCGGAGTAGGGCAGGCCGACCTCGACGATGTCCACGCCGCCCTCGATCATCGCCCGGCAGGCGGCGATCCCGCCGTCCACGCTCGGGTAGCCGGCGGGCAGGTAGCCGATGAGGGCGGCCCGGTTCTCCGCCTTGGCCGCGGCCAGGACCTCGTCGAGCCGGGTGCTCGTGGTGCTAGTGCTGGTGGTGGTGGTCACAGTCATGATCAGGCCTCCATGCCGAAGTACGCAGCCGCGGTGTGCATGTCCTTGTCGCCCCGGCCGGACAGGTTGATCATGATGACTGGTTCCCGGCCGAGTTCGGCCCGCAGGGCCGGCGCGATCCGCAGCGCCCCGGCGACGGCGTGCGCGGACTCGATCGCCGGGATGATGCCCTCGGTCCGGCACAGCAGCCGGAAGGCCTCCATCGCCTCGGCGTCGGTAACCGGCTGGTACGTCGCGCGTCCGATGTCGTTGAGCCAGGCGTGCTCGGGGCCGACCCCGGGATAGTCCAGGCCGGCCGAGATCGAGTGGCTGGGCAGGGTCTGGCCGTACTCGTCCTGGAGGAGGTAGGTGCGCGCGCCGTGCAGCACGCCGACCGTGCCGCCGGTGATCGAGGCGGCGTGCAGGCCCGTCTCCACGCCCGAGCCCCCCGCCTCGAAGCCGTACAGCCGCACGGACTCGTCCGGCACGAAGGCGTGGAAGGCGCCGATCGCGTTCGACCCACCGCCCACGCACGCGGCCACCGCGTCCGGCAGCGCGCCGGTCAGCTCCTGGATCTGGGCCCGCGCCTCGACCCCGATGATCCGGGCAAAGTCGCGGACCATCGACGGGAAGGGGTGCGGCCCGGCCGCCGTGCCGAACAGGTAGTTGGTGTGCTCCACGTTGGTGACCCAGTCCCGGATCGCCTCGTTGATCGCGTCCTTGAGGGTGCGCGAGCCGACGGAGACCGGCACCACCTCGGCGCCGAGCATCCGCATCCGGGCCACGTTGAGCGCCTGGCGGCGGGTGTCCTCCTCGCCCATGTAGACCACGCACTCGAGGTCGAACAGGGCGGCTGCGGTCGCGGAGGCCACGCCGTGCTGCCCGGCGCCGGTCTCGGCGATGACCCGCTTCTTGCCCATCTGCTTGGTCAGCAGGGCCTGGCCGAGCACATTGTTGATCTTGTGCGAGCCGGTGTGGTTAAGGTCCTCGCGCTTGAGCAGGAAGCGCGCACCGGTGCCCGCAGAGAGGCGCGTGGCGTCGGTGAGCAGGGACGGCCGGTTGGCGTAGGTGCGCAGAAGGTGGGTGAGCTCGGCCTGGAAGACCGGGTCGCTCTTGGACTTGTGGTAGGCCTCGGTGAGTTCCGCCAGGGCGGCCATCAGAGCCTCGGGCATGAACCGCCCGCCGAACTGGGCGAAGTGGCCGGAGGCGTCGGGCTGGGATGAGGTCTGGGCGTAGGACGCGGCGAAAAAGGCGTCGCCGAATTGTGGTGCGTCGGCCATGAAGGATCGACTCCTAGAAAGGGAGAACTACAGGGAAGTGAAACCAGGCAATGCTTGGGTCAGATCCCTGCGCGCCATCGACGGCTCGCCGGAGCGCTGCGCCACCAAGGGCGTCGGCGCGCGGGAGCGGCGGGGCGGGTGGCGGGCACGGCTACTACCGTCCGCGCCGCATCGCCGGGTGCGCGCCGGCGGCGACCAGGTCGGCCACCGCGTCGCGCGGGTTCTTGCCGGTCACCAGGGACTCGCCGACCAGGACCGCGTCCGCGCCGGAATTGGCGTAGGCGATCAAGTCGTGCGGTCCGCGCACCCCGGACTCGGCCACCCGGACCACGTTGGCCGGGATCAGCGGGGCCAGCCGGGCGAAGGTGGTCCGGTCGACTTCGAGGGTCCGCAGGTCGCGGGCGTTCACTCCGATGATCTTCGCCCCGGCGTCCACCGCCCGGGCGACCTCTTCCTCGTCGTGCACCTCGATCATCGGGGTCAGCCCGATCGACTCGGCCCGCTCGACCAGGGACACCAGGGCCTCCTGGTCCAGCGCCGCGGCGATCAGCAGGACCAGGTCGGCGCCGAAGGCGCGGGCCTCCCAGAGCTGATAGCTGGTGACGATGAAGTCCTTGCGCAGGATCGGGATGTCGACCTGGCCGCGCACCTCTTTGAGGTCCTGCAGCGAGCCGCCGAACCGGCGCCGCTCGGTGAGGACGCTGATGACGCTCGCCCCGCCGCGCTCGTAGTCGCCGGCCAGCGCCGCCGGGTCGGCGATCGCGGCCAGCGCCCCCTTGGACGGGCTCGACCGCTTGACCTCGGCGATCACCGCGACACCCTCGCCGCGCAACGCGCGTACGCCATCCTTGGCGCTGGTCTGGGCCTGGGCCTTGGCCTTGATCTCATCCAAGGAGACCTGCGCCTGCCGCTCGGCCAGATCGGCGCGGACACCCTCGATGATCTCTCCGAGCACATTCACCGCGGCAGATCCCCTCTTAGTTCACGCACCGTCAGCTGGCGATGCCACTGCCTACCCATGCTACCCAACTGAACGCATGGTCGATGCCATGCTCCGCCGATCGGACGGCATGGTACGGCACTCAGCCCTGCTGAGTGGACAACTCCTTCACCTGCGCTTCAGCTTCCGGCTCGGCGGTGGTGTCGGATTCGGGGGCCGAGGCGGTAGCCGAAACGGGGGCCTGGACAGGGGCGGAAGCGGGGGCGACGGCGGAAGCGGCGACCGGGGCGACGGCCTCGGTGCGCGGCGCGGCCGACAGCTCGGCGACCTGGCCGTCCGAAGCCAGGGACTTCGCCTTGGCCTCGGCCTTGAGCTCACCCCAGACATCCGGGACGCCGTAACCGGCCGCGTTCATCGACGTGACCGCGATCAGCGCGACGATCTGCAGCGCGGCGCCGACGTAGACCGCCGGCCAGACGTGGAACGGGAAGGCGACACCGCCGATCACGAAGCCGACACCGGAGATGATGGTCGCGGTCCAGCGTGCGGGCGAGTGGCCGTGATTGGCGTGCGGCTGCTCCGACATGATTACGCTCCTCCAGCGGTAACAAGTGGCAAGTAGTACGACTAGTCATTGTCGCCGATCATCCGGCCGGGCCACGAACCGGGTGGTCACGGTCACCGCCAGCCGGGACCGGACCCCGCCGCAACCGGCCAGTGCGCGGACCGGGATCTGGCAGTTGATCGGACTGAGATCGAACAGGAATCGGACTGGAATCTGACCGGGATCGGGTAAGACGGGCAGGAGCCGGCGGCGTCAGCCGGACGTCGGGTCGGCGCCGCGGCCCAGCGCGTCCCACAGCTCCCGGGCGGTCGGTTCGGCCGGCACGGCGTCGGCTGACCCGGCCGCCGCGCCCGGCGCGTCGTAACGGCTCGACAAGCCGGTCCAACTCCCACCGAAAACCAGGGTATACACCCCGGCCAGCGCGACCAGCACGCCGCCGAGAATAGACATGTAGGGCCAGGCGGAATTGCCGATGCCGGACACCTGAGCGGTACTGCCACTGAGACTCTGCGCGGCGGCATTGGTCAGCAGCGCGGCATCGAGATGACCGAGCTTGCCCGCCACCACGACGACCACGCCCACTCCGGCGCCGAGCAGCACGAGCCCGACCACGTACCGGCCGATCCGCCGCACCGCGAACAGGGCCACCGCACCGGCCAGGCCGGCCAGCCCCAGCGCGTCGGGCACCCCGGACAGCTGCGTGCCGGTCGCGTCGATCGCGACCCGGATCGGCTCGCTCACCGTGCCGTGCGCCCATTCCTGACCCACTGACATCAGGATCAGGCCGGCGCCGAGCGCAGAAGACAAGGCCGCGAGCACCTTACCGCGCATCGACGAGCCATGTCCCAGCCGCTTCTGTTTCTCCGCCACAGTCCCTATCCTCGCAAACCGCCCCGGCCGGGCCGACACGCGGGTGCCCTAAGCCGTGCCGCGTCCTACTTAGTGCACCGAGAATCCCCCATCGACGCACAGCGCCTGCCCGGTGACGTACGCGGAGGCGCCGGAGGCGAGGAACACTGCGATTCCCGCGAAGTCCGCCGGCACGGCGTTGCGCCCGGCCATGCTGCGCGCGGCGAGCGCGGCCACCCGGACCGGATCGGCGGCCACCTCGGCGGTGAGCGGCGTCAGCACGAAGCCGGGGACGACGGTGTTCGCGGTGACTCCGTGCGATGACCAGGCCTCGGCCTGGGACCGGGTCAGCCCGGCCAGGCCTGCCTTCGCCGCGCCGTACCCGCCGCTGTTGCCGAACGCGCTGTGCTGCTGCTGGGACCCGATGTTCACGATCCGGCCGAAGCCGCGCTCCGCCATCGCCGGCCCGAAGCGCTGGCCGAGCAGGAACGGCGCGGTGAGATTGACCGCCATGGTCTGCGCCCAATCCTCCGGGGTGAGCTGACCCAGCGGTGGCCGCAGATTCACCCCGGCGGCGTTGACCAGGATGTCCACCTGCCCGCCTAGCTGGCGCTCGGCCGTTTCGGCGGCGGCGAGTAGTGAGGCGGCGTCGCCGCAGTCCGCGGCCACCCATTGCGCGTCTCCCCCGGCGGCGCGGATGTCGGCTGCGGCCGTTTCGAGCGCCGACTCGGTCCGGGCCAGCAAGGTGACCTCGGCACCGGCGCCCGCGAGCGCGGCGGCCATCGCCCGGCCGATCCCCGAGCTGCCGCCGGTCACCAGCGCGGTCCGGCCGGCCAGCGAGAACATCTGGTCAAGATACGAGGGCACGCGATCAGTCCTCCGCCTGCGCCGCCGGTTCGTCCAGGTCGGTCAGGCCGCCGGCGATGGCGATTGCGTTCAGGACGGCGCGGGCCTTGTGGCGGCATTCGGCGTCTTCCAGGGCGGCGTCGGAATCCGCGACGATGCCGGCGCCGGCTTGGACGTAGGCGACTCCGTCGCGCAATAGCGCGGTGCGGATGGCGATGGCGGTGTCGGTGTTGCCGGCGAAGTCGAGGTAGCCGACGCAGCCGCCGTACAGTCCGCGGCGGGTCGGTTCCAGGTCGTCGATGATCTGCATCGCCCGCGGTTTCGGGGCGCCGGAGAGGGTGCCCGCGGGGAAGGTCGCGAGCAGAACCTCCAGTGCGCTGCGGCCGGGAGCCACCTGGCTGACGACGGTCGAGACGATGTGCATCACGTGGCTGTAGCGCTCGATCGACATGAAGTCGACGACTTCGACCGTGCCCGGGGCGCTGACTCGGCCCAGGTCGTTGCGGCCGAGGTCGACCAGCATCAGGTGCTCGGCCCGTTCCTTCGGGTCGGCGAGCAGTTCGGCGGCCAGGGCGGCGTCGCGTTCGGGGGTCGCGCCGCGCGGCCGGGTTCCGGCGATCGGGTGCAGCATGGCTGTGCCGTCGGTCACCTTGACCAATGCTTCCGGGGACGAGCCGACCACGTCGAAGCCGGCTTCGCCATCGCTGCCCGGGAAGCGGAACAGGTACATGTACGGGCTCGGGTTGCTCGCGCGCAGCACTCGGTAGATGTCCAGGGCGCTGGCTGTGGTCGGTGTTTCGAAGCGTTGGGAGAGCACGATCTGGAACGCTTCGCCGGAGCGGATCTCCTCCTGGGCGATGCGCACCGCCGCCTGGTAGTCGTCGCTGGAGCGGTTCGCCGATGCCTGGTCGGCGCTCGCGGCCGCAGCTTCCACCGCGGCCGGGTCGAGCAGGCCGACTCGGGATTCGCCTCGTGCGCCGAGGTCGGAGGTCATCCGGTCCAGGCGTTCCACTGCGCGGTGGTACGCGCCGTCGACGCCGTCCGCGGTGCCGTTGTGGTTGATCGCGTTGGCGATCAGGGTCACCGAGCCGTCGCTGTGGTCGAGTACGGCCAGATCGCTGGCCAGCAGCATGGTGAGTTCGGGCAGGGCCAGGTCGTCCTTGGCGTGCTCGCCGATCCGCTCCAGGCGGCGGACGATGTCATAGCCCAGGTAGCCTACGAAGCCGCCGGTCAGCGGGGGTAGGTGCGGGCCGGGGCCGGCAGCGTCCTGGTCCGCTGGTGCCTGTACCCGCAGGGCTTCCAGGGCCGCGCCGAGGACTTCGAGCGGGTCGCCGGTGGCGGGGAATCCGGCCGGCAGGCCGTCCGGCAGGTCGTTGAGCCAGTGCGCCTGGCCGCCGCGCTCGGTCAGCGCCAGTTCGCTGCGCACCCCGATGAAGGAGTAGCGGGACCACACGCCGTGTTCTGCCGATTCGAGCAGGAAGGTGCCGACGCGCTGACCAGCCAGTTTGCGATAGAGGCCGATCGCGCTCTCCCCGTCGGCGAGGAACCGCCGGCTGACGGCGATGACCCGCTGACGGGTCGCCAGGTCGCGGAAGGCAGCCAGGTCTGGGGTGATCACACCGGTGGTCATGGCTGACATCTTCGCACCAAACCGGTCGGTCCAGGCAGCCGGTTCAGTCTTCGGCCGCGAGGATCCGGTCGGTGAAGCAGGTCCGGGTGCCGGTGTGGCAGGCCGGGCCGGTCTGGTCCACCCGCACCAGCAGGGTGTCGCCGTCGCAGTCCAGCGCGACCGAGACGACCTGCTGCGCGTGGCCGGAAGTTTCACCCTTCACCCAGTACTCGCCTCGGCTGCGCGACCAGTAGGTGGCCCGGCCGGTGCTTAGGGTGCGGCGCAGTGCCTCGTCGTCCATCCAGGCCAGCATGAGCACCTCGCCGGTGTCGTGCTGCTGCGCGATCGCCGGGACCAGGCCGTCTGCGTTGCGCTTGAGCGCGGCGGCGATCACTGGATCGAGTTGTTGGGTTCCGGCCGGGTCGTGACTCATGCCTCTATTGTCCCGTACCCGCTATCTTTTCGTAGACCACTCGTCCGCACCCGCCTGGGGAGACCGTGAACACTCAGCTCGACGCCGGAACCGTCACGGCCGCGCGGTCGGGGCCGGCGGGCAGGTTCGAATGGTCCGCTGCGCTCATCGCGGCCGCGCCCGCGTGGTTTGTCGCACGGGTGATCGCGCTGCTGCTGCAGAGCCTGGTGCAGTCCACCGGCCAGCACCCGCAGCCCCAGCTCCCGGACGGCACGCTGATCACCGGGCCGATGGGCCAGCTGCTGTCCTGGGACGCGTCCTGGTATCTCGGTCTGGCCGAGCACGGTTATGGGCCCTACGGCGTCACCGGGGTGCGGTTCTCCCCGTTGCTGCCGCTGCTCACGCGCGGGGTCAGCGCCCTCGGCATCCCGGACGAGGCGGCTCTGCTGCTGATCTGCTGGCTCGCGGCCTTCGCGTTCGGGGTGCTGGTCTACCGCTTGGCCCTCGACCTCACCGGCGACCTGACCACAGCGAGCCGCGCGGCCTGGCTCAGCCAGCTTGCCCCCGGAGCCTTTGCCCTGGTCATGGGGTACACCGAGGCATTGGCCGGGATGTGCGCGGCGATCTTCCTGATCGCGGTGCTGCGGCCTGCGGACGGGTCCCGGGCCACCCGGATATGGCTGGGCGCGGCCTTCGTCGCGGGGCTCGGCGCGGGATTGGACCGGCCGGTCGGCCTGCTGCTGTTCGTACCCGGATTGATCGAACTGATCCGCAAGCGGCATGCACCGGTCGGGCAGTTGGCCGCCCGGTTCGCTGTGGCCGTCTCGCCGTTGCTGGGAACCGGTGCCTACCTGGTCTGGTGCCAGCGCGTCTACGGCAAGTTCTTGCTGCCGTACACCGTGCAGAGCACGCCAGGGCTGCACGGCGGATTGGCCACGGACCCGGTGCAGACCGCCTGGCATCTGCTGAACGCCTCGTCCACGACCGGTACCCAGATGCTCACGGTGATCCTGGCCGTGATCGGCGTGGCCCTGGTCTGGGTCTGCGCCCGGCGGCTGCCGGTCTCGCTGACCGTGTGGGCGGCGGTGATACTGCTGACGGGGCTGACCGCGGTGCAGATGGCCGGCTACGCCCGATACGCCAGCTCCGCGATCCCGCTGCTGATCGCGGCGGCGATGATCGCCAAGGACCGCCGCGCCTGGGGCTGGGTGCTGGCGAGCAGCGCGTGCATGTTCGCATACTTCTGCTATACGGCTTTCACCGGCTGGTATATCCCCTAGTTCGAGGCGGTCACTGCCTGGCGGCCTGGCGGATCCAGGAGGCGTGCAGGCCGGCGTAGATCCCGCCGGCGTTGACGAGGTCCTGGTGCGGGCCGCGCTCGACCAGGTTTCCGGCGTCGAACACGAATACTTCATCGGCAGCCTGCGCGGTGGACAGGCGGTGCGCGATCGACACGGTGGTGCGCCCTCGGGTGAGTCGGTCCAAGGCCCGCTGCAGGCGCAGTTCGGTGGCCGGGTCGACTGCTGAAGTGGCCTCGTCGAGCAGCAGTAGGTCGGGATCGGCCACGTAGGCCCGGACCAGAGCCACCAGCTGCCGCTCCCCCGCCGACAGGGACTCGCCGCGCTGGCCGACCTGGCTGTGCACGCCCTGCGGCAGGCCGGCCAGCCAGTCGCCCAGGCCCAGGTCCGTGAAGGCCTCGATCACCTGTGCGTCGGTGAGCTCCGGTGCGCCGTAGCGGACGTTGTCGGCGATCACGCCGTCGAACAGGAACCCGTCCTGTGGGACCATCACCATCCGCCGGCGCAGCTGGTCGAACGGTATCCGGCGCAGGTCCACCCCGTTGACCAGGACCTGGCCGAGGGTCGGGTCCATCAGCCGGGTGAGCAGTTTGGCGAAGGTGGTCTTGCCGGAGCCGGTCTCGCCGACCACGGCCACCCGGCGGCGCGGCGCGATCGACGCGTCGACATCACGCAGCACCAGGCCGCTGCCGGGGTAGGCGAAGCCGACCTGGCGGAACTCGACCCCGACCGGTCCGTCCGGCAGGTCGACGCCGTCGGCGCCGGGGTCCGGCACGTCGGGCACCGCTTCGAGCAGGCCGATCACCCGGCGCCAGCCGGAGATCGCGTTCTGCGCCTCGTTGAGCACCTCCACGCCCCACTGCACCGGGGTGATGAAGAGCGAGACCAGGAACAGCATCGCGATCAGCCGGCCCGAGGTGAGGTGCCCGCCGACGCCGAGCAGCACGCCGCCGACCACCACGCCCGCGTTGGCCAGGCCGGCCGCGATCTCGCCCGCGCTGAACGTGGTCACCACCACCTTCTGCGCCCGCACCTGGGCCACCCGGGTGCGCTCGATGGCCTGGTCGATCCGGTGCTGGGTCTGGTCCTCGATCCCGTAGGCCCGCACCACCGGGGCCCCGACCAGGGACTCGCCGATCGCGCCGAGCATGCCGCCGATGGACTGGCGCACCTTGCCGTAGCGCAGGCCGGTGCGTTTCTGGATCAGCCGCATCGTGGCGAACAGAGGAAGGAAGCAGACCCAGATCAGGATGGTCAGCTGCCAGGAGTAGACCGCCATCACGATCGTGGCCAGGAACATCTGCGCGATGCTGACGAACAGGGTCAGCCCGCCCTCCTGGATGAAGTTGGTGATGGTGTCCACGTCGGAGGTGACCCGGGAGACGAGCGAGCCGCGCTGCTCGGTCTGCTGGTGCAGCACGGACAGGTCGTGCACGTGCCGGAAGGCCTTGATCCGCAGGGAGGCCAGCCCGGCCTCGCTGGACCGGTACAGCCGCCGGTTCATCGCGACCGCGGCCACCGCCGTGACCAGCACCGCGATCCCGGCCAGCAGCGCCATCAGGCGCACCTCGCCGACGTCCACCCCGTTGGTGGCGTCGAAGCCGTGGTCCAACGCCTGCTGCACCGCGACCGGGATGACGATCCGGCCCACGGTGGCGATGAAGGCCAGCAGCATGGTGACGCCGATGCCGCCGGTGAACTCGGGCGAGAGGCGCAGCCCCTTGCGGACGATGGTCAACGGTCCGCCGACCGCCTCGCCGACCTCGCCGGCCGAGGCCCCGCGGGTGGCCTCGCCAGAAGACCCGTTAGTAGCCCCGCCAGAAGGCCCATCCGTAGCCCCGGTCTGAGCGGTGTCCTGCGGCGCGGCTTCGTCGGCATCGCCGGCCGCGAGGTCGGTCATGGTCGCGCTCATCGCTCTTCTCCCGCGGATTCGGCGGCCCGCGCGTACGCGGTGATCAGGTCTCGGTATCCGTCGCAGCGTTCGACCAGGTCCTCGTGCCGGCCGCGGTCCGCGATCCGGCCCCCGTCCAGGAACAGGACCTCGTCGGCCAGGGCCACGGTGGCCCGGCGGTAGGCGACCACCACCACGGTCGCGGCCAGATCGGTCTCCTTGAGGCCGGCCAGGATCGCGGCCTCCACGCTCGGGTCGACCGCGGAGGTGCAGTCGTCGAGCACCAGCAGCCGGGGCCGGTTGACCAGCGCGCGGGCCAGCGCGAGGCGCTGGCGCTGCCCGCCGGAGAGGGTGGCGCCGCGCTCGCCGATCACGGTGTCCAGGCCCTCCGGCAGCCCCTTGACGAAGGTCTCGGCCTGGGCCACCCGGAGCGCGGCCCAGATCTCCTCGGTGCTGCGCTTGCCGACCAGGTCCACGTTGGCCCGGACGGTGTCGCCGAAGATGAAGGTCTGCTGCGGGACCAGGGCCACGGCCTTGGCTATCTCGCCCTTGGCGTAGTCGCGCAGGTCGGTGCCGTCCAGCAGGATCCGCCCCGAGGTGGGGTCGCCCAGCCGGGCCAACAGTCCGGCCAGGGTGGACTTGCCCGAGCCGGTGACCCCGACAAGGGCCACAGTGGTACCTGGGGTGATCCGCGCCGAGATGTCGCGCAGGACCTCCGTAGCGGCGGGGGCGGCGCCGGTTTCAATGGCCGCGCCGGAGACGGGAGCAGTGGTAGAAACGGGGACAGAAACGGGTGCGCTGAAGGAGGCGGGACCGGCGGTGGCACCGGGAGCAGCGGTGGCTTCGGGCGCCGGGTGGTAGACGAATCGGGCTCCGGCCAGTTCCACCCGGGCCGGGCCGTCCCCGGTGAGCCTGGCCGTGCCGTAGTCGGTCCGGTCGGGCGCGTTGAGCACGTTCATCACCCGCTCGTAGCCGACCACCGAGCGCGGCATGTCGCCGAGCACCCAGCCGATCGCCCGGATCGGGAAGGCCAGCAGGGTGATCAGGTAGGCGACGTTGACCACGTTCCCGGCCTGGGTGTGGTCGGCGGCCGCCTGGCTCGCGCCGAGCAGCAGCACCGCCAGGACGCCGAAGTTGGGCAGCGCCTCCAGCATCGGGTCGAACAGCGAGCGGACCCGGCCGGCCGCGATGTTCGCGTCCCGCAGCGCGTGGGTGCGCACGGCGAAGCGCTCCGTCTCCACGTCCTCCCGGCCCAGGGTCTTGACCACCAGCGCGCCGTCGAAGGACTCGTGCGCGACCTCGGCGACGAAGGCCCGCAGCTGCTGCGCCCGGGCGAACCGCGGCCCGGAGTAGCGCACGTAGATCGTGTTGATCGCGATGACCACGGGGAACAGCGCCACGCCGACCCAGGCCAGGGTCCGGTCGGTCAGGAACATGTCGACGATGGCCATGATCAGCATCACCACGACGCCGAGCGACATCGGCATCGGCGCGATGGTCATGAACGACATCTCCACGTCGGAGTTGGCGTTGGACAGCAGCTGGCCGGTGGGATAGCGCTGGTGCCAGCTCAGCGGCAGGCGCAGATAGGCCTCGGTGACCCGGTGGCGGTAGCGGGCCTGCATCCGGAACTGCAGCACCCCGGCCAGCAGCCGCCGGCCGAAGATGCCGATCACCTTGGCCACGGCCACCCCGATGATCAGCAGTCCGGCCGAGGTCAGCGCGCCCGCGGTGGTGTGCCCGCTGCTGAAGGCCGGCAGGATGACGTTGTTGGTGGCCCAGCCCACCGCCCACGCCGCGCCCACGGTCATCGTGCCGTAGAGCGCGCTGCCGGTCAGCGCGCCGGCGAAAATCCGCGGCTCGGTGCGGATGGCGTGGCCGAGGATCCGAACGCCCCGATTGGTCGCCGACCGTTCCTTGGGTGTCGCCGACCGCCCCTTGGATGTCGCCGCCCGCTCCTTGGGTGCCGCACCCGCCACCGCCTCAGTCATTTCCCGCCCTCTGCTTGCCTGTCGCCATCTCTACCGAGGATTGACCATACTGATCGACATGCCCCATGTATAGCTGAATCCCCACTAGTGCCACTTACCTCCGCAGAGGGCTACGCCATGCTCGCCGACAGTATCCGCGGCGCGCTATTGTGCAGTAACGCGGAAGTCCGGCGCCTGTCTCTCCACCCGAAGAAGGCTCGATGACCAGTTACGCACAATCGGAGCGTCAAGCGGTGGCCGATTTGCTGCTTGAGATCGGTCCGTCCGCTCCGACCCTCTGCGAGGGATGGACCGCCGCCGACCTGGCCGCCCACCTGGTGATCCGCGAGTCACGCCCGGACGCGGCGCTGGGCATCGTCTTCCACCCGATCGCCCGGTGGACCGAGCGCGTGCAGACCAGTCTGCGGGACCGGGTTCCGTTCACCACCCTGGCCGAGCGGGTCCGGAAGGGCCCGCCGGTGTGGTCCCCGACCCGGATCGGCCCGGTGGACAATCTGGCCAACACGATCGAGTTCTTCGTGCACCACGAGGACCTGCGGCGCGGCTCGCTGCCCCAGGCGCCACGCGATCTGGAACCGGAGTTCGAGGCCCTGCTCTGGCACCGGCTGCGCAGCTCGGCGAAGCTCATGTTCCGCCAGTGCCCGGTCGGGGTGACGCTCGTGCACACCAGCCAGGACAAGAGCGCCCCGCGCGAGACGGTGGTGGCCAAGCACGCCAACCCGCAGATGGTCACGGTGGCCGGTTCCGCCGGCGAGCTGGTCCTGTTCGCCTCCGGCCGGACCGAGGCCGCCGAGGTGGAGCTGACCGGCGACGACAGCTCGGTGAACCGGCTGCGCGGCGCCAAGCTCGGGATCTGAAACCTGAACCAGACAGATCCAGGCCGAGCTGGGATCTAGCTGCCGACGGCGGCCAGGGCCGGGGCGAGTTCGTCCTCGACGACCCGGCGCAGCTGGACGGCGGTCTGTGGGAAGGCCGCGAGCAGGCGGTCGATCCGATAGTGCCAGTCGATGATCAGGCCGAGGGCGACCTGGTCGTTCCCGGCTGAGCGGGCGGCCAGCAGGGCGCAGCGCGCTTCGCCCAGTTCGGACTCGACCGCGTCCGCCCGGTCCGGCTCGGCCCGGCGCCACAGCGAGCCCATGGAGCTCCTGGCCTCCTGCCAGCTGTCCGTGATCAGCAAGCCGACCAGGGCCGCCGCCCCGGTCGAGGTCAGTGCGATCAGTTCGGTTTCCACCGGTTCTCCTCCATCGCCGAGTTCTGCGATATTTCGTCCGCCGGGTAACACTCTAGGGCGGTGAGCCGGAATTCGGTAGAAAAAGTCTGATATTACACTCTATTGAGTACCCGCCTGAGTTCCCGGCTACTTCAGATCGGCCAGCTCAGGGGGCAGTCCCTGCTGGACGACCGGGACCAGCCAGCGCTGGATCGCGGCGGCGCCGACCGAGGTGTGCGCGGGGGCGGTGGTGGCCGGGTAGGGGCCGCCGTGGTGTTGGGCGTGGTTGACCGCGACTCCGGTGGGCCAGCCGTTGTAGACGATCCGGCCGACCAGGGTGCGCAGCCGCGCGGTGATCGCGCGGGCCAGGTCCAGGTCCTCGGGGTCGGCCGGGTCCAGCTGGATCGTCCCGGTCAGGTGGCCCGAGCCGGTGGCGCCGAGGTCGAGCACGCGCAGCAGGTCGGGGCCGGTGCCCGGGGTGTAGGTGACGACCAGGCCGACCGGTCCGAACCGCTCTTCGGAGAGCTGTTCGGCGTTGCGCAGGTAAGTCTCCACGTCGGTGACGTAGACCTGCGGGGTGCCGGACCAGGGGCCCTGGCCCGGCTTGCCCTCGGCGAGCAGGCGCACGTCCACACAGGAGGCGAGTTCCCGAGCGGCCTCGTCGTAGCTGGCATGGATGCGCTCGGAGAGCATCGGGCCGCCGGCCGCCTGCGCGAGCGCCTCGCCGATCGCGGCCGGCAGGTCCGGTTCGCCGGCCGCCGGGGCACCTGCGGGCACGAAGATCAGGCCGGGGTTTGTGCAGAACTGGCCCACGCCCAGAGTCAGTGAGGCGGCGTAGCCTGCGGCCAGGGCTTGCGCCCCGGCGCGGACGGCGCCGGGCAGCACGAACACCGGGTTGACCGAGCCGAGTTCGCCGAAGAACGGGATCGGGACGCGGCGCGCGGCGCAGAGCGCGGCCAGGGCCAGGCCGCCGCGGGTCGATCCGGTGAACCCGGCCGCGGCCAGGGCCGGATGGCGCAGCAGGTCCCCGCCGGCCGCGCGGCCGAAGACGATGTCGAAGACGCCGTCCGGGGCGCCCGACTCCGCGAGCGCGGCGGCCACGAGTTCGGCGGTGCGCAGCGAGGTGCGCGGGTGCGCCTCGTGCGCCTTGACCACCACCGGGCAGCCGGCCGCCAGGGCGGAGGCGGTGTCCCCGCCGGCCACCGAGAAGGCGAAGGGGAAGTTGGACGCGGCGAACACGGCCACCGGGCCGATCGGGCGGTTGGCCCGGAGCATCTCCACCCCGATCGGCGCCGCGGCGGTCTCCCGGACCAGGCCCAGGTACCCGCCCTCGCGCAGCACGTCGGCGAACAGCCGCAGCTGGCCGGTGGTCCGGGCGACCTCGCCGGTCAGCCGGACCGTTCCGAGCGCGGTTTCCAGGTCGGCCAGGGCTACAAGTTCCTCGGTGTGCGCGTCGAGCGCGTCGGCCACGGCCTCCAGGGCGGCGGCGCGCCTGCCCGGCCCGAACTGCTCCCAGGCCGACGCGGCGGCGCGGGCCTGCTCCACCTTGCGGCGCACCTCGCGGGTCTCGGTGACGGGCACCGGCTCGCCGGCCGGCTCTCCCGTGCGCGGGTCGAAGCCCTGGATCGATTCCTCGCGCGGTGTGTCAGTGTCCATGGTTCCAGTATCGCCCATCTCAGAGCTCGTTGTCTCTACGCCCGTTCCGGCCATGCCCGTCGTCTCCACACCCGTCGTCTCCACATCCGCCATCACCGGCCGCCGATCTTGTCGGCGTCGAACTCGCTGAAACAGAACTGGCCGCCGAGGTGGGCGAACAGCGGATCGTCCGCCGGGGTCGGGCCGAAGCGCTCCAGGATCTCGCCGGCGAACACCTCGGCGTCGTCCTGGGGTTCGTAGCCGATGCTGCGGCCGCCTTCCAGCGACACCCAGGCGCCGCCGCCGCGGGTGTTGGCCGAGACGCCGTAGACCACCCGGTAGCCCGGCTCGGGCACGGTGAGACAGGCCTCGAACAGGCGGCCGGCGTCATCCGGGGAGAGCCACGAGCCCAGGGCGCGCGGATTGGGCAGCTGCGGGAAGCAGGTCAGGATGCGCACGGAGATCACGTCGAGCCCGTAGCGGCTGTGGTAGAGCGAGCCGAGGGCCTCCCCGGCCACCTTGGCCACGCCGTAGTAGGTGTCCGGGGCGATGGTCGTGGACTCCGGCAGCGGGTACTCGTCCGGAGTGTGGAACCCGACCGCGTGGTTGGAGGAGGCGAAGATCACCCGGGGCACTCCGGCCCGGCGCGCGGCCTCGAACGCGGTGTAGGTGCCGTTGATGTTGACGTCCAGGATCCGCTCCCAGGGCGCCTCGGTCGGGATTCCGGCGAGGTGGATCACGGCGTCGACCCCGGCGCAGGCGCGTTCCATCGCGGCCATGTCGGTGGTGGAGGCGGTGACCGCCTCCTCCCCCGGGCCGGCCTCGATCTCGTTGACGTCCAGCAGGCGCAAGGTCCGACCGGGCTGGGCCAGCCGGGTTCGAAGCATGCCGCCGACCACGCCGGCGCCGCCAGTGATCAGGACCGTGGACATTCAGAGCACTCCTTGTGAGTTGCGCAGCAGGGAACTGAGCCGCGCGGCGTGGTCGCGCACGGCGGCCAGGACCTGCACGGCGTGATCGGCCTCGTCGAGCCGGGAATAGGGGACGGAGCAGCTGATCGCGTCGAGCGGGGGGTTGGCGTAGTCCAGCGCCACCGCGAAGCAGCCCAGGCCCGGGGTGTTCTCCCCGCGTTCGACCGCGTAGCCGCGCTTGCGGGTCTCGGCCAGGTCCGCGAGCAGCGCGGGCCGGTCGGTGAGGGTGTCCGGGGTCAGCGCCGTCAGGGTCGCCGGCAGCAGCGCGTCGACCTCGGCGTCCGAGCGCCGGGCCAGCAGCGCCTTGCCCAGCGAGGTGGCGTGCGCGGGCAGCCGGCGGCCGACCCGGGAGGTCAGCCGCAGCTGGTGCGCCGACTCCCGGCTGGCCAGGTACACCACGTCTCCGGCGTCCAGCCGGGCCAGGTGGACGGTCTCGTTGACCTGGGCGCGCAGCTCCTCCAGCACCCTGGTCGCGGCCCGGATGATCGGATCGCGGTCCAGGTAGGAAGTCCCGACCAGCAGCGCCCGCACCCCGATGGAGTAGCCTGTGCCGCGCCGGTCGGTCTGCACCCAGCCGCGCGCGACGAGAGTCTTGAGCAGGACGAAAAGACTGGATTTGGGGTAGGCCAGCTCCCGGTGCAGCTCGCTGAGCGTTATCGGCTCGCTGAGCCGGGCGAGCAGCTCCAGCAGCTCCACGGTCCGATCGGCGGACTTCACCCCTCCGCCGGCCGGTCCCGCCACCTGTCGCTCCATCTGCGCGTCCTTAAGAGTGTCTTCCGGCCGCGGTGGCCGCGGCCTGCGACCATCCTGTCAGCCGCTTCTTTTGTTCACAAGCACGACCGAGATTCACGCTCACGAACAACTGCTGATCAGCGCCCGCTCTTGACGCGTGATCACCGCTCTCATAAAGTGCATACTGTTCAGACTACTGTACATGATTCATATATATAAAAACTGGAAGGACTCGCGCCCGTGTCCGCGCCCCAGAATTCCCCGCGCCCGACCGCCCTCGCGGACCGGCTGGACGGCCTGCTGTTCTTCCCGGTCACCGCCTTCGCCGCGGACGGCTCCTTCGACCCCGCCGGCTACCGCACCCACCTGGAGGCGCGGCTGGCCGACCACCCGGCAGCCGTCTTCGCCGCGTGCGGGACCGGCGAGTTCGCCGCGCTCTCCCCCCGGGAGTACGAGGCCTGCCTGCGGGTCGCGGTCGAGACCGCCGCGGGGAGCGTCCCGGTGGTCGGCGGCACCGGCTACGGCACGGCGCTCGCCCTGGAGTACGCCGCGGCGGCCGAGCGGGCCGGGGCGGACGGACTGCTGGTCCTGCCGCCGGTGTTCGGCGACGGCGGGCAGGGCGGCCTGGCCGCGCACTACCGCGCCCTGGCCGCCGGAACCCGCCTCGACCTGATCCTCTACCAGCGCGAGCAGCTGGTCTTCGCGCCGGAGACGGTGGCGGAACTGGCCAAGGTGCCCAATATCATCGGCTTCAAGGACGGCCGCGGCGATCTCGACCTGATGCTGCGGATCGTCAGCGCGGTGCGCGCCGACGGGCCGGCAGGCTTCCGCTACTTCAACGGGATGCCCACGGCGGAGATGACCCAGCAGGCGTACCGGGCGATCGGCGTGCCGCTGTACTCCTCGGCGATCTTCTGCTTCGCGCCGGACCTCGCCCTGGCCTTCCACCGGGCCCTGGAGAAGGGGGACGCGGCGACCCTTGAAACTTTCACGGATGTCTTCCTACGGCCTTACGTCGCCCTGCGCAACAGCCGCCCCGGCTACCCGGTGTCCCTGGTCAAGGCTGCGACCAGGGCCCTGGGGCATCCGGTCGGCCCGGTCCGGGCGCCGCTGACCGAGCCCGCCCCGGCCGACATCGACGCGGTCCTGGCCCTGGTCGAGGCCGCTCGGGTAGCACTGCGGTGACCGGGCCGGAGATCGCCGACCGGCCCGCGCTCGGCGCCTATGTCTATCCGTGGGACGTGGTGGGCGATCCCGGTTTCGGCGAGCGGCTGCTCGGAATCGGCGCGGACCGCGCCGTCGTGGCCGCCGCTTATCACACCGTGCGTGCCCTGACTCCGAAGCATCCGGAGCACAAGGTGGTCACCGCTGCGCACTCGGCGGTCTACTACCGGCCGGATCCGGACGTGTGGCGAGACAGCATGCTGCAACCGGCTGAGGCGGACTGGGCTCCGGCGTCCTTCAGCGCGGCGGCGGCCGGGCTCGGCTCGGCCGGGCTCAAGGTCTTCGCCTGGGTGGTGCTCGCGCACAACCAGCGTCTCGGCACGCTCCATCCCGAAGTCTGCGTGACCAACGCCTACGGTGACCGCTACCCGTGGGCGTTGTGCATTTCCGCGCCGGCGGTCCGGCAGTACAGCGCCATGTTGGCGGCTGAGATCGCCGGACAGCCCGATGTGGACGGGATGGAACTCGAATCCTGCGGCTGGTACGGCTTCGATCACTTGCACGCGCACGACAAGACCAGCGGGGTCACTCTGCCGCCTGCCGCGAAGGAGGTCCTCTCCTGGTGCTTCTGCGGAGCCTGCCAGGCCGAGTACGCAGCGGCGGGAATCGATGCCGCAGAGCTGCGCCAGGCAGCGCGAGGTGCGCTGGACGCGGGTTTCGCAGGAGAAGAGGAGACCGGTCACGCCTATGGCTTCGGCGCCGCTGTGCGGGCTGTCCGGGACCGGGTCGCGGATCGTTACCGGGCCGAGGTGGTCGGCGCCGTCCGGCGAGTCGCCCCGGAGTTGCCGGTGCTGCTGCACACTCACCCTGACCGGTTGCGGGTCGGCGCGAACCCCGGAGCCGAGCCCGCCGACTTGTTCGAAGCGAACCTCGGCGCCGTGCTCAACTGCTGGGGACCGCTGGATGATGCGCTCGCGCTGGTCTCCTCAGTAGCCCGGCAGGCGCCCGCAAGCGCCGCGATCGCGGCCTCCCTGCTGGCCGTGGGTGGCATGGGAGGCCGAACGGCTGATCTGGCCGTCGACGCTCGCGCCCTGCTCGCGGCGGGCGCTACCGAGATTCGCCTGTACCACGCCGGGCTGGCCGGACCGACTGATCTGGATGCCCTGGCCGAGAACAGGATCTAGCCGGAAGCCACGACCGTGTCGTGGCAGAAGTGCACTCGGGTGGGCGCGGCGGCGTGCAGTCGGCGCAGCGAACTGCGCCACGCGGCGATGTCCTCGGCCTGGCCGGGCGCCAGCTTGTCCTCGCTCTGGTCCGGGTCGGCGTAGTAGGCCGAGGTGTAGGCGGCGTCCCCGATCAGCAGGTCGGTCGCGGTGCCCTGTGCGCCCTCCACGATCACGCTCTGGTGGCCGATGGTGTGTCCGGGCGTCGCGACCACCCGGACGCCCGGAACGATCTCGGCGTCGCCGTCGAGCAGTTCGAACCGGGCCTCCATGAACTCCAACCACTCCCAGATCTCCGGCTCCTCGCGCTTGGCCCGCTCGCACTCGGCGCGCTGCACGTAGATGGCGGCGTGCGGGAACACCGAGTTCTGGCCGCAGTGGTCGAAGTGCAGGTGGGTGTTCACCACCAGGTCGATGTCGCCCGGCGTCATGCTCAGTTCGGCCAGCGCGTCGGCGACCGAGTGGTTGACCACTTCGTAGTCGTAGAGGACATCCGGCGGGGCGCCGACGCCGGTGTCGACCAACATGGCGCCACCAGCGTGAGTCACGACGAACCCGTGCACCGGCCACCGTCCGTCGTCGACGACCTTCAAGCTGGCCAGGTGCAGGCGGTGGATCGTTGGTTGTATCAGCGTGGCCATACCGACACCATACAGTGCGGCGAGTGCCGTGTCTCCACCTGGACATGGCTTGTGAACTGGCCCTTTGCCAGCGCTCAGGGCCTGGTCAGAAGCGGGGGCGCGCTCCGGTCCAGGTCGGGATGACGAGCCTCATGGCGGCCTTGTCGTCGCGGGTGCGCACGCCGCAGGCCAGATACTGCTCGTGCAGCCGGGCGAGCGCGGCCGGGTCGAGCGTGACGCCGAGGCCCGGTCCTTCCGGCACGCCCAGTGAGCCGCCCGACCAGATGAGCGCGCCGGGTTCCACGACGTCCTCCCGCTGCCAGGGCGAGTGGGTGTCGCAGGCGTAGGTCAGGTTCGGGGTGGCCGCGGCCAGGTGGGTCATCGCGGCCAGGCTGACCCCCAGGTGGGTGTTCGAGTGCATCGACACGCCCCAGCCGAAGGTGTCGCAGATCCCGAACAGGCGCTGCGAGGCGCGGAATCCGCCCCAGTAGTGGTGGTCGGAAAGCACCACCGAGACCGAGCCGAGCGCGACCGCTTCGGGCACCTCGGCGAAGGAGGTCACGCACATGTTCGTGGCCAGCGGCAGCGAGGTGGCGCGGGCCACCTCGGCCATGTCGCGATTGCCGTCGGTCGGGTCCTCCAGGTACTCCAGCAGCCCTTCGAGCTTGTGCGCGACCCGCAGCGAGGTCTCGACGGTCCAGTTGGCGTTCGGGTCCAGCCGCAGCGGGTGGTCGGGGAAGGCCTCGCGCAGTGCGAGCACCGCCTCGATTTCGAGGTCGGGGTCGAAGACGCCGCCCTTGAGCTTGAGCGAGCCGAAGCCGTACGTGTCGACCATCCGGCGGGCCTGGGCCACGATCCCCTCCGGGTCCAGCGCCTCGCCCCAGTCGTCGGTGGGGGCGCCGAGGATGTCGGCCCCGGCCGGGTGCTCGGCCCAGCGGTAGAAGAGGTAGGCGCTGTAGGGCACGGCCTCGCGGACCGCTCCGCCGAGCAGGTCGCACACCCTCCGGCCGGTGGCCTTGCCCTGCGCGTCGTAGCAGGCCACCTCGAACGCGCCGTAGGTCTGCGCGACGGTTTTGGGCACCGAGGCCGCGCCGACCAGCTCGGTCATGCTGCTGGCGGCGACCTGGCCGAGCGCCTCGGCCACCCTGACCTGGACCTGGTTGAGGTTGAAGATGTCCGCGCCGATCAGGGCGGGGGCGGCGCGGCGCAGGTTGGCCAGGGTCGGGTCGTCGCCGTAGGCCTCGCCGAGGCCGGTCAGGCCGTCCTCGGTGTCGAGTTCGATGATCGCGCGCAGCTGGTAGGGCTGGTGCACGCCGACCGAGTTGAGCAGGGGCGGGTCCCAGATCGCGACCGGGGTGATCCGGACCTCGGTGATCCGGCAGCGGGACGGGGAGGTCGCCTGAGATGCGGGCTGAAAGGGCGCCTGGATGGTCGCGTCCTGAGAAATGGCTGGCATTGATATTTACCCTTTACTAGATCTGCCGAGCAGGCCGCGCCCGAACAAACGCCGCACACAAGAGGTTGTTCATATGCGTGAACAAAGTGCAAGCTTATGAACAATAGGCCGCGCAGGAAACATAGACGGCCCACACCGGGAGCGTCAAGGCCGGGCGGCCGATTAATCAAGTTTCCTGCCTAACCTCTCGGCAGCTCTCTGCGAAACGCGGACTTTCAAAGGAAACTCACATCCAGGTCGAAGCCGGGGCACAGAATCGGCGGCAACCATTTCTATGTAAGCAGCTCACAGAGAGGATTGCTCACCATGAACGGCTTCGATTCGGACAGCGCACCCTACGGCGGGACCGGCGGTCAGCCCGCGAACGGGCCGACCCCGGCGCCCGAATGGCCCGTACCGCCGCAGGGCCCGCCCAAGAAGCAGGGGTTTTTCTCCCGCAAGCGGAACATCGCGATCACTGCCGGGATAGCCGTGGTCGCGGTGGCCGGGGTCACCGTCGGCCTGGTCTCCACCTCCGGCTCTTCGAGCAGCACGACCACCGCCTCGTCCGGCAGCACGAACCCGAGCGGGCCGGGCGGCGGGCGCGGGCCTTTCGCCGGTGGCGGTGGTGGCGGCGGCGGGCAGGGATCCAACGCCCGCTCAACCAACGAACCCGGCGGCACCTCGGGCACAGTCAGCGCTGTGTCCAGCACCGGCTTCACGGTGACGACGACGATCGGTGAGAAGATGACCATCAACGAGAGCTCGTCCACCACCTACGAGAACGCCTCCAACGGCGCCTCGACGGCGACCACGGCCAGCGCGATCACGACGGGCGCAGGGGTTCTCGTGCTCGGCACGGTGAACAGTACGACAATCGCCGCCACGCAGGTGACCCTCGAACCGGCGGGCAGCCCCTACACGACAGCCTCGTCGGACGTTACCGCCCTGCAGCAGGGGCAACAGAACACCTCGCAGTCCTACGGCACGATTCCCTCGGACTACACCGAGGGCCAGGGCACCATCGTCGGCGCCGGCACAGCCAACGAGGCAGTGGCGGCCGCGCTACAGGAATACCCGGGCGGGGTCGTCGACCGGGTCGTCCAGTTGGCCGACGGCGACTACGAGGTCCACGACATCGGTACCAACATCCATCACATCTTCGAGAACTCAAGCTTCCAGGTGATCGGCGCCAACTGACGGCGAGACGCGGCCTACGACCGGCGCCGGGCCCAGTCGGCCCACTCCTCCAGCCAGTCCCAGGTCCGGCGGGCGGCCCGCAGATCGCGGCCCGGCCGCCGGCCGTCCGGACTGCCGCCGAAGGACATCTTCTCGGTCCAGTACCGCCGCCAGGCCTCCTGGGCCTCCCGGCTCGGCACCTCCTCGCCGAAGAGGTGGTAGCGCAGGGTCTCGTCGATCGCGCCCTCGCGCAGCAGCGGGTCCTCGGTGAACCAGGACGCCTTCTCGTTGAGGTGGCCGACCAGGTTGACGACGAGGGTCACCAGGTCGTTGGCCGACTCGTAGCCGCTGCCGGACCGTTCCATCTGCTGGTCGACCGCGCGCTGCCACAGCGCGTGCCGGCGCGGGCCCTCCCACGGCCCGGACCGGGAAGTGCGGTTCTCCAGGCTCTCCTGCATGTGCCGGGCCTGGTCGGCCAGCGTCACGTCGATCAGGATCCGGAACGCCTCCGCGCCCTCGGCCGGGGTCAGCACGGGCTTCGGCCGGGCCCGGTAGCGGGCGGACATCCGCCCGATCATCTCGTCCCGGCCAAGCCAGTACGGCGCCAGATCGGCGACGGAGGCCAGCCGCACCAGATCCGGCTCGACGCCGCGGCCGACGACCAGCAGGGTCAGCTCGTCCACCGGTATCCGGGCCGCCCAGAGCCCGTCCTGCCGGGCCATCAGCCCGCTCATCATGGTGCCGTCGACGGTGAGGTGGACCGGGGCGAACTCGGGCGGTCCGGCCGGGCCGGGCAGCTCGGCGCCGCTGTGCTCCGCGGCCCGGCCGTGCTCCTCCTCCAACTCCCGCAGCAGGTCCCAGGAGGCTCCCCGGTCCGGCTGCCCCGGTTCGGGCGAGCAGGTGGTGACCCGGACCAGCGGGCCGTGCGGCGCGGCCCAGTCGCCGTGGGTGAGCACCACGGATTGCCAGACGCCGTTGCGCTGGTGGGATTCGGCCAGCGCCTGCGGCGCCAGCTCGGGGGCGGCCAGGCCGTAGGTGCGGAACGGCGGCGTCGGCCGCGCCGCCGCGGCGTCCTCGGCCGCCAGTGCCCGCATCCTGGCCACCCAGGCGGAGTGATCCTCGTCAGGAATCCTGCTCATGACATAAGCCTGCCATCGCGGACCGGTTTTAGGAACGCAATTACGCAATGTTCTGTCGTGCGAGCGCGTGATCGACTATCCGTCGCTGACTAATATCGTTGCCATAGAAGGTTTTCTCCCCCGCTCCGAGCCGAAAAGGTGCCCGCATGCCCGTGATTACCGAGCTCTTCCTGGTCCGGCACGGCGAGGCGGTGGTCAACCTGGAGCCCTCGCTGGACGGGATCTGCCTCGGGCTGACCGAGCGGGGCCGGGGCCAGGCGGCGCTGCTGCGCGAACGGCTCGCGGCCGAGGAGGCGGCCGGCCGGTCCTTCGGCGCGGCCTATCACTCGCCGCGGGCGCGGTCGGCGCAGACCGCCGCGATCGTCCAGCCGGGGATAGGGGTGCCGATAGTCGTGTGCGAGGACTTGCGCAGCCTGGATCACGGCGAGCCGGGCGTCGACATCTGGAACTTCGCCGCGAACGCGCTCGGGACCATCCCGCCGCTCGCTCCGGATTCCGTGCCCAATCCGGGCGCCGAGGCCTGGCGGCAGTATCTCGACCGCAGCGGCAGGGCACTGATGGCCATCGCGGAGAAGCACGCCGGACAACGGGTCCTGATCATCGCGCACGCGGAGACCTCGGAGTCCGCGATGGTGGCCTTCATGCGGCTGCCGGCCGGCTCGTCTCGCTGGACCTATCCCCTGGTCAACCACACCGCGGTCGGCATCTGGCGGCATCTGCGCTCCGACCTGCCGGGTGCGGACCCCGCCGGCCAGTGGGCGCTGCGAGTGCACAACAACGACGGCCATCTGCCGGCCGAGGACCGCACCTGGTGATCGCAGCCATCGCGGTGATCGCGGCGGATCGGCCTCAGCGCTGGACGATCACAGCGGGCGGCGGGACGAACTTGGGTCTCGGGCCGACGATGAAGGTGAGATCGGCCAGCGCCTGGGCCAGGTCGGCGGCGTGCGCGGCCGAATTCACGGCCAGACCGGCCCTGGTCAGCAGGGTCCACTGAGTCAGGGCGAAGCCGCGCGGGAGCGTCGCCGTGACGCCCGTCCCCGGAGGCAGGATGCCCGAGAGCGCGGATCCGTCCCGGGTCAGCACAACCGTGTCGGCCGAGGCGAGCACCCGCAGGCCGGTGGCCGTGACCAGGGCCTCGGCCGCCGTGGCCGCTCCGGCCGCGAGGGCCGCCGGGGCGGCGTGGCCGCCGCTGGCCACCAGGATCAGGGTCTTGCCGGCCAGGTCGGCCGCCGGGGGCAGGTGGTTGGCGGCGAAGACGGCCGCGGTCACCGCCCGGTTGCCGACGATGAAGTTCCCGTTGGCGTCCACCCGGACGTGCACGGCCAGGGTGCCGGGCGTCGGCCGGAGGGCGAAGGCCGCGTTGAGCGCGTCCTCTGTGTCGTCCGGGACTCCGTGCACCGCCGCGCCCCGGGCCGGGAAGAACAGCCCGGACGGGACCGCGAACTGTTCGGACGGGATCGGCACGCCATGGTCGTGCATCAGTCCGTTGGCCAGGGCGATCTCCGGTGCGACGCCGAGTTCGGCGGCGTTTTTGACCAGGAAGGACATGGTGACGGTGCCGCCGGCGTAGCCGATCAGGTCTCTGGTGTTGCTCGCGTCGAGGGTGAGGGTGACGATCGCGTCGGCGTTCACCCGCATCCAGGGCACCTTGCGGTTCTTGGCCACCGCTCTGGGCATCGTCTTGAGCACGCCGGTAGCGGAGTCGCCGGTGGAGTAGGCCAGGGAGCCGCTGACGCCGTCCGAGGGGTTCTGCTGGGCGTGGGAGTTCTTCGGCAGGGTGCTGCTGAGGTCGCCGGAGATCTCCTTCGTGCTCGGCCCGGCCCCGGCGGACAGGCCGAAGCTGCTGCCGACGGTCTTGTTGAACTCCTTGAAGCCGTAGTTGACCGATTCGAGCCAGCCCTCGGTGTATCCGCGCACGTGCGGGTTGACGAGTTCGACCTTGATGTTGAGGTTGCCGGAGGTGTCGGTGAGCGGTCCGCCTTCGCGGACCATGGTCGGCAGGGTGAGGCCCTCGTTTTGGAGCATGAACTCCAGTTGGCGGGTGAACATCTGGTAGGAGAAGGCGTAGTGCAGGGCGTCCTGGGCCCGGGTGCCGGCGTCGGCGAGCCGGCCCACGGCGAAGCTGCGCTGGCTGCCGAAGGGCTTGAGCAGGGTGGGCGCGCTACCCAGGGGCTGGATGTTGCCGGAGAAACGGGCCAGCGCCTCGTCGAAGAGGACCTGCAGCTTCGCGTGGTCGAACCCGAAGTTGACCACGTTGTGGTCGATCAGGTTCTGCTTGGTGATGTTCAGCGGGACGGCGGGGCCGCCGGGCAGGGTCGCAGCGGTGGTACCGGCCGGGACCTCGGTGACCGCGAAGGTACCCGGCGCCGGGGCCGGCGGCAGGGTGTCGCCCTTGATCAGCTCGGTCGGTATCAGGACCCGCTCGATCATCGGCACCGTGATGCTGGGCCGGACCCGGGCCTGGTCGCCGGTCTGCTGCGCCAGTCCGAAGATCTTGGCCGGCATGTTCAGGAAAAGGGTGTTGAGCAGTCGCGAGGGCAGGGTGGTCCGGGTCAGCGTGACGTTGATGGCGAGGTCACCCGCGTAGCGGTCGGCGGGTCCGGCGGTGAAGTAGGTATCGCGGACCGCGTCGGTGGTGGACAGCGAGTGGCCGGTGGTGATCCCGCCACTGCCGGTCAGGCTCGGCAAGCCGATGCTGGCGTTGGCGAACCGCCCGGCGTCGGCCGGGGACTCGGTCGTGGACTCACCGATCGAAATGCTCTGCGAGGCACTGTCGGTGTAGGACTTGTTCTCGCTATTGAGGCGGAACCAGTAGCGCGAGACGTTGACGCTGTCGACGTGTTCCAGGAAGGCGTAGCCGCGGTTGTTCGGGTCGCGCTTGGCCTTGAGTACGATCTGCACCCGCTCGTTGGCCAGCGGCAGGGACCTGATGCCGTGCAGGATCAGGCCGGGGCCGAGCATCAGGTCGACCAGGGCTTCGAGCGAGCCGACGTTGAGCAGGCTGCGCAGCTTCGCCGGGACCTGGCGGACCGGGCCGGGCACCGCGCCGACGGCCGGTCCCATCGCCGGGGTCGCGATGGTCGGGGTCTGCACGGTCCAGTAGGAGTCGAGCATGTCCGGGGCGTGGGTGTTGAGCAGTTGCTGGACCGCGCCGAGGACCGGATTGCTCTCGCCGGTGACGTCGAGGACCGGTATCGGCTGGCCCGGCACGTGCACCGCGGGCGTCAGAGGCATCGGCATCAGCCGCTCGGAGGCCGCGGACGGCGGGATCAGCGGCACGATCGGGATCAGGGCGGGGTTGGTCGCGCTGGCGGGCATCGTCGGAGTCTGGTGCGCGCCGATCTGGTGCGGAGTGGCCGGCAGCGGGCCGCCGCCGGTAAAAGCCTGGTCGTTGCGCAGCAGTGGGCTGATGTTCGCCGGCGGGGCCGGAAACACGTATCCCGGCACGCGCGGGTCGGCGACCGGGTTGGCCAGGCGCAGGAAACTGAGTCCGTCGGCGACCTGGACGAGGGCGTGCGCGGCCCTGGGCGCCCCGGTATAGGCCATGTTCTGGTTACGCACGACGACAGAGAGCTGCCAGACGATGTCGCCGACGGTGTCGAGGTAGTCGCGGCTGCCCTGGGTCAGCCGGCCGGTGGTCTGGGTCAGGCCGGAGGACTCGCCCTTGGCGTAGGAGCCCAGGTCCTTGAAGTAGCTGGCCGAGGTGCTCGACGTCTGACTGCCTCCGCCGGCCGTGCCGTCCTTGGTGCCGAAGCTGAGCGTGCCGGTGATCCCGTGCGACTTGGCCTTGCTCTGGCTCCAGCTGAGCTGGGAGTTGCCCTCGGCCACGTGCATCTGGAAGATCGGGATCAGCTGGGTGGGATCGTTGCGCAGATTGTGCGGGAACCCGGTGATGGTGACGTCCGCGACCTTGTCCGAGAACGGGCCGCCCACGACGAAGGTCTGCTGGATCACCGACGGCCCACGCACCAGCGCAGAAGCCAGGGTCTCGTTGCTGGTCAGCGCATTCGGCACATTGCCGTAAGCCTTCTTCGAGACGCCGAGCTGGTCGAGCAGGTTCGTCAGCTCGGTGGCGAGACGTTCGCCGCCGAGCACCTCCATCATCTGGTCGTCCGGGTTCAGCGGCATATGCCCGCCGGTCAGCAGCGGCATCGGGTCCGGCGGGGTGATCAGGCGCCGCGGCTGCCCCTGGACCCGCGGTATCCGCGCCGGGGGCAGGATCGGCGGGACGGTGACGTTGCCGACGTTGGCCAACTGGGCCGGGTTGACGATCTGGTTGACCGGGGCCAGCTTCTCCACGATGACGAACCGGGCCTTGCCGTCGGGCAGGTTCCGGGTCACCGGCGGCTGCGTGAGCATCGTGGTATCGGTGTGGGTGGCCGGGGAGATCACGAACTTGCCCAGTGCCTTGACCCAGCCCAGGCCCAGGGTTCCGGCGTCGTGCCGCACGCTGACTTCGAGGTCGAAGTTGACGTCGTAGTCGAAGGTGCGGGCCGGGCCGTCGTAGAGGATCGCCTCCAGCATGAACCCGGACGCGCCGACGCTGGTGGTGTCCGAGACGCTGCGC
>Ga0302314_10002548_pt1 | contig 33761 bp, 30 predicted proteins | sample III_Palsa_N2_3_FD_200533 | JGI IMG/M metagenome (GOLD analysis project Ga0302314, IMG submission 200533) | Peat permafrost microbial communities from Stordalen Mire near Abisko, Sweden - III_Palsa_N2_3 | ecosystem: Environmental > Terrestrial > Soil > Palsa > Peat permafrost | place: Sweden...
GCGGCGGCGAGCGGCCTGCCGGTCGTCGCGCCCGCCGCCGGCGGCCCGCTCGACCTGGTGGCCGACGGCGTGACCGGGTACCTGGTCACGCCGGGCGACCCGGACGCGCTCACCGCGGCGGTCGGCCGGCTCGGGGCCGACCCGGCGGCGCGGGCGCGGCTGGGCGAGGCGGCGCGGCGCCGGGTGCTCGGGCGCACCTGGTCGGCGCTGACCGACGAGCTGATCGATCACTACGACGCCGTGCACAATGACGCCGCGCCGGCCGCGCGGCTGGCAGCTTGAGCGGGCGGGGCGGGTGCGCGGATGACTCGAATCGTGACCCTCGGCGACTCGATCACGCTGGGCATGGGCGACCCCGTGCCCGGCGGCGGGTGGCGGGGCTGGGCGCAGTACCTGACGGCGGGCCTGTCCGGCCCGGAGCTGCATAACCTCGCGGTCCGCGGCGCGCAGGCCAAGCAGGTCGAGCGGGACCAGCTCCCGGCCGCGCTCGACCTGCGGCCGGACATCGCCAGCGTCGTCGTCGGCATCAACGACACGCTCCGGGCCGGTTTCGACCCGGTCCGGACCGGCCAGGCGACCGCGCGGACGGTCGCCGCGCTGACGGCCAGCGGCGCGACCGTGCTCACCATGCGGCTGCCCGACCCGGCCCAGATGTTCGGCCTCCCAGCCGGGCTCGCGCGGCCGCTGACCCGGCGCATGCGGGCGGTCAACGCCGAGCTCGACAAGGTCGCCGCGCACTACGGGACCCTGCACTGGGACGCCTCGAGCGACCCGGAGACCTACGATCGCCGGAACTGGTCGGTCGACCGGCTGCACCCCAACGAGCGCGGGCACCGGCTGATCGCCTGCCGGTTCTGGGACCGGCTCGCCGCCGCCGGGCACGAGGTGACCGACCGGCCCGCCGCCGAGCCGGCCGGCCCCGGGCCGACCCGCCGCGACGACCTGCTGTGGATGGCCACCAAGGGCACCTCGTGGTTCCTGCGGCGGTCGATCGATCTCATCCCTTACCTGTTCTTCATGGCCGCCCGCGACGCTCTGCTTGAGCCAAGGCAGTGGGGACCGGACCTGTCGGCGGTCGCATCGACCCAGGTGGGGGCCGTCGGTGGCGGGAGCGACCGAGCGCGGTCTGGCGCGGGCGAGGCGGCCCAGGCGAGCTAAATTCCGGCGGCGGCCGCACGTGCGTTGTCCGGTTTCTGAGGTTACGCTTCGATAGTTATGAATTCGGAGGCGGGACTGGGCGGCCTGGTTCCGCCTTTGCTGCGGGACCGGGTCTTCCGGCGTTACTGGGGCGCATCGACCGTGTCGATGTTCGGCGACCAGATCTCGTCCGTCGCGCTGCCGCTGACCGCCGTCCTCGTGCTCCGCTCCGACGCGGCCGAGATGGGGTTCCTGACCGCGCTGACCTGGCTCCCGAGCCTGCTGTTCGCGCTGCACGCGGGCGCCTGGCTCGACCGCCGGGGGCAGCGCCGGAAGGCGATGATCCTGGCCGACCTGGGCCGCGCGGCGGCGCTGGCGACCATCCCGGTCTGCTACGCGCTGCACGCCCTGACGCTGGCACAGATGTACGCGGTGACGTTCGTGGCGGGCACTCTGTCGGTGCTGTTCACCGTGGCCGACGGGACGCTGTTCGTGTCGATCGTGCCGGCCGACTCCTACGTCGACGGGCAGTCGCTGATCTACGCCAGCCGCGCGTTCTCCTTCATGGGCGGGCCGTCCGTCGGCGGGCTGCTGGTACAGGCGCTGAGCGCGCCGCTGGCGGTGGTCGCGGACGCGATCTCCTTTCTCGGCTCGGCGGTGCAGCTGGCGGCGATCAAGCCGGCCGAGCCGCCGTCGTCCGATGGCTCCGACGGGGTCACCGCGGGCTTGCGGTTCATCGCCAACTCGCCCCTGATGCGGGCGTCGCTGACCGGGGTGGCGGTCATCAACTTCTTCAACCTGATGTTCAGCGCGCTGTTCATGCTCTACGCGGTGCGCACGCTGCACGTCCATCCCGGGGTGCTCGGCGTCGTCATCGGGGCCGGCGCGGTCGGCGGGATGATCGGCTCGATCACCGCCAAGCGGCTCGGCGCCAGCCTCGGCATCGGGCTGGTCTACGTGGCCGGGTGCTTCGTGTTCACGCTGCCGCTGGCGCTGGCGCCGCTGGCGGCGGGCTTCCACGGCGTGCCGGTGCTGCTGATGCTGTTCGCGGCCGAGTTCACCAGCGGGTTCGGGGTGATGGTGCTCGACATCTCGATCGGCGCGATCTCGGCCGTGGTGATCCCGGCCGCGATGCGCTCCCGCGTCTCGGGCGCGTTCCAGGCGATCAACTACGGCACCCGGCCCGCCGGGGCGCTGCTCGGCGGGCTGCTCGGCACCGAGCTCGGGCTGACGCCCGCGCTCTGGATCGCGGTGACGGGCGGGGTGGCCGGCGCGACGCTGCTGCTCCCGTCGCCGCTGCCGCGGTTCCGGATGCCCGCGCCCGAGCCCACGGGCGAACTCGAGGACGCCGATTCCCTTTAGAGCAGCGTCCCTTTAGAGCAGCGTCCCTCTAGAGCAGCGTCCCTCTAGAGCAGCGTCCCTCTAGAGCAGCGTGCGCAGCAGGCGGACGGGCGGGGATCCGTGGGCGAGCATGGTGTCGTGGGCGGTCCTCGGGTCGAGGCCGCCCTTCATCAGCTCGCCTGCCAGGTCGGCGATCTCGGTGTACCCCACGTAGTACGTCGACAGCTGGGCCGAGGTGAGCTGCGCCCGGCGCCACTTGCCCGCGGCCTCGCCCTCCTCTTGGAAGCCGCGCTCCCTCATCAGCGCCATCGCCTCGGCCTCGGTCATGCCGTGGGCGTGCACCCGCGCGTCCAGGATCGCGTTGATCACCATCCGCAGCTGCATCTTCAGCTGCTGCATGCGCACCGCGGCCGGGTCGTGCTCCCCCGGGTACCCGTGGTCGGCCATCAGCTCCTCGGCGTAGACCGCCCACCCCTCGACGAACGAGCCCGACCAGAGCGCGGCCCGCACCGGGGTCGCGCCGGTGAACCGGCGGGCGTGCTGCAGCTGCAGGTAGTGACCGGGCATCGCCTCGTGCACCATCAGGTTGTGCACCATGTGCCGGTTGTACTCGCGGTAGAACGAGGCGACCCGTTCGGCGGGCCAGTCCCCCGGCGTCGGCGAGACCGCGATGAACGTCGGCAGCGGCGCGGTCTCGAGCGGGCCCGGCTGGTCGCAGTAGGCGACCGCGATGCCCCGGTTGATCTCCGGCATGTCGATCAGCTCGACCGGGTCGTGGTAGAGCGTGATCAGGTCGTGGTCGGCGACGAAGGCCGTCTGCGCGGCGAGCGCGTCGGCGCAGAAGCGCAGGATCGTCGCCTCGTCCGGCGCGTCGGCGCCCAGCCGGTCGAGCACCTCGCGGGGGGTGCCGCCCAGGCCGGCCGCGACCCGGGTGATCTCCTCGGTGATGCGCTCGAGGTCGGCCTCGGCCCGGGCCAGGATCGCGTCGGCGTCCGCCGCCGTGCTCAACGTGAGCGAGAGCTTGCGCGCGAACAGCTCCGCGCCCAGGCGCGGGTCGGCGAACTCGTTTTCCGCCGCCCGCCCACCCTCCGGGCCCTCCTCCCCCACCCCGCCGCCCTGTGACAGCCGCGCGGCGAGCCAGTCGCGGTGCGCCGCGAGGGCGTCGAGCGCGGCCGGCCGCACGCTCTCGACGTAACCGGCGGCCGACGGCGCGGCCAGCAGCGCGCGGTCCACCTCCTCCGTCAGCAGCGCGATCGTGCCGCCGAACTGGGTGATCGCCGTCTCCAGGTGAACCTTCGGGGCCGGCCCGAGGCTGGCCCGCGCCGCCGCGAGCGAGTCGGGCACCGCCGCCAGCCGCCCGGCCAGCGAGTGCAGCCGCTCGGGCAACGGCGCGAAGTCCCGCGCGAGCAGCATGTACAGCGCCTGGCCGGGGTTGGCGAGCAGCGGGTTCCAGGCGTGCTCGCGCAGCTCCTCGATCTCGAGCAGGCGGCGGGCGACGTCGTCGGCCATCAGCGCGGCGTCCACCCGCAGTTCGGGCGGAAGCGCCATCAGGTCCAGGTCGGTGAGCCGGGCGGCGTAGCCGTCGAGGCTGCGGCGCTCGTCCGCCAGCGCCGCCTCCGACCGGTCGGGCAGCAGGCCGTCGAACCGGTGCTCGCCAAGCTCGGTGGCGGTATCCGGATGGCGGCGCATCAGGTCATCGAGGTAGCTGTCGGCGAGCCGACGTAGCTCGTCGCCCGCCGCTCCCACGGGTCCCGCGGTGGCAGGGACGGTCTCTGCGCTCAACACGCACTCCTGTCGGAAAGTGGGTCATTGTCCGTATGCGAGCCGCCACGCATCCGTTCGAGATAACTGTACGGAGCGAACCGGCGCGGAGCGCAACCTATACAGCAAAGAGATCTTGACGAAAAACCTATAACACCATAACTTAAACCGCTACAGGACGACGGCCTCGGTCAGCGCACGCTTGGCACGGAAGCCACATAAGTGCACCATATACCCCAAGTCCCACGGAAGACTCAGGGAGAATCCCCCATGCAAGAGGCTACGCCGCAGGTGTCGGCGACTACCGATGACGACGACGCGAGACTGGAAAGTCTCGGCTACAAGCCGCAGCTGAACCGCGTGCTCGGCCTGTTCTCCAACTTCTCGGTTGCGTTCACCTATCTGTCGCCGATCGTCGGCGTCTTCTCACTGTTCACGATCGGGCTCGGCATCGCCGGCCCCGGCTACATCTGGACCCTCTGGCTCCCGGTCGGCGGCATGCTGCTGGTGGCGCTCGTCTTTGGCGAGCTGGCCAGCCATTACCCCATCTCCGGGGCGTTGTACCAGTACAGCAAGTACAACGTCGGCCGCCGCTACGGCTGGTTCGTGGGCTGGTTCTACGGGATCGCGCTGCTGGTCACGGTCGCCTCGGTCGACACCGGGGTGGTCGTGTACTTCTCCGCGCTCATGCACAACTGGTTCAACTGGAACTTCAGCCCCGCCAGCCACGTCACGATCCTGATCGTGGTGCTGGTCCTGCTCGTCATCCAGTCCACCCTGAACATCACCGGCGCCAAGGTCATGGGCCGGGTCGCGCGGTTCGGCGTCTACGTCGAGATCCTCGGCACCCTCGGCATCGCGATCGTGCTCGCCATCCACGGGTTCCACCACAACGTCGGGTACCTGTTCTCCACCCAGGGCGCGGAGAACGCGAAGACCAACGCGCTCGGGCTCAACTTCAACGGCTCGTACTTCGGCGCGCTGATGATCGCGGTGCTCGCGCCGGTCTACATCTTCTACGGCTTCGAGTCGGCGGGCGACATCTCCGAGGAGACCAAGGACGCCGGGCGGCAGGTGCCGCGGGCCATGCGCCACGCGCTGATCTGGGGCGGCATCGCGTCGTTCATCATCATCGCCGCGCTGCTGCTGTCCATCCCGACCAAGGGCGGCATCGCCGCCGCGGTGACCGGCGGCGTGCCGTACATCCTGGCCCAGCTGCCGGCCTGGCTGCAGGACGTCGCGCTGCTGCTGCTCATCTTCGCGTTCTTCTCCTGCGGCTCCTCGGTCCAGGGGGCCGGCAGCAGGCTGATGTTCTCCTACGCCCGCGACGGCGCGCTGCCCGCCGCGAAGCAGATCGCGAAGGTCCACCCGCGGTTCAAGACCCCGGTCAACGCGCTGATCGCGGGCGCGGTGATCACGGCGCTGTTCGTGCTCTTCGAGTTCGCCACGCCAACGCACAACGTGCAGATTCTCTGGTTCACCTACCCGGGCAACGTCAACGTGCTCACCTCGCTGATCTCGTTCGGCACCAGCGGCATCTACCTGTCATTCCTGCTGACGGTGATCGGGGCCGGGATCGCGCGGGCCCGCGGCTGGGTGCCGGAAGGCAAGTTCACCCTCGGCCGGTGGGGGTGGCCGGTCATCATCGTCGCCGGGGTGTACCTGCTGGTGATGTTCATCGACATGGTGGCGCCGACCGGGCTGTCAAGCCCGCGCGGGGCGCTGTTCAACCTCGACTGGATCACGCTGGTCGTCATGGTCATCGTGTTCATCGTCGGCGTGGTCCTGTTCCTGCTCGCGCGGGGCGGGCGGGAGCTCGACGAGCACCTGCGCGACGATGCGGAGAAGCCGGCCGCCCTGCGGTAGTAGCCGACGGTGGCCGACGGTGGCCGACACTCAGCCAAGGCTGAGGGTTCCTGAGGGAACCCTCAGCTAACCAGTAGGTTGGGATGATGATCCCTTCGGGGTGCGCCAAGGTTGGCGGGCGACTCTATTACCTGTAACGAGCGATCAGCCACGAGCAGGATTCGGGGTGGCAGTACCCATGAGTGAGCCATTCGGACAGTACCCACAGGGCCAGTACTCCTACGGCGCCGGCGGCGGGTACCCAGGCGGCGGATACCCAGGTGGTGGGTACCCGGTGCCGGAACCGCCGCGTCGGCGCCGGGGCCGGCACGTGCTCGGCCTGACGGCGACCGCCGTGGTCGCGGCCGCGGTCGGCGCCGGCGCGGCCGTCGGGCTATCAAGCGGAACCTCCTCCGGAGCCGGGGCGGCGGCGACCTCGAAAGAAATGCTGTCCACGACGCAGATCGCCAGCCGGATCGATCCCGGTCTGGTGGACGTGACGTCGACGCTGGGCTACGCGGGCGAGACCGCCAAGGGCACCGGCATCGTGCTGACCGCCAACGGTGAGATCCTCACCAACAACCACGTGATCAACGGCGCCACGTCGGTGTCCGTCACCGACATCGGCAACGGCAAGACCTACAAGGCAACGGTGGTCGGCTACGACGAGACCCAGGACGTCGCCGTCCTGCAGCTGACCGGCGCGTCCGGCCTGACGGTGGCGAACCTCGGCAACTCAAGCACCGTCGCGGTCGGCAGCTCGGTGGTGGCGCTCGGCAACGCCGAGGGCCTCGGCGGCACGCCGTCGGTCGCGACCGGCTCGGTGACCGCGCTCGACCAGTCGATCACCGCCTCCGACGAGTCTTCAGGAACCGCTGAGCAGTTGTCCGGCCTGATCGAGACCAACGCGGGCATCGAGCCCGGCGACTCGGGCGGCCCGCTGGTCAACGCCTACGGTCAGATCGTCGGGATGGACACCGCGGCGTCCACCAACTACGAGTTCGGCGGCACCGGGAACGGCGGGTACGGATCGGGCGGGTTCGGGTCCGGCGGGTACGGGAACGGCGGAACCGGCGGAACCGGCGGGTCCACCGGATCGTCCGGCGACGCCTCCACCACCCAGGGCTACGCGATCCCGATCGACACCGCGCTGTCCATCGCCAAGGAGATCGAGGCCGGGCAGGGATCGTCCGTCATCCACATCGGCGCGACCGCGTTCATCGGGATCGGGATCGCACCCTCGAGCGAACAGAGCACCTCCGGGGTGGTGATCGCGGGCGCCCAGTCCGGCACCCCGGCCGCCAGCGCCGGCCTGGCCGAGGGCGACGTGATCACCGCGATCAACGGCACCCCGGTGACCACCGGCACCCAGATCTCCGAGTCGCTGATCCAGCGCCACCCGGGTGACAAGATCACGCTCACCTGGACCAACACCAACGGCCAGTCGCAGACCGCGACCGTGACCCTGGCCACCGGCCCCGCCGCCTGACCCCGGGGCCTGCGGCCGCACCGGTCCGCGACCGCAGGCCGTAACCCCCCCAAGCGAGGCGAGGTGCATTCCGCACCTCGCCTCGCTGCATGTCCCCCGGCGGCGAGCGGGGACAACGGCGAGCGGGGACAACCCCCGCGAGCCAAAGGGCGCGCCCCTGTCATCGACCGAGGAGCGCGGCGGTTTTGGCCGCGCGACGAGCGAGAGGGCAGGGGCCTCCAGCGCCCGGCGGCGAGCGGGGACAATAGAGCCATGACCGAGTCCCAGCGGGCCGATTCCGCAGCCCCTGCCGCACCCGCGCCGCCCGCCCCCGCCGCCCGCACCGAGTGGCTGTCGAGCGGGAGGACTCCGCTGCGCCAGTTCCTGCGGGCCGAGACCGGCTCGGCCGCCATCCTCGCGACCGCGACCCTGGCGGCGCTGCTGTGGTCGAATTTCGGCGCGGGCAGCTACGGGGCGCTGTGGTCGACCGAGCTTTCCGTGCGGGTGGCCGGCCACGGCATCGAGATGGACCTGCGGGAGTTCGTGAACTCCGGCCTGATGGCGCTGTTCTTCCTGGTCGTCGGCCTGGAGGCGCGCCGCGAGTTCGACATGGGCGAGCTGCGCGTGCGCAGCCGGCTGGCGCTGCCGTTCCTGGCCGGCCTGGGCGGCATGCTGGTGCCGATTGCGATCTACCTCGCCATCAACGCCGGCCGCAGCACCGCCCACGGCTGGGGCGCCGCGATGTCGACCGATACCGCGTTCGCGCTCGGCGCGCTGGCCCTGGTCGGCGGCAAGCGGCTGCCCGACCGGGTGCGCACCTACCTGCTGACCTTCTCCGTCGTCGACGACCTGCTCGGCCTGGCGGTCATCGCCATCTTCTACAGCAGTCACGTGCGGTGGGTGGCGCTGCTGATCGGCGCCGTGCTGCTCGCGGTCAACGGCGTGCTCACCAGGCGCGGCGTCAGGAACGGCCCGCTCTACCTGCTGATCGGGGTCGCGGCCTGGGTGTCGTTCTGGGAGTCGGGGGTGGACCCGATCGTCGCGGGGCTGGCCATCGGCCTGATGACCTGCGCCTACCCGGCTGCGCGACAGGATCTGGAGCAGGCCACGGACGCGTTCCGGCTGTTCCGCGAGCAGCCCACCGCGCGGCTGGCGGCCGAGGCCCGCGAGGTGGTGCGCAGCGCGATCTCGCCCAACGAACGGCTCCAGGATCGCTACCACTCCTGGACCAGCTACGTGATCGTCCCGCTGTTCGCGCTGGCCAATGCGGACATCAAGATCACCGGGTCGTTCCTGGCGCACGCCTACACGTCGCCCGCCACGCTCGGCATCATGATCGGCTACATCGTCGGCAAGCCGATCGGCACCGCGGGCGGGGCCTGGCTGGTGAGCAAGGTGACCAAGGGCCGGCTCACTCCCCCGGTCGGCTGGGGCGCGGTCGTCGGCGTGGGCGCGGTCGCCGGGATCGGGTTCACGGTCTCGCTGCTGATCGCCTCGCTCGCCTTCACCGGCACCGAGCTGGCCGAGGCCAAGCTCGGCATCCTGTCAGGCGCGATCGGCGCCACCGCGCTCACCTGGGTGATCTTCCACGGGCTTGACCGGCTCTCGCCCCGAACCCGGCTGCGCGCGCTGCTCGGCACGTCAACGACGGTGACCGACCTGGCGGTGCCGGTCGACCCGGAGCGCGACCACATCCGCGGGCCGGCCAAGGACGCCATCGTCACCCTGGTCGAGTACGGCGACTTCGAGTGCCCGTACTGCGGGCAGGCCGAGCCCGCCATTCGCCAGCTGTTCAGGGAGCAGAGCGCGCTGCGGTTCGTCTTCCGGCACCTGCCGCTGACCGAGGTGCACCCGCACGCGCAGCTCGCCGCGGAGGGCGCCGAGTCGGCGGCCAAGCAGGGCTCGTTCTGGGAGATGCACGACATGCTGATGGACCACCAGGGGGCGCTCACCGCGCGCGACCTCGTCGGGTACGCGGCCGAGATCGGCCTCGACACCGAGAAGTTCACGGCCGACCTGCGCAAGCACACCGGCGCCGGGCGGATCGCGGAGGACGTCGACTCCGCCGACCTGGCGGCGGTGGCGGGCACGCCGACGTTCTTCATCAACGGGAACCGCTACTACGGCGCGTTCGACCTGGCGGCGCTGACGGAGGCGGTGCACGCGGCCAAGGGCCGCGCGGTGGTGCTGGGCGCTCGCTGACGCGACGTCGTCGCCCGCTGACGAGGTCGTCAGAGCCCCGTGGTCGTCGGAGTCCAAGGTCGTCGGAGTCCAAGGTCGTCGGCCCCCAAGGTCGTCGGCCGGCCATGATCGGCCGTGATCGCGAAAACTTTTGTTATTGCGAAAACTTTTCGTGCGTATAGCACGAATTTCTTACATCAGGAAAAAAGTTTTCGTGATCACGGCTGTTTGCTGGGGCGATCGCTGTGATCTAACGTCACGCGAGCGAACCGATGCATCACCAGCACCCCTAGCTAAGGCGCATTGCCGTATCAGCACCAAGATCAAGTAAATCCATGGCGTTTCCGTCGTCAGGGCGACGGAAACGCCATGGATTTCGAACAGGTGATCTTCTCTGACCTAACGTCGCTGATACGCGGGGCTACGACAGGGACGGCGGGCGATGAAAGGATGCACCTATGTCCGGTAACAGCATCGCGATCACGGGCGGGTACGTCGTCCCGATCGAGGGCCAGCCCATCCCGGGCGGCACCGTCCTGGTGGTCGACGGCAAGATCGCCGCCGTCGGCGGGCCCGACCTCGAGCTGCCGCCCGGCGTCCCTGCGGTCGACGCGACCGGCCGGTGGGTGCTGCCCGGCCTCATCGACGCGCACACCCACCTCGGCGCCCGCGAGGAGGGCGAGGGCTGGGCCGGCCACGACACCAACGAGCTCACCGGGCCGGTGCAGGCGCACGTCCGCGTGCTCGACGCGATCAACCCGGCCGACGAGGGGTTCCGCGACGCGATCGCCGGCGGCGTCCTGGCGGCCGGGGTCACCCCCGGTTCCGGCAACCCGATCGGCGGCCAGACGGTGGCGATCCGCTGCTGGGGCCTGACCGTCGACGACATGGTGCTCCGCTCCCCCGCCGGGATGAAGTCCGCGCTGGGCGAGAACCCCAAGCGCGTCCTGGGCGAGCGGCGGGTCAACCCGTCCAGCCGGCTCGGCACCGCCGCCGCGATCAGGTCCGCGCTGGTCGATGCGGCTGCTTACCTGGCGAAAACAGAAAACTCGCAAAACCATTCGGATGAACGATCGGTGGTTACTCCGGCCCGCGACCTGAAACTCGAGGCGCTGGCCCGCGTCCTCCGCCGCGAGATCCCCTGGCGCCAGCACTGCCACCGCGCCGACGACATCGCCACCGCGCTGCGGCTGGCGGCGGAGTTCGGCTACGACCTGGTGCTCGACCACTGCACCGAGGGGTACCTGCTCGCGTCGAAGATCGCCCAGGCCGGGGTGCCGGTGGTGACCGGCCCGCTGATCACCGCCAGGTCCAAGGTCGAGCTGCGGAACCGGACGATGGCCAACCCCGGGCTGCTCGCCGCGGCCGGGGTCACGGTCGCGATCGCGACCGACCACCCGGTGGTCCCGATCCACCTGCTGATCGTCCAGGCGGCGCTGGCGATGAAGGAGGGCCTGGACCGGGCGACGGCCTTGCGCGCGGTCACGATCACCCCGGCGCAGATCATGCGGGTGGCCGATCGCGTCGGCTCGCTCGTTCCCGGCAAGGACGCGGACCTGGTCATCTGGTCCGGCGACCCGCTCGACGTGATGTCAAGGGCCGAGGTGGCCTACATCGCCGGCCGCGAGATCTACCGCTACGACCACGCCTCCCGCACCGGCGTCTTCGCACCTCCCTGAGCGCGCGGGTGGTGAAACCGGCCAGGCCTAGCTACCCGCCGTCGTGATCGTGTGCAGTCAAGGGCGCTCTATGCGATCCGGACCGACCGATGACGAATCCCGCGGTAAGACGCCTTCCACGGCGGTCAGGCGGCCGGATCGGATCGCCTCGTCGAACTCCTGGTAGTCGCGCTCGTTCTGGTCGGCGTAGCGCTCGGCGAAGTCGGCCACGGACCGGTTGAACGCGTCGCCCGGGCCGAGGTACGCGGCGATCGCGACCGGGTCGCCTGACCGGGCGTGCGCCCGTGCCAGCGTCCAGCCGCAGGCGCGGGCGTAGAGGGTAAGCCCGAGCGGCGTCATCGTCGCGACCTCGGCCGCGCCCTTCATGTCCCGGAGCTGGCGCCAGTAGAAGTGGCGGCCGTCCGGTCCCTTGGTCCAGCCGAGGTAGATGTCGCTGGCCGCCTGCATCATCCGCTGCCCCTGCACCACCCGCTGACCGTGCTGCTGGTAGCGGCTCCGGGGCAGGTGTCCCTCGAGAACTGAGGACGTGGCCTCCTTGATCTGCAGGAAGAGCGGGTCATGGTCGTCGCGCCCCTGCAGCAGGACGATGAACGCCCGGGTGCCGACGCTGCCCACGCCGACAACCTTGCGGGCGACGTCCACCACCTCGAATTGCTCGAGCAGGTGCCGGACGTGGGGTTGCAGGGTGGCGCGGTACGCACGGAACTGCTCGCGGATCATGTGGTCAATCTCGTCCGGGGACAACCCCGGGGCGACGTCGCGGAGCGGCACGACGATCGGCGGCTGGCTGACGATCCGGTACCGTCCGTCGGACACTTCGCCGAGCTTGGACAGCGCCTGCAGGCTGTCACGCGCACGCGCCTTGGCGGTGGCGCGGTCCAGTTGGCTTTGCGCCTGCTTGGCCAGCTTGGCCTGTTCCCGGGCCGGCAGCCGGCTCTTCGTCACCGCCCTGGCCTTCGCCGGTTTGCCCGCGGTTGCGGCCGCGTCGGCGCGGACGACACGCTTGATCTGATCCTCGTCCAGGCTCGCGTACCAGACGTCCATCGTCGTCATCCGCGCAAAGCCGGCCATGGCCTCGGTGTAGGCGGTCACCGACGCCAGCGCCAGATCGCGCGACCCCGCCGCGCTCAGCCCGTTGTCGCGACCGGCGATCTCGAAGCTCGTCGCCATTCGCTTCACGTCGTACTCAAACGGTCCCGGCAGCGTCTCGTCGAAGTCGTTCAGGTCGAACACCAGCCTGCGCTCGGGCGAGCCGAACACGCCGAAGTTCAGCAGATGGGCGTCGCCGCACAGTTGGGCCTGCAGACCAGACGTCGGGGTGTCCTTCAGGTCGGTGGACATGATCGTGGCCGCTCCCCGGTAGAAGGTGAACGGCGAGACCAGCATCCGGCCGTGCCGGACGGGCACCAGGTCCGGCTCGCGGTCGGCGTCCTGCTCCGCAAGCAGGTCAACCGGGCTGGGACGGCCGGCCGCCGGAACCCAGCCGGAATGAACGGAGCGAGGCGTCTGGGTACGGGCGTCCTTGCCTCGGGCCCGGCGCTCGTCAACGCTTGTCTGCACGGCCATGTGCTAGCTCCACGATTCATCCGCGGTTCTGGTCTCGTTCATCACTGGTTCTTGTTTGATGCTCCCCGCCGGACGAGCCCGGTAAGCCAGGCAGCGGCGAATCATCTGCCGTGGATCGCGCTGGTTGAGAGAGCGCGGATTCGGTCACCGAGCCGGGCTGGGCTCCGGTCCGGCCTGGCTGAAGGTCCGGCGGTAAGCCTGCGGCGTGGTCCCGCACAGGCGGGCGAAGTGCCGTCGTAGCATCAGCGGGCTCAGCCCGCATTCGGCCGCGATCTGCTCGATGCCGTCGCCCGAGCGCTCGAGCAGTTCCTGCGCCCTCATCAGCCGGGCCCTGGTCAGCCACTGATGCGGGGTCGTCCCGGTACGGGCGGCAAACTGGCGGGCGAAGGTCCGCGGCGACATCAGCGTGTGCGCGGCGAGATCATCCACCGTGAGCGGCTCCCGGAGATGCTCCAGCATCCACGCGTGCAGGGACGCCAGGTTGGCCGAGTCGTCCGCGTCATCGACGTGCGCCGGCACGAACTGCGCCTGGCCGCCGTCGCGGTGCGGTGGCACCACCATGCGGCGCCCGACCGCGTTGGCGACGGCGGCACCGTGTTCAAGCCGCAGCAGGTGCAGGCACGCGTCGATCCCGGCCGCGGTGCCCGCGCTGGTGATCACCTGGCCGTCATCGACGTAGAGCACGCCCGGATCGACGTCGATGGCCGGGTAACGGCTCGCGAGCTGGGCGGCGTATTGCCAGTGAGTGGTGGCGCGGCGCCCGTCAAGCAGCCCCGCCGCCGCGAGCGCGAAGGCGCCGGTGCAGTGGCTGAGCACGCGCCCGCCGCGGTCGACCAGGGTGCGCAGCGCCTGCAGCACCGGCTCGGGGGGCAGCACGTCGGTCTGGTCCCAGCACACGACGATGCCCAGGTCGGCGGCGCTGAACCGGTCCAGCCCGGCCGCCACGATGATGGGCACGCCGACGTCGGTGCGGATCACGCCCGGCTCGGCCGCGGTGATGACGTAGTCATAGCGCGGGAGTCCCTCGGCGCTACGGTCGCAGCCGAACACCTCGGCCGTGATGCCGATCCCGAACATGGACACGCCTTCGTAGGCCAGGACCGCCACGGACGAGAGCATGCCCTCAGTATGGCAGGAAAATATCTAATGATGTCAATCCTGCCACTCGCGGCGAACTCGGTTCCCGGAAAGGATGGGTGCATGGGATCGCAGAGCGTGGCCGAGGACGACGCCGGCGCGCCGCCGGCCGTCGTCGGCCTTCAGGTGCCGTCCCGCCCCGCGGGACGGGACCGGTGGCTGCTTCGGCGAGCGAGGACGCTCCCGGGCGGGCTGGGTGCCTGGGCCGCCTTGCTCGTCGTGTGGGTGGTCTGGGGCTCGACTTACATCGCCATCCGGGTGGGGGACGAGAGTCTGCCGCCGCTGGCCATGGCCAGCACCCGCTACCTCATCGCGGGCGCCCTGCTCTTCCCCCTGGCCAGGCGCGGCGGCGGGCCGGACGTGCGGGCGGCCGACCAGCCGGGGGTCAAGCAGTGGCTCGGCATGGCGGCGGTCGGCACACTGCTGCTTGCCTTCGGCAACGGCGCCGCCAGCTACGCCGAGAAGTCCCTCCCGGCCGGCCTGACCGCCCTGCTCATCGCCACCGTCCCGATCTGGATGGTGCTCGCGGACAGGGTCATCAACGGCCGGGCGATCCCGCGGTCCGGCTGGGCCGCCCTGATCCTCGGGATGGCCGGAGTCGGCATCCTGGCCCGTCCGCCCGCACACGGCTCGATCCTTCCCGTGCTCATCGTGCTGGGCGGCAGCCTGTCCTGGGGCGTCGGCTCGGTGCTGGCCGGGCGGCTCCCCGCGCCCGCCCGGCCGTTGCTCGGCAGCGCGATGGAGATGCTGGCGGGCGGGGTGGTGCTGGCCGCGCTGGCGGCGGCGACGGGCGAACTGAGCCACCTCGATCCTGGCCAGGTCAGCGGCAGGTCGGTGCTGGCCCTGCTCTACCTGATCGGCCCCGGATCACTGCTCGCGATGACGTGCTACGTGATCGCCCTGCGGCGGCTGCCGACGGCCGCCGTCTCCACCTACGCCTACGTGAACCCGGTCATCGCCGTCTCGCTCGGCGCCCTGCTGCTGGGCGAGCGCCTGACCATCACCACCGTGCTCGGTGGCGCCGTCGTCCTCGCCTCGGTCGCGCTGCTGCTCCTGCGCCGATCTCGTGCGTAACTACAGTGAGCCGATGCGCGATACTGGCCGCATGGTTGACGACACTGCACGGGACCGCGCCATTTACCACGCACTGAAGGCAGCCGACGAAGTCGCGGCAGCACTCCAGACTCACCTCATCGAGGAGCACGGGGCTGATCCGGAGCGCGCCGCCCCGCAGAGCACTTCGAGCAACTCGCTCAAGCTGCTGCGGCAGGCGCGCGAGCACCTGGGAGCGGGGCTGCGGGCCGTCGAGGCCGACCGCATCGCCGAGTCCGAGGGGACATCCCTGCACAGCCAGTAGGTCCGGCCGAGGGCGAGGCCAGATAGGCCCGTCCCGTCGGGACCGGAGCGGTCCGGACTTAGGACCATCGGGTGATTCCCACCGGCCTGGCTGGCCGGTCAAACTAGGGCATGGCTGCTGTTACCCCGACGACCGGCTGGGTCGACGACTATCTGGCCCGGATCGGCGCCACGCGCCCCGTCTCGGCTGATCTGCAAGCGCTGCGGGACCTCCAGGCGGCGCATCTGCTGGCCGTGCCGTTCGAGAACCTGAGCATCCATCTCGGCCAGCCGATCGTCCTGGACCGGGCGGCGCTGGTGGCCAAGGTCGTCCAGCGGCGCCGGGGCGGATTCTGTTATGAGCTCAACGGGGCCTTCGCGGGCCTGCTCACCGCGCTCGGGTTCCGCGTCAGCCTGCTGTCGGCGCGGGTATTCGGCCCCGGCCAGCGGCCCGGGCCGCCCTTTGACCACCTGGCCCTGCGGGTGGATCTGGCGCAGCCGTGGCTGGCCGACGTCGGGTTCGGCCGGTTCGCGGTGCAGCCGCTGCGACTGAGCTTCCGCGGCGATCAGCGCGACGCCACCGGTACGTTCCGGGTGGCGGACAGTCCCACCGGGCACGGCGAGCTCGACGTCTTCCACGACGGCAAGCCCGCCTACCGGGTCGATCCCCGGTCCTACGCGCTGCGCGATTTCGGGCCGACCTGCTGGTGGCAGCAGACCTCTCCAGAATCGCATTTCCGTAAATCCCTGACCTGCTCGATTTCCACCGGCTCGGGCCGCATCACGCTGAGCGGCGACCGGCTCATCGTGACCGAGGACGGCCATCGCCAGGAGCGCACGCTGACCACCGACGCCGAGATCCTGGCCGCTTACCGCCGCCATTTCGGCATCACCCTGGACCGGGTCCCGGTCATCGCGGCCTGGGCGAACGGAGAGCTCGGCGCGGCGGCCGGGGGATAGAGGATGGCGCTCGGGTGCGATAGCGTCCGCCCTATGCCGATAGCAGCGATCAACGGGATTCAGGTCAGTTACGCCGATTCCGGCGGCCACGGGCCGGCGGTCGTGCTGAGCCACGGGTACCTGATGGACGCCTCGATGTTCGACCCCCAGGTCGCCGCGCTCACGCCGGAGTACCGGGTGATCACGTGGGACCAGCGCGGCCACGGCGGTACCCCGGCGCCGGGGCCCTTCAGCTACTGGGACTCGGCCAGGGACGTGCTGGCCCTGCTTGACCACCTCGGCATCGAGGACGCCGTCCTCGGCGGCATGTCCCAGGGCGGCTTCCTCAGCCTGCGGGCGGCGATGCTGGCGCCGCAGCGGGTGCGCGGGCTGATCCTGATCGACAGCCAGGGCGGCACCGAGGCGGAGGCCAGCCGCCCGGCCTACGAGCAGCTGCAGCAGACGTGGCTGGAGCAGGGACCGGGCCCGGTGCAGGAGATCGTCGCCGCCATCATCCTGGGCCCGGGCCAGTGGGACGGCTGGTACGCCACCTGGGCCGAACAGTACGCCCAGTGGGCGCCCGGGAACCTCAGCCAGCTCACGTGGCCGTTCCGATGCCTGATGGACCGGGACGACATCACCGGCCGGCTGGGCGAGGTCAGCTCCCCCGCCCTGATCGTCCACGGTACCGAGGACGCCGCGATCCCGCTGGCCAGGGCCGAGGAGATGCGCGACGGCCTGGCCGGCCCGACCACGTTCACCGTGATCGACGGCGCTTCGCACGCATCCAACGTCACCCACCCGGACGCGGTCAACGCCGAGATCGTGAACTTCCTGCGCCGGCTGCCCGGCTAACCCGGTCCGCAGACCCGACCCCGGCGACGTCCAGCTACCGCGCGCGATGAAGTCAGGCCCGGACCGGCCGACCCGGCCGGGCGCTGGCGTCCAGCCGGCCGTCGCGGACGACGAAGGTGCCGTTGACGAGCACGTGCCTGATTCCGGTCGACGGGCGGGTGCTGTCGGCGTAGGTGGCCTGGTCGGTGATGGTCTCGGGATCGAACACCACGATGTCGGCGTCGCTGCCCGCGCTGACCCGTCCCTTGCGCCGCATCGCGGGCACCCGGTCCTGCAGCAGCACCGCCGGGTGGAGGCTGCACTTGGCGAGGATCTCGGGCAGGGACAGCCCGCCGTTCCTGCGCAGCGTGCTGATCGAGCGCGCGTACGTCCCCGCCGTCCTCGGGTGAGTGAACGCCGCCGGCGGCAGCGGCCAGGCAGCGGGCTCCGGGGCCGGGCCGGTCCAGGTCAATGGCATGGCGTCGCTGGCGATGACGGAGCCAGGGAACGTCAGGTAGCGCAGAAGCACGGCCTGGTCGTCCGGGTTACCTTCATCGAGCTGCCTGATGATGGCCAGCCCGCCCGGGTCGGTGGCGCGAAGCTCGTTCAGCCTGGCCGCGTTCGCGACCTCCTCGCCGGTGGGCGCGTAGATGATCGACCGCGGCGTGAGGCCGCGTTCGGCGAGGCGCTCCGGCGCGAGGAAGGCGGCGCCGATGCCGGTCATGCCGGCCCCGTACGGGTAGGCCTCGGTGCTCACCTGCGCGCCCGCCCGCTGCGCCCGCTCGACTAGTCCGAGCACCCGGTCGGCGTGCCGCAGGGTGGTGCTGTTGACGTGGCAGTAGTGCATGCGGGCGCCGGTCTCGCCCGCGGCGCGGACGATCTCCTCGGCGCCGTCGATGGCGCCGTCCGGCGCGAACTCGATCAGGTCGCGCGCGTGGGTGAAGGTGGGGACCCCGCTGGCTGCGGCGAGCGCGGCGACGCGCAGGTACTCCTCGGGCGACGCGCCGGGAGCGTAGCCGACCAGCAGGCCGATCCCCAGCGCCCCGTCGGCCACATCGGACTCAAGTATTCCGAGGAGGCGGTCGATCTCGGGCGCGGATGCGGCGCGGCCCCACTGCGGGTGACCGAGGTTGGCGAACAGCGGGCCGATCGAGCCGTCGAATGTCACTCCGGCGAGCACGCCCATCCGGGCCAGTGCCCAGGACGTGGCGAACCCGTAGTTCAGCGGCCGGCCTGCCGCCGCGGCGGCCGCGTAGGCGGCGGCCACCGGCGTGACCCCGGCCTCGAGTTCCAGCGCGGTCGTGACCCCGTCCGTCACCTGAAGCCGGGCGCTGCCCAGGTCATGGGCGTGACTGTGCAGGTCGACGAACCCGGCCGTGACCACCTGGCCGCCGACGTCGACCTCCTGCCGGCCAGGCGGCAGGCCGGTGCCGACCGCCGCCACCCGGTCGCCCGCGATGGCGACGTCGCGCACCGCGTCCAGGCCCGATTCCGGGTCGATGACCCGCCCACCGCGAAGCACCGCATCATACGTGATCACAATGGATCATCACCCTATCCGTCCGCGACCGCGACGGTGAGGCGCTCGCGATCACCGGCCTGGGCATGACCAGCCATGGCCGCAACATCACGCGGCTGGTCGACGGCGCGGCGCTATCGGATGCCGACGTGACCGCCGAAGAGGAGCTGATGCGCCGCGCGCTGGCCGCCTGGCGGGAAACCGGGGACGCGGCGGGCACCGCGCTGGCGCTGTTCGGCGTGAGCCTGGTCTTCCAGGTCCTGCGGCGCGACTGGGACGCCGGGATGCCGTACCTGTGGCAGGCGTTCGGCCTGGCCGAGGCGGTCGAGGAAAGCGGTGACCTCTACGGGGCCTCGGAGATCCGCCGCCACGTCGGGTTCTACTACCTGCACGAGGACGTCCGCCCGCGAGAGGCCGTGCGGCAGCTCGAGCGCTCGCTCGCGCTGCGCGAACGGCTGGGCGACCTGCGCCGGGTGCCCAGCGCGCTGGTCGCGCTCGGCCAGGCGGAGCTGGCCGCGGGCGACCCGCAGCGCGCGGCCGAGTTCCTGTACCGGGCGGCGGAGCTGGCCCGCGCCGCCGACCTGCTGCCCTGGCGGATCCGGGACGCCGAGACAACGCTGGCCGAGGCCGAGGCAGCCGTCCGCGCGGCAGGCTGACGCCGCCACCGCTGCGGATCGGAATGCGGATCGGGCCAGGTAGACCGGGCCTACTTAACTTCCTTGGCTATCCGCATGATTTCGTCGAATGCCTCGACGTTCCCCATAGCGTCGTTGACGGGGTTGTGATCGTGGACCGTCTTGCGGTAGCGCTTCCAGCCCTGCGTCTCGCTCCAGTTGCGGTTCAGGCCGGCCCAGAAGTCGCTGATGCGTCGGGCGGAGTGCCCAAAGGGGTTGTCCATGCCTGCCCGGTCGAACATGCCGGCTATCCACTGCCAGTCATAGGCGGGGTTGTCACTGACGAACACCGGGCGGTCGTTGCCCAGGTGCTGACGCAGCCATAGCGAGAACGATTCGGCTACTTCGACGTCGGCGGCTATGCGCTTGCCGACGATGCTGATCGCCGGGTTTTCCGGGTCCGGCGTCGCTTCGAACAGGCGTCCGTGGAACGTGTCTCGCGTGTCGTAGTGGACGGCTCCGAACTCGGTCAGCACCCCGTGCACCGGACTGCGGCCGCGTGCCTCGCAGTCAATAAATATCCAGGGTGTCTTCTTGCTCATGGTCGCTGTCCTGCTTAACTGCGCTCATTCTTAACTGCGCTCATTGTCGATGGGCGGTGTTCTTGTTGCGCCATGCCCTTGGCACGGCTCTTGGCCCCACGATACCGGCTGGCCTTACACGCCTGTGTTTCCGCAGCTCACAGCCCTATCGTTAGCCTCAGCGCCCGGAAGTCATCGGCCAGGGTGAGCACGGTTTTATGAGCGTTGAGGCCGCTGGGGTTGGGGAGGATCCACAGCCTGGCCGTTCCCAGCGGCTCGGGCTGCGGGCCGATGACCGCCTTGGGGAGGGCGAACGCGGTGCGGTAGGCGGTGACGCCGGCGATCGCGATGACGCGCGGGCGGCGGGCGTCGATCAGGGCGAGCAGGCGGGCGGCGCCGTCGCGGAGCTCGGCCGGGGTGAGCTCGGCCGCCTGGGCGGTGGCGCGCGGCGCCAGGTTGGTGATGCCGAGGCCATAGCGGGTCAGCTCGGCCTGCTCGGACGGCTTGAGCTGGCGCGGGGTGAACCCGGACTGATGCAGCGCCGGCCAGAATCGGTTGCCGGGCCGGGCGAAATGCCAGCCCGTCGCCGCCGAGTACAGTCCCGGGTTGATCCCGCAGAACAGCACGTGGAACGGCTCGCCTGCGGCGGGCAGGACGTCAGGGATGGTGGCGTCCCGCGCCGCCGCCAGGTCAAGCTTCATGGCGCAATCTGGTCGCGCCAGGAGTGGCGGGGCTCGTAGCCCAGTAGTCGCTTGGCTTCGTCGATCGCCAGGAGGGTGTCGAACTCGCCGAGCTCGCGAGTGAGCGGAACGTCGGGGAAGACCTCGGAGAGGACCTCCCGGGTGGGCCGGTTCATGACCGTGTCCGCCGCCGCGATGATGACGTTGTGGCTGCCGGTGACGTCTGCTTCCAGGGCGAGACGGCAGGCGGCGGCGACGTCCCGGACGTCGACGTAGCCCCACAGGTTCCAGCGGCGCAGGTGCGGGTCCGGCCAGTACGACGGGAACCGCTCGTAGTCGCGGGGCTCCATGATGTTGGAGATGCGCAGCCCCACGAACGGGACGCCCGACCAGCGCGAGATCTGCTCCGCGAGCGTCTCGCTGGCGACCTTGGACAGCGCGTAGGTCGTGTTCGGAACAGGGAAGTGGTCCTCGTCAACCGGGGCGTAACGAGGGGGCTCCCCCACCCCGCCCGGTACCTGCTCGCGGTCGTGTCCGAACGGCAGGCCGAGCGTCGTCTCGCTTGACGCCCACACCACCCGCGCCAGGCCGAGCGACGCGGCCGCGTGGAACACGTTGAAGTTCATCGTGATGTTGGCGTTGAACGTGACCGCGGGCGTGGACAGGCCGGGCGCGGGGATGTTCGCCAAGTGCGCCACGGCATCGGTGCCGCGCAGCGCCTCGGTCGCCTGGCCGTAGTCGGTTAGATCGGCGCGTAGTACTCCCGCCGCTACGTCGTCGCTGGTGAGCCTGTTGTCGGTCGCCAGGACCTGGTAGCCCTGCGCGCGCAGTTCCCTGACCGCCGCGCGCCCTGCCTTGCCGGTCGCTCCCGTGACGCAGATTCGTCGTGCTGCCGTTGTCATGATCGTGAGCCTAGTCCGGCATTGCCGCTAGGCCGAGATCCCCCGACCCGCCAGGCTCAAGCGCCCGGCAGCGAGCGGGAAAGCACACCCGCGAGCCAAAGGGCGCGCCGGTGCCTGGACCGAGGAGGGAGGCGGTCTTTGCCGAGCGACGAGGGAAGGCACCGGGTTCAAGCGCCCGGCAGCGAGCGGGAAAACGCAGTTCGGGAGGCGGGGACGCGCTCGGCTGGGAGCGGGGGGCCGGGCGGGGTGCCGTCGCCGAAGGGGCGGCCGGGCAGGGACTCGCGGCCGTGCGGGGTGAGCCAGCCGGAGAGGTCGGGGCCGTCCGGGACGAGGCCGGACGGGTTGAGGTTGGTGTGCACCAGGTAGTAGTGCTGCTTGGTCTGGACGAAGTCGATCGTGTCGCCGAATCCCGGCGTCTGGAACAGGTCGCGGGCGTAGGCCCACAGCACCGGCATCTCGGTCAGCTTGTTCCGGTTGCACTTGAAGTGGCCCTGATAGACCGCGTCGAACCGGGCCAGGGTCGGCCAGAGCCTGACGTCGGCCTCGGTGATCGTGTCGCCGACCAGGTAGCGCCGGGTCGCCAGCCGCTCTTCGAGCCAGTCGAGGCGGGCGAACAGCTTCTCGTAGGCCTGGTCATAGGCCTGCTGCGTGCCCGCGAACCCGCAGGCGTAGACGCCGTTGTTGACGTCGGCGTAGACCAGCGCGCTGACCTCCTCGATCTCTTCCCGCAGGTTGTCCGGGTACAGGTCGGGGGCGCCCGCGCGATGGTAGGCGGCCCACTCGCTCTCCAGGTCGAGCGTGATGTGCCGGAAGTCAGCGGTCACCACCGCGCCGCTGGGGACGTCCACGATCGCCGGGACGGTGACGCCGCGGTCATAGCCGGGAACCGCCTTCTCGTACGCCTGGCGGAGCCAGTGAATGCCGAGTACCGGGTCCTGCTCCCCCGGGTCGAGGTCGAACTTCCAGGACCGCCAGTCGTGCGTCGGCCCGCAGATGCCCATGGACAGCGCCTGCTCCAGGCCGAGCAGGCGGCGGACGATCATCGTCCGGTTGGCCCACGGACAGCCGCGCGCCACGACCAGGCGGTACCGGTCCGGCTGGACCGGCCACCCCTCCCGCCCGTCCACCGTGATCTGCCCGTCGAGGTAGGTGGTGTCCCGCTTGAACGCGCCGTCCTTGCTCATGCCATCAAACCTAGTCCGCCGGATCCGGCGACGGCACGGGGCCGTCGCCGAAAACCGGGGCATTACGGAAGCGGATCGTCCGGGATTGGCCGTAGCGTGACCGGCGGAAGCGATAGTCGAGCGAGAGGGGAATCCTCATGGCACTGGCGGCAACCGAGATCGACGCCGAGCGCAGCGACCTGCTGGAGATGCTGGCCAAGCAGCGGAACTTCCTGCGCTACACCACGCAGGGCCTGACCGACGAGCAGGCGCAGGCGCGGGTAACGGTCAGCGAGCTGACCCTGGGCGGCCTCGTCAAGCACGTCGCGGACGTCGAACGGAGCTGGGTCGCCTTCATCATCGAGGGGCCCTCGACGATGAACAACGCGTCGGACATGACCGAAGAGGACTGGGCCCGGCGGCGGGATGAGTTCCGGCTGCTTGACGGTGAGACCCTCGCGGGCGTGCTCGCCGACTACGAGGCAACCGCCGCCGCGACCGACGACCTGGTCCGGACGCTGCCCGACCTCGGCGCGACGCAACCGCTGCCGAGCGCACCCTGGTTCCCGTCGCAGCGGCGATGGTCGGCCCGGCGGGTGCTGCTGCACATCATCGCGGAGACGGCGCAGCACTGCGGGCACGCCGACATCATCCGCGAGTCGATCGACGGCCAGAAGACGATGGGCTGATCGGGCGTGGTTTAACGGGCGTGGTTTAAGCAGTGGGGGTTCGGCGCGGCTTCGCCGACTGGCGCTGTGGCCCACAGCGGTAAAGACACCTTGTCGCCGTGGCACTCTGCCCCAGTAGGGCTGGCGCAGAGGGACTGCGCGACAATGGTGGGGCTCTGCGGCTAGTGGCAAGGCCGGTCAGTTAGCTGGACGCCGCATATCGGGCAAATCGGGCGTGAAAGCGTCCGAACCGATGGGAAGTCGGGATCCCGGCCCGAAGTGATGGCAAGTGCCGGCCTGCAGGAGCGGGACGGCAGTCGCGGAAGCGGCTGGAAGCGCCAGAGGCGCACGGCCCTTGCCGTGGCGGGCTCTGTCGGGTCAAGGCCGTCACCGCCATAGCGATCCTCGCCGCCCTTGACAGGAGACCCCGAACCTCAACTGACCGGCCTTGCGGCTAGCGGCGGGCGGCGCGGGCGATGACCTCGTCCTCGGTCAGCGGGCTTGACGGGTGGTGGCTGAGGCACATCGGCGCCCCGATCCGACGGAAGGCGCTGCCCTCGGTGGCCAGGTAGAACTGGCCGGCCCCGAGACGGCCGATATCCGGCACATCACCGCCCTTCGCCCGCGCGAGCTCGCGGGCGGCGGCAATCTGGACGGGGCTGTTGAGCAGCCCGAACACCTGCGTGGTGGCATTGCCGGGTATGGAGTTGTGCAGGCCCTTGGGCGACTGGGTGGCGAACAGCAGGCCCAGGCCGTACTTGCGCGCCTGCGAGGCCAGCCGCCTGGTGGACTCACTGCACGCGGTCGTGCCGACCGACGGCACCAGGTCCTGCGCCTCGTCCATGACCAGCAGGCCGCCGAGGGGGCGGTCCCCCGCCGGATTCCGCTTGACCCAGGTGAACAGGGCCATCTGCAGCTGGTTGACGAATCCGTGCCACTGTTCGTCGCTCGCCATCCCGACCCGGCTGATCACGCTGATCCGGGCCCGCTTGCCGGGCGGCGGAGTCAGCAGCAGGCCGGGGTCGGCCGTCTCGCCCGAGCCGGCGAACAGCGGGTCGGTCGTCCGGACGGCCCGCAGCCGGTCAGCCAGGTCGGCCGCGATCTGCCGGCCCCTGGTCTGCTGGCTGAGATGCGCGGGCAGGGTGGCGAGCAGGTCGATGAACGCCCCGAGGTCGTGGCCGGCGCCGAGCGCGAACCAGCGCATCGCCTCGGTCAGCACCGCCTTGTCGCGGGCGCCGCGGGCGCCCCGGTTGGCGCCGACCCGGGGAACGAGCGCCTCGACCGCGGCGTCGACGGCGGCGTTGCGCTCGTCAACCTCATCGAGGACCGAGCCGAAGTCGGGCAGCGGCTGGAAGGTGAGCGGCCGGCCGCCCTCGCGGCGCGGGGTCCAGATGACCACGTCGGTGTGGTCAAGGTAGTCCCTGGCCTGCTCGGCGTCCCCGGCCAGCCACGGCGCCGGGGGCGCTGGCCACGCATCGCCCAGGCGGGCCAGGTCGTTGTTGGGATCGAGGACGATCGACGAGACGCCCTGCAGCGCGCACTCTTCGATCACCCGGCGCAGCAGGACCGTCTTGCCTGACCCGGAGCCGGCGAAGATCGCCAGGTGACGGCGGAGAGACGCGAGGTCGATCTGGGCGCCCGGCTGGCCGGCCGCGGGGAGGCCGACGCGGATGCCGGTGGCGGCGAAGGCGGGCGCTACGGCGGTGGCGCTAACGCTCGGCTCGGGCTGCGGAGATGGCTCCGGTTGCGAAGACGGCTCCGGTTGCGAAGACGGCTCGGTCAGATCCGCGACGTCCCCGAGCGCGCGGCTGAGAAGCTCGGTCGCGTGGGCCGGCTGACGCGCGAGCAGCCAGGCGTTCAGCTCCGCGTGGTGGCCCCCGAGCAGCTCGCCCAGCGCGGCGAACGTCCTCAGGTCGGCTGCTCCGGCCGACAAGACCACGCCGCCCTTGTCCGCGAACTCCGCCGCCGCCTTCTCGGTCACCGGGCCGCTCGGCCACGGAGCGGACCTGAGCACGAACAAGCGGCGCTCGGCGTCGCCCACGCCGCCCGCGGCGAGGCCGGCTCCCTCGATCGCCTTCCGCAGCCGGGTCTGCACGGCCTTCGGGTTGTCGGAGGCGATGGCGCGGAACGCCCAGCGACGCTGCGACCGCTCGGTGCGGAGGTCGAGCAGCATCCGCAGGCACGCGTGCAGCCGGGGGTTCTTGCCCGGCTGCGAGTCCTGGACGAAGGCCTGGTTGTCACCGTCGGCCTCTCTGGCCCAGGCCTCAAGGCCGGCCGCCAGCAGCGGCGGCATCGCCACGTCCTCGGTGTCGTGGGCGAGCGCGGCGCCGACGTCGGCCGCTTCCCGCAGCCGGGCGAACAGCTCGTCGAGGGCGGCCAGGCCGGACGAGCCCGCGGGCGCGGAATCGGGGACCGGCGCGTCAAGGTCCAAGCTGGTGAGCTCGATCACCACGCGCTCGTACAGGCACACCCCGATGTGGGCCTCGATGCGCTTGAGCAGCGCCCGCGCGGTGTACTTGCTGGCGTCCTCGAACGCTTCCGGCCGGATCGGCCAGGTCGGGTAGGGCGGCCTGAAGCCGACCCGCGCGAAGTCGGCCGCGAACCGCTTCTCGATCATCAGGCGGCCGATGTCCGCGCTGGGGATGTTCCGCATCTGGCGGGCCATCCGGAACCGGTCGGCGACCGGGCCCACGCCGTAGGTGCGGATGGCATTCCAGCTCTCGGGCAGGCAGGAGACGACGGTGAGGGTGCGGTGGGCGACGTCCCGCAGCGACATCAGGCCGGTCGCGACGTCCGCCAGCGGCCGCGACGGCGACGCTCCGTCGGGGCTGAGGCCGATGAGCTCGTCGATCAGCGCGTCGATCTGGTCGATCGCGATCACGATCGGCCCGGTCAGCGCCAGCAGCTGTGACACCTCGTTGACGAGGAGCCGCGCGATCTTCCTGGTGGTGTTGATCCCCCAGCGACGGCGGTCCTCCAGATTGACCTCGTAGCCGGTCAGGTAGTAGTAGCCGACGTCCTGGTCCTCCTGCATCGGCGACGCCAGCAGGGCGAGCGCCCGCGCCGTGTCCTGGCAGGTCAGGCCGATCTTGGGGTCGCTCCGGCGCAGCGCCGCGATGAAGACCTTGAGCGCCTCGGGTGACGGCGGCACCTCCCCGGTGACCTGGGCGCGGAAGTTCCCCTCAAGCCCCACCCGGTCCGCCAGCCCGGTCAGCAGCGTGCCCAGCTGGTTGCGGCTGCCGTCGGGGAACGGCAGCAGCTGCTCCACCACCGAGCCGAGCACCTGCTCCCAGAAGGCCTTGGTGAACAGGTCGCCGACCAGGAAGAAGTAGCCGCCAGCGCGCTGCACCTGCTCCCGGGTCCAGCCGAGGAGGTGGGTCTTGCCGACGCCGCGCTCCCCCTGAATGACGATGCCGAGCGGCCGGGAGGAGTCGGCCCGCGCCTCGGCGATCCCGGCCAGGATGAGGTCGGCGGTCTGCTCGTGCAGCCCGTCGACGTGATAGCTCAGGTCCGTCCACACGTCGTCGAGCGCGCGGGTCCAGTTAAAGGTGAGCGCGGCTAGCGCGGTTAGCTCTTCGGTGCTCATTCGCTGCTCGTTTCGCTGCCCGATGCCCTTACTCAATCGAAATCAGGTGCTTATTTTCGCCGCCGATACGAAGGGCCGATTGGCGGTCCGCGGCCGACAATGCCTGCTGATTTTCCTGTGGAATGAGATTGATCCGCTGGCTGGTGAACAACACCACAAGGGCCGAATCCACGTCGGGGCGGGGGATGTCCGCCACCCGCTCGCGCAGCTCACGGAGCTTGACGAACTCGCCGCTGGCGGGCGCGAGCTCCCGGTAGGCGGCCTCAACCCGCGCCGTCACGTTAACCGCGTGGCGGCCGCGCGGCCGGCCGACCGAATGTGCCACGGTGTCGTGGCCGCCCTGCGGGACGGCGGTGACGAATTCGGCCAGGCTAAGCCCGGCCGCGTTCAGGTAGCGGACGAACCGGCCGAAAAGCAGATAATGCGCGCGCTCGAGGCTGCTCCCGCGCCCGGCCGGGCCCTGGGTCAGATCCTCAGCGCACCAGCGCCAGCCAGCGTCGGAGAGCTCGTGCGCGTAGACGCCGTGTCCCACCTTGCTCGACTCGACCAGCTTGCGGTCGTTGAGCCGGCGACGCTCCTCCCCGATCAGCCGGAATCCGATCAACGCTTCCAACTCCAGATTGGAGACCTGGCGGGCCTCGCCGAGCAAGGCCATAAGCACCGCTCGCTCCCTGACCGATAGCTCATCACGCAACACGATCCAACAACTCTTTTCATCGCCGAGGGGGCGCTGAGGCAAGGGGTTACCGAGAAATCCTATGGCTGAACGCCCGGTAACCGCCGGAAATCCGCGAATACCGCAAATCTGCGTGTTACTGTCACTCCCCGCTCGCCGCCGGGCGCTCGAAGCTCGTGTCTTCTCCCTCGTCGCGCGGCCAAAACCGCCGCGCTCCTCAGTCCGAGGACACGAGCGCGCCCTTTGGCTCGCGGGGGGGCCGCTCGCCGCCGGGCGCTCGAAGCCCGCTTGGGGGGTTATCCTTTGGCGATGGGTTTCTGTGGGTGGACGACGGCGGCGGTGGAGTTCTACGAGGGCCTGGAGTCGGACAACTCGAAGGCGTACTGGACCAAGCACAAGGCGGTCTACACCGAGCACGTGCTGCGCCCGATGGAGGAGCTGCTCGACGAGCTCGCGCCCGAGTTCGGGCCGCCGAAGATCTTCCGCCCGTACCGCGATATCCGCTTCAGCAACGACAAGACGCCCTACAAGACGCACATCGGCGCGACCCTGGGCGGGACCGGCTACGTGCAGCTCTCGGCCGACGGGCTGTCGGTCGGCACCGGGATGTGGCACCTGGAGCCGGACGAGCTGGTCAGGTACCGGGCCGCGGTCGCGGGCCCGGACGGCGCCGAGCTCGCCGCCATCGTGGCCGGGCTGGAGCGGGCCGGCGTCGAGATCCACGGCCACGGCACCCTCAAGTCCGCGCCGCGCGGCTACCGCGCCGACCACCCCCGGATCGGCCTGCTGCGGCACAAGGGCCTGACCACGTGGCAGCACTGGAACCCGGCGCCCTGGCTCTCCACGCCGGACGTCGCGGGGAAAATCTCTGACTTCTTCAGAACGAGCGCGGCTTTCTGCGACTGGCTCAACTCTCACATCGACCGGTAGGAGGCGGCGCGGGGGGAGAGAGGCTCCCGGGGCGGATGGGAACCGGCTGAGTAGGTGGCAATACGGATACGTAGGTGGCAATGCGGATAACCCGCGCGCGGGTCGCGGTACCGATGACAGCGCTATCAGGCGCTGGGAGAATCGGGGCATGGGGTCCGGCGGCGGGGAAATTCGCCCGGAAGAACCGAATGTTGCGCGGATGTACGACTACATGCTCGGCGGCAAGGATAACTTCCCGGCCGACCGTGAGGCCGTGCAGCGGACGTTCGAGGCACTGGGCGAGGACGTGGTGCGCGGCACCGTGGTGCAGAACCGGCGCTTCCTCGGGCGCGCCGTCCGTTACCTGGCCCGGGACCTGGGGATCAGGCAGTTCCTCGACATCGGGACCGGGCTGCCCACCATGAACAGCGTGCACGAGATCGTCTGGTCCGGGGGCGAGGGATGGGCCGCGCAGGCCAGCCGGGTGGTCTACATCGACAACGATCCCGTCGTCATCACGCACGCGCGGAACATGCTGCACGGCGTGGACGGCGCCACGATCGTCAACCACGACTTGCGGGACCCGGGGGGGATTACCGGGGACCCACGCGTGCGTTCGATGCTCCGGTTTGATGAGCCGATCGCGGTCCTGCTGGTCGCGATCCTGCATTTCCTGCCGGACGCCGACGATCCCGCGGGCATCGTCGCGGCCCTGCTGGCCGCGGTGCCGCCGGGAAGCTGCCTGGTGATCTCGCACCTGTCGGCCGACCACTACGCGGCCGCGCGCAAGGCCGCCGTCGTCTACGAGGACGCGTCGTCGGGGCTGTACCTGCGGACCCGGGCGGCGGTGGCGGCCCTATTCGGCGGGCTGCCGCTGGTCCCGCCGGGCGAGCTGGTCTGGTCGTCGCAGTGGCATCCGGACGCCGGCACCCCGCCGGTCGACTCGCCCGGCGGGGCGTCGCTGTGGTGCGGGATCGCGCGCAAGCCGTTATGAATCACCCGCGCTAGTCGGGCAGCGGGAGGCGCTTCTTGGCCTCCTCGTAGAGGTCGTCGGGGAGCGGGCCCTTCTCGGCCACGGCGATGTTGCCATTGAGGTGGTCGAGGCTTGAGGTGCCGACGATCGTGGTGGACAGGCCCGGGTGGCTGAGCGTGAAGCGCAGGATGAACTCCATCGTGCCCATCCCCGCCTCGGCCAGCAGGCCCTCGATGCCGGAGGTCTCCCAGTTGCGCTGGCCGACGCCCGGATCCTGGGTGAGCGGCCCGGTCCGCCAGTTCTTCTCCTCCGACGCCGCGCCGCGTCGTCGCCGGTGATCTCGGGACCGCGCGGCAGTCCTCTCAGCTCCATCGCACCGTAGCCGAGGATGGTCACGGTGGCGCCGGTGCGCCCGAGGGTTCGTGTCATGATCGCCATGACTCGTACGCCATCGGGTCGGGCGCGGGCGGGCGGGACGCGGTTAGTGGCCTTCGAGGGCGCTCGGGTCGGCCGGGACGTCGACCGAGTGCTCGCGCAGCGCGGCCAGCGGGACGATCTCAAGCGCGCGCTCGTGGGTGGACGCCAGCACGACCGGCGACGGGCTGCCGTCCTGGTAGGCGCGGAGCCAGTTCACGGCGGTCACGCACCACCGGTCCCCCGGCACCAGGCCGGGAAACCGGTACTGCGGCATCGGGGTGGTGAGGTCGTTGCCGATGCTCCGCTGGTGCGCGAGGAACTCCGTGGTGACCACGGCGCAGATGGTGTGACTGCCCTGGTCCTCCTGACCGGAGGTGCAGGTGCCGTCGCGATAGAACCCCGTCAGCGGGTCACTTCCACAGGGCTCAAGCTCGCCGCCCAGCACGTTCCGGTCGCTCATCCCAGAAGTATCGGTACCGGCGTGGTCGGCCCGCAACCCCCGAAAGACGATCTTGACGGTCAGCAAGCGCAGAGTTCACCCGGAGCTTCTTTCCCTGGTTCCCTCCGGCTGTTTTCACCCGCTTCGGCTTGACAATTATTAACGTGGTCGTTAACAATTGCGGACGTGAGCCAGGACGCGGGCGGGACGGCGGGGACGGTCATCGAGGCGCTGGGCGATCCGGTCCGGCGCCAGGTGGTGGCCGCGCTCAGCGGCGGGCCCCGGCGGGCGGGCGAGCTCGCGGCCGAGATCGGCCTGTCGGCCCCGGCGATGAGCAGGCACCTGCGGGTCCTGCTGGCCGCCCGGGTCATCGACGATGAGCGGCTTGATGAGGACGCCCGGGCGCGGGTGTTCCGGCTCCGGCCGGAGTCGATCACGGCCGTCCGCCGCTGGCTTGACCAGATCCTGGCAGGCCAGCCCGCTTGAGCGCGGAGCGTGGGGGCGGTTAGGCGAAGCCACGCGTGCGTTCCGGCGGATGGATTTGATGATTTTGATCGGGCGTCAGCCGGTATAGACAGACGTTGAACTGGCACTTAGCCTTGACTGTATGGTCAGTCAGGATTTTGCCCCCGCTCCGGTTGACGCGGGCGCGCTCGCCGCGGCGCTGCGGCCGTTCGGCCAGAGCCGGATGCTGCCGCCCGCCGCGTACACGTCGGCCGAGGTGTTCGGGTGGGAGCGGCGGAACTTCTTCGGCGGCGGGTGGGCCTGCGTGGGGCACGCGTCGCTGCTGCCGCAGCCCGGGTCGCAGGCCGCGGTGGACACCGGCGCGGGCGGGGTGCTGCTGGTCCGGGGCGAGGACGGCGCGGCGCGCGCGTTCGCGAACACGTGCCGGCACCGGGGGCACGAGCTGCTGCCGTGCGGCTCGTCGGCCAGCGGTAAGTCCATCGTCTGCCCCTACCACTCGTGGGCGTACTCGCTGGCGGGCGAGCTGCGCGGCGCGCCCGGTTACCGGGAGGTCCCCGGCTTCGACGTGAACGCGTGGCCGCTGCCGTCGCTGCCGGCCGCGGAGTGGCACGGGCTGGTGTTCGTCGACGGGTCGGGCGGCTCGGCCGGGCCGTTGCCGCTGGCCGCGCTCGAGCCGATCGTGGCCCCGTACGAGCCGGAGCGGCTGGTGGTGGCGGCGACGCACGACTATGACGCGGCGGTGAACTGGAAGGTGCTGACCGAGAACTACCACGAGTGCTACCACTGCTCGACGATCCACCCGGAGCTGTGCAGCGTGTCACCGCCCCACAGCGGCGAGAATTACCCGGTCGCCGGGTCCTGGATCGGCGGCTGGATGGACCTGCGCGACGGCGCCGCGACGATGTCGCTTGACGGCCGCAGCGGCGGCGTCGCGCTGCGGGGGCTGTCGCCGACCGAGCGGCGGACGGTCGCCTACGTCGGGATCTTCCCCAACGTGCTGCTCAGCCTGCACCCCGACTACGTGATGACGCACATCCTGGTGCCGCAGGGGGCGGACCGGACGCGGATCTCGTGCTCGTGGGCGTTCGCGCCGGAGGCGGTCGCGTCGGCCGGCTTCGACCCGTCGTACGCGGTGGACTTCTGGGACCTGACCAACCGGCAGGACTGGGCGGCCTGCGAATCGGTCCAGCGCGGGCTTGCCTCGCCGCACGCGTCGGCCGGGCCGCTGGCGCCCGAGGAGGACGCGATCTACTCGTTCGTGACCACGGTGGCGCGCGGCTACCAGGGCACGCGGGTGACCGAGCGGCCGGCTGAGCACGGGCTGAGCGTCTAGCTCCTCTCGGCGTCTCGGCGCCTACAGGCGGGAGACGAGCTCGGTCACGATGTCCGCCGCCGACTGGGTCTTGTGCGCCAGGGCGACGCTCTGCCCGGCCCACATCGAGAGCGCTTCGATGTCCCCGGTGGTCCCGATCATCGGCGGCGCCGGCTCGTAGCGGACGATCGCCTCGCCCGAGGCGAAGTGCGCGATCACGTCGCCGTAGCCGGGCCGTTGCGCGAGCGGAGGCCGCCCGGCGGCCTCCCACGCCCGGGCGGTCGAGTTGTCGAGCGCGCGGTGCGGGGAGTCCGGCCATCCGACCTCGTACAGGTTGGGGTACAAGTGCGCATCGGTCTCGGCCGCGGCTATCACCCGGCGCCGGTAGTCATCGTGGATCGGCATCTCCTGCGCCAGCAGGAACCGCGTGCCGAGCCAGGCCGCCTGGGCGCCGAGGGCGAGCACCGCCGCGACGCCCCGGGCGTCGCCGATCCCGCCCGCGGCGATCACCGGCACCGGCGCCACCGCGTCCACCACGGCGGGCACCAACGGCAGGGTGCCGACGGTGCCCCATACGTGCCCGCCGGCCTCCAGCCCCTGCGCGACGATAACGTCCGCCCCGGACGCGACCGCCCGGCGGGCCTCCTCGGCGCTGCCGACCGTGGCCAGGACAATCCCGCCGGCGTCATGCACGCGCTTGATGTAGTCGCTTGCGTCTCCCCAGAGGAACGAGACGATCCGCAGGCCGGCCTCGAGCGCCTGGTCGAGGCGACGGTGCCGGTCCTCGGTGAGGACAAGGTTGCCGGCGAACGGCCGCGAGGTGAGCGCCGCTGTGTCGCGAACGGTCGCGGCGACGTCGGCTGACCAGGTCAGCGTGATCGTGCCGAGCGCGCCGGCGTTCGAGACGGCCGCGGTCAGCGCGGGAATCTCGGCAATCGGGGCCTGAACGATCGGCTGTTCAATCCCGAGCAACTCGCATACTGGCGTGCGCATCAGGTTCGCCCCCGGTCACGTGTAGGACGTCGGGATCGACGCGGGGTCCCGCCGGTCCCAGCCGTGGAACTTCGTGAAGTCGCGGGCGTCCCAGGCCGCGTGCAGCCCCGGCGTGCTCAGGTCCCAGTCCGGGCGGATCTCGGCCGAGGCCGCGCGCAGGTCGTGCCACAGGTCGTAGAACGAGGGGCGGCCCCAGAACCAGTAGCCGTTGTAGACGCTGTGGACGACCAGTCCGGGCTTGAGCACGAGCGTGTGCGGGATCATCGGGTTGTGCTCGGGGTCGGTGTACTCCTGGATGTCCAGGTCCTGCTGGACGACCCGGCCGGGATCGGACAGGAAGGGCCACTGGGCGCCGACCGACGCCCGGAACTCCTGCAGCGTGTGATGGTCGTCGGTGGCGATCGTGGCGACCTGGGTGTAGGCGACCCCGATCTTCGGGTAGTTGGCCGCCAACTCAAGGTGCTGCTGGTGCTCCTTGGGGCAATAGTTGCCGCGCGCGAGCGTGAGGATCAGCGGATCGCGGCCCTGCAGCTCGCTGAGCTTGCGGACCGTGCCGGTGTGGTCGGGGAGGGCGTAGTCCGGGAAGACGCCGCCTGGTCTGATGTCAGAACGCATCGGGTAACCGCCTCTCACAGCCCTCG
>Ga0302314_10002549_pt1 | contig 33757 bp, 27 predicted proteins | sample III_Palsa_N2_3_FD_200533 | JGI IMG/M metagenome (GOLD analysis project Ga0302314, IMG submission 200533) | Peat permafrost microbial communities from Stordalen Mire near Abisko, Sweden - III_Palsa_N2_3 | ecosystem: Environmental > Terrestrial > Soil > Palsa > Peat permafrost | place: Sweden...
ACCGTGGGCCACTGCCACATATAAGTCTCGGCCCTCTTACGCCAGGCACCCTCCATGACCCTTGCGAATACCCAATATGCCGAAGCCATCCAGAAAGTCGGGGGCTACTACAATTTCGTCACCCTGATCAACCGCCGGCTCAAGGAACTCAACAACGGCCAGCCGCCGATGGTGCATCCGCCCGCGGAGAAGAATTGGGACCGCATCGATCTGATCGTCAAGGAGATCGAAGCAGGGCTTCTCGTCGTCGCACACCAGCCGGCCACCACCGTGACCGGCATCCACGGATAAGCGGCCGACGCCGCACTTCGGAACTTTTATGAACCAGACCACCTTCCTCAAACTCGAAGCCGTGAACCGCACCTGGTACTCCGCCAGCGCGCAGGGCAGGGTCCTCGGACCGCTCGCGACCAAGGTCGCCACCGCCCTGATGGGCCGCAACAAGCCCAATTGGTCGCCCGGTGTCGATTCCGGCGCCTACGTCGTCGTCACCGACGTTGCCGGCCTGGTCTTCACCGGCCGCAAGCGCGAGCGCAAGCTCTACAAGTTCCACAGCGGCTACATGGGCGGACTCAAGGAGATCCCGCTCGGTGAGCTGCATGCGGACAAGCCCGAGCTGGTCTTCGAGCTCGCGGTCAAGCGCATGCTCCCCAAGACCATCGAGGGCCGCCACCAGCTCAAGCGCCTCAAGGTCTTCAAGGGCAAGGCCCACACCCATACCGGCCAGGCCCCCCAGCCCCTCGGCTAGGCCATCGCGGCCCCGGCCGCGGCTCATCCGTGCAGGTTCCTGCCGCAGCGCAGATCCCGACCCCCTGGGCCGGCATCTGCGCTGCGCCCATTGCGTTGCTGGGAGGCCGCGAGCATTCGACCCGGCACCGCTGATTCCACCGTGCGCCATCATCACCAGCGGCTTGCGCCCATGCCGTCGTGCTGAAGCCGAGCGGGAGCACAGCGTGAGAAAGCCAGGCGCGCACGCCCGCGCGGACGGTGCCTAGCGCTTCTGCTCGTCGATGGTGCGCGCCACTTCCATCAGGATGCCCTGCATGGAGCCCTGCAGCGACCGCTCGGTCGGCTGCGGGGCGTCGGCGTGGAAGGCGAAGCGCGGCGGCGGGTTGCGGGCCAACAGCACCAGCGCGTCCAGGCCTTTGGTCGAGTCGAAGGTCGCATGGATGAGGCTGCCGGAATGCACCCAGGCCGAGGCCAGGCTCGAGCCGCCAACCAGGTCGAGGCGTCCGGACTTGTCGGTGGCCTGGAAGAACTGCAGCAGGTCCATCACGCCGCCGGCGGTGACTTCGCCCGTGAAGGTCGCGCCCTGGTTGGCGATGTCCTGGAGGTTGAAGCCCGGACCCATGGTCTCGAGATTCGAGATCTGCGGCGCCTGGTTGCTCAGCGAGGCCGGGTCGCCGCCCGGGGGCAGCATGTGCAGGCGGTAGACCTGGCCGCCGATCTGCAGCTGGCAGCCGTCGTCGAGGCGGGTCGCGCCGGGGATGCGGTTGCCATTGACGAACACGCCATTGCGCGAACCGAGGTCCTTGACCTCCCAGTACTCGCCGACCCAGCCCAGTTCTGCATGACGGCGCGAGACCAGCGCATCTTGCAAAACAATGTCCACCCCCTCCTCGCGCCCGAAGACGTAGGAGCGTTCAGGACGCAGGCGGTGTGCGCGCCGTGCTGCCGAGATCAGGTAGAAATCAACCGCCATGAAGCCAGGCCTCGCCGGCACGAAAGGTACGTGCCGGAGGCGCCTGGCGCAAGCACCCCCCGCAAAGGCCGCGCATGCAACGTTTGGCCATCGATCGGGCCCTAGGCAGCGCAGCGTGCGCGCTAGGGTGCGTCCATGGCGTTGGCAGCTGACGGTTTCCCGGGGATGCCCGCCATCCAGCCCCTGCCGGCCGAGGTCAGCCCGCGCCCGCGGCGCGAGCTGATTGAGACACTTGCCAAGATCGACGGCTGGGGGCCGCGCGCTTGGCGCGAGATCATGGGCGCCTGGCAGCTGCGCCACTGCCGCATGGCGCTGGCCGCGCTGGAAAGCGGCATCGACGGCGACCAGGACGAGAACCAGGTCACGCTCATCCTGATCCTGCAGGACACCACCCTCGGCGGCCGCGCCGAGGAGTCGGTCGCAACCTGCGACTGGCTGCTGCGCGAGGCGTGGCGCACGCTGCTGGTGGCGCCGGCGGTGCGTCTGCAGACCTACCGGCCGCGCGCCGAGGTCCGCGCCAGCAATGCCTGCTGGCAGGAGCAGGGCACCTACCACCTGCGCCTGTTCGCGACCCTGCCCTTCGCCGGCATGTGCTGCGACGGCAAGCGCTTCGCACGCCTGGTGCGCGCCGTCGAGCGCTTCGCCGCCGTCCTGGCCAGGCGCCGCTCCCATCCGGGGCTGACGGCGCTGCGCCGCTGCGTGCGCATCCAGCGCCTGCTGCGCGCGCGGCTGCCGGAGCTCGGGCTGGTCGGCTTCCTCGGCGATGGCGCGGCCATCGCCCGCACCGCCGACGACCAGCCGTCGCCGCACTGCCGGGCGCTGCGCGCGCCGCGCGGCCTGCGCACCACCATCGACCTGGGCGGTGATGGGCGCTTCCACGGCCTGGGCATCCGCCAGGGCGTCACCGCCATCGTCGGCGCGCCCTACCACGGCAAGAGCACCATGCTCGCCGCGCTGGCCAGCGGCCGCTTCGACCATGTGCCCGGCGATGGCCGCGAGCTGGTGGTGGCGCTTGCCGATGCGGTGGTGGTGCAGTCCGAGGAGGGACGGCGCATCAAGGCCCAGGATGTCGCGCGCTTCTTCACCCGCCTGCCGGGCGCGGACAGCACCGCCTTCAGCACCGAGCGCGCCTCCGGGGCGACGAGCATGGCGGCCAGCGTGCAGCAGGCCTGCGCCGCGGGCAGCCGCCTGCTGTTGATCGACGAGGACAGCGCCGCGGCCAACTTCCTGGCCATCGACCCGACCATGGCCCGCCTGCTCGGCCCCGCCCTGCACGGCACCACCGGGCTGCTCGAGTCGCTGCCCGCCTTCTCGCGCGCCGGGATCAGCACGGTGCTGGTGGCCGGCTCCTCGGCGGCGGCGCTGCAGGCCGCCGAGCGCGTGATCCTGCTGAGCCACTACCGGGCCAGCGACGCGAGCGCGCGCGTGCGCCGGCTGCTGCGCAGTGCGCGCCGCCCGGGACGCGCGCCGACGCCGGCCGCGGCCCAGCCGCCGGCCAATGCCGTGCGCCGCTTCGCCGACCAGCCCGACTGCCTGCTGGGACCGCGCCATTTCCTGCTCGTCGATGCCAGCGAGGCGGAGCGGCCGGTGATCCCCTCCCTGGGTGAGGCGCGCCGCCTCGACCTGCGGCGCTGCGGCTGGCCGATGGACGCCGAGCTGGCGCGCGGCGCCTGCGCCGCCGCGGCGTGGTGCTGCCGCCTGGCCGAGCCGGGCATGGGGCTGCGCGAGCTCGAGGAGAGCTACCGGCGCTTCCTGGCGGTGCGCGGCGTGTGCGGGCTGGATCCCTTCCACACCCAGCTGGTGGTCGCCCCGCCCTGGCAGCTGGTGGTGGCGATCCTCGAGCGCCTGCCGCGTCCGGCCCTGATCAGCGCGGACCGGGCCGCCGCGCCATCCGGCCTGGCACGGCATTGATCTGTGGCGGCGGCTGGCATCCTCCCTCGCCGAGGACGCTATGCCTGAGACGAATCCCCGCAGCCGCATCACCACCGCCGGCATCCAGCGCGCGCCCAACCGCGCCATGCTGCGCGCGGTCGGCTTCCATGATGACGACTTCTCCAAGCCGATGCTCGGGGTCGCATCGCTGTGGAGCGAGGTGACACCCTGCAACGCGCACCTCGACCGCCTGGCGCGCAAGGCCTGCGAGGGCGTGCGCGCCGCCGGCGGCATCCCGCAGACCTTCGGCGCGCCCACCGCCACCGACGGCATCCTCATGGGCCACAAGGGCATGCGCTACTCGCTGGTCTCGCGCGAGGTGATCGCCGACGCGCTGGAGGTCACCGCCGGCGGCATGAACCACGACGGCCTGATCGCGCTGGGCGGCTGCGACAAGAACATGCCCGGCTGCGTCATGGCCATGGCGCGGCTGAACATCCCCTCGGTGTTCGTCTACGGCGGCTCGATCCTGCCGGGCATGACCGACGATGGCGATGAGGTCGACATCGTCTCGATCTTCGAGGCGGTCGGCAAGAACCAGGCCGGGACCCTCGATCTCGAGGGTGTGGCCAAGGTCGAGCGCGAGGCCTGCCCGGGCGCGGGCTCGTGCGGCGGCATGTACACCGCGAACACCATGGCCTCGGCGATCGAGGCGATGGGCCTGTCGCTGCCCTACGACGCCAGCTACCCCGCGGTCTCCGCCGCCAAGGAGCGGCAGGCATTCATGGCCGGGAAGTTCCTGGTCAAGTGCGTGGCAGCGGACATCAAGCCGCGCGACATCATCACCCGCCGCTCGCTTGAGAACGCCTACAAGGTGGTGCTGGCGCTGGGCGGCTCGACCAATGCGGTCCTGCACTTCATGGCCATCGCGCGCGAGGCCGAGGTCGAGTGGACCTATGCGGACTTCGACCGCATCGGCGACAAGACCCCGTGGCTGGCCGACCTCAAGCCGGGCGGGCGATTCGCCATGCACGAGCTGCACAAGGCCGGCGGCACGCCGGCGGTGATGCGCGCGCTGCTCGACGCGGGACTGCTGCACGGCGACTGCCCGACCGTCACCGGGCAGACCCTGGCCGAGAACCTCGCCAAGGTGCGCTCGATCTACAAGCGCGCCCAGGTGGTGATGCGCCCGATCGACAAGCCGCTGCATCCGACCGGCCACATCGTGATCCTGCACGGCAATCTCGCGCCCGAGGGCGCGGTGGCCAAGATCGCGGGGCTCAGCAAGCGCTCGATCACCGGACCGGCGCGGGTCTTCGACAGCGAGGAGGCCTGCTTCGAGGCCATCCGCGAGCGCCGCATCGTCGCCGGCGACGTGGTGGTGCTGCGCAACGAGGGCCCGGCCGGGGCCCCCGGCATGCCCGAGATGCTCTCGGTCACCGCCGCGCTCTCCGGGCAGGGTCTGGGGGAGTCGATCGGATTGATCACCGACGGCCGCTTCTCGGGCGGCACCCATGGCCTGGTGGTCGGGCACGTCGCGCCCGAGGCCGCCAAGGGTGGACCGATCGCGCTGTTGCAGGAGGGTGATCTCATAACCATCGATGGCGACCGCAAGCTGCTGAGTGTGGCCCTGGACGAGGCGACCCTGGCCAAGCGCCGCGCGGCCTGGAAGCCCAACCCGCCGCGCGTCACGCGCGGCGTGCTCGCCAAGTATGCGCGCACCGTGAACTCGGCCTCGCTCGGCGCGACCACGATGTGACGCGCACGGCGCCGCGCCGCGCCGCGCACCAGCGCGACGCGGCGCCGTGCCTGGTTCACGGGGCGTGCAGGGCGGCGTTGAGCCCGCCCCAGCCGCCTGCGCCCGCCGCCCGCGCCTCGACCGCGCCGCTTTGCGAATGGCGGCGGAAGACCAGGCCGTCCTGCCCGCTGAGGGTCGCGGCCTTGACCACGCTGCCGTCGCTGAGCCGCACCTTGGTGCCGGCGGTGAGATAGAGCCCCGACTCGACCGTGCACTGGTTGCCCAGCGAGATGCCGAGCCCGGCATTGGCGCCGAGCAGGCAGCCTTCGCCGATCGAGATCACCTGCCTGCCTCCGCCTGAGAGCGTGCCCATGATCGAGGCCCCGCCGCCGATGTCGGAGCCGTTGCCGACCACCACCCCGGCGCTGATGCGGCCCTCGACCATGGCCTTGCCGAGTGTGCCGGCATTGAAGTTGCAGAAGCCCTCATGCATCACCGTGGTGCCCTCGCCAAGGTGCGCACCGAGGCGCACACGGTCGGCATCGGCGATGCGCACCCCGGCCGGCACGACGTAGTCGGTCATGCGCGGGAACTTGTCGACGCCATGGACGCTGAGCATGGTCCCGGCCGCCCGATAGGCCAGGCGGAGCTGTTCGACATGCTCGGGATCGATCGGACCCTGGCTGGTCCAGCAGACGTTGTTCAGCAGTCCGAAGATGCCCTCGAGGTTCAGGCCGTGCGGCCTGACCTTGCGGCTGGAGAGCAGGTGCAGGCGCAGGTAGACGTCATGCGCGTCGACCGGCTTCAGGGCAAGGTCGCCGATGAACGTCGCGACCACGCCCCGCGTGCTCGCGACGTTTGGACCCGCGACCTGGGCGCGCAGTGCGGCGCGCACGCCGCGGATCGCCTCGAGATTGGCGTGGCGCTTGCCGTCGTTGAAGAAGGGTGCGAAGGGCACCAGCAGCCGCTCGAGAAGATCGCCATCGAGCGCATAGCTGCGTGACCCGCCCTGGTGGCCGACGAGATCCGCAAGCAGCGCGGCGGTGCCGGCGTTCTCGCCGAGGTTCAGCGTCGGATACCACGTATCGAGGATGCGCGGTGTCGCGGCGACGCCGCTGAAGGTCGCGATGCCGATCGCGAAGGCCGCGGGGCGGGTGTAGCCGCTGCGGCCCTCGATCGTGGCGACCAGCTGCTGGAAGGCGTCATGGCTCATGCGCGCATCGTCGGCGCCTCGGGAAAACGGCAACTGCCGTGCGCGCATGAGCCCCTGCGCCCGGCCCGGTCTCCGCTTGACGCTCAGCTGGTGACGTAGGGATCGACGTCGATCGCGAACCGCACCGTGCTGGAGGATTTCAGTCCACCCTGCGCCACGAGCCGGTCGAGGAAGGCCTGCACCGCGCCGCGCGAGGGCGCCTTGATCATCCCGTGCCAGCGGTGCAGGCCCTTGAGCAGCGCCAGCCCGGCCGGCCCCGGTCCCAGCAGCGTCTCGCCCCGCAGCAGGGCGCGCAGGATGTCCCCCTGCTTCTCCGCCAGGGACTGCACCTGGGCGGCGGACTCCCCGCTCCACAGGAAGCGCACCAGCCCGCCGTAGGGCGGATAGCCGTACTCCTTGCGCAGCTTAAGCTCGGCGTCGACGAAGGTCCGCGGCTGGTGCTCGAGGGCGCAGACCAGGGCCGGCGCCTGGACGTCGAAGGCCTGCACCACCACCGTGCCCGGGGTCGAGCCGCGGCCGGCGCGGCCGGCGACCTGGGCGATGAGCTGGTAGGTGCGCTCCCCGGCGCGGAAGTCCGGGATCGCCAGCGAGCGGTCGGCGCCGAGCACCCCGACCAGGGTGACGCGCGGGAAGTCCAGGCCCTTGGCGACCATCTGCGTCCCGACCAGGCAGTCGGAGCGCCCCTCGGCGAAGGCCTGGAAGAGCTTCGCGTGGCCCTGGCGCTCGGAGACGGTGTCGGCGTCGACGCGCTGGATGCGCAGTCCCGGCACCTCCTGCGCCAGGGCATGGACCAGCTGCTCGGTGCCCATGCCGGAAGTGGTCATCGGTCCGACCCCGCAGGCCGGGCAGGTGCGCGGCATGGCGCGGGCCGCATCGCAGTAGTGGCAGCGCACCTGGTTGGCGGCCTTGTGGTAGGTCATGCTGATCGCGCAGTTGGTGCACATCAGCGCCTCGCCGCAGGCCTGGCACATCACCACCGGGCTCCAGCCGCGGCGGTTGAGCAGGATGATCGCCTGCTCGCCGCGCGTCTTCACGCCGCGCAGCCGCGTCAGGAGCTCCTGGGAGATCTGCGCCTGGGCCTTCTGGCGATGGCACTCCTCGCGCATGTCGACCACCACCGGGGTCGGCAGGGCGCCGCCGAGCGGGCGCGAGCGCAGGCTCAGCACCTGGTAGCGCCTGGTGCGCGCGTTGTGCACCGTCTCCAGGGACGGGGTCGCCGAGCCGAGGATGATCGGTACGCCCAGCTGGGTGGCGTACACCACCGCCAGGTCGCGCGCGTGGTAGCGCGGCACGCTCTCCTGCTTGTAGGACTGCTCATGCTCCTCGTCGACGATGATCAACCCGATCGCGGGCAGCGGCGCGAAGAGCGCCGAGCGCGTGCCCAGCACCAGGTCGAAGGAGCCGGCCGCGACCTCGCGCCACAGCAGCGCGCGCTCGCCATCGGTGAAGGCCGAATGCCAGACCGCGGTGCGCGGGATGCGGCTGCGCAGCCGGGCGGCGAGCTGCGGGGTCAGCGCGATCTCAGGCAGCAGCAGCAGGCACTGCCGTCCTGAAGCGATGACCTGCAGCGCCAGCTCGATGTAGACCAGGGTCTTGCCGGAACCGGTGATGCCGTAGAGCAGGTAGGTGGCCTGGCTGCGCGCCGCCAGGTTGGCGGCCACGGCGTCGACCGCGGACTGCTGCTCCGGGCTCAGGCTGAAGCGCTCCTCGCGCGCGCTCAGCCGCCGTTCGAGGATGGTGCGCTCCTCCACCAGGGTGATCGCGCCGCGCGCCGCCAGGCGCTTGAACAGTGCGCCGTCGCACTGCGCCAGCTCCTGCGCCGCACCCAGGGAGAGTGCCTCATCCGGCAGCGCCGCGAGCGCCGCCGCCTGCTTGGGGGTCAGTGCACCGCTGTAGCCCGCCACCTTCCGGATCGTGACCTGGGGGGTGACCGCGGTGCCGGCGCGCACCGCCGCCGGCACCGCCCCGGCCAGGAACTCGCCGAGGCTGCAGCGGTAGTAGTGCGCGCCCCAGCGGATCAGGCGCAGCAGCGCCGCGGGCAGCTGCACGCCGGGCCGCTTGCCGATGATGTCCTTGAGGGCGTAGGCGGTAGGCTCAACGCGCAGCCCCATCTCGACCACGAAGCCGCGCAGGCGCCGGCGGTTGAACTCGACGTCGACGCAGTCGCCCAGCTCCAGCTGCCCCTGCAGCGGCGCGGGGACGCGGTACGAGAAGCAGTCGCGACCCGGGCAGTCGATCGCGACATCGGCGATGATGCTCTCCACGTCGTGGAGGGTGCGCGCCGCCCCAGCCGGGCAAGGAAGGGCTCAGCGCGTGGGCAAGGACTCGGGTGCGGGCACGGGCGGGACGTCCTGGTCGAGCCGCGCCAGACGTGCGCTGATCGAATCCGGCAACGCCGCTGCGCGGCGGCTGGCGAGATCGACGTAGACGTGCGCCTGGGTGACGCTGACCGCGGGCAGGTCGCGGACCATGAGCACGATGCGAACCGTGTAGCTCTTGTTCGACAGCGCCTTCAGCAGCACCGCGATGCTCAGCCGGTCCCCATGGCGCAGCGGCTGATGGAAGACCGCCTCGGCATGGACCACCGGCAGGGCGCCGACGCCGGCGCGGATCAGCTGGGCGAAGTCGATGCCGCACTCCAACAGCGCGAGTTCGTAGGCCTCATGCGCCATGGCCATGGCGCGGGCGTAGAACATCACCCCGGCGGCGTCGATGTCGTTGATCAGCACGGTGCGGGACTGGATCGGCATGGTGGCGATTATCGATGGCCCCGCGCCAGCGCCACCAGCCGCGCTGCGGTATCCGCAGGCGCCGCGCTCGCGGGCAGGGTCAGCTGCGCCAACCCGGCGTAGAAATCCTGGCGCTGGGCCAGCAGCCCGGGCACCTCATCGACCACGCTGGCGCCGGTCAGGCTCGGACGGTGCGTCTGGCCGGCGAGGCGCGCCTGCAGGGTCGGGGCATCGGCTTCGAGGTAGACGATCAGCCCGCCCTCAGCGGCCAGGCGCTGGCGGTTCTCCTCGGCCAGGACCACGCCGCCGCCGGTGGCCAGGACCCAGGGCCCCGGGGTGGCCAGGATGGTGCGCAGGCAGGCGCTCTCCTGGGCGCGGAAGACGGCTTCGCCGTCGCGCGCGAGGCAGGCTGCGATCGTGCACCCGAGGCGGCTCTCGAGCAGGCGGTCGGCGTCGAGCAGCGGCCAGTCCAGCCGTTTGGCCAGGAGGGCGCCGACGGTGCTCTTGCCGCTGCCGCGAAAGCCGATCAGGGTGATGCGCTCGGGAGCCACGGGCACCGGCCGAGGGTTGCGCTGCGGATCAGGGCAGGTCATAACCCCCCTGCACGGCGACGTTTCCTCGCAGCCACTAGTATTACGAGAATGGGATCCCCCTCATGGCCATCGCGCGCGACGCTCTCCGCGCGGCACCGCGCAGTGCTCGCGTACCTGCCACTGCTCCGGGCGGTTGCTCCAATCTCGTTGCCCCTCTAGACTTGTACAGATAACAAGCGTCGATTCATGGCTCACGTCCTAGCCCCCCATCAACAACTGGCTGGTTACGAGATCCTCAAGCTGGTCGGCAAGGGCGGGATGGGCGAGGTCTATCGCGCCCGCCAGCTGAGCATGGACCGGATCGTGGCGCTCAAGGTGCTGCACATCCGCCAGGCCAAGTCCGACGCCTTCACCAAGAGCTTCATCGAGGAGGCCCGCTCCGCCGGCAGCCTCAGCCATCCCAACATCATCAGCGTCCATGACGTCGGCGCGGCGACCCTGCCCGGCAGCAAGGAGCAGGTCCACTACTTCTCGATGGAGTTCATCGATGGCGAAAGCCTGAAGGACGTCCTGACGCGCGAGGGGCGCTGTCCGGATCCGCTGATCGCGGTGGTGATGAACGGCATGGCCGAGGCGCTCAAGTACGCCGAGAAGATGGGCATCGTCCATCGCGACATCAAGCCCGACAACATCATGCTCACCACCGACGGGCTGGTGAAGCTCGCCGATCTCGGCCTGGCGGTGCGGGTCGGCGGCGAGCAGGTCTCCGACGAGCGGGCCGACGGCGCGGCGCCGAAGGTCATGGGCACGCCCATGTACATGAGCCCGGAGCAGGCCAAGGGCCAGAAGATCGACAACCGCTGCGACCAGTACTGCCTGGGCGCCACCCTCTTCCACCTGCTCACCGGCCAGCCGCCATACCGCGGGCCCGACGCCCGTTCGATCATGCGCTCGCATGTCTACGACCCGGTGCCCGACCCGGCGACCATCCGTCCCGACGTCAACCCGGCCTGGCGCCAGCTGTGCATGCGCCTGATGGCCAAGCAGCCCGACCAGCGCTTCACCACCGCCGCCGACCTGCGCGCCGCGGTGCACGCGGCGACGCACGGCATCTCGCTGCAGTCCTTCGCCAAGCGCGTGCCGCGCACCAGCCGGCCAAGCGGCGCGCGCGGCATGCAGGGTGTTGTGATCGTCGTGGTGCTGCTGGTGCTCGGCGGCGGCATCGGCTTCGTGGTGCACAACATGAAGGCCGCGCCGGCCGAAGGTGCCGACGCCACCCCGCCGGCCGCCCAGCCGGGCGGCACGTCCAACCAGGCCATCGCCGATCCGGACTCCGGGCCGAGTGTCGATGTCGGGCATCTGAAGACGGTGCTCGCCGCGATCCCCGCCGATCCGAAGCTGGCGCTGCCCGCCCTCATGGCGTTGCAGGGGCAAAGCGAATGGAACTCGCCGCTGGCGCACAGCATGCTCGACGAGGCGCTGACCAAGTGCCGGGGCGCCATCGCGCAGCTCGACGAGCAGGCGCTCGAGAGCACCGTGCGGCAGCCCTTCGCCGCGATCGCCGCGTCGCTTGCTGGCCAGCGCCTGCAGGAGGCCAAGGAGCAGCTCGGCGCCCTGGCCAAGAGCGTGCCCGAGTCGAGCGGCATGCCGACCTTCAAGGACCTCTCCGCCCAGCTCGACGCGGCCACCGCGAACCTCGCCAACTCCTACCGCGCGCGCCTCGCGGCGGCGACCAGCTCCGACGGCGTCGACAGCATCATGAACGAGGCCAAGCAGGCGCCGCTAAGCGGGGACGACGCCGCACAGCTCGACAAGATCGCCGCCAAGCTGCGCGGCGATTTCGCCACCGCCGCGAACCTGGCCGCGAACCGCCAGGCGGCGCAGACCTGGTTCGCGCTCGCCACCGACCTGAACGGGCTGCGCCACAAGCTCGCCTATGACGCCTTTCCCGATGCGGTGAAACGGCATGCCGCGGCCTTCCAGGCCGCGCTACCCGACATGGTCCAGCCGCTGGCGACCCTCGGCGACCCGCTGTTCACCTACGCCTCGATCGGCGAACGCTCGCTGACCACCTATTTCAACGGCAATATCCGCGCCCACCTGCTGGAAGTGCATGACGCCTTCATCGATGGCCAGCAGCTGAGCGTGATGTTCAAGTTCTGGAGCACCCGCGATGTGCGCTACGTCGAGGAGGGCACGCGCGAGCTCAAGACCGTGACCCGCGCGCACGTCAAGCTGATCGACTGCGCCGGCATGCTCGACCGCACCCTGCCGCTGGCCTCGCCGACGATCGAGACCCGCGACTTTCCGCTGATCAAGGCGGCCTGCGCCTGGATGTGGCGCTCGCCGCAGCAGTGGCAGCTGGCCAGGGAGCTTGGCAACCAGCCGCTGGGCGTTGCGCTATGCAATCTGCAACGCAGCTTCGCCGGCGGGCTGGAGGTCAACGCGGATGTCGCACGTACCGAGAAGGACCTGACCATCTCCTACAACTTCCGCGAGAAGTCCTCCGCGATGCTCGACGACTTCGACGGCCAGGGCCTGGCCTTGAGTGACAATGGCATGACCTGGACGACCAGCGCCATCATGCCCCGCAGCCCGGGCGACCATCCCGAGGCCGCGGAGGCGCAGCTGCCGCGCCTGGCCTGGAAGGGCGTCCTGCACGCGCCCTGCTCGGTGTCGTGCTCGCTGATGATCCATCCGGCGCTGCTGGCCATGGCGGGCCTGGAGACGGGCGGACGCCGCCTGCGCATCGCCTATTCCGAGGGACGCTCCTCGACGCGCCATCCGACCCAGCGCCTGGCGCTGGTGCTGACCGAGGATGACGGCGTGCATTTCCAGGTGCTGCGCCTCGACCAGGGCGACCAGATCTTCGACGACACCGAGCCGATGCACCTGACCTGGCATCTGGCCGAGGACGGCACGGTCACGGCCGAGATCAACGAGGTGCCGGTCACCGGCGCCGCGACCGGGGTGCTGCCGACCAACTCGCCGACCACCTTCATCCTCCAGGCCTACCAGTTCTCCGACACCAGCGCACCGCTTGCCACCAGCATCGAGCTGGAATGGCTGAAGCTCACCGAGGCGAGCACCCAGCCCTGAGCCCGCCGCCGCTCAGGTGCTGCGGGCGGTTTTTCCAGCCGGTCGGCGCGCCGCACACCGCCGTCGCATGGAAGGCCCAGGCCACCTGGCCGGCTTGCCGCCTGGATGATTGGCACGCATACTCCCCTGGTAGGTGGGCCGCCGGGAGAAGCCATGACGACGAGCGGTGGGAAGGAGCAGGTTCCCAGCAAGCTGGGCCCGGCCGTGGCCCGCAGCGGCCCCGCCACCGGCAGTCCCACCCCGCCCAGCACCGCACCCGTCGATCAGGCCACGCCGACCCGGGTCATGGTCGAGCCGGCCGGCCCCCCGACCCATCCCGGCACGGCGGCCACCTCCGCCTACGCCCAGACCCTCCCGCGCCATGAGCCCGGCACGGTGCTGGGCGAGTACCTGCTCGCCGAGCGCATCGGCAAGGGTGGCATGGGCGAGGTGTGGAAGGCGGTGCACCGCCGTCTCGGACGCACCGTGGCGATCAAGCTCATGCTGCACCATTCCGCCGAGGCGCACAGCCGCTTCGAGCGCGAGGCGCGCCTGGCCTCGACGCTCGACCACCCGCACATCGCCAAGCTCTACGAATACTCGCAGGAGCTGTCCTTCATCGCCATGCAGTACGTGGAGGGCGTGGCCCTGCACAAGTCCACCGGTGACCGCATCCGCGCGCTGCGCGACGGCTGCCGCGCAGCGCCAGGCGCTCGCGCTGGGAGCGGCCTACCGCAATGGCGCGGCCCTGTGGTCGGCAAGCGGCGAATTCCATCGCCAGCTCGGCCAGAATGCGCAAGCGACCAGCGACTTCGAGCGCGACAGCGCGCTGGGCGACACCGCGGCACGGCAGACGGCGGCGCAGCTCCTCGAACAGGATGGGCAATTCGCGGCCGCGCAGCTGCTGCTGGTGAACCTGCTCGGCGATGGCCGGCCGTCACCTGCTGAGGTGCAGCGTTGCTGCACGGCGCGCCTGTGGCGGGCCGGGGCACGAGAGCGCCGCGGGGACATCCCGGGCGCACTGGCCGACGACGACTGGATCATCGCCTATGCGCCGAACTACCTGCCCGCGCTCTGCGGTCGCGCAGACATCCCTGCGCCGCGCCGGACGCGCCGCACAGGCGCTTCCAGACCTGGATCGCGCCGTCGCGCTGATGCGGCACTGGGCGGCCACGGCGACCTCCGGTGGCATGGCTGCGGCGCAGGTCGACGGGCATGTGGCCGCTGCCCTGGTGTCGCGGGCCGCAGCCGAGGCGGCCCTGCCTGCCCACCAGGCGGACGCCCTGGCCGACTGCCAGGAGGCGCTGGCCATGGACCCGCAGCATATCGACGGCCTGGCGCTGCGTTCGACGCTGACCATGCACTCGGGGCTGCACGATGGCGAGGCTGATGCGAGCGTCGCGGCGAACCTCCTGCTCCCGACGGGCGATGCGCAGCGCACGCGCATGGCGTTCACCGATGCCCTGGCAAGCTATGCGCAGGCCGCCTCCATCCACGCCGACGAGCGCTCCGCACGCGACCTGCAGGGCACTCTCGCACAACGCGACTAGGCGGCGCGTCAGACCCAGCAGCCCTAGAAATCCTGGGTCAGCGCACCCATCGGGCCAGACCGGTATGCTGCGCCACGACGGCCGCTGGCGCTAAAGGCCCTTGACCAGCAGCTCGCGGATCACGTTGTCGCTGTACATCCCGTCGCTGCGCAGCGCGTAGGCGCAGTGCATCTCCAAGATACCGCCTTGGAAGGTGATCGCCATGGCGGCCTTGTCCTTGACGTTCTTGAGGCGGATCAGCGTCAGGCCATCGCGCACCGCCTCCTTGCCCATGTCGTCGGTGCAGATCCCGCGCAGCGCCATGTTGAGGCGATGGCAGGAGAGATTGTCCATGAAGTTGAGCGCCTCCGCATCATCGGAGATGCTGGCCCAATCGACCTCGTAGGGGATGCCCTTGCCGCAGATCTCCTCGATCTCCTTCACCCGCCCGGGCAGCACCGTGTCCTGGAGCTCCTTGACCTTGCGTCGTTCGTTCAGTCCCATGGCGGAGTGCTTTCATCCAAGATTGAAGTGATGTGATGTGATGTGATGTGATGTGATGGTCTGCACGATGGCGATGGCGGCATGGCAGGAGCGGGAGACGGCCGGCAAGTCTTGCACAATCCTGGTGGAACCACAAGCCTTAGTTTACGCGCCTCGTCTGCAGGCGTGCCGCCATCTCGGATCGGACGCCGGCCGCTGCGCTCGGGCTTTCGGTCGCGTGCTCCGGCGCGGACGCCAGCGGCACCGGGTCGAATCCGGACCCGCCCCAGGGATGGCAGCGGCAGAGGCGATGGATCGCGAGGGCACCGCCCCTGGCAACACCATGCACCTGCACGGCTTCGTAGGCATAGCTCGAGCAGGTCGGCGCGAAGCGGCAGCAGGCCGGCTTCAGCGGCGAGAACCAGCGCCTATACGTAGCAATGGCGAACAGCACCAGGGAGCGCATGGCGGCAGTCTAGGGGTGCAGCCGGCACTGTCCGCTGTCGGGACTCTGGCTGCTAGGTCCTGCGTTCGCGACCCTTGGGCTTCGGCGCGGCGGCCAGCGCCCGGGGCAGCAGGTCGAGGATCTCGCGTTCCAGCAGCGGATGTCCGTCAAGCGGAGGATCCCGGCGGAACAGCACGACCAGGTCCCAGCCCTGCAGCTGCGGCAAGGCCTTGAGGCGCACGCGGAAGAGCTCGCGCACCCAGCGCTTGAGCTGATGGCGGCGCACCGCCCGCGACGCGGTCTTGACCGAGACCATGATGCCGATGCGCGGCTCGGGCACGGCGCCGGAGGCGGTGCGGTGCTGGGGCCGCACCAGCAGCAGCAGATGCTGGCCGGCGGCCTTCTGCTGACGGTTGAAGACCCGCGAGTAGTCGCGGTCGTTATGCAGACGCACCGCCGGCGGGAAGGTCGCGTCCATGCCGCTCACCAGTCCTGCAACGGCTTCGCGGTGGCGAAGTACACATCCACGACTCCGGCGCGGCGCAGGACGTCGACCACGTCGACGACCCGGCCGTGGGTGCAGTCGCGGTCGGCGAGGATCGAGGCCCGTGCCTGGCCGTGGGCCCTGGCGCCGAGCTCCAGGAGCGACAATGGCGCTCCGCCGATGGTCAGTGCACCGTCCTTCTGCACCACCACCTCGAGGGTGGCCACCACCGGCGCCGTGGCCGAAGCCGCCTCGGGCAGGGTCACGGGCAGCGCGCGCGGCGCGGCTTGGCTGGTGGTCAGGCAGAGGACGAAGAACACCACCAGCATCAGGCAGACGTCGATCAGCGGCGTCAGATTGATGAATGCCAGCTGCACCCCGTGGCGACGGCGCAGGCTCATGGCCTGGCCTGGACCGGCGCCGGCGCCGGCGGACTGTGCAACAGTACCGGCAGGTCGGTCGCGGCGTGCTCGAGCTGGTCGGCGAGCCGCCCTGCGAGGTTGGCAAGCAGGCCGTAGGCGATGAAGGCCGGGATCGCGACCCACAGCCCGGCGACGGTCGTGCCGAGCGCCTTGTAGAGACCGTCGGCGAGGATCGACGGCGTCACGGTGGCGGCGTGGGCCGCGACCTGGAAGGCCTCGATCAGGCCGATGACCGTGCCCAGCAGTCCCAAAAGCGGCGCGACCTGGGCCGCGACCAGCAGGAGGGTCAGTCCCCGCTCGAACTCCGGCACTTCGCGCTGGGCGGCGTCAAGGGCCACGATCCGTACCGCCTCCGGCCCGCGGGGCCGGGCCGCTAGGCCGGCGCTGAGCACCCGGGTCATGGCATCACCGGCCTGGACCGGGCCCACCTGCGCCGCGGCCGCGGTGATGCCCGAATGCAGCCAAACTTCGATAAACGCCTGCCGCTTGGCCTGGAAACGGCGGCGCAGGGGCAGCAGGCGGAAGGCCCGCTCGATGGCCACCGCCATGGCCACCAGCGACAGCAGGCCGATCGCCGCCAGGGTCCAGCCGCCATGCGCAATAACCAGCTGGATGACGCTTGGCATGGGCCGGGTCCTGTCCGCCCAGGGATTGTGCACGGCCCGGATCCCGGGTATAGTGTCCTGGGATGGATATCGGCTCCTCGGCAACAGCACTGGTCCCGGTCTTGATCGGCACCGCCGGCATGGTCGAGGGAGAATGCTTCGTCCTCGGCGAGGGCGTTGATCTGACCATCGGTCGCAGCCGCTCGTGCGACGTCAGCCTGCGCAAGACCTCGGCCTACCTGAAGACCCCGGCCCAGGTGCGCGACAACGACCACGATTTCAATACCGTCAGCCGGCGCCACCTGCGCCTGCATGTCAAGGACGGCACCGCCGCCCTGCAGGACCTTTCCTCCAACGGCACCTTCTGCAATGGCGAGCAGGTCGTCCTGCCGCGCAAGCTCGACCTGCGCGCCGGCGCCTGCTCGATCCGTCTCGGCACGCGCGAGAGCTTCGACCTGGCGCTGATGCCCAAGGACGACCCGCGCGTCCAGGGCCTGCTGCCGGTGGTCGGCGGCGCGAACGCCAACGACATCGATTAGCCAATCGCCGCGGCGCTGCGCCGCAGCGTCCTCGCGCCATCCCGGCCGCGGCGAGCGTGCGCGCCTGCGCGCGCCAAACGCCCAGTGGCTGAGCTAGCGCTGATAGACCGGCAGCAGATGCCGGTGCACGCTCAAGGCCAGCACCGCCATCGCCGTCATGTAGACCGGACCCTGGCTGCCCTCGTCATCGCCCGGCGGATTGGGCCAGGAGCCGTCGGCATTCTGATGATCGGTGAGCACCTTCTCAAGCAGCGGTCCGTAGCTCTCCCAGATCTCAGGCGCGGCGCGGCTCATGCCGACCGCGTCGTAGTAGGCGCGGTAGAACATCCAGGACCCCTGCCAGGCGAGCGGATCGGCGCGCACCCGCTCGGCGATGAGCCCGACCTGCGGATCCGAGCCATGCTGGCCGATGGCGAAGCACAGCATGCTCAGTCCGCGTAGCGGCGCGTGGTCGTCCCCGGCATGGTCGTAGCCGACCAGTCCCGCATTCGTGGTCATGCGCCGCGCGAAGTCGACCGCTGCGCTGATGATCTCGTCGGGCACCGCGATGCCCGCCTGCGCCGCGGCGTGCAGGCTCATCAGCTGCCAGCCGGTGAGGCTCATGTCGGAGGTCACATCCTCGGGGCTGTAGCGCCAGCCCCCGCTGAAGGCGGGCGACTTGAGCACGCGTGCGGCATTGATCGTCACCTGCACCGCGCGGGTCAGGGAGCTGCGCAGCCGCGCATCGAACTCCTCGTCGCGGCCGGTCCCGAGCGCCTCGCCCAGGGCCAGGGTGGCGATGCCATGGCCATACATGCGGCTGCCATCCTTGGAGCCGAAGTAGCCGGACGGGTCCTGGGCGGTAAGCAGCCACTCGAGGGCATGGCGCACACGCGCGCCGGCGGTGGTGGCGTCAGGTACCACTCCCGAGCTGAGGTTGGCCATGACGCACAGCCCGGTGACCGCGACCAGCGGCCCGGGCGCGAAGGAGCCGTCGGCGTTCTGATGCGCGTTGACGAATTCCAGGCCATGGCGGATGGCGATGTCGCTGGGCGAGTCGGCGGTCAGCAGGGCGAGGACCTGGCTGTCGCTGAGTTCCGCAGCCGGGGCGCCGGCCGCCGCCGTGCCGAGGATGGCGATGGCCAGTGCCGCGGCCCATCCCCTGCAGAAGCGCCCTGCTCGTGGCCGCGCGCTCATCGCTGATCCCCGAGACGGCGCAGGTAGGCGCGGATCGCCTGCTGGTCCTCGGCATCGAAATGCTCCATGCCGGCGCTGCGCGCGTGCTGCTCGGGATCCTGCGCGAGGTGGGTCCAGCTCGGGTCGCGCAGCGACAGGCCGCCCTGGGCCAGCGGCGGCATGGCGCTTAGCGCCACGGGCGGCTGCGAGGTCTCCAGCGCGGCGCCTGATGGGCGACCCCCCGCACCGGACCCGTCCGCCCCTGATGCGCCTGGCAGGGACGACCCTGCTGCAGGCGTGGCGGGAAGCGCCTCCGCCAGCGCCGTGACCTGCGCGGCATGCGCCAGTGCGGCGGCGGCATGGGTATAGGCCGCTGCGGGGGCGTCGTCGCTGGCGATCAGCGCCAGCGCCGTACGGGTGGCCTGCTGGACCGCGGTCTGGTCGGCCGCCACGTCAGCACCGCCAGCGGGCGCGCCAGCCCCGTCGCTGCCGCCCGGCCCGGCCAGGCTGGCCGCGCTCTGCAGCATGGCCGCCTCGGCAATCTCGCCGACCTCCCCGGCGTGCTGCGCGCCACGCCGCGCATTGGCCTCATCCGCCGCCGACCAGGGCGACGCGGCCTGCGCCATGCGCAGGCCGGCACCCTCGGCATCGCCGGCCACCTGGCCCAGCCCGGCCGCCAGCAGGCCATTCGGCGCAGCCGGCGCGCTGCCGGGAGGTGATGGCGCGGCGAGCAGCGGCACCGCGGCGGCGAGGGCCGTGGTGGTGGTGGCGGTAGCGGCCACCGCCTGGACCTGGCTGAGCTGCGCGGCGGCGACGGCGGGAGCCGTGTCGCTGCCGGCGGGCACATCGCCCACCGCCTGCCACAACGCGGCGCTGGCGGCGGCCGCGGCCATGCTGGCCGTGGCGGCGCTGCGCGCGGCGCCCAGCGCCGCCAGCCCGGCGGCTGGCGCCGGCGGCGCCGCGCTCGTCGGCAGGATGCCGGCCAGCACATCGGCCAGGCGGCTGCGCGCCCGCAGCCGCTGGCTCTCAGCCTGGTCGAGCAGGGTGGCGGCCTGGCGTTCCTGCTGGCCGAGTTCCATCACCGCCTGGCCGCTGCTGGCCAGCACCTGGCTGGAGGCGCGGTCCTGGACCTGCGCGAAAGCCGTGGCCAGGGGTGCGACCGCCTCGTGGTCGAGGCGCGCGGCCTCCGCCGTGGCCGAGCCGGCCAGCTGCAGGACATTCTCCTGGGCTGCGGCCGACGCCAGGGCGTTGGCCCATGGACCGGTGGCGGCCAGCGCGCTGGTCGCCGCGGCCACGGCCGGCTGCGCGCCCACGGCGACCTGCGGGGCTCCCTGGTGCAGCTGCTGGCCGATCTGCTCGGAGTGCTGTCCGATGGTGCGCTGGGCGGTGGCGAAGGCGCGGCGCGCGGCCTCCATGTCCTGGCGCGCGTTCTGCAGATCGCGCTGCGCGCCGGCAAGCAGGCTGCGGCTGCGGCCATCGAGCGGGGCGCCGAGCTGTGCTGCCAGCGCGCTGCGCAGCTGGGCACGGCGCGCCGGATGCTGTGCCGCCTGGCTGAGCATCTCCGCCCACTGCGTGAGCGCATCGGCCAGCGGCGAGAGCGGCTCGGCGCCGTCCTGCGTCGCATCCGCGGCGAGCAGGTGCGCGGAGCGTTTCGCCAGTTCATCAAGCTGCGCACTGAGGTGGCCGAAGCGGCTGAAGCGGGTGAGGTCATGGGTCAGCCGCTGGGCACGCAGCGCCACGCGCGGCGCGCTCGGCCGCAGCAGGGAGCTTTCCGCGGCGAGCGCGACCGCCGCCTCCCAGGCTTCGAGCCGCGCGTCATCGAGAGCTGCGCTCGCGCCACCGTTGGCAACCTCCTGCGCACTGGCCAGCGCGAAGCGCCCGGCCGCGGCACGAAGACCATCGCTGATCAGCGGCAGGGCGGTTGCATCCGCCGTGGCCTGCGCCGGCCCATAGGCCATGAGCGCACTGCGCGCCGCCGTCGCATCGTCGCAGCGTCCACCCTGCTGCAGCTGCCGACGCAGCGCCACCAGCGCCGGCACCGGTGGCAGCCGCGCCAGCACCTGCACGAGCTGGGCGCTGGCCGCGCCAGGGGCCGCCGCGGCCGTGCCCGCGGGGGCGGATGGATCCGCCACGATCAGCTCCAACAGCGCCAGGGCCTGGGCCGACAGCGGGCCGAGCCGGGCCGGTTCGGCGGAGAGCGCCAGGCGCTGGGCGACAGCCAGGTCCTGCTCCAGCTCTGCGAGGCGCACACCGATCTGCGCCCGGTCCGCATGCGGGTCCTGGTAGTCATCCAGCAGCGGCGCCAGCTCGCCCAGCTGCCGAGTGACGCTGCCGAGATGCCGTGAGGCGCCGCACAGCAGGCGGCAGGTCCCGGCATCCATGCCCGGCTCCTGGGCCTGGGTCAGCAGCGCGCGCCGGCTGCGCGGGATGGCACGCTGCAGCTGCTCGACCCAGCTCAGGGCCGCAGCCTGGGTCTGCCAGGCGGCCTGCAGCCGATCCGCGTCGATGAGGGTCGCCGGCATGCTGGCCAGCTGGCCCACCAGGGCATGCAGCCGGGCAAAGCCCTCCATGACATCGGCCAGGCCGTTGAGCGGCGGCAGGTGACTGATCATCTCAGCCGTCCCGGCGCCGAGGGCTGCGTTCGCAGCGACCACCTGCGCCAGCAGCTGCTGGCCCGGGACCAGCAGCTGCGCTGCAGTGAGTTCGATTGGCGGCTGGAGCGCCGCCGGCGCACCCGGGGCCACCAGCGCCGTGGTAAGGCCGGCGACCAGCGGGACGCTGGCCGCGCCGAGCGCCCCCACCGCATCGCTCCCGGCCAGGTCGCCCAGCGCGTCGAGTGCCTCCGGCACCGCACACAGCTGCGCATGCGCCTGGATGAGGTCTTCCGACGGATCCCCGGCAGCGGGCGCCCCCGCGACCGGTGCCACCAGCGGCAGCCCATGGCAGCGCAGGCGGTCGAGGGTCAGGGGCGAGGCCGCCTGGCCATGCGCCACACAGCTGACGATCAATTGCGCCATCCCCTGATCCTGCAGGTAGTCGATGACCAGGGGGTGCCAGCCGGCCGTGGCGGTCAGCGTCGCGCTGAAGGTGGTCGGCGGGTGCAGTCCCCAGGCGGCATCGGGCAGGAGCGATGTGCCATCGATCACGAGCCGCACCCCGTCATCGACGGTCGCCTGGACATCCCAGGCGCCGGCCGCGGGCAGCAGGATCTCGCCCTGCCAGCGCGCCGAATACTCGACGGCGCCGATGCCGGGCACCTGGCGGTTGTCGATGGCCGGGAGTCCGACCTCCTGGAAGAGGATCGGACCGGCCAGGGCGGTGCCCGCATGGAACTGGCCGAGCAGGCCGCTGCTCCAGGCCGTCTCCTGCCACGGCTCCGCGCCGGGGGGCGGTTTTTGCAGCTGCAGCAGCGTTGCTTCGAGCTGCGCCTGCAGGACCACGCCCTGGGTGCCGGCCAGAATCACCCCGACGGCATGGCGGAAGCCCTCGAGATCCTGGCCGGCCAGGACGCTCACCGCCAGTCCCACGGCGAGCTGACCGCGGTCGCGCATCGCACCGTCGCTCAGCGCCGCCGCCTGTTCGCCCTGCGCCGCCGCCCAGGCGCTCAGCTGCTGCGCCAGGCGCGGCGCCAGGTCGTCGCCGGGGACGGGTGGCGCGGCGAGCGCCTGGCAGGCGGCGGCGAGCTGCGCGGCGACGGTCATGGCCTGGTCGCGGATCTTGACCAGCTCCCCGCGACGCTCCTGCGGATCGTCGCCGTCGGCGGAGCGGGCCAGGGCCGACCAGGCGCGGCTCTGATCCTGCAGGGCGTCCGCCGCCGCGGCGAGGCTGGCGAGCGTCGCGCGCAGCCGCGTGGCGAGCTGCGCGTTCTGCGCCTGCTCGGGCGTGACCACCGTCCAGGTCAGCGGGCTGCTGGTGGTGCTCTGGCCGCCGGAATCGGTGGCGACCATGGTGATGGTCAGGCTGTCGCCGGCGCGCAGCGGCAGATCGTTGAGTGCGACGCGCGTGTCGAGCGCGACTGCGCCAGGCCCCGCGGCGCCGCTGACCGGCCGCCGCACCACCGTGCCCTGGCAGGCGATCTGCAGCATCAGTCCGGCCAGGCCCAGGTCGTCGGCGGCGTGGATGTGCAGATCGACCGCGTCCTGTGCAGCGACCAGGCCGGCGGCGACCTGGGGTGCGCTGATCGCGACCACGGGCGGCGCATCGGGCACCACCGTGATCAGCCAGACCTGCGACGCGGTGCTGACCGCGCCATTGGTCCCGACCAGGTGCCAGTGCCAGGACAGGTCATGGACGGGCTGGAACTCGGCGCGCAGCTGCTGGCCGTGATCGGTCGCGCTCAGGCGCGCGGCGTGCTCGCCGGCATCGGTCTGCACCGTCGCCGAGGAGACCGCCTCGCCACCGAGGTCGCCGATCATCGTCACCCGGCTGCCGCTGATCACGCGCGCATCTCCGCCGCTGCAGTCGCGCTCCGGCAGATGGGTATAGGCGGGCGGGACGATGTGCAGCGCCACGCGCTCGACGCGTGGCGGGATGTTGAGGCCCATGCGGTAGCGCCGGCTCTCGGCGTCACCACAGGAGACATGGTAGGTGAAGCCGCGCGTCACCGCCTCGAGGGTCACGGCGTAGGTGCCGCCGGTACCGGGCATGGGCAGGGCCTGGAGCGCGCCATCGTCCCAGCGCAGCTGAAGCCAGCAGGGCCCGTCCGCCGCCGGCCCCACGGCGCTGCTGGTGATCGACACCGCATCGCCCAGCGCCACCCGGCCATCCCCGGGAGACACCTGCAGGGTGGTCTGGGACGGTCGCGCCAGGCCGCTGGCCGGCCACGCGGCGCGCACCAGCAGCGCACCGCCGCCCGGCAGGAGCGCGCCGAGAGCGAGGACCAGCACTCCCGCCGAGGCCCAGCGCACGCTGCGCCACAGCGGGCCGGCCGGAACGATGCGTTGCAACGGTGCGTCGCCCAGGCGCTGGGCGGCGATGACCACGGTCCGGGCCACCATCCAGGAGCTGACATGGTCCGGGGGACGTTGGACGAACTGCACCGCGGTCGAGACGATCTCGTCGCGCATGCCCAGGGCCCGTTCCGCCAGATGTGCGCTGGCCAGGAGGCTGCCGGCGCGCAGTGCCGGCAGCAGCGCGCGCCACACCCCGACGCCGCCACACACCAGCCACCAGCTCCAGCCGAGCGACTCGCGCATCCCGCTGTCAGGTCGCAGCAGCGCATCAGTGAGCGCCAGCACCACCAGCCCGGCGCAGGCCAGCGCCACGGTCTCGCACAGGCCGCGCAGGCCCAGGACCAGGCGTCGTCGCCGATCGATCAACGCCAGTGCGGCGGTCAGCGACGCCGGCAGGGCCGGACTGCTGACGGCCGGGGTCGGGATGACGGGCTGGGCCGGCGTTTCGAGGGCGGTCATGTCACTGGCCCCAGTCTCGGGACCGGGAGGTGGCTGCAAGACGCTGCGCTGAGAACCGGACGGGCCGCCACTGGCGCCAGCCACCGCTGGGCGAGAATTCCCGGCATGACCGCCCGCGGCTTCAACTGGCCGAGCCTGATCTTCTACGCCGCGACCGCGGTCGCGGTGGTGGTCACGCTGTGCGCCGTGGCCGCCTTCATGGCTGGCCGTCGGGACCTGGGCTCGACCTTGATGGCTGCCTTCCTCGCCTGCTTCTCGCTGGTCAAGTTCGCGGTCGGGGCCAGGGCGGTGCGCGAGCTCAATCAGGTCCCGCAGGGCGGCGCGGACCCGCGCGAGCTGTTCGTGACCAGTGGCCGGTTCTGGCTGTGGGTGGTGATGAAGAACGTCGCGGCGGTCATCGCCCTGGCCGCGGCGGTCATCATCCTGGTGCACGGTCCCGGCCACCTCGTCTAAACAGCACCTGGCCGGGCGCGGTGCCCCGACGCCTACTTGCCGATGCAGAACCGTGAGAAGATCGCGGCCAGGACCTCGTCGCTGGTGGTCTCGCCGAGCAGATCGCCGAGCAGGCGCGTCAGCGTGCGCAGGTCCTCGGCGAGCAGCTCATCCGCCGGCAGCTGCGCCACCAGGCTCCCCAGGATCGCATCGCACTGCATCAGCAGCCGCCCCTGGCGCGGCTCGCTGGCCGCCCCCTGCCCCAGACGTCCGGCCAGCAGGGCGGTCAGGCGCTGCAGATCTGCCGGCCGCGAAGCGCTGATGGTCGCCAGCGCGCGCGGGTCGGCCGCGCGACCGAGATCCGCCTTGGTGCCGAGGATGATGGTCGTCGCCGGTGGCAGGCCATGCGTCGGCGGCAGGGGCGCATCCGGCGCCGAGCAGGCCACGATCACCGTGGCCGCATCGAGCAGGCGCCGTCCCGCCGCCTGGGCCCGCGCCTCGAGCGGGTCGGCGCTCGCCATCCAGCCCGCGGTATCGGCCAGGCGCACGCGCCGGCCCTGCAGCACGATCTCCTCCTCGAGCACGTCGCGGGTGGTCCCGGCCTGGGCGCTGATCAAGACCTGAGCGCCTGAGAGCGCCTGGAAGAGGGTCGACTTGCCGGCATTGGCAGGGCCCACCAGGACGATCAGCGGCGGGCCCTCGGCGCCGAGGGTAGCCACCTGCCAGCGCTGCAGCTGCGTGCGGATGCCTTTGAGCTCCTCGCGCATCCAGCCCGGCTCGAAGGCGCGCACGTCCGCCTCATCGAGGAAGTCCAATCCGGCCTCGACCAGGGCGCGCAGACCCAGCAGGCGGTCGCGCAGGTACGCCACCGCCTCGCCGAGCTCGCCGCGCAGCCGGCCGAGGGCGCGCCGTGCGGCGGCGGTGTCGGTGGCGCCGGTCAGCGCCAGCAGCGCCTCCGCCTGGTCGAGGCGCAGCCGGCCGCGCGCCAGGGCCTGGCGGGTGAAGGCGCCGGGCTGGGCGTCTTCGGCGCCGCACGCGCGCAGGGCGCAGAGCGCCAGCTCGACCACCGCCTCCGAGCCGGGCAGGGTGATCTCGATCAGCGTCTCGCCGGTGGCGCTGCGGCCTGCGGGGGCATGCAGGATGCGGCACGGCAGGCGGCCAGCCGGGATCTTCCACTCCTGGGCCAGGATCAGCCAGGGCTCGGGGACAACGATGCCGGCGCGCGCGGCGATGGCGGTGGCGCGCGGTCCGCTCAGGCGCACGAGGGCGTGGCTTCCGCCACAGGGGGTCGCGCAGGCGATGATCGTCGCCGTGGGCACGGACTCCTCAGGTCATGCCGAGGCGGCGCTTGACCAGCTTGATCTCGAGCGCGGTCAGCACCGCCTGCAGGGTGAAGTAGAGGACCAGGCCGGCCGGCATGTTGTAGAAGATGACGCCGAACACCGCCGGCATCCAGCGCATCATCTTGAAGACCTGCTCCTGGCTCGGATCGCCGGAGGTCGGCGGCTTCTGCAGCATGCTCATCCAGATGGTGGTGAGGATGTAGAGGATCGGCAGCGGATTGATGGTCGCGAGGGTGTTGGTGATCGGCAGCTTGAAGCCCAGATACCACAGCTGGTCGGGCAGGGTCAGGTCGGAGATCCACAGGAAGCTCTGGCCGCGCATATCCGCCGAATGGTAGAAGGACTGGTAGAGGGCGATGAACAGCGGGATCTGCACCACCATCGGCAGGCAGCCGCCGAGCGGGTTCACGCCATGCTTCTTCCACAGCTCCATGGTCTTGCGGTCGCGGCTCGGCTTGTCGTTCTTGTACTGCTCCTGCAGGTACTTGAGCTCCGGCTGGAGCTTCTGCATGCGCATCGTCGACTCGTACTGCTTGTGGGTCAGGCGGTGCAGGGCGGCCTTGATCAGGATGGTCAGGATGATGACCGCCAGGCCGTAGTAGTGCACGATGTGCGCGATCCAGCGCAGCAGCCAGGTCATGATCTTGGCGATCGACTTGAAGAACGAGTAGTAGGCGTCGGTGTATTCGAGCTGGCGCTCATCCGGCGAGAGCCGGGCCAGGTCGGTGGAGGTCATGCAGGACACCGCGATCGACCAGTTCAGGGACAGCGTGTCGCCCGTGGCGACGCTGAAGGGGCGGCCGTTGAGATCGCTGATGCGGCTGTAGACCTGGGCCTGGCGGTAGGGAGCGGCGAAGCCCGGGGAGGAGAACGACGCGTACTTCGTGGCATAGGCCGGCACGAGCTGGGTGACCTTGCCGGCCGCGTCGGTGATGCTGCCGTTGCCCGATGGCGTCCACCACGCGGCGAAGAAGCGGCTCTTCAAGGCGATGAAGGAGAAGCCGGGCGGGACGTCGGCCTCGACCCCGTCGGTCGAGGGGAAGGTCCAGGTCTGCAGCGAGCCGGGCGCGCCATCGACCGAGCCGCTGACCGCTGCGATCTTGTCGAAGGGCGCCTCGACCGTCGGGTTGTCCTGGTGGATGCCGTCGAGCGGGCGGACGCCCGGCAAGAGGGCGACGGTCTGGCCGCGGTGGTTGGTGACCTTCATGGTGACCGTGACCTGCGGCTTCTGCTGGCTGGCCGGCAGCGAGGTGTCCATGGCGTAGTCGAGACGGTAGGTCAGGCCCTGGGCATCATGGCTGAAGGACACTTCCGACGGCGAGACCTGCTGCCAGGACCAGGCACCGTCGTCCGCCGGCTCCCGGGGCAGGTCCATGGCGTAGATCTGGTTGTGCATGTCGCTGTCGCGATTGAAGCTGTCGAGCACCGCCAGCGGCTGGGTGACATCGGGCTCGTGCACGGTCGCGGAGGTCTCCCAGCTGGGCATCTTAAGGGGATGGCGCGACAGCAGGTACATGCGCGCGATCGAGGCGCGGTAGGTCGACAGCTCGACGCGCGCGGCGCTGTTGGCGATCTCCGGATGCTCCCAGTGCATGGGAGGCGCGACCGCAGCGGCCGGCAGGACGGTATAGCCGACCTCAGGCGAGGGGCTCGGGGCGGTGGCGGCCGGGGCAGCGGGCGACGTCGCATCCGCTCCTCGCAGGGTGCACAGAGGCAGGATCAGGGCACACAGCACACTCAGCCACAACGCACGCATCCGCGAACCCTTTGTCCTGTGATCAGTGGGAGGGCAGCATCGGTTGCCCCCCGCCGACTCAACTCTTTTCGTTCGCCCCAGGCCCGTCCTCGGACTCCATGGGCAGCTTGTCGAGGCGGGCCGAGAGCTCCGCGAGCATCGCCGCGAGGTAGCGCTCCTCATCCGGCGTGCGGTTGCCTGCGGACTTCTCCTGCAGCACGCGCAGCAGCTGCACCGTGTAGCGCGCGTAGGCGGGATGGACGGCGCGTTCGCCGGTCAGGGGATTCGGCAGCTCGCCGAATTGCATGAGCGCCTGGCTGGCCAGGCCCGAGAGGAAATTCAGGAAGGTCGCATCGGGTGCTTCGGGCATGGCCGCCATCGTGCCGCCGGTCGGAAACGCACAATGGGCCTGGTGGGAGCTTGGGTTTGTCCCAGCCGCTGCATGCTCGACGCCATGTCGAGTCAGGCGCACTGGTGGCGGATGTGGCGCGCGACGGCCAACTCGATGCGGCAGATGCTGTTTCGCGACCGCATCCGCCTCGGCGCGATGGTCGTCACCGGGGTGGTCATCTGGTCTTTGATCACCGGCCTGGCCCTGGGCATGCTGTGGTTCCTCAACCAGAGCGACTACGTAGCACTCAAGGGCCGGCTGGTGGAGAGCGTCCTGGCGCTGTTCTTCCTCGCGCTGTTCTTCTTCGTCACCGCCTCCGACGCGGTGCTGGTCTGGGCGACGCTGTTTCGCACCCGCTCCGGCGCGTTCCAGGCCGCGCTGCCGGTCACCGACCGCGACCTGTGGTGGACGGCGGTGGTCGAGGGCGGCTTCTGGGCGGCGTGGGCGGTGGTGGTGCTGGCGATCCCGCTGTTCGTGGCCCTGGCCACCGACGCGCGCGCGCCGCTGCCCTTCATCGCCGCATGCGGCATCGCGACCTGCGGATTCCTCGCCTGCTGCCTGGCGCTGGGCGGGGTCGGCGCGCTGGTCCTGGCGCGCATCCTGCCCTTCGTCCAGCGCCACCTGCGGCTGCTCGGGACCCTCGCGGTGGTGGTGGTCGCCGCCGGCATCGTGCAGTTCCTGCGCGGCCTGGGCCACCAGGAGCCGCTGCAGCTGCTCTCCGACGCGATGGGGCGCCTGAGCTTCGCGCAGAGCACCTACCTGCCGTCGCACTGGGCGCAGCAGGCGGTGAGCGACGCCCAGGGCGGACGCTGGGGCGGATGGGGCGAGAACGTCTTCCTGCTGTGGACCAGCGCCGGGGTGGTCGCGCTGTGCGGTGAGGCCATGGCGCATTGGCGGCTGCGCCGCGACCTCGATGCGCTCTCCGGCCGCCCGTCCAGCCGTGTCGTGCAGATGATCTCGAAGCCCTGGCGCCTGCCCTGGGGGTTGCCGGACGATCTTGGCCTGCTCATCGCCAAGGACCTGCGGCTGTTCATCCGCGACCCGGTGCAGCTGCTGCAGTTCGGCTCCTTCGCCGGGCTGCTCGGCTTCTATGTGCTGATGCTGCCGCGCCTCGGCCACGCCTTCACCGAGTTCACCTGGTGGCGTCCGGTGGTCTCGGTGCTCAACATGGTGGCCGTGACCATGGCCCTGGCGACCTTCACCGGGCGCTTCGTCTATCCGCTGCTGGCCCTCGAGGGCCGCCGCCTCTGGGTGCTGGCGCTCGCGCCCTGGCCGCGCCAGCGCATCGTCACCGCCAAATTCCTCTTCGCGCTGGCCATCGGCACCCCGGTCGCGCTCGGGCTGGTGGTCGCGTCGGGGACGCTTCTGCATCTGCCCCTGGCGCAGGTCGCCTACCAGTCGGTGGTCATCCTGTGCCTGGCGGTCGGGCTGACCACGCAGTCGCTGGGACTCGGCGCGCGCCTGGCCGACTACGGCGAGGACAACCCCGCCAAGCTCGTCGCCGGCTATGGCGGCACCATCAACCTGCTGGCCAGCCTGGGCTACAGCGCGCTGATCATCGGCGGCGCCGGCGTCCCGGTCCTGACCGCGGGCGGCCCGGCCGCATGGATCGGGGCCCTGGCCTGGACGCTGGGCGTCAGCGGCCTGTGGAGCGCGGTCTCGATCGGACTGGCGCGACGCTGGTTCGGGGAGCTGGACCGCACCGCGGCCTGAACGCCGATCCTCGCGCTGGACGCACCGTGCCTCCTGGGGAGGCTGCGCGCATGGGCAGCATCCAGCTCTATAATTCCCTGACCCGCCGCAAGGAGCCGCTCGCACCGCTGACCTCGGGCCGTATCGGCATGTACGTCTGCGGCGTCACGCCCTACGACGACTGCCATATCGGACACGTGCTGGGGCCGGTCGTGTTCGATACCATCGCGCGCTGGCTGCGGGCGCGCGGGCTGGACGTGCACTTCGTGGTCAACATCACCGATATCGACGACAAGATCATCCATCGCGCCCAGGAGCGCAACGAGACCTGGGAGTCGCTCTCGAGCCGCTACACCGCGCAATACCTGGAGCTGCTTAGGCAGCTGCACGTGGTCACGATCAGCGAGCATCCGCACTGCACCGCCTACATCCCGCAGATGGTCGCCTACATCAATGAGCTGATCGCCGCGGGCCGCGCCTACGCGGCTGCGGATGGCGTCTATTACGACGTCCAGAAGCAGCCCGACTACGGCAAGCTCTCGGGCCGGCGCCTCGATGAGATGATCAGCGGGGCGCGCGTCGACCGCGACCAGGCGCTGCACCACCCGGCCGACTTCGCCCTGTGGAAGCTCGCCAAGCCGGGCGAGCCGAGCTGGCCCAGCCCGTGGGGCGCCGGACGCCCCGGCTGGCACATCGAATGCAGCGTCATGTCGCACGCCTGCCTGGGCGGGCACTTCGACATCCATGGCGGTGGTGACGATCTGAAGTTCCCGCACCATGAGAACGAGATCGCCCAGGGCGAGGCGCACGGCGACCGCTACGCCCAGGTGTGGATGCACAACGGCCTGATCCAGTACGACGGCGTCAAGGTCGGCAAGTCCGATCCGCGCATGCAGGATCCCGCCTTCGCGATCCGCTTCCAGGCGCTGCACCTGCTCGCGACGCATGGCGCCGCGACCATCCGCTTCATCGCCCTGCAGGGCCACTACCGCCGCCCGAGCGACTTCGCCGAGACGGCGATCCAGGCGGCGCATACCGCACTGACCAAGCTGCATCGCACCCTCGGCCCGCTGCTCGACGAGGCGCCGGCTGCGGCGCTGACCGACGCCGCGGGCCTGGCCGAGCTGCTGGCGCGCCCGCTGCCGGAGGCTCTGGCGAGGCACCGCCTGGGCTTCGTCGCGGCGATGGACGATGATTTCGCCAGCGGCGCGGCGCTCGCCCAGCTCTTTAGCCTGTTCTCGGAGGCGCGCACCCTCCCGGCCGCCGACGCACTGGCGGCGCTGCGCGTGGCCCGCGATCTCGGACGCATCCTCGGCCTCTTCCAGGTCGGCGACGGCCGGTTGACCGTGCAGGCCGCGGCCACCGCGCCGCAGCGCCTCGGTGTCCTGATGGACCTGGTGCTCGAGCTGCGCCAGGAGGCGCGCGCGCGGCGCGACTTCGCGCGCAGCGACCAGATCCGCACCCGCCTCACCCCGAGCGGACTGGTCATCAAGGACGCCAAGGGCAGCGCCAGCTGGGAGCTGCAGGGCGACGGCGCGGCTGCCGAGGCGGCGGTCGTCGGACTCTTGGATACGCTTGCCATCAGCAGCCAGGCCGCGGGCGACGCCGCGACCGCGCTGCGCATCCGCACCACCCTGGCCGGTCTGTAACCGGCACCGGCGCCCTGCGGGCTCGGAACGCTACATCGCGGGTTCGGCCAGCACCGTCTCGGTGCCGCTGCGGATCGAACGGGTCACCGGCGCGACGGCGGCGGCGACCACGGAGGCGGTGCTGATGCCCGGCGTCGTCGCCTGCGGCGCGGCCGGGACACGGCCATGGTCCAGGACCTTCTGCGGCACCTGCTTGAGATCAGAGACCAGCCCGAGGCGCTCCTGCAAAAGGAGCAGGTACCACGAGATGTCGATCTCGTACCAGCGGAAGCCCTGACGGGCCGCGGACTGGTAATGATGGTGGTTGTTGTGCCAGCCTTCGCCCAGGGTGAGCAGCGCGAGCAGCAGGTTGTTGCGGCTGGTGTCGGTGGTCTCGAAGCGGCGCGTGCCCATGACATGCGCCAGGGAATTGATGGTGAAGGTCGCATGCGCCACGGCCACGGTCGAGATGAGGTACCAGACCAGGAGCTGCCACGGCCCGGCATGCAGGCCCGGGGCGACGTGCGCCAGCAGCAGACCGGTCAGCCATGCGCACAGCGCGAGGACGATCGGGATGATGACATCGTTGTGGTCGATCCACAGCAGCTCGGGCATCTTGGTCAGGTCGGGCACCAGCTCGAGGCGGCTGCGGTAGTTGATGGGCGCGAAGATCCAGCCCATGTGGCTGTACCAGAAGCCCTTGCGGATCGGCGAGTGGGTGTCCTCGAGCTCGTCGGAGTGGCGGTGGTGGTGGCGGTGGTGGGCGGCCCACCACAGCGGACCGCGCTGGAAGGTCGAGTTGCCGATGACCGCCCAGAGGAACTGCCAGACGCGATTGGTCTTGAAGGCGCGGTGCGAGAAGTAGCGGTGGTACCAGCCGGTGATCGCATGCATGCGCAGGCAGTACAGGCCGACCGCCATGGCCACTGCCGTCCAGCTCCAGCCGGTCCAGATGACGCCGATGCAGGCCACATGCAGCGAGAGGAAGGGCAGGGCCCGCAGGATGCTGACCTTCTCGCCGGCCTGCCGCTGCGCGGTGACTTGCTCGGGCGTCATGCCAGGACGGGGGGCGAAGGGATCGGAATGGACGTCAGACCAGGAGGTGAAGTAGGACCAGGATCGTTTCAAGAGTGTTGTCACGCAGTGGCGTCCTCGGTGCGCACATCCGGCAGGGATGCCGGATGGAGTAGGCATGCTGGCGCAACCCAGGAGGAATCATCACCGCCATGGCATTGGCGTCTCTGAATCATCGGTCGCACGTCATGCCATGGATGGGGCACAAGGCAGCAATTATAGATCAGACCCGGCTGGCGCCACAGATACTAAGCGCCTATCATTAGGCACGGCTCAGTGCGTGGCTGGGCCCACCCTGAGCCGTTCGTGTGGCGCTCCAAGCGATGCGCGCCCAGGCCTCAGCGGCGTGGCGGCATGACGCCGCGCTCGCGCAGCAGCTCACGCACCTGGCCGATCACCGTCTCGATCGGCTCGGTGCCGCGGATGCGCAGGTCGCACGGCGCGGTCGAGCGGCCGTTGGGGTCGATCTCCAGCACCAGCGAGGGCGTGTCGCCAATCAGCGCCTGCACCGCGCTGTGGTCGGCCAGGCCGATCGCATTGGTGGTCGAGACCACGATCATGCCGGCATCGAGCAGCAGATGCGCGACCTCGCCGAAGCGCCGCACCAGCTCGGAGCGCGCCGCATCGACCGACAGGTCGTGATCGACGCCAAGCAGGACGTTGGTGCCGTCGAGCATGTAGGACTGGCAGCCGGCGGCGAACAGCTCCTTCTCGAGGGCGCGGGCATAGCGCTGCTTGCCCACCCCGGCGCGGCCGACCACCATCACCAGCATCGAGCGGTGGCCGAAGCGCAGGGCCCGCTCGGTGGTGCTGACGCCGCCCTTGACCCAATTGAAGTCGCGCAGGCGCGCCTCGCTGCGGAAGCCGTCCTGCTCGTCGGCCACCGCGGCGGTGATGATGCCGCCTCCGGCGACGTCGTAGCCGTCGACGATCACGAAGCGCCCGGTGGCGTCGCAGTCGCCGATCAGGTCGAAGGACAGCGGCTGGCGGCTCTCGAGGATGATGTCGGCGACGTCATGGCGGCCGACCGAGTCCTTGACCAGCTCGGTGTTCAGCTGCGAGGCGTCGATGACCTTGACCAGGCGGTGGATGCGCACCGGACAGGCGGTGGTGCCGAGCTTGATCTTGTAGTCGCGGTCCTTGACGAAGGGCTTCTTGCCCAGCCAGATCAGGTTGGCGCGAAAGCGCGTCGAGACCAGGGGCGGATGGTCGGCCAGCGACATGATCTCGCCGCGCTGGATGTAGATCTCCTCGCCGAGCGTGAAGCCGGTGGACCAGCCGGCGCCGATCGACTGCCGCGACGCGGTGGCGAAGCCCTCGATCGAGCGGATCACCGAGGACTTGTTCGACGGGCTGAAGACCACCCGGTCGCCGACCGTGACGGTGCCGGCCTCGATGCGTCCGGCGATGATGCGGCGGTCGTCGCCCTGGCTTGCGAACTTGTAGACCGCCTGCACCGGCATGCGCAGGTGCGCGCGGTCCTTGCTCGGGGCCAGCGGGAAGTTGTCGAGGGTCTCAAGCAGG
>Ga0302314_10002550_pt1 | contig 33756 bp, 31 predicted proteins | sample III_Palsa_N2_3_FD_200533 | JGI IMG/M metagenome (GOLD analysis project Ga0302314, IMG submission 200533) | Peat permafrost microbial communities from Stordalen Mire near Abisko, Sweden - III_Palsa_N2_3 | ecosystem: Environmental > Terrestrial > Soil > Palsa > Peat permafrost | place: Sweden...
TCCTTGAGTGTCGCAACGGACACACGGCGTCGCTCGCGCCTTGAGGGAGAACCTTTTAGTCTCAACGCGGCCCTCCGCAAATCGCTAACAGGACCTAAGAGCTCGGCTCCCATAGAGGTAGCCAATCGAATCTGAGCCCGGGTCCAAGGGGGCGCAGCCCCTTTGCGTCGTACAAGGGTACCCCGTGCATCCCGGCTCGCCCATAGCCAGCCCGTTCGACCTTCCCCCGAGTCCCGCCACCTGAATGCCTGCGCGATAGCGCACGTAGTTCCCAGGGGAAACTAATTCGCATGGCCGGGAGGCAAACCCATGAACCCGCTCTCCCGCGCCCTTCGCGTCCGCACGGTAGCATCAACCCAGACCCGGCGACATCCCCTCCCTGCGGGGGCAAGGGGCGCAGCCCCAACACCCCTCACGGCGACAGCCATCGATTGTCACGGAATCGTAACAAAAAGCCCCCCGTTCCGCCACGGGCCGGGGCTTCACTCCACCCTTCGTTAACAACCACAAGGAGACAACATGCATTTCTGGGGAGAAGCCCTTACCATCGGTACCGCGTTCTTTTTATTCCTCGCCCTGGCGCTCGCGCTCGGGTTCGAGTTCGTCAATGGTTTCCATGACACCGCCAACGCGGTCGCCACGGTCATCTACACCAAGACCCTCCCCGCCAACGTCGCGGTCGTTTGGTCCGGCCTCTGGAACCTCGCCGGCGTCATGGTTTCCAGCGGCGCGGTCGCCTACGGGATCATCGCCCTGCTGCCGGTCGATCTGGTCACCAACGTCGGCTCCGGCGCTGGCTTCGCCATGGTCTTCTCGCTCCTCCTCTCGGCGATCATCTGGAACCTCGGCACCTGGTACCTCGGCCTCCCCGCCTCCAGCTCCCACACCCTGATCGGCTCGATCATCGGCGTCGGCCTCGCTTACTCCATGGTCACCCCCGGCCTCGCCTTCGGCGAAGGCGTCAACTGGGGCAAGGCCCAGGACGTCGGCATGGCGCTGGTCGTCTCCCCCATCGTCGGCTTCGTCGGCTCGGCCCTCCTCCTCCTGCTCATGAAGCTGGTGGTGAAGCGCCCCGAGCTCTTCAAGTCCCCCGAGAAGGACAAACCGACCCCGATGTGGATCCGCGGCCTCCTCGTCCTCACCTGCACCGGCGTCAGCTTCTCCCACGGCTCCAACGACGGGCAAAAGGGCATGGGCCTGATCATGCTGATCCTGATCGGCATCGTCCCGGGCGCCTTCGCCCTCAAGATGGGCACCGATAGCGCCTCGATCGCCGCCCTGGCCGCCCAGGCCCAGAAGGTCACCGTCGCCGTCACCGACAGCGCCGCCGGCACCACCCTCTCGAAGGACGACGCCGATACCGAGCTGAAAAGCTTCCTCAAGAACAAGGCCCCCAAGAGCGAAAAGACCTTCGCCGCCATCGCCGCCGAAACCACCGCCATCAATGCGGCGCTCGACGGCAAGACCAGCTTCGGCGACCTCTCGGTCGAAGACCGCCGCACCGTCCGGGGCGAGTCCTACCTCACCACCGAAGTCATCACCAAGCTCAACAAGGGCAAGAAGATCGAAGACCTCGCCGGCAAGCAGGACCTCATCGACTTCAAGAAGCAGAGCGACAAGATCACCAAGTACATCCCCGATTGGGTCAAGGTCGCCGTGGCGATGGCGCTCGGCTTCGGCACCATGATCGGCTGGAAGCGGATCGTCGTCACCGTCGGTGAAAAGATCGGCAAGGAGCACCTCACCTACGCGCAGGGCGCCTCCGCCGAATTGGTCGCCTGGGCCTCGATCCAGGCCGCCGACACCTACGGCCTCCCGGTCAGCACCACCCACATCCTCTCCTCCGGCATCGCGGGAACGATGGCGGCGAACGGCTCGGGCCTCCAGGCCCAGACCCTGCGGAACATCATCCTGGCCTGGGTCCTCACCCTGCCGGTCTGCATCTTCCTCGGCGCGACGCTCTTCTCCGGCACGCTCTACGTGATCCTGCACGTCTTCGGGTTGAAGTAAGCTTCCCCTGACGCAGAAAAGGCCGCCGGTCGTGAGACCGGCGGCCTTTTTATTACAGGCGTCTAACGCTTAGTTCCGCAACGTCGGCGCGCCCGGCTTGCGGCCGAAACCGAAGCCGAAGAAGCTCTTCTTCTGCTCGCCGCCCGCCTGGGGACGGGGAGAGGAAGTCTGCGGGCGATCGGAGTGCGAGGAGGCGCGGGGCGTGTGGCTATGGCCCTGGCTGCTGTGGCTCCGCGCCGGGCTCTCGCCCTGATGCGCGGGCCGTCCGCCGCCAAAGCCACGGCTCCGGCCCTGGCTCTGTCCGCCCTGAGCGCTGGCGCCGCGATTGCGGCCCTGGCCGCCGCCGCTGCCGCCACCCTGGCCGAAGCTCCGGCCACCGCCACCACCGCGATTACCGCCGCGTCCGCCGCCACGGGCGGGCGCGGGCTCGTCGGAGGCTCCTTCAAAACCGGCCTTGGCGAAGGGATGGTCGCGGAGTACCGGGACCTGCTTGCGGATCAGCCGCTCCACGTCGCGGAGCATTCCGCGCTCGCTGCGATCGCAGAAGCTGATCGCCTTGCCTTCGGCTCCGGCACGGGCGGTCCGGCCGATGCGGTGGACGTAGGCCTCGGGCTCCTCGGGGAGGTCGAAATTGACCACCAGGGAAATTCCCTTCACGTCGATGCCGCGGGCGGCGATGTCGGTCGCCACCAGGACGCGGATCTTGCCGGTGCGGAAATCTTCCAAGGCCCGCTGGCGGGCGCCCTGCGATTTATTGCCGTGGATGGCGTCGGCACGGATCTTATCCTGCTCCAGCCGCTCGACCAGGCGGTTCGCGCCGTGCTTCATCCGGACGAAGACCAGGATGAGGCCTTCCTTGTGCTGCTCGATGAGGTGGACCAGGAGGCCCGCCTTGTCGTTACGGTCGACATGGCAGATATGCTGATCGATCTTCTCGGCGGTCGAGGAGACCGGAGTGACCTCGATCCGCTTCGGGTTGGTCAGGATGGTGCTGGCCAGCTCCCGGATCACCGGGGGCATGGTGGCGGAGAAGAAGAGGGTCTGCCGCTTGGCCGGGAGGCGGGCGATGATCTTCTTTACGTCATGGATGAAGCCCATGTCGAGCATCCGGTCGGCCTCGTCGAGGACGAAGATTTCGACCTCGTCGAGCTTCAGGTGGCCCTGCTCGATCAGGTCGAGGAGGCGGCCGGGGGTGGCGATGAGAATATCGACGCCGCGATGCAGGGCGCGGACCTGCGGGACCTGGCCGACGCCGCCGAAGACGACGGTGTGGGTCAGCCGGAGATGCTTGCCGTAGGCGCGGAAGCTCTCCCCGATCTGGACGGCCAGCTCGCGGGTCGGCGTCAGGATGAGGGAGCGAACCCGGCGGGAAACGGGGGGCTTCGGCGCCGCATCGAGATGATGGAGGATGGGGAGCGCGAAGGCGGCCGTCTTGCCGGTGCCGGTCTGGGCGCAGCCGATCAGGTCATGCTTCTCGAGCAGGAGCGGGATCGCCTGAGCCTGGATCGGCGAGGGATGGGTGTACTTCTTCTCGGCCAGCGCGCGCTGGAGCGGCTCGGCCAGCTTGAGCGAGGCGAAGGTGATCTCGGGGGAAGCCGGGGCGGGCGTGCCGGCCTCGGAATGGATATCGACTGAATGATTTTCGGACATAATACAACGCTCTAAATTCCGGAGACGGGTCACGGCATAGCCATGGACCGTTCCCGGTTCTGCGGCAAAGCGGCCGCAAAAAATATGAAATCCCAGGGGGAATTCCGACGAATTAAAATTCCCTAAACTGCTCTCGTCGAAAACGGATAGAGGGGGCGGAGCCCGCTGCTGGGAGCAACCTTTGGAGGATCTCCAAATTAAGAATCAGGTTTTGAACACTGTCAAAAACCGTTGATTCGGGTCGTCTAGAAGCTGAAACCGACGGACATGTGTCCGATAAAACCGAGGTCACCTTGCCGCAATGGGGCGGGGATGCAAGGGAAAGTTTTGGAGTGGGCCGATGCGGAGGGGGAATCGCCGAGTCCGCGTGAATGCTACCACGAGGACGCGAGGGGCGCGGGAGAGCGGGCTCCTGGGTTTGCCTCCCGGCCATGCGAATTAGTTTCCCCTGGGAACTACGTGCGCTACCGCGCAGGCATTCAGGTGGCGTGGATCGGGAGCAGATCGAACGCGCTGGCTATGGGCGGGCCGGGATGCACGGGGGCAAAGAGGAGGGAACGACGCAAAGGGGCTGCGCCCCCTTGGACCCCCCTATGACTCGATCCGCAACCTCGATGGGAGAGAACTCATGCGAATGGCCCGCGAGTTTTATCACTGTCCCGCCACGCCGAATCGGTTACAGTCCGAGCCCTATGGATCGAAGAATTCTTGGCGTTCTCTTTATCCTCTCGTTCTTTGCCTGGATCGGGAGTGCGGTCTGGTTCTTCGGCCACTCGCGGGGCGGGGCGGAGACGCCTCCTTATCTGCCGGTCGAGCGGCAGGGGAAATTCGAGGTTCGCGACTACCCGGCACTCGAGCTGGTCCAGACGCCGTTGGAGAGCGCGACCGGCGAGAAGGCGATGAACGACGGCTTCCGGCGCCTGATCTCCTATCTCCGGCGCGGCAATGCCAACGCCGAAAAAATCCCGATGACCGCCCCGGTTCTGGTCGATCCGGGCATCCCGGCCCTGAGCTTCATCCTCCCCCAGGTGATCGTCCACGCAGGTGCGCCCGCTCCACAAGGCGAGAACCTGACGCTGGTTGCGCAACCGGCGGCCCGTTTCGCCATCCTTCGCTACTCCGGTTCCCGCGACGCCGTCTCCGAGGCGCGGGCCGCCGAGCGGATCGATACCTGGTTGAAGGCCCACCATTGGGAAGCCGAGACCGGCCCGATCTTCGCCTACTACGATCCCGCCTGGATCCCCCCCGTCTTCCGCCGCAACGAAGTCTGGGTCCGCGTCCACGGCGGCACCGCGCCCTAAAGGAACGCCTCGAGTTGATATTGTCTCCCCGCCCCCTTTCGCTTTAACTAACCACCATGGGTATCCACGCAGACAGTTGGATCCGGCGGATGGCGCTGGAGCACGGGATGATCGAGCCGTTCGCCGAGGGGCAGGTCCGGCACGCCGAGGACGGCTCGCGCGTCATCAGCTACGGCATCTCCAGCTACGGCTACGACCTGCGGGTCTCCGACGAGTTCAAGGTCTTCACCAACGTCTACAACTCGGTGGTCGATCCGAAGAACTTCGACGAGCGCTCCTTCGTCGATTTCAAGACCGACGTCTGCATCGTCCCGCCGAATTCGTTCGCGCTGGCGCGGAGCGTCGAATACTTCCGCATCCCCCGCAACGTCCTCACCGTCTGCCTGGGGAAATCGACCTACGCCCGCTGCGGCATCATCGTCAACGTCACCCCCTTCGAGCCCCAGTGGGAAGGCCACGTCACCCTGGAGATCTCCAACACCACCCCGCTGCCCGCCAAGATCTACGCGAACGAGGGCTTGGCCCAAGTCCTCTTCCTCGAAGCCGAGGAAGTCTGCGAAGTCTCCTACGCCGACCGCGGCGGAAAGTATATGAAGCAGCGCGGGATCACGGTGCCGCGGATGTAACTCCATCGGTCCCGCTTTTTGGGGGCTGTCGCCCCTTGCCCCTGCGGGGAAGGGGATGGTCGCCGAGTATGGGTCGATTCTACCGTGCGGACGCGAGGAGCGCGGGAGAGCGGGCTCCTGGGTTTCAGGTAGCGCGCATCAGTGGTAGATCTAACGAGCTGGCTACGAGCGACCCGGGATGCACGGGGGCAGCTTGTACGATGTAAAGGGGTTCCCCCTTTAGATTGCCTCCCGGCCAGGCCAGTTAGTTTTCCCTGAGAACGATGTGCGCTATCGCGCAGGCATTCCCCCCAGACTCGATCTGTAACCTCGATGGGAGCAGTATCTTGAGTCTGCTTGATCTGAAAGCGCTTTAGCTGGCCTTCCGCCCCTCCGCCTTCAGCTTCAACGCATCGACCCGCAACCCGATCTTGCGCGGCGTGGTGGAGAGGAGCTGCGCCGCCTTGGTGGCGTTCCATCCGGTCTTGTCGAGCGCCTCCAGCAGCAGGCCGCGCTCGAAGCTCTCCAACGTCTGGTCGAGAGTCATGCCGGGGAGCTGGGAGATTCGCTGGGGGATCGGACAGACCTCCCGGGGGAGGAAGCTCGGCTCGATCTGAGAATACTCCCCGTAGACCAGGACGAGCCGCTCGATCACGTTCTCCATCTCCCGGACGTTCCCCGGCCAGCGGTAGGCCTTCATCAGGCGGAGCGATTCGGGAGTGAAGCCGCTCAATCCGCTGCCGAACCGCTGGGCCAGGTCGGTCAAGAGATGGTAGGCCAGCACCGGGATGTCATCAGCCCGCTCGCGCAGCGGCGGGAGCTCGACCGAACGGGTCGCCGCCAGTTCGGCGAAGAGGGCGGGCGCCCCTTCCAGGAAGGCGGGCAGATCGGAACTAGCGAAGATCAAGAGCGGGGCATGCGGCGCGGTTCTCGCCGCCGCGACTTCGCCCAGCCGTTCCAGAAGAGGGGCGGGGAGGCGATTGACGTCGTCGAAGAAAAGAGTCCCCGTGAGCGTGCGGAGGATGCCCGGCTGGACGTGGCCTTCATCACCGAAGAGCTCGGCCTCCAGCTCGGCGGCAGCCGTCCGGCAGCGAATCCGGTAGAAAAGATCACCCGCTCGGCGAGGGGCGTCATGCAGATGGCGGGCCAGCCATTCCTTGCCCACCCCCCGTTCGCCGGCGAGGAAGATCGGCGCGTTCAACTTCCGCAGATCGAGGGCGCGGGCGATGACCGGCTGGAGCGAGGGGGCGGCGGCGATCAGGCCGGGGCGGGAGCCCTCCGCCTCTTTTTCGAGGGCGGCCCGCATCTGGGGAGCCTCCAGGCTGGCGAGCGCCTGCTGGACGTGGTGGCGGATCTCGGCGACGTCGAAGGGCTTGGTGATCCGGCCCCGGGCGCCCCGCCGCAGCGCCTCGGCGAGGCTGTAATCGGAATCGAGCGCCGTCACCATGAGGACGGGGATCCCGGCGTGGAGCCGGGAGAGCTCGCTGAGGAAGGTCAGGCCGTTGGTCCCCGGCAGAGAGTGGTCGAGCAGGATGAGATCGATCTTCTCCGTCTTGAGGATCTCCCGCGCCTGCGGCACGTCGCCCGAGATGAAGACCTTGTGGGTCCCCTCGAAGATCGCACGGATCGAATCCCACATCGACTCGTCGTCATCGATGCAGAGGAGGGTTCTCATGGAGGGAGTGGGAGACTGGACCGGATGAAGAGGCTCTAGGGTTGCTCAAAGCAAAACGCAACCCGATTCCAGCAGAGGCCCCGAGGCACTCGCCTCGGAGCCGTCGATCGCTTTGCAACCGATGCCCATTTAAAATGGAGAACGCCACCACCCCCTCTGGCATTCACCCCCCGCCGTCATACTGCTTGAATATTACGTTTACGTCAAAATGTTACGCTTTGGTAGATTTACTCACGCTCTTGTAGGTTTGGGGTAGGTTTAGCTCACCACTTAGCTCCCATAGAGGTTACAGATGGAGTCTGAGTCGGGGTCAAAGGGGGCGCAGCCCCTTTGCGTCGTACAAGGGTACCCCGTGCATCCCGGCCAGCCCATACCCAGCCCGTTCGATCTTCCCCCGATCCCCGCCACCTGAATGCCTGCGCGATAGCGCACGTAGTTCCCAGGGGACTAATTCGCATGGCCGGGAGGCAAACCCACGAGCCCGCTCTTCCGCGCTCCTCGCGTCCGCACGGTAGAATCGACCCATACTCGGCGATACTCCCCGTTCGAAGCAGGGGCCAGGGGCGCAGCCCCACTGATGCCACCTATCGAGCCTATCTAACCAGAAACCGCCCTAGCTTCCCAAAGAGGAAGAAGGATGCGAAACCGGCTCCCCTCCCCAGGCCGGCTCTCCGCCGTCAGCGCCCCCCGATGCTCGGAGACGATCTGCTTCACGATCGAGAGGCCGAAGCCGCTCCCTCCCGGCTTGAAGGAAACCAGGGCCTCGGTCGATTGGAAGAGACGGGAAAGCTCTTCCGCGCCCATCCCGATCCCGTCGTCGGAGAGAGTCACGCCGAGATAGTCCCCGCTCTCCCGCGCGTCGAAGAGATCGGTCTCGGAAAAGAGGGCTGCCGGGCCGATTTCGGCGTGGAGCCGCCCTCCCTCCGGCATCGCCTGGATGGCGTTCAAGATCAGGTTGGAAAAGGCCTGCTGCAGCCGCTGCGGCTCGCCGCGCACGGGCCGCCGCTTTTGCGTTTCCGGCCAGGCGGTCGAGAGGACGATGTTCCGCTTCCGCAATTCGGGGCGGTAGAGGACGAGGACCCCCTCGAGGATCTCCTCGGCCTGGACCGGCTCCATCTTCCGCTGGGAGACTTTCCCCCAGGCAAGGAGCTGCCGGAGAATCGTCTCGATCCGCTCCACCTCCTTTTCGAGAATCACGGAGAGCTCGATGAAGAACTTCATGTTCCCGAGCCGCTCGGGGATCAGCTGGCCGTAGGCCCGGATCGCGACCAGCGGATTGCGGATCTCGTGCGCCACCATCGCCGAGAATTGGCCCAGCGTCGCCATCCGGTCGACCTCGACGAGCTGCTGCTTGAGCAGCTTGAGCGGGGAGATGTCCTGGCAGGTGAGGGAGGTTCCCAGCGGGCGGCCATCGGCGTCGAGGAAGCGGCGGCAGGCCACCCGGAGCCAGAGGGGCTTGCCCGTGTCGGTCCCCAGGACGATCTCCTTTTCCAGGACCGGGATGTCGGCGGTCTCCTCGATCACCGTCCGCAGCGGGAGCGGGAGATCGGTGAGGATGCGCGGCGGCAACAACCCCTCCGAGGCGGCCAGGATGCGGGCGGCCTCGCGGTTGAAGGTCGAAACATTCCGCTCCGCGTCGACCGCGATCACCCCCACCGCCAACTGATCGAGCACCGTGCTCTGGTAGATCGTGGTCCGGGCCTTTTCCAGATAGAGGCGGGCGTTGGCCAGCGCCACCCCCAGGTGGGCCGCCATCGCCTGCAGGGAGGTGACGGCATCGGCATCGTAGAGCTTCCCGCTCAGCCGCTCCCCCAGCACGATCGCCCCCTGCGGCTCGGTTTCACCGGGGATGCCGATGGCGATCGCGGCATCGAGAGCCCGCATCTCCATTTCCAGCTCCTTCGGTCCATTTTGGCGGGGAAGGAGGGCGGCGACGACCGGCCCCCGGACCAGCGCCCCCCGCAGCGCTTCCGAAAGCGCGCCGGCCACGGGCTGAAAATCGAGCCGGTGGGCCACGGCGGGCGAAAAGAGATGGACCGACCCGGCATCGGCGCCCGCCAGCCGCGCGAAGATCCGCAGCGCGCCGAAAGCGAGCTTCTCCATGGAGATCGTCTCCGCCCGCACCGCGTCGAGGGCGTCGATGCCCGCCTTCGGATCGATCGCGCCGATGTTGACGAAGAGCTTTTGGACGATCCTCCGGGAGAGCGCCTGCGCCGGTCCCATGCAGAGCGCCGTCGCCACCGCCGCGAGGAGATGGGGCGCCCGCGCTCCCCCCAGTCCGAAGGGGTGCAGCACCAGCCGCGCCGCCGCCCAGGCCACGGCGTAGAGAACACTGAGATAGAGGATCAGGAGGGCGTAAGAGGCCCCCCGCCGGGCCAGGCTGGAGGCGCCCAGGAGCTTGCGGGTCGAGATCCCGTAGACGACGACCCCGTCGAGGAGGACCATCCAGAGCGGGGCGAGCTGATGGGTCTGGGTGTTCTTCCAAAAGAGCGGAGCGATCCCGGCCAAGACGATGGCGAAGAGATTGAAGAAAAGAATCCCGATGAAAATGCAATCGAGCTCCAGGCGGGCAATCGCCGACAATTTCCTGCGGGCCCGCCAGGCCTGGACCTCCGTGACCACCGAGGCCGAGAGATACCACCCCACATAGGCAACGAACCCGGGCCCGTAATCGGGCGTCGCGATGAGCTGGGGATCGGCGGGGACCGCGACCGAGCGGATGAAAAAATGGGTGCCGCACAGCGCGACCTCCGCTGCCGTGATCGCCACCCATCCCCAATGGGCGCGGGCGCACGCGGAGAGTTCCTTCCCGGTGATCACCACCCGGGTGAGGAGAAAGAGGGAGAGCGGCATCAGCAGCGCCACCATCGTGGTGAGACGCACCCAGAGCTCGAGGGCCGGCGCGCTCCGCTGATGGTTGCCGACCCAGATGCCGATCAGCCAGAGGCCGCAGCTGAAACTGAGAAAGAGAAAGGCCCGGTTCACCGGCCGGTCGGCCCGGCTCGAGGCGACCAGCACCGCCAGGGCCAGATTGATGAAAAAGGCCCAGAAGGTCAGATTGAGGACGAAACTCATCGCAAGAACCCTTTATATTTCACCATTGATCCGGCCTTGAAAGGATTCTCCCGACCGGGCAACGTGGAACCGAACGACCCCCCGCATGAATCCGACCGAACGCAGCATCAAGACCGAGGAAATCCAGATCGAGCGCAAAATCTTCCTCTTCGATCTCCGCACCAACGACCGGGGGCAATTCCTCCGCATCACCGAATTGGCCGGCCACAACAAGGATCTCATCATGATCCCCGCGCCGGGCCTGGAAGATTTCCACCGCGCCCTGCGGTCGATCGTCGAGGCGAACAAAGCGCTTCCATAATTCCCGTCGGCACCTCTCCAGCGCTTCAAGGCGATTGCAGGGAGGAAGCCGTCTGATCGATCTCGGTTCCTCCGAGGGAGATGAGAAAAACGTCGTCGAGCTGCCAGCGGTCCTCGGCACGGACCAGCCGGAGATCGGCATCGAGCGGCCCGAAGCGGGTCAACCCATGGAAATGAAAGACCGCCGTCGCCGGAGTTTCCTCCTTGAGCTCCGTCTTCGCCTCGACCAGGGGAGTATAATCGTCGGGATCGAGTGCCAGGGCAAAGAGCGTCCGGCCCTGCGCGGTTAAAAAGCGCCCGGCCCGGGCCGCATCCTGCTTGTCATAGGCCGCCCGCAGCTCCTTCACCGCGTACCCGGGGCTCCGATGGTAACGCCAAACGGCCACGCCCGCTCCCACACCGGCGCCGATCAGAAGCGCCGCACAGATCCCGATCACCCGCAACGGTTGCATCCCCCGACGATGACCGGCCTCGCTGCGGGATGCAAATCCGATTCCTCCGCCCGCGATTCTCCTTCCGGCAAAAAACGCCGGGGGCGGCTTTCGCGCCTCGATTGACCGAGGAAAAAAATGCCCCGCTTTCTACGCATTCCACCCTGGGTATAAACTTATCCCCATTTTATAGTCAACGCCTTGCAACGCAAAAAGCGGGATTGGCCTGCAGCCAGCTCTCCTCTTGGCATGCGCCGCCCTTCCCGCCTGAAGCAACCGGAATCGAAGCTGAAAACGGTGTGCGCCTGGTGTAGCAAGGTAATGTCGCCCGGACAGATGCCGGTCTCGCACGGGATCTGTCGTTCCTGCGCCGCCGTCCACCTCGAGATCCGTCACGACACCGTGATTCCGGCCTCCGCGCTTCCTTCCCAGGCCTGAAAAAGGAAAGGGCCAAGCGCCCATCGCTGACGGAGAGATCACCGGCGTCATCCTCACCCAAGAGTTCCCTCCATGATGAAAATTTCTGCCTTCGATAAGGTGCCCGTCAGTGCCCAGTTTTATTTGGGCAAGTCATTGGAGGAGAATGGCTCCGCAAGCGCGCTGACGCTGGCTCTCTCCGCAAAGGGAGAGGGGATTCACTAAAATATTGAATCCCCCCCCGGTTTTTTGCGTCTATCTTAGAAGATGAAATGTTTTCTACTTCGGCCTGTTCCGATGGGGTTGGCGATCGCCTTGGCGATCGAAGCCTCTCTGGGCAACGCCTCGGCGATCAATATCGGCATCAATCTCAGCGCGCCCCCGCCCCCGCCGGTCGTCGTCTACACCAATCCGGACGCGGCGCCTGCCCCGGCCGAACCCGACGTCCAATACGCCCCGCCCGGGCCCGGCTACTATTGGGTCGGCGGCCACTGGGAATGGGACAACGGCCGGTGGGTCTGGTGGCACGGCTATTGGGAATATCCTCCCGCCCCCGGCGTCGTCTGGGCTCCCGGCGGCTGGTTCTGGGTCAACGGCGTCCGCGTCTATCGCCACGGCGGCTGGGATTACGGACATGGCGGCCCCGGTTGGGATCATCATGACGACCACCACGACGATCACGACTGGCATCACTAAACAATAAGGCTCTCTCAGGCCGATTGCGCCTGACTTAGCCGATTTCAAGGCAAAGGCGCCGGATGGGTTTCCCCCCGTCCGGCGCCTCCTTTGTTGGCATTCCCGGAGGGAACGCGATATAATGGGGGAATCCGATGAAGCCCTCCAAAATTTTCCAAAGCAGCCTTTGGAGTCTGGCACTCTCCCAGGCCCCGTTGATCGTCGAGGGGGCCAGCCACATCCTCGACCTGATCCGGGGCCGGATCACCCTCTTCAAAGACCGGGACCGCGACGGCAAGCCGGTCCACGAGATGACCCTCGCCGAGCTGGCCCGCGAGGTCGCCAGCCTCCGGCGCCATTCCCAGGCGATCGACGACGCGCAGCTCGAGCAGATCAAGCTGATGCAGCAAGTCGTCGAGCAGAACCGGACCATGGCGCTGGCGCTGCAGAAATTTTCCATCCGTTTCAAGATCGTCCTCGGCGTCGCCACTGTGGCCGTCCTCGGCGATCTCGGGCTGCTCGTCTGGACATTGCTCCATTAGGAATCGTCTCCAGCCAGCTTGTCCGCATACTCCCCGCCTCTGCCTACATAAGTAAAATTCGGGAACATCGGTCGCCCAATTGGGCGGAATTTCAGTCGCCTGCCGTCGGCGCCGCTGGCATATTCCAAGACGGCTATGCCAGCGGAAATCTTGATCATTGAGGATGACCGTTCCCTGGCGATGCTCTACCGCACCGCTCTCGCCTCCACCTGCGGCCACCGCGTCACCCTGGTCCATGACGGGCTGGACGGATTGAAAATGGTGCAGGAGCGCGATTTCGAAATCATCCTCACCGATTTCAAGCTCCCCGGCCTCGACGGCCTCGAATTGATCGAGCGGATCCACCAGCTCAAGCCGTTCACCCCCGTCATCCTGATCACCTCCTCAGTCTCCGCCGACACCGCCATCGAGGCGATGAAGCGCGGCGCCTACGATTGCCTGATGAAGCCGGTCGAGTTCCCCGAGCTCATCGAGGTGGTCCAAAAAGCCCTCGCCACCAGCCGCGCCCACTCCCGGCTCGCCATCGGGGAGACCAAGGGCGCCGACCTCGCCTTCGTCGGGTCGAGCCGGGGGATGCGCCAGCTCTTCAAGGAGATCGGGCTCATCGCCGCCAAGCCCGTCACCGTCCTCATCCGTGGCGAGACCGGCACCGGCAAGGAACTCGTCGCCCAGGCCCTCTACCAGCACAGCGACCGGAAGCAAAAGCCGTTCGTGATCGTCAACTGCGCCGCCATCCCCGAGACCCTCCTGGAGAGCGAGCTCTTCGGCCACGAGCGGGGCGCCTTCACCGGCGCCGGCACCCGCCGGATCGGCCGGTTCGAACAGGCCGACCACGGCACCCTCTTCCTCGACGAGATCGGGGAGCTCACCCCCGGCACCCAGTCGAAGCTGCTGAGAGCCCTCCAGGAAAAGACCATCCAGCGACTCGGCAGCAACGAATCGATCCCCGTCGACGTCCGCGTCGTCGCCGCCACCCACCGCGACCTCGAACAGCTCATCCCCCAGCGCCAATTCCGGGAAGACCTCTATTACCGCCTCAGCGACGCCACCCTCTCGATTCCCCCCCTGCGGGAGCGGCGCGAGGACATCCCCGACCTCATCGCCCACTTCATCGCCCGCCATTCCAGCGACCTCTCGATCTCGCAGCCCGCCGTCCTGCCCGACGCGGTCAAATACCTCCAGGAGCTCGAGTGGCCGGGGAACGTCCGCCAGCTCCAGTCGCTGGTCCGCCAGGCCATCCTCGCCTCCCACGGCTACGCCATCACCCTCGAGATCGTCCGCGACCTCTGCGCCGACACCCCCGGCTCGAGCAAGAAATCCCAATTCCCCTTCCGCGAATACGTCCGGCAGATCCTCGAAAAATCGGCCGCCGCCGCCCCCGGCGAGGCCCTCGCCTACGCCCGCGCCACCCATGAACTCGAGATCGAGCTGCTCCGTCAGTCGATCGAGCTGGCGCGCGGCAACCAATCGCTGGCCGCCCGCTGGCTCGGCATCTCCCGGGTGACCCTGCGGAACAAGCTCAACGAATTCGGCCTCGGCCTGGAAGATCCCCCCGCCCCCCCGGCGACGCCGAAGGAGACCGGGCTCGAATCGACGCTGACCTGAGGGGCCCGCCCTCCTGCCCAGCTTCTTCAATTGTCAAAAGCGGGAGCGCCGTCTTTACTGCAGGCATGCGTCGCTTCCTGCTTTTCTCCGTCCTGCCCATCGCCCTGATCGGGACCGCCTCCGCCTGGGCCGGCGGCACCCTCGCCTGGCCCGCCCCCGCCCTCCCGCCCGATGCCAACTCGGCGATCTCCCCCATCCCCCAGATGGGCTGGTTCACCCATTTTCAAGCCAACCTCGACGCTTCCCGCAAGCAGCCGAAAATCGATCTTATCTTCGACGGCGATTCGATCACCGATTTCTGGATGTCGCGCGCCAGGGATCTCTGGAACCAGCACTACGCCCCCCTCAATGCCTTCGACTTCGGCATCTCCGGCGATCGGACCGAAAACGTCCTCTGGCGGCTGCAAAACGGCCAGGTCGACGGCCTCCATCCGAAGCTCGTCCTCCTGATGATCGGCACCAACAATCTGGGCAGCAATACCGTCGAACAGATCGCCGCCGGGGTCAAAGCCGACATCGACGAGTACTTCAAGCATTGCCCCGACACCACGATCCTCCTCCAAGCGGTCTTTCCCCGGGGCGCCAAACCCGATGATCCCAACCGGGCCAAGATCAAGGCCCTCAACCAGCTGATCTCGCAATTCGCCGACGGGAAGAAAGTCCTCTACATCGATTTCGGGGATAAGTTCCTCCAGCCCGATGGGACGCTGAGCGCCGACATCATGCCCGATGCCCTCCACCCTTCGGCGAAGGGCTATCAGATCTGGGTCGATGCGATCCAGGCGGAGATCGATCAGTTCTTCCCCCCCAGCGCGGCGCACTAGGAGCGTCGTGGGTTGGGGCGGGGTCGTTAGATCCCGTCCTTTGGGGCTGCGATTGCCTCGCGGCCATGCCAGTTAGTTTCCCCTGGGAACGAGGTGCGCTACCGCGCAGGCATTCCCGAGTCCGCCTCCGGCGGACGAGCAATAGACCCGCGCACGCTTCGCGAAAGCAACCTCTTAGGAACTTACGCTCTTGCCGAAAACCCACCCGTCCCGCTAGGGTGCGGGCGGGTCGGGAAGCAAAGGGGGAGCAGGGGAAAGTTCCAGGCCTTGCAGCCCCATTCCTCCCGTGACCGCCTTTCACTCTCTTGCCACCGCGCTCGTCCTTTCGATCGCCGCCTTTCTTCCCATCCTCGTCCGCGCCGATACTCTCCGGCTGAAAAGCGGCGAGACCGTTGCGGGCACCCTCCAGGGTTTCGACGGCGATAAAGTGGTGGTCGCGCTCCAGCTCGACTCCGGCAATGCCACCGTCCCCTATCCGCTCGCCCTGATCGAGACGGCGACGCTCGACCGGACTCCCGCCGAGGCCGCTCTCTTGAACGGTCCCCCTCAAATTGCCGACCGGGCCGCTTGGCAGACCTTTTGGAACCGCCGCGCCCCCTTCCTCCGGTTGCCGGGGAGCGACAGCGGCGCCATCGGCCTCGCTTGGGCGCAGCTCCTCCTGGAGAGTGATCCCGTCCAGACCGGAACCGTCGCCGCCGCCGTTGCCGCTGTCCCTTCAGGCGATTGGAATGGGGCGCGGCGCGAACAGGCCCGGGCCCTCGGCGCCGCCGCCCTGCTGGCGCAAGGCAAAGAAAGCGATGCGGCAACCGCCGCCCAGGCGTTGCTCGCGAACGTCACCGACCCCACCGCCCGGGTCGATGCCCGCTTTGTTCTCGGCCAGATCGCCGTCGCGCAATGGAACGCCTTCGCCGCCACCCATCCCCAATGGCAAACCCTCCCCGCCCAAGCCGCCGCGCAGAACACCGTGGCCGAGCGAGCGCTCGACGCCCTGGCCTCTTCGCCGGTCTTCCTGCCGGACGACGACGCCCGGGCCGGAAGGGGCCTCCTCGCCGCCGCCAACGCTGCCGCCGCGATGGACCGAAACCGCGAAGCCGCCGCTCTGCTCGACGACCTCCTCGAAGCCTTCCCCACCGCCCCGCAAACCACCGAAGCGAAGGCCCTCCGCCAGCGCCTCAATGCCACTGACGCCGGGCTCTTCACCGCCGCCACCTCCTCATGAACCGACGTCTCCTCCTCTTCGCTCTGCTGGCTGCGACCCTAGGCTTCGCGCCCCTCGCCCTCCCGGCCCAGACCGCCGACACTCCCCCGGCTCCCGCCGCCGAGACCGCGCCTGCGCCCTCCGCTCCACCCCCAGCCCCCGCCAAAGACCGGACCCTCCTCGACCTCTACCGGACCGGCGGCCTGGTGATGCATCCGCTCGCCGCGATGTCGGTCGCCCTGATCGTCATCGCCGTCTGGCTGCAGTTGGCGCTGACCAAGGGGAAGCTGATGCCGCCCGAGGAATTGGCCGCCTACAGCGGCTTCCTCAGCCAGCGCCAGGTGGAGGAGGCCTATCGCTACGCCCGGCAGCGGACCTCGCTCCTCTCGCGGAGCCTGGCGGCGGCGCTGGTGAAGGCGAATCTGCAGCGCGAGCTCTTCAACAAACCGGCGATGGAAACCGCCGCCGCCGATCTCCTCTACCATGAGGAGGGCCGCCTGATCTCGTGGGTCCAATACCTCAACGTCATCTCGACCCTCGCCCCGATGCTCGGCCTCCTCGGCACCGTCACCGGGATGATCGCCAGCTTCGAGCAGCTCAAGCGCGGCCAGGCCACTCCCACCGATCTCGCGGGCGGGATCGGCGAGGCGATGATCGCCACCGCCACCGGCCTCCTCCTGGCGATCCCCGCCATGTTCTGCTTCTTCCATTACCGGAACCTCGTCTCGACCTCGGTCGCCGACGTCGGCCAGCGGGTCGGACGGCTTCTCGATCTTTTCACCGGCGAGGCGACTGTCGACGGCCACCGGCCCGAGGGTTCCCCGCAACCGCCGATATCATGAGAGTCCGGCGGCATCCCGCCGACGAGATCGGCCTGCAGATCGCGCCGATGTGCGATGTCGTTTTCCTCATTCTCACCTTCTTCATGCTGACCACCCAGCTCACCCAGCATGAGCGGGCGGTCCCGATCCGCCTCCCCGTCGCCGAGGAGGCCGCGCCCGGGGATGACGACGGTTCGCAATTCACCGTCACCCTCGACGCGCAGGGCCGCTTCTTCCTCGGCGACCAGGCAGTCGCCCCCGCCGAACTCCGGCAACGGCTACGCGACCGTTTCCGCCAACACCCCCCTCTCAAGGTCGCGCTCCGCGCCGACGCCGCCACCCCGGCCCGCGAGATCAAAGAAGCCATCTCCTGGAGCGCCGAGGCGGGCGCCTCCGAAGTCGTCCTCGGAGCGATCCCGACCAAGGAGGAATGATGCGGATCGAGCGCCGTCCCCACGCCACCGTCGAGCTCCAGATCGGACCGATGATCGACGTGATCTTCCTGTTGCTCGTCTTCTTCCTGGTCCAGCCGCAACCGACCCGCGAGGGCCAGCTCGGCCTCCGCCTGCCGGGGACCGTCGTTCAGGACGAAGCGGTCCCGCTCGGCGACGCGCAGCGGATCGAGATCGCCGCCAACGGCCAGATCCTCCTCAACGACCTCCCCATCGACGGCCCGGCTTCCCGCGCCCTCCCCGGCCTGACCGGCACTCTCCAGCGGTTCAAGGCTGCCTGCGACGCCGACCGGAGCCCCGCCCGGGTGACCGTGGCCCCCGATGATGCGACGGTCCAGCAGCGGATCGCCGACGTCCTCAACGCCTGCGCCCAGGCGGGCATCCGCGACGTGACCTTCGCCGGGACCGATGCCGACGCTAGTCCCTCCGACGCCGCCACCCCATGAGCGCGCTCCTGGAATCTCCCCCGCCACTTTCGCCGCCCCCCGAGGAGCGGGAGCGCCGCCGCCGTCGCGGGACCTTCTGGGCCGTCGTCGCCGCGAGCCTCGGCTTCCATGCCCTCCTCGCCTTGCTCGCGGGCGTCTGGATCGTCTCGCGGGCATGGCATCGCCCAGTCGTCGTCTTCACCGCCCATCGACCTCCGCCCGCACTCCCCGCCGAGGACGAGGGCGGCCAAAGCGGGGGCGGGGTCGCAACCGCGACGACCGGCGGCGCCCCCGATGCCTCCGCCTATATCCCGCCCCCGCCCGCCTCCGAAAGCATCGCCGGTCCGCTCCCGCAGGCATTGCCCGATCTGGCCCTCCCCTCCGCCTCACTCGATCCCGCGCCGCCCACTCCGCTGGCCTCCGCCGGGGCGACCTTGGGAAGCGGCAGCGGCGCCGCCCCCGCCGGCGCAGGGACCGGCAATGCCGGGGAGGGGAGCGGCACCGGCGACGGCCTCTCCTTCTTCGGCCTCCAAGAAGAGGCCCGCCGGGTGGTAATCGCTCTCGATGTCTCCTATTCGATGTTCGTCCGCCAACCGGGCGCCTTCGACCAGATCGTCGCCGAGACCGGACGGGCCATCGCCCGGCTCGGCCCCGATGCCAGCTTCGACCTCCTAGTCTTCGAGGACGGCTCGCTCGCCTGGAAACCGGCCCTCGTCCCCGCCACCGACGCCAACCGCCAGAGCGGCGCCGAGTGGCTGGCGACGATCGCCAAGCTCGGCCACCACTTCTCCGCCCGGGCCGAGGCTGGGGCGGGCCACGGCACCGTCCTCTTCGAGGGCGGCGGGACCCGCGGCGACACCGCCTTGCGGCAGGCCTTCTCCCTCCGCCCCGATCTCATCGTCATCCTCACCGACGGGCAGTGGCAGGAGAACGAGCTCTCCGGCTTCCAGCGGGTCATCGGCACCCCCGAGCTCGCCGCCCTCACCGCCGAACTCCAAAAGACCGCCGAGCCCCCCGTCCGGATCGACGTCGTCTTCCTCTCCACCGCCCGCACCGCGCCCGGCGAAAGCGCCGCCGCCCAGGCCCTGGCCGAGGGCAACGGCGGCCACCTCATCGAGATCAAGGGCGCCGATCTGGTGAAGGCCGCTCCATAAGAAAGAGAAGCCGCGCTTCTCTCCCGCCGCTTTGCGGCTATAGTAGTCGGCGATGAAGATCCGGCACCACTTCCCCCGCCCCTTGGGGAAACGGCATCCGGCCTGGTGGGGGCCCTTCGCCCTCGCGGCCCTCACCCTCCTGGGCGGCGTGGCCGTGCTCGCCTGCGCGGCCCTTCTCTACACCAACCCGCTCTTCCTCGTCTTCGGCGTCTCCACCCTCACCGGCCATCAGATCTCCTTCGGCTCCGGCCAGGAATCGGGCCAGAACCGCTCCTATACCAAGATCAACCTCCCGCTATCCGGCAACCAGGACCTCCCCGGCCGCTTCACCTCCCTCCACTGGATCAGCAGCAGCAAGCTGGTGCTCGAGAACGTCCAGCTCGGCGATCCCAAGGCCCCCTTCTTCGTCGCCCAGAAAATGACCCTCGGCTGGAACTGGAAGTACGTCTTCCGCAACCACCGCCTCAGCCTGATCGATCTCGACCATCCCGAGATCTTCATCGGCAAGATGCTCGCCGCCTTCCCCCAATCGGGCAGCGGCAACGCCAGCGATGCCGACCCCTTCGAGACGATGCGCCACATCTTCTACCAGATCAAAGTCACCCACGGCATCGTCTGGATCGACAACCTCAAGCCCGGCATGCCCGCCATCCCCCTCTCCATCGGGCGCCGCGTTCCCTTCACCTGGACCACCGGCAATCTCGACGATCCCCGGGGCGCCGAGGAACAGATCAAGATCGCGGAAATCGTCGGCGTCCGCATCTATTCGCCCAACGACCCCCAGGTCCCCGTCCTCGACCTCGGGCGGATCCAGGTCGGCTTCACCTGGGAAGGCCTCGCCCGCAAGCAGATCGATTCCCTCGCCATCACCGGCCCCACCGTCTACCTCGGGCCGAACCTCTTCGCCTTCGCCGACGTCTTCGAGGGCCGCAAGCCAGGAACAGGAACCGCCGCCAAGACCACCGCCTCCTCACCGCTCGCCTCCACCTCCGCCCTGGCCTCTCCCTCGCCCCAACCCACAACTCCCGCCGCTCCCCTTCCGGCACCTCCGGCTCCCGCCCGCCCCGAATGGGTGATCCACAACGTCGTCATCTACAATGGCCAGCTCCGCATCAGCGCCTTCGGCGAGCCGGGCATCCGCCTCCCCTTCACCTTCCGCTCCTCCGCCCAGGACCTCCGCCTGAACCACATCAACGACCTCAACCTCCACAACGAGATCGAGGTCAGCCAGCACGTCCTCGATTACCCCGACTACAAGCTCGAGCTCACCGGCGTCTCCGGTAAAATCCAGTTCGGCCTCCCCCTCAACGACACCAACGCCAACGACGTCGTCCACACCCTCTCCGCCGACGAGATCAGCTGGGACAACATCAAGATCCACCAGGCCTGGGCCTCCGTCACCTTCAACCGCACCGGCATCTACGGCACCATCGGCGGCAACGTCTACGACGGCTACCTCAACGGCGATTGCTCCGTCCTCTTCGCAGGCGGAACCCCCTGGCACGCCGGCCTCGAGATCAGCGGCGCCGAATTGAAAGAGCCGGTCCAGATCCTCGCCGGCTCCGATTTCAGCCTGCAGGGCCGGGTCAACATGGCCGTGACCGTCGACGCCCACGCCCGCGCCATCGACCAATCGGAGGCCCACGCCACCTTCACCTCGGGCGGCCATATGGAGATCCCCTCCGTCGATAAAATCGCCCAAAAGATCCCCGCCGATTGGGCCCCCTGGCGGCAGGAGATCGCCAAGAACCTCCTCACCAGCTTCCGCAGCTACGATTTCACCGGCGGCACCCTCGACCTCCGCTACGGCGTCCCCACCAGCACCGCGCAACTCAACCTTGAAGGAAACCAGGGGAAGCGTAACTTCCTTCTCAACTGGACCCAGGAAAACGGGGCGGGCGTGGTCCTCCCCAGCCAGACGCCGCCCAAGGTCTCCGTGCAAATCGACAAAAACCCATGAACCCCCTCCCGCTCCGCAAACTCCGGCCCTTCCTGCCACTCCTCCCCGGCTGCGCCCTCCTGTTCAGCACCGGCTGCGCCACCGTCCAGGTCGCCGTGCCGAAGCCGGTGGTCATTGACGTCAATATGAAGGTCGACGTCACCACCAAGACCGACACCACCGCCATCAAGCCGGGCACACCCGGCGCTCTCGGAACCCCCGCCAATCCCAGCGCCACCCCCGACGGCGCCGCCGAGGAACACAACCTCGTCAGCGGCGAAGTCCAATCGCTCAAGGACACCCGCCTGATCGGCGAGGACAACAAAGGCTACCTCGACGTCCGCAAACTCCCCACCGGCAAGCTCCCCAGTGGCGAGGACTACGGCGCCTACACCCAGCGCATCGTCAAGGAAGAGAACGATGCCCGCCGCGTCCTCAACCTCCAGACCGCCGCCAAGGAAGGCGCCCCCCTCCAGACCATCGAATCGGAATCGGCCAAGCGCTGGCAGGACGCCGCCTTCCCCGGCGAGTGGGTCCAGGACGATCAGGGGAATTGGAAGCAGAAGTAGGAATGATCCGCATCGAGATTCCCGATTTCGGCCCCGTCGAAATCTCCCATCTGGTTCTCGACTATAACGGGACGCTGGCCGTCGATGGAATCTTGCGCGAAGGCGCCGCCGCCGCCCTAAATCGCTTGGCCGAGCGGATCGCGGTCCACGTCCTCACCGCCGACACCTTCGGAGTCGCCCGCTCCCAACTCGAAAACGTCCGCTGCCAACTGACGATCATTCCCCAGGACCGGCAGGAAGCCGCCAAACTGGCCCATGTCGAGACCTTGGGCGCCGCCACCTGCTTCTGCATCGGAAACGGTCGCAACGACCGGAAAATGTTGAAAGCGGCGCGAATCGGCATCGCCGTGATTCAAACGGAAGGCGCGTCGGGAGAGACGCTGGCCGCAGCCGACATCGTTTGCACCCACATCCTCGACGCCCTCGCGCTGCTGGAAAACCCCAAGCGGCTGATCGCCACGCTGCGCAGCTAGCGAGAAAGCCTCACCCCTTCCAGATCTTCTCCTTCTTCGCCTCCCACTCCTCGCGGATCGTCGTGAGATCGCGCCCCAGCTGCTTGTGCAGATCGTTCGCCTCGGCGGAATCGCTCCGCGCCTGCGCCTGGACGATCAACCCCTTCAGAAAAGTCTCCCGCTCCGCCAGCTTCGATTGATAGAGCGAATTGATCTCCGCCACCTGCGCCTTCTGTTCCGGGGTGAGGGTCCGGGTCGGCTCCGTTTTGGCGAGGCGTTCCATGGCGAGTTCGTAGGCCGATTTCATAAGGTCATCCTATCACCGGCCCGAGGGTTAGGAACGCCCTTTTTCCCCGTCTTGCGCATTTCCCGGGGCCGGTTATAGGTACCGGCCTATATGAGTCGAAAGATCCGGATGGGAATGGTCGGCGGCGGTCAGGGAGCCTTCATCGGCGCGGTCCATCGCGCGGCGGCGGCGCTCGACGGCCAGATCGAGCTGGTCGCCGGCGCCTTCAGCTCCGATGCCGTCCGCTCCCGGGAATCGGGCGCGGCCCTCCACCTCGCCCCCGCGCGGTGCTACGCCTCCTACGCCGAGATGTTCGCCGCCGAGGCCAAGCTCCCCCTGGGCGACCGGATCGACTTCGTCTCGATCGTCACCCCGAATTTCCTCCACTTCCCCGTCGCCAAGGCGGCGCTCGGCTACGGCTTCCACGTCGTCTGCGACAAGCCGATGACCTTCAACCTCGCCGAGGCCCGCGAACTCACCGCCATCGTCAAGAAGAGCGGCCTCCTCTTCGGCCTCACCCACAACTACACCGGCTACCCGCTGGTGAAGGAAGCCCGCGCCCGCGTCCGCTCCGGCCAGCTCGGCGCCATCCGCAAGGTCGTCGTCGAATATCCCCAGGGCTGGCTCGCCTCGAAGCTCGAAAGCTCCGGCCAGAAGCAGGCCGATTGGCGCACCGACCCGAAGCGCGCCGGGGCCAGCTGCTGCATGGGCGACATCGGCACCCACGCCGAAAACCTCGCCGAATACATCACCGGCCTCCGGATCGAGACCCTCTGCGCCGACCTCTCCACCTTCATCCCCGGCCGCCCCCTCGACGACGACGGCAACGTCCTCCTCCGCTTCGCCAGCGCCTCCGGCGAACCCCCCGCCAAGGGCCTCCTCCACGCCAGCCAGATCTCGGTCGGCGAGGAAAACGGGCTCAACATCCGCGTCTACGGCGAAAAGGGCGGCCTCCGCTGGCGCCAGGAAGAACCGAACACCCTCGAGCTCCTCTGGCCCGACCGCCCCGCCGAACGGGTCCGCACCGGCGTCGGCGCGCTCAGTCCCGAGGCCGCCCACGCCAGCCGCCTCCCGGCGGGCCACCCGGAGGGCTTCCTCGAGGCCTTCGCCAACCTCTACCGGAACTTCGCCGCCAGCCTCCGCGCCCGCCTCGACGGCACCCCCCCCACCGCCTTCGACCTCGATTTCCCCGGCGTCGAGGACGGCGTCCGCGGCATGGCCTTCATCGAGACCGTCGTCGCCAGCTCCGCCAGCAAGGAGAAGTGGGTGAAGTTCGCGCAGTAGCCGTTTCGCTTTTGCCGCGACCCTTCTTCGCATGGCCTACCTCCTCATCCTCCTCGCGGCACTCCTCTTGCCGTATGGCGGATGGGTCGTCGCCAAGCAGCTGGGCTGGGGCTGGGCCTCCGCGATCACCCCGGCCCTCGCCGGTTGCTCCGGTCTCGCCTTGATCTTCCTCCTCGCCGGCATCGCCCATTTCCTCGTCACCCGCCCGATGGCCGAGATGATCCCGCCCGCGATTCCCTACCGCGTGCCGCTGGTCTACTTCACCGGCCTGTGCGAACTTGCGGCCGTCGCCGGACTCCTCTTGCCGGAGATGCGCCGCACCACCGGCTGGGCCGTGATCGTCTTCCTCATCGCCGTCTTCCCGGCCAATATCTCCGGCGCCCTCCGCCATCTCCCGCTCGGCGGCCACGATGCGCCCCATTACCTTTGGTTCCGCGTCCCCGTGCAGCTTTTCCTGATCGGCTGGACTTATTATTTCGCGGTGCGGCAAGCTGGTGTATAGATGAGCGCGTTGAATTTGATTTTGAAGCTTCGGAGGCGGATTCTCGCCGAGTCCGGGTCGCTGCTACCATGCGGACGCGAGGAGCGCGGGAGAGCGGTCTCATGGGTTTCAGGTGGCGTATATTCTCGGCAGATCGAACGCGCTGATCACGGGCGGACCGGGATGCAAGGGGGCAGCTTGTACGACGTAAAGGGGTTCCCCCTTTAGATTCCCCCCAGACAGATTTGAACCCCCATCGTGTGAACGCTTTTTTACCATCGTTTCTTTAACCTATAACCCTAGTATTATCCCCATGCCCCGCCCCGTCACCCTCTTCACCGGCCAATGGGCCGATCTCCCGCTCGAAACCCTCGCCGCCAAGGCCGCCTCCTTCGGCTACGACGGCCTCGAGCTCGCCTGCTGGGGCGATCACTTCGAGGTCGCCCGCGCCAACGCCGAACCCGACTACTGCGCCAAGAAAAAGGCCCTCCTCGAAAAGCACGGCCTCAAGGTCCACGCCATCTCCAACCACCTCGTCGGCCAAGCCGTCGCCGATCTCGTCGACGAGCGCCACCAATCGATCCTCTCCCCCGCCATCTGGGGCGACGGCGAGCCCGAGGGCGTCCGCCAGCGCGCCGCCGCCGAGATGATCGCCACCGCCGAGGCCGCCGCGAAGCTCGGCGTCAAGGTCGTCAACGGCTTCACCGGCAGCCCCATCTGGCATCTGCTCTACTCGTTCCCTCCCGTCACCGACGCGATGATCGAGAAAGGCTACGCCGACTTCGCCCGCCGCTGGACCCCGATCCTCGACGCCTACCAGAAACTCGGCATCCGCTTCGCCCTGGAGGTCCATCCCACCGAGATCGCCTTCGACATCGCCTCCGCCGAGCGGGCGATCCAGGCCCTCGGCGGCCACCCCGCCTTCGGCTTCAATTACGATCCCAGCCACTTCGGCTACCAGGGCGTCGATTACGTCGCCTTCATCCGCAAGTTCGCCGACCGGATCTTCCACGTCCATGTGAAGGACGTCTGGTGGTCGGACAAGCCGACTGAGGTCGGCGTCTTCGGCGGCCACGTCAACTTCGGCGACCCGCGCCGCTTCTGGGACTTCCGCTCCGTCGGCCGGGGGAGCATCGATTTCGAGGCGATCATCCGCCAGCTGAACCGGATCGGCTACCAGGGCCCCCTCTCCGTCGAGTGGGAGGACAGCGGCATGGACCGCGAGCACGGCGCCACCGAATCGGCCGCCTTCGTCCGCGACCTCGATTTCGCCCCCTCCAACCGCGCCTTCGACGCCGCCTTCGAGAAGAAGAAGTAGGCGGAAAGAAAACGGGGAGAGATCGATGCGAAGAAACCGGCATCTCCTGGGCTTGGCCTTGGCCCTGGCTTGCCGCGGCGCCTTGATGCTGAGCGCACCGACGGCCGCGCCTGCCGACGTGATCTCGGACGCCATCTCTGCCCTCGGGCAGGCGAAGCTCTCCTCCATGGAGGGCCGAACCGCGCCCGATTTCACCCTCGCCTTCCAGGACGGCAGCACTGGGAAGCTCTCCGATCACCGAGGCCGCTGGGTCTACCTCGAATTCGGCGAAACCGCCTGCCCCTCCTCGGAGCAGGTGGCGCTCTCCCTTTCCCGGATCACCGACCAGCTCCATGGCCTTCCCTTCGATTTCATCCAGGTATACGAAGATCCGAGCTGGGACGACATCGCACTCGGCACCGGCTTCCCCTTTGAAGGCATCCAGGCCCGGCCCGGGCCGGAGGGGATTCCGTTCGATTATGAGGTCGGCTTCGTTCCCGCCTGCTTCTTGATCGACCCGCGCGGCATCGTCGTCTGGACCAATGTCGATATCTCGGAGGAAGCGCTCCGCGCCGGACTCAAGGAGAAGATCGGCTCGAAATTCAATTTCCCGCCCGACTTCGCCACCGTCGATCCCTACCGCGCCGAACAGGAAAAAGCCTTCGCCCTCACCGCGCAGGGAGACTATGCCGGGGCCGAGCCGCTCTGGCGCGAACTTTTCGCACAACGGCCCGACGACGCCATGACCGTCCTCCCCCTCGCCGGAGTGATCTACCACGGCAAGCCCAAGGATGGCCGTGACTTCATCGACCAACAGCTCGCCGCGGCGGGAGATGCCGATACCCCCCTGCGCTGGCAATTGCTCGAGGTCCAGGCGCGTTGGACGGTCAACGCCACCGGCGCGTCCGACCAGGCAATCCCCCTCTACCAACAACTCCTGCAAAAATATCCGGGCAGCTTCCGCCTCCGGCGCGCCCTGCTGGCGCTGACCCGCCCGGTCGATGCCTATACCGACGACGAGCTCGCCCTCATGCACGGGGCCAGCTGGGCCGATGCCGATTACTTCGCCATCGCCGCCGGGATCTACGCCTTCCAGGCGAAAGGCAAAAGCGGCGATGTGGAGTGGCTCCTGCAGCAAAATATCCCGCCCAAGATCCAGGCCGCCTTCCTCGCCCTGCAAGGCCGCCGGGACGAGGCGCTCGCGCTCTACCAGAAAGCGGAAGGCGACACCCCACCCGATCCGGCAACGGCCCCCCGCGCCGTCGCCTTCAACGAACTTCTCGGCCATCTCGAGATCGGAGACTGGTCGGGCGCGCTCCCCTTCGCCGACCGCCACTTCGCGCTGACCCCGCAGAACGCCATCGGTCCGGTGGCCCATCTCCTCTGCGCGCTCCGGCTCCATGACGACGCGGCCAAGCAGGCGGCGCTCGCCACCCTTGCCGGTTTCAAGACCGACCGCGCCGCCTACCTCTTCGCCCAACAGGTCCAGAACGGCCAAGCCACGGTGACCGCCGAGAGCCTCGCCCCGTTCGCCCACGATCAACACCGTCTGGTCGGCCTCCTCTGGGCCGGCGCGGCGCTCGAGGCGCAGGGTAAGACCGCCGACGCCGCCAACGCCTACACCCTCGCCCTCCAGGGCACCGTCCCCTATTTCATCGACTTCGGCCTCTTCTACCTGTTCCGCTCCGGACTCCCACCCGCCCCGCCGACCCCCACGGGCTCTTGACAAAACGCCCCCGCTCTGCGATGCTTCCGCTCGCAGCAGCCTAAATCCCGCCTTTCCAAGAGGCGGGATGCGGAGGAACCACCTCCTCGTCAGAGCCCTCACGGGTGAAGATGAGGAAGGGGCGCAGGAACCGGGTAACCGGATCTCCGGGTCACTTCCATGACCTAGCCCGACAGCTAACTTCGTCGGCATTTGGAAGGGCGATGCCTCGCGCTACCGAAGTAGCGCGGCCTGGCCCGGAGAGACCGACCCTGTCGGTTTGCTTCGGCCACATCCCCTCGAAAGAAACGCACGGGTTTCGTGTGCCCGGAGGGCCTATGCCCATCCGTCGTCACGGGACCGTCGTGCATGCAGGAGATGGCCATGTCGTTATTGTTCAGCAGTCAGGTCGCCAACTCGCCCACGCCCAAGCGGCGCGGCGGCGTTCCGACCCAATCGCTCGAGTTCCAAATCCGGGAATACATCAAATGGGTGTTCACCCCGAAGCCGAAGCTAAACACGGTGCCGGCTCCGGCGGCGGCTCGTCCCGCTTCCACCCGCCCGCAGGGAGGACGCTCATGACTGACGTTCTCTACCTCGTCCTCATCGCCGCGCTCTTCGCCGCCGGCATCGCCTACACCAAGTGGTGCGGGCGCATTTGAGCGCATTTGAGCGCATTTAACCGAACCAAACCCATGACACTCCTCGTCGGCCTGATTTCGTTGGGCCTCATCGTCTATCTCTTCACGGCCATGATCTGGCCGGAAAAATTCTAACCACGTTCTAACCCCGTCCCCACCTCCCCTATGCACTTCAACGGTTGGATTCAATTGGCCCTCTACATCGGCCTCCTGGTGCTGCTCACCAAGCCCCTCGGACAATATCTGGTGCGGGTGCTCGACCCGCGCGGCAAGACCTGGCTCGACAAAGTGGTCGGCCCGGTCGAACGGCTCAGCTACCGCCTGATCGGCGTCGATCCGGCCCAGGAGCAGGATTGGAAGCATTACACCGTGGCCATGCTGCTCTTCAGCGCGGTCGGCGTCGTCTTCACCTACGCCATCCTCCGCTGCCAGGCCTGGCTGCCGCTCAATCCGCAGCAACTCCCGGCGGTGCCCGACCACCTGGCGTTCAACACCGCGATCAGCTTCGCGACCAACACCAATTGGCAGAGCTACGGCGGCGAATCGACCATGTCGTATCTCTCCCAGATGGTCGCGCTGGTGATCCATAACTTCACCTCCGCCGCCACCGGCATCGCCATCGCGGCGGCACTGGGACGCGGCATCGCCCGGCACAGCGCCATCACGCTGGGAAACTTCTGGGTCGATCTGGTCCGGGTCACCTACTACCTCCTGCTGCCGATCTGCGCCGTCTTCGCGGTGGTGCTGATCTCGCAGGGCATGATCCAGAACTTCAAGCCCTACGACAACGCGGCCTTGACTGAAAAGCAGACCATCCAGGTCCCCAAGACCGACGATAAGGGAAATCCCGTGAACGACGCCAAGGGCCAGCCGGTGCTGGTCGACCAGGTCGTCGATACCCAATCGATCGTCGAGGGACCGATGGCCTCGCAGGTCGCGATCAAGATGCTCGGGACCAACGGCGGCGGCTACACTAACGCCAACGCCGCCCATCCCTTCGAGAACCCGACCCCGCTCTCGAACTTTCTGCAGATGCTCTCGATCCTGGCCATCTCCAGCAGCCTGACCTGGTGGTTCGGCTTCACCGTCGGCAACCAGAAGCACGGCTGGGCGATCTGGGGCGCGATGTTCGCCGTCTTCCTGGTCGGCGTTCTCGTCTGCTGGCACTACGAGGCGGCGGGCAACCCGATCATCACCCAGCTCGGCGTCGATCCCGCCGACGGCAACATGGAAGGCAAGGAGGTCCGCTTCGGGATCTTCAACTCGGCCCTCTTCGCCACCGTCACCACCGACGCCTCGTGCGGCGCGGTCAACGCGATGCACGATTCGTTCACCCCGCTCGGCGGGCTGGTGCCGATGTTCAACATCATGCTCGGGGAGATCATCTTCGGCGGCGTCGGCGCCGGGCTCTACGGCATGCTCGTCTTCGTCGTCCTGGCGGTCTTCATCGCCGGGCTGATGATCGGGCGGACCCCCGAATACCTCGGCAAGAAGATCGGCTCCTACGAGGTCAAGATGTCGATGCTCGTCGTCCTGGTCCTGGCCGTCTCGATCCTCGGCTTCAGCGCCTGGGCCTCGGTCAGCGATTGGGGCAAGGCCGGTCTCAACAACAACGGGCCCCACGGCCTGAGCGAGATCCTCTACGCCTACACCTCGTGCACCGGGAATAACGGCAGCGCCTTCGCCGGCCTCACCGCCAGCACTCCCTGGTATGACGACACCCTCGCCGCCGCGATGTTCATCGGCCGCTTCCTCATGATCATCCCGATCATGGCGATGGCCGGCGCCTTCGCCGCCAAGAAGCGGGTCGCCGAGGGGCCCGGATCGTTCCCGGTGACGGGGCCGACCTTCATCCTGCTCCTCATCGGCACCGTCCTCCTGATCGGCGCCCTCAACTTCCTCCCCGCGCTCGCGCTCGGGCCCATCGTCGAGCACTTCCTGATGCTCTCCGGTCAACTTTTCTAATTCCACTCCATGAGTACCAAAACGCATTCTTTGTTCGACCCCGCGATCCTCGTCCCCGCCCTGGGGGAATCATTCCGCAAGCTCAACCCGGCGGCGATGATCAAGAACCCGGTGATGTTCGTCACCCTGATCGGCGCCGCCGTCACCACGGTGGAAATCTTCGTCTCGAAGGAACCGAAGGCCTTCACCGTCCAGATCACCCTCTGGCTCTGGTTCACCGTCCTCTTCGCCAACTTCGCGGAGGCGATGGCCGAGGGCCGGGGCAAGGCCCAGGCCAACGCCCTGCGCCAGTCCCGCACCACCACCAGCGCGCGGCGGCTCCGCCCCGACGGCAAGGAGGACCGCGTCGAGGCGGCCCTGCTGCGCAAGGGCGACCGCGTCGTCGTGATCGCGGGCGAGCTCATCCCCGGCGACGGCGAGATCGTCGAGGGCGCCGCCACCGTCGACGAATCGGCGATCACCGGCGAATCGGCCCCCGTCATCCGCGAGGCGGGCGGCGACCGCAGCTCGGTCACCGGCGGGACCCGCGTCCTTTCGGACCAGATCGTCATCCTGATTTCCGCCGATCCCGGCCACAGCTTCCTCGACCGGATGATCGGCCTGGTCGAAGGCGCCAAGCGGCAGAAGACCCCCAACGAGATCGCCCTCACCATCCTCCTCTCCGCGCTCACCATCGTCTTCCTGATCGTGGTGGTCACCCTGATGCCGTTCGGCATCTACTCGGGCGTCGCCTTCTCGGTGACGGTGCTGGTGGCGCTCCTCGTCTGCCTGATCCCGACCACCATCGGCGGCCTGCTCAGCGCCGTCGGCATCGCCGGGATCGATCGCCTGGTCCAGAAGAACGTCCTCGCGATGAGCGGCCGCGCCGTCGAGGCCGCCGGCGACGTCGACGTCCTCCTCCTCGACAAGACCGGCACCATCACCCTCGGCAACCGCCAGGCCGTCGCCTTCCATCCCGCCCCCGGCATCACCGAGGCCGACCTGGCCGACGGCGCCCAGCTCGCCTCGCTCGCCGACGAGACCCCCGAGGGCCGCAGCATCGTTGTCCTGGCCAAACAACACGGCTTCCGCGCCCGTGAGCTGAGCGAGCTCCCCTCGGCCAAGTTCGTCGCCTTCACCGCCCAGACCCGGATGAGCGGCCTCGACCTCGAGACCCTCTCCTACCGCAAAGGCGCCGCCGCCTCGGTCAAAGCCTTCGTGGGAGGCACCTTCCCCAAACAGGTGGAAGACAAGATCACCGCCATCTCCCGCGAAGGCGGCACCCCGTTGGTCGTCGCCACCCGCAATAACGCGGAGAACCGCGACGGACTGGTCCTCGGCGTCATCCAGCTCAAGGACATCGTCAAGGGCGGCCTGGCCGATCGCTTCGCCCGCTTCCGCGCCATGGGCATCCGCACCGTGATGATCACCGGCGATAACCAGCTCACCGCCGCCGCCATCGCCAAGGAGGCGGGCGTCGATGACTTCCTCGCCGAGGCGACCCCCGAGCAGAAGCTCGCCTACATCCGCAAGGAACAGGCGGGCGGCCGCCTCGTCGCCATGACCGGCGACGGCACCAACGACGCCCCCGCGCTCGCCCAGGCCGACGTCGGCGTCGCCATGAACACCGGCACCCAGGCCGCCAAGGAAGCTGGCAACATGGTCGACCTCGACTCGAACCCGACCAAGCTCATCGAGGTGGTCGAGATCGGCAAGCAGCTCCTGATGACCCGGGGCGCCCTCACCACCTTCAGCGTCGCCAACGACGTCGCGAAATACTTCGCGATCATCCCGGCGATGCTGATGGCGACCTTTCCCGCCATCGCGCCGCTCAACGTCATGGGCCTGCATAGCCCGAACAGCGCGATCTTGAGCGCGGTGATCTTCAACGCCCTCATCATCATCGCCCTCATCCCGCTGGCGCTGCGCGGCGTCACCTTCCGCCCGATGGGCGCCTCGGCGCTCCTGCGGCGGAATCTGGTGATCTACGGCCTCGGCGGCATCGTCGCCCCCTTCGCCGGGATCAAGCTGATCGACGTCCTGATCACCTCGCTCCACCTCATTGCCTAATAACAATCGAACCCAAAACCAAATCGATGAACATCCTCAAGGAAATCAAAACCTCGCTGCTCCTCACCCTCCTGCTGGCGGTGATCTGCTGCGGCCTCTACCCGCTCGCCGTCACCGGCGTCGGCCAGCTCTTCTTCCCCAAACAGGCCAACGGCAGCCTGCTCCGGGACAAGAGCGGCGCGGTGATCGGCTCGGCGCTGCTCGGCCAGAACTTCAACGGCGACACCTACTTCAATCCCCGCCCCTCGGCGGCGGGGGCGGCGGGCTACGATCCGACCGGCTCCTCCGGCACCAACTACGGCCCCACCTCGCAGAAGCTGATCGACTCGATCAAGCAGCGCGTCTCCGACTACCGCAAGGCCAACAACCTCCCCGACACCCAACCCGTCCCCGCCGACGCCGTCACCTCCTCGGCCAGCGGCCTCGATCCCCACATCAGCGTGAAGAACGCCCTCCTCCAGCTCCCCCGCGTCGCCGAGAAACGGGGCCTGCCGGTCGACAAAGTCCGCGCCCTGGTCGAGAGCCACACCGACGGCCGCTTCCTCGGCCTGCTCGGCGAACCCGGCGTCAACATCGTCACCCTCAACCTCGCCCTCGACGGCAAGATCGATTAGGATCGTCAGCATGGAAGAAAGTCCCCATCCCGCGCGCCCCACGCCGGAGGACTTTCTCCACCTCATCGCCCGGCAGAACCGAGGTCGGCTCAAAGTCTACCTCGGTTCCGCCGCCGGCGTCGGCAAGACCTACGCCATGCTCGCCGAAGGGAACCGGCTCCGCGCCCAAGGCATCGATGTGGTCGCCGCCTACGTCGAGCCCCACGCGCGCCCCGAGACCGCCGCCCAGATCAAAAGCCTCGAGCTCGTCCCCACCCTCCCCTCGCCGATCCCGGGAGGCCGTCCCGAAATGGATCTCGACGCCGTGCTGACCCGCAAACCGACCCTGGCGCTGGTCGACGAATTCGCCCACACCAACCCCCCCGGCAGCCGCCACGCCAAGCGCTACGAAGACGTCGCCGAGCTCCTCGATGCCGGCATCAACGTCATCACCACGGTCAACATCCAGCATCTCGAATCGCTCTACAACATCGTCGAGAGCGCCACCGGGGTGAAAGTCCGCGAACGGATCCCCGACTCGGTCATCGCCGAGGCCGACCAAATCGTCAACATCGACCTCCCCTCCGAAGACCTCATCGAGCGCCTCAAGGCGGGCAAGATCTACCCGCCCGAACAGGCCGCCCGCGCCCTGGAGAATTTCTTCACCGATTCGAACCTCACCCGCCTGCGCGAAATCGCCTTCTCCGAAGTCGCCAACTTCCTCGACCGGGTCCAACGCCGCCGCGTCGTCGCCACCGGAGGCCAAAGCAAACCGAGCTCCCTCGCCCGCGTGATGGTCGCGATCAGCAGCCGCGGCCCCCATCCCGAGACCCTCCTGCGCAAAACCGCCCGGCTGGCCCAGCAGCTCAACGCCACCTGGTTCGTCGTCTACGTCCGCACCGCAAAGGAAGCCCCCAACCGGATCGCCGCCGAGACCCACCGCCGCCTCACCGACACCCTCGAGATCGCCCAAAAGATGGGCGGCGATGTCGTCGCGCTAAAGAGCGACGACATCGCCGCCGCCCTCGCCACCTTCGCCCGCGAGCGCGGCATCACCCACGTCGTCATGGGCCGCCCCGGCCCGAGACCGCTCTGGAAACGCTTCCGCCCCTCCCTGGTCGAGCGCCTAGCGGCGGAAATGCAAGGCGTCGACTTGATCCTCGGATAGCGTCCGTCGGGACGCTGCAGGTTTGCCACCCTCTCTCCTTTCTGGCAAAGCAAGCAGATGCCGTTCTCCTTCCCCGCGCGCCACTACCGCACCCGCGCCCCCATGACGATCACCGTCGAGGACGGGCGCTTCCTCTCGCTCACCCCCGCGCCGGACCGGGAAGGCCT
>Ga0302314_10002557_pt1 | contig 33715 bp, 32 predicted proteins | sample III_Palsa_N2_3_FD_200533 | JGI IMG/M metagenome (GOLD analysis project Ga0302314, IMG submission 200533) | Peat permafrost microbial communities from Stordalen Mire near Abisko, Sweden - III_Palsa_N2_3 | ecosystem: Environmental > Terrestrial > Soil > Palsa > Peat permafrost | place: Sweden...
AACCCATTCTTGAAAATGGAGAATGGACGCTGAAGCCGTTTGCAGCGGCGAAATTGCTCAAGAATATCGATATCAAAAGCAAAACGCTGAAGGCAGTCACAATAAAGGAACTCCGTGAGGCTGTTTCAATCGCAGAATCTGCTCTAGGGACAGGGGTGAATTTGGTGGAGAATTTTCAGCGGGCAAATGCTGAATTGGCCAAGCGAGCGGTGCGCAGCTAGCTTCATTCCAAGGTCAGCCATTTAGCAGCGTAACATTACCGCAATGCTCATCACGAATTGCGTGAGGCCAATTTTCCGCGCTTGACAGGTCCTATAGTTAGTGCCAAATTTTTGGCATGGTTGGACGCAAACAATCGAGACCGGTCCGTGACGACGCCGCCAAAGGCGGGTTCTCGCGCCGCGAGCGCGAGATCATGGATGCGCTTTACAAGCTGGGCCGCGCGAGCGCCGCGCAGATCCTGGAGCAGATTCCGGATGCGCCGACCTATACAGCCATCCGCACGCATCTCTCCATCCTCGAGAAGAAAGGGCATGTGCGGCACATCAGCGACGGCACGCGCTATATCTACGAGCCGCTGGTGGCGCGCGAGCAGATGGGGCGGCGCGCGATCGACTCGCTGCTGAAAACCTTCTTCGACAATTCGGTCGCGGGTGCGGTGACGGCGCTGCTCACGACGAAGGATGCCAACATCCCGAAGGAAGACCTCGATCGGCTGTCGCGGCTGATCGAGAAAGCGAAAAGGGAAGGGCGATGAACACGTTTCTTGCGATGCGCGTTGTGCTGTTCTCCGGCGAGTTGCTCGCCGCGTCTTCGCTGATCCTGGCGCTGGCATGGCTCGCGTCCTTCCGCGACAGCGCGAGCCGCCGCCATCTCGTCTGGGTCGGCGCATTCGGCGCGCTCGTCCTGTTGCCAGTCCTGGCGGTGATCGTGCCGGGAAGCATTGTGTTTTCGCTTCCCGCACCCACCGTCGTTCCCGTCGCGCTGGACATGAGCGCGATCGCGATTTCCGCGCCGGCTCCGCAGACTTTCCATTTCGGCCTTGAAGACGCGGCCACCGCGCTGATCGTGTTCTGGCTCGTGGGCATTGTCCTGTTCGCATTGCGCAGCCTAATCGCCGCATTCGTCTTGCGCGCGATGCGCCGTGACAGCACCAACAATCCCTTCGACCCGAGCGAATTGCCGGAGCTCGCGAGCGGCCGGGCTTACGATCTGCGCGTTTCCCATGCCGAGCGCGGACCCGTCACCTGGGGAATTTTCCGGCCCGTCATCCTGTTGCCGAACAAGGCGCTGTTCTGGCCGGGCGAACGGCTGCACGCGGTGCTCAGGCATGAGCTCGCCCATATCCATCGCCGCGACAGCCTCGCGCAGATGCTTTCGCTCGTTGCCTGCGCGCTCTACTGGCCCAATCCGCTGGTCTGGCTCGGCGCCCGCGCGCTGCGGCGCGAGGCGGAGATGGCGGCGGACGATGCGGTGATCGTCTCCGGCATGACGCCGTCCGACTATGCCGGCGAATTGCTGCAGGTCGCGGTGGAATTCCGCGCGCAGGATCTGGTGGCCGCCTCGCCGCTCTTCATGGCAGCACCTTCGGCCTTCGAGGCGCGCCTCAAATCCGTTTTGGCTCCAACCCAACAACGATCGGGAGTGACTTCCATGGATGTCCTGAAAATCTCCGGCCTTGCACTTCTGGCCACCACCGCATTGGTCTTGGCGCGTCCATCCTTGGCCCAGGAGGCACCCCAGCCGCCGTCCGCGCCATCCGCCATGGCCGCGCCATCCGCCATGGCCGCGCCGTCCGCCTTGCCCGCGCCGCCGGCCCCACCGTCGGATGCCGCGATGCCGATTGCGCCCACGCCGCCTGATGACGCGGTCAGCGCCGACACGCCGGTCCACCGTTTTCACACGCGCGAGGTCCGCAAGTTCACGGACAGCAGCGGGCATCACCATGTCGAGATCATCGAGCGCGATGGCGACGCGGCGCAGGCGATGGCCGATGTCCAGCCGGAGATCGACAGGGCAATGGCCAAGGTCAAGATCAGCGAAGCCGAGATCCGCGCCGCCCGCCCGCAAATCGAAAAGGCGCTCGCCGAGGCCCGCGTCGAGCTCGCCAAAGTGTCCGACGAGAAAATCCGCATGCGGGTCGACGCCGCGCTCGCCCGCGCCCAGGTGCAGCTCGAGGCCGCGCAGGCGCGCCTGGAAGAAAATCGCCATGTCGTGATCGAGCGCGACGAAGACCACGACGCCCCGGATGTGCCCGACGCTCCGGACGCTCCGGACGGGAAGTAACCCGTTCCCGGCCGGTTGTTGCGTATCTCTCCTCGATAAGCCCCTTCCCCTAACGCCACGCTCCTGACAGCATGTTGTCAGCAGGGTTGCAGCAGGATGGCGGCAACAGCGAAGGAGCCGCGCCATGGCCGCCACGATATTCGATCGTTTCCCCAAGCCGGCCTGCGCACAGCTTCTTGGCTGGACATTGCTGGAGCATGACGCCTCGCGCGGCTGGGCGCGGATCGGGTTCGAGGGCCGGGCGGAATTCCTGAACCCCGCGGGGTTCATCCAAGGCGGGTTCCTCGCGGCTATGCTCGACGACACCATGGGACCGCCGGTTCTGTTGATGACCGAGGGGCGCTTCTACACGGTGACCATCGGCCTGACGGTAAGCTTCCTCGCGCCGGCGCGGCCGGGCCGACTATTCGGCGAAGGGCAGGTCGTGGAGCTCGGCAAGACCGTCGCGTTCCTGGAAGCCAACCTGAGCGACGAAGCGGGTACGCTGATCGCGCGCGCCACATCGCAGGCGCGATTGGTGACGACGGAAAGATTGGCCGCGGCATGAGACGCGCCGACCGGCTGTTCCGGATCATCCAGGTGCTCAGGCGCAAGAGGCGCCCGACCACGGCGCTGGAGATCGCGCTAGAACTGGAGACCTCGGCGCGCACGATCTATCGCGACATCGCGCAATTGATGGCCGACCGCGTACCGATCCGCGGCGAAGCGGGCGTGGGTTATGTGCTGGAAGGCGGCTTCGACATGCCGCCCCTGATGCTGACGCCCGATGAGATCGAGGCGGCGATGCTGGGCGCGCAATGGGTGATGGACCGCGCCGATCCGGCGCTGGCGCGCGCCGCGTCGGACCTCGTCGCCAAGATCGGCGTGGTGATCCCCGAGCATTTGCGCCCGATCCTGATGGAGCCGGCGTTGGCCGCGCCCAAGCGCTATGCGAATGCGGTGGACACGATCGACATGGCGCGCGTGCGCGGCGCGATCCGCGCGCAGGGCAAGATCGCGCTGGTCTATCGCGACGAGAACGAGCGGGAATCGCGGCGCGTCATCTGGCCCATCGCGGTGAGCTATTGGGAGACGGTGCGGCTGATCGTGGCGTGGTGCGAGACGCGCAAGGCCTTCCGCCATTTCCGCACCGACCGCGTGATCGCGGCCGAATTCCTTGAGGCCCGCTACGTCATCGCGCGCGCAAAATTGCGCACGCAATGGAAAAAAGAGATGCTCGCGGATGGCGAGCGCCTGCTGCGCCTGTCGCACAAAAATTTCGCCGGCGCGCCACAAGCCGCGCCTGCGCCGGGTTTGATGGAGTGACCGATGATCGAAGCCTCCTGCCATTGCGGCGCCCAGCGCATCGAGATCGATGCGGCGCCGGAAACGGTGACAGACTGCAACTGCTCGATCTGCCGCAGGCTGGGGGTGCTCTGGGCCTATTATTCGCCCAGGCAGGTGCGGCTGGTCCCGCCCTCGGGCGCGACCAGCGTCTATACGTGGGACGACCGCTCGATCGAATTCCACAGCTGCGCGAATTGCGGCTGCACCACCCATTGGGCGCCCGTCGATAAGGCGCGCGATCGCATGGGCGTCAACGCGCGTCTGATGGATCCCAAGGTGCTTGCCGCAGCGCGCGTGCGCCGGTTGGACGGCGCCAATACCGAGAAATATCTCGGCGAAGGCTGACGATACGCGCGATACCCGCAATTGGTTCCGGCGGCAATGCGCGGCGGCGCGCAACGCGGCGATTCCGCCTGGGCACCTTTCTCCCGATTCGTGCGTTATTGCGGCGAGGGGTAAAAAGCGGAACCACGCCTATGAGAACGAGACGGACAAAAAAGCGCGATAACCAGCCGCGCGACCGGAGCGCAACGAGTTCCGGGCCATTGCTGCGCAACGACACCGGATGCATCGGCGCCCATGCCGATTACCGGCGCGAGGACTATATTTTTCCGCGCACCCAATCGCCGGCCTTGCGCGCCCTGCCGTGGGAGAGCCGGCTCGGGCCGATCAAGCCGTGGGGAATCAACGCGGTGGCGAACCTCGCCTGGCAACTCTTCGCCTGAATCGAGACCGCTTCAGACCGGTTTCAGAAAATGGCGTTCCTCGCGCAGGATCAGCCGTTCGCTTTGCGCAAACTGGAAATTCGCTTTTGCCGCCGCATCCGTCTTGAGCCGCGCGCGATAGGCCTCGTAAGCAGCGAGACTCTCGAAGGCGATCATCGCCAAAGCGATGTCGTTGGTCCCTTCATGCGGCATAAAATAGCCGATCAGGTCGCCGCCGCATTGGGGAATGATCGTCCCCCAAGCCTGCGCATAGCGCTCGAACGCGTCGCGCTTGAACGGATCGATCCGGTAGCGGATGCAGCAAACGATGCTCATGGTTCGGTCTCCGTCGAAGTGTGCAGCCTAGCGCTTGCCTCGGCGGTAACGCTTCGATTAGCATCGAACCATGAAAGAAGGCCCTTCCCTCGCGCCCATCGCGGCGCTGGCCGGCGATCCGGCGCGCGCCAACATGCTGGCGGCGCTGATGAGCGGCAAGGCGCTCACCGCCAGCGAGCTCGCGAATGAAGCCGGGATCACCGCGCAGACAGCGAGCTCGCACCTCTCCAAGCTCGAATCCGGCGGCTTGGTGAGCGCGCTCAAGCAGGGCCGCCACCGCTATTTCCGTCTCGCGGACGCCGATGTGGCCGAGATGCTCGAGAAGATCATGAGCGTGGCCGCGCGGATGGGCCATCTGCGCACGCGTCCCGGCCCCAGCGATCCCGCGATCCGCAAGGCGCGCGTTTGCTACGACCATCTCGCCGGTGAGATGGGCGTGACGCTGTTCGACGGGCTGGTGCGTGCGGGGCGCATCGCCGCCCGTGACAACGAAATCCGATTGACGCGCAGGGGCGATGCCTTCGCGCGCGAATTCGGAATCGACCTCGACGCATTGGCGAGCGAGCGCAGGCCGTTGTGCAAATCCTGCCTGGATTGGAGCATGCGGCGCAGCCATCTGGCGGGCGGGCTGGGTGCAGCGCTGTTCGCGCGGATCGCCGATCTGGGCTGGGCCGTGCGCGACCGCGGCAGCCGGGCCGTCATCTTCACGAAAAGCGGAGAAGCGAAATTTCTTCGCGCGTTCGGCGGCGCATAGGATAAACAGGCGCGTCTTCGCCGGGGAGAGCATCGCGTGCGCTTCAATCCGCTTCCGTTAGCCTGTCTTGCACTTCTTGCCGCCGGCTCGGCGTGGTCCGCTCCCGCACCCGTCGTCATCCGCCAGTTCGACTCGCTTTCGCTCGCGCCGACGGGCGACCGCGTCGCCGATGTCGAGGCGCTCGATCCCGGCAATCTGCCGGAGCTTCCGCACGGCACCGTGGTGGTGCATTCGGCCGGCGGAAAAATCCTCGCGCAATACGATCCTTGCAAGGTTTGCAAATACAGCGACACGGCCTGGTCGTCTCATGGCGCGCTCGGCTTCATCGCGACGGACGAGAAGGCGGGCAGCGCCACCTTGTTCGTCGCGGACAAGGGTGCGCCGCGCGCGGTAACGACAATCCTGGGCGTCGCCAACACGCCGCGCTGGTCGCCCGACGGCACGCGCATCGCGCTTCTCGTCACGCTGGGCGCACACAAGAAGACCGGCGCTGTCGAGGCCGGCGCGGCGCTGGTGGGCGAGATCGGCACGTCGCTGGATGAGCAGCGCATCGCCATCGTACCGGCCGCGGGCGGCGCGCTCGAGCTGGTCTCGCCGGCCGACACCTATGTCTACGAATTCGACTGGACGCCGGACGGCAAAGGCTTCGCCGCGACGGCTGCGAAAGGCAATGGCGACAACAATTGGTGGGTCGCGACGCTCGATGCCATCGACGCGCGGACCGGCGCCTTGCGCGTCATCACAGCGCCGAAGATGCAGATGAACCTGCCGCGCGTCTCGCCGGACGGAAAAACCGTGGCGTTCGTCGGCGGCTTGATGAGCGATTGGGGGCCGATCGGCGGCGACGTCTACACCGTGCCGCTGGCCGGCGGGTCGCCGACGGACATCACGCCGAACTTCGCCGGCTCGTTCAACGCCATTGCCTGGCGCGGCAAAAAGCTGCTCACCTCCGCGTTGATCGGCGACCGCTATGCGGTGGTGGCGCTGGATCCCGGGCCGCGCACGCTGTGGTCGGCGCCGGTTTCCGCGAAGACGCAGCGCTTCGACGGCGCGATTGCTTTCAGCGCCGGCGGCACGATCGCGGCGACGCTGAGCGAGGATTTCACGCACGCGCCGGAAATCTCGCTCGGCCGCCTGCCCAATCTCGCAGCCATCACGCATGACAATGACGCTTTGGCCGCGCAGGTCGCCGCGCAAAGCGTTCATTGGCGGAGCGAAGGCTACAATGTGCAGGGCTGGCTGCTCGGGCCGAAAGCGGTGGCGCCGGGGCGCAAATATCCCATGATCGTCATCGTGCATGGCGGACCGAGCTCGGCCACCACGCCGCGCTACGTCGCCGCCGGCGGCCAGCATGGCACGGGTTTCGATTTTACCCAGGACATGATCGCGCGCGGCTATTTCATCTTCCTGCCCAATCCGCGCGGCTCCTACGGCCAGGGCGAGGCGTTCACCCGCGCCAATATCCGCGATTTCGGGCGCGGCGATCTGCGCGACGATCTCGCCGGAATCGACGCGGTGGAGAAGATCGCGCCGGTCGACGACAGGCGGCTGGGCATGTACGGCCATTCCTATGGCGGCTGGATGACGATGTGGGCGAACACCCAGACCCATCGCTTCAAGGCGATGGTGGCGGGCGCGGGCATCGCCGACTGGACGAGCTATTACGGCCAGAACGGCATCGACCAGTGGATGATCCCGTTCTTCGGCGCCTCGGTCTATGACGATCCGGCGGTCTATCGCGCGGCCTCGCCGATCGAATTCATCAAGCAGGCGAAGACGCCCACGCTGGTCTATGTCGGCGAGCGCGACGTCGAATGCCCGGCGCCGCAATCTCTGGAGTATTGGCACGCGCTGAAGGAGATCGGCACGCCGGTGCAGTTGTTCATCTATGCCGGCGAGGGCCACCGCTTCCACAACCCCGCCGATCTCATCGACCTTCGGGCGCGCATCATCGGCTGGTTCGATCGCTATCTGAAGTGAGCCAAAAAATCGGCCCTCCGCAACGGGAGGGCCGAAATTGTCACGTCACGGACGAGAGGCCGTTCAGAACGCGCTCATCAGATTGGCGCGCAGCGGGGCGGCGGCCGGGTTCTTCGGTCCACCGGACAGAATCTGCGGCACCGTGACGGAGTGGCCGTAGAAGTCCGCATTGGTGTCGTCTTCCGGCGCGATCACCGAGCCGTTCAGCGTGATGCCGCCATAGGCGCCTTGCGCCTTCGACCACAAGATGATGTCGCCGGAGAAATTGCCGCTGGTGGCGGCGCCCGCGCCGGCGCCGAGCGTGATCACGGTCAGCCCGGCATCGGCGCCGAACTTGAACTTGCTGCTCTCCACCGCGCGCAGCGCCCGGTCGGTCATGATGATCATCACAAGCTGCGCCTGCTCCAGCCCGATCTGCAGGCCGAACGAGGCCGAGCCCAGCGAATAGAAAGCGGGGTCGGACCAGCCGTGGCGCGTGCGGGCCATCAGCACGCCGTCGCCGCCCTCGGCGCCGAAGATGAAGCCGCCCTTGACGAGGCCCGGCACGATCAGCACGGCGCGGGCGCTGCGCAGCGCGTGGCGCGCGTCGCCGAAGACCTGGTCATGGCGCAGATCGCTGACGGTGGCGTTGGAATGCGCGAGCACTTCGGCGGTGTCGGCCGCTTGGGCCGCGCCCGCGAAGAAGGCCGTGGCCAGCGCGGCCGCTGCTGCGAATTTGGCGGTGGTTTTCATGATGGATTCCCCAAAATTTTGGAAGGCCGCGGACGCGGCCCGCGAGGATAACGCGCGAAGGGGAAAATGGTGCCACGTTCCGGCTGCCGCGAAAAGGGCAGATATCAGCCGGCTTTTTGCGGCCGCGCGTAGATCAGCGCCTTGCCATTCCAGACTTCAATGCGCAAGGGACCCTCCAGCTTCATGGCATGCGCCAGAATCTTGGCCTCCCTATCGCCGTTGCATTGGGCGGCGAATTTGGCGGCGAGTGATCCATCGTCGTGCAGGTAGTTGATTTCATAGGCCGGCATGGCAGGCTCCTTCGACCGAAGCCCCCGCCCGGCGGCGAGTTCGCCCCTTTCTCGCTCGTTTGTCTACCTCTATCGCGTTCATAATGTTCACGAATCCCCTCATTTTGTCGCCGACATTTTGATACTTCATTGACAGCGCGCGTGGCCCTCCCCACATACGATCGACGCAACCGGGGAGGGTGAGCCGTGACGGCCGATTCCGTTGGCACAAGCCGCAGCGACGAAAGCTTCCGCGGCACCGCGATCATCGCCTATGTGCTGTATCTGCTCGGCTGGCCGAGCCTGCACTTGGCCACCATCGTGGCGCTGATTCTCGCTTATGTGCAGCGCGGCGAGGCCCGCGGCACGATCTGGGAATCGCACTTCACCAATGTGATCGAGACCTTCTGGATCTCGCTGATCGTGGGCATCGTCGCCATCCCGCTGTGCTTCGTGGGCATCGGCTTCGTGGTGCTGGCCTTCCTGGTCGTCTGGTTCCTCTATCGCACGATCAAGGGCTTGATCCGCGCCATCGACGGCCGGGCCTATACATGAGCGACGCGGCCCGCGGCCCGGCGGCAAGCGAGGTTTCGCTGCGCATCCTCGCGCTCGTGGCCTACGCGCTGTTCGTGTTCGCCTTCTGCAACGGCGTCAGCGCCATTGCCGGCGTCGTCATCGCCTATGTGAAGCGCGACGAGGCGCGCGGCACGCCCTATGAAAGCCACTTCTCCAACATGATCACGATGTTCTGGGCGGCGGCGGCGATGGTCGCGCTGTTCATCGCGGCGGCCGGCTTCGGTGCGGTGACCATTCTCTCGGCGCCGCATCATCAACCGCAGCTCTCGTGGATCGGGTATGGCGTCGGCGCCTGGCTCTGCGCGGTCGTGTTCGCGGTGTGGTATCTCTACCGCGCCGTCGCCGGCTTCGTGCGCGCGCTGGACGGCAAGGCCTATCGCTAGCGCCGGCCGTTCGTCTCGGGACGGAAAAACAGGAATCCGATCACGCCCACCATCAGCGCCAGCGCGAAGCTGTAGGGCGCGATGCCGTAGATCAGATCGTAGGTGCGCGCCGCCTGGTGGAACGCCATGCCCATCTGCGCCCCCCACAGCGTGCAATCGCCGACGCCGGCCTCGTTGATCTGGCAACCGTCATATTTCGAGGCCCAAACCGCGAGCGTCGGCAGCATGATCGCCGCGATGGGCAGCAGCAGCAGGCTCAAGCCGGCGGTGAGCGGCCGGCGCGCGATCAGCGCCGCGACGGCGCCGGCAAAGGCGATGAAGACGGCGGTCGACGGATTGGCGCCGATCAGCCAGGCCAGGTCGAGCGCGTCGCGCAACCCGCCGCCCAGAGTGAAACCATGGCACAATGCCGGCCCCGGCGCGCAGCGAAACGCGAAACCGACGCCGCGCACGAACCACACCAGCAGCGACGGCGCGACCAGCAGCACGGCGCACAGGCACCAGAACGTCTTGGCGTTGGTGCGCTTCGGCGGCGGCGGCGGTGGGTCGAAATGGTGCATCGCGGGACATTAGGCATGTTGCGCCCTGAACCGCGCATGAATGTCGGGCCATGCTTAACGCGCGGGCGCTAACGCTTTGACGCGGCTGGGCCCGGTTCGACGGCGACCCAGCGCCCACCCCGGACCTGCGCCAGAAAGCCGGTGTGAAATCCCAGATGGTCGCGCGGCGTGAAATCCACCGGCACCCCGCCGAACTGCGGATCGCGCCAGCCATGAAGGGTCTCCAGCGTGCGCGCGAAACGCGCTTGGCTGAGGGCCGGACCGGTGCGGCGAAGGACTTCGGCGAAAAGCCGCCCGTCGAGATAGGCGCGCAGGGCGTCCGCCGACGCCACGCTGCCGAAACGGCCCTCATAACGCTCGATCCAGGCGCGCAACGCCGCGTTCGTCGTGTCGGGATAGGGGATGGGCGTGGTGGCGACGGTATAGAGGCCGGAGACCGCGCGCCCGCCGAGCGTCGGCACCTGCGGCACGTAGCAGGCCGAAGGGCACAGGAACACCGGGAACCAGCGGCGCGCGCGCGCCGCATTCATCGCGGCAAAGGCTTCCTGCGCCACGCCGCCCAGCACCACGATATCCGCGCCGCCGGCGCGCAATGCCGCAAGCTGGCGGGTGAAGCTTGTCGCACCCGGCGCGTAGCGCGCGGCGAGAGGCAGCCTCAGATGCCGGCGCTCCATTTCCGCGTTGGCTCCGGCCAGCGCCGCGCGGCCGAAGGCGTCGTCGCGGGCGAGCACGCCGACACGCAAGTTCCCGCGCAGATCGAGCAGATCGCGCAAGCCGATGCGCGTCTGGTCGGCGACCGGCAGGTCGAGCGCGAATTCGAGCGGCTGCGACGGAACATAAGTGTCGTCGGCCGAGGTGAAGGGAAAGAGATGCAACACGCCGGCATTGACGAAGATCGGCATCGCGGCCGCGACGGGCGGCGTGCCGACCGGGCACAGGATGGCGAAGACGCGGTCGGGCGATAGCGCGGTTTTCGTCGCGGCGATCGCGCGGTCCGGATCGTAGCGATTGTCGGCGACGACGAGATGCAGCCGTCGTCCCCATTCGCCGCCCTTCGCATTGGTTTCGTCGAACGCCATCTCCAGCCCGTTGCGCACCGCGGCGCCCACGGGCGACAGCGGCCCGGACAGATCGACATGGGTGCCGATTGTGATTTCGGTCGGCGTAACGCCGCTGGCGGCGAGGGCGGGGGAGAAAAAGAAAGTCGCGAGAAGGGCGAACAAAATCTTTCCTCCCCCGCCGTTGCGGGGGAGGTGGCACGCGTAGCGTGTCGGAGGGGGTGCGTGTAGCGGTGAAAAACATTCATCGCCGTACCCCGCACCCCCTCCGCCTCGCAAGTGCTCGGCACCTCCCCCGCAACGGCGGGGGAGGAAAGGGATGATCCAATCCATCATGCCTTCGCGCTCGGCCGTTCTTTCACCCTTGCGAACCAGGCGGCGACGTTCTTGTTCTCGGGGTTGAGCGGCTGGCCGACCGTGTTGCCGAAATCCAGGAAGCAGAACAGCAGCACATCGGCCAGGGTGAAGCGCTTGGCGCAGACGAATTCCTTGCCCGCCATCTCGCCGTCGAGCCATTTGAGACGGTCCTGCGCGATCGTCTTGAGACCGGGCGCTGCTTCCGGAACCGTGACCATGCGGTCCTTGAACAGCGGCAGGCCTTCCGAATAGCGAAAGCCGCTGATCATGGGCTCGCAGATATTGAGGTCGATGCGCCGCGTCCATTTGCGCGCCTCGGCCTTCTGCTCCGGCGTGGCGCCGATGAGCGGTGGGTTGGGATGGGTGTCCTCGAGATATTCGCAGATCGCGGTGATCTCGGTGACGCAATGGCCGCTGTCGAGCTCGAGCGCGGGCATCTGGCCGATGGAATTCTTCTTGAGATAAGGCTCGCGGCGGTTGTCGCCCTTCATCAGGTCGACTTCCTCCATCGGGATCGTGATCCCTTTCTCAGCCATGAACATGCGCACGACGCGCGGATTGGGTCCGATCGAATTGTAGAATTTCATGGCGGCGGCGTCCCTTCGCGGCAACGGTTGGCGCGGGAAGTTAGGGCGGTCTCGCATTCGCCGTCAAACCGGGATTTGTGCGTTGCATGAAGCTTTGCTAACCAGACACATGGCCATTCCCTTCATCCGCGAGTTCGATGCGCTCTATGGTGAGCCCGTCAAGCTGACGCCGCTGATTTCGCGCGTTCTGGCGAACAATCCCGGTCCGTTCACTTTCAAAGGCACCGGCGTTTACATCGTGGGCAGCCGCGACGTCGCGGTGATCGATCCGGGACCGCTGCTTGGCGAACATGTCGAAGCATTGAAGCGCGCGCTCGACGGCAAGCGGGTGACGCACATCCTCGTCACCCACACCCATTCCGACCATTCGCCGGCCGCCGCGCCGCTGAAGGAATGGAGCGGCGCGAAAACCTATGCCTTCGGGCCGCACGGCTCGGGCAAGGAAGACGGTGTGAAAGTGGAAGAAGGCGGCGACCGCGATTTCGCTCCCGATATTCGCGTGCGCGACGGCGAGATCATCGCGGGTGACGGCTTCACCTTCGAATGCGTCTACACGCCGGGCCACACTTCCAACCATATGTGCTTCGCGCTACGCGAAGAGCAGGCGCTGTTCAGCGGCGATCACGTCATGGGCTGGTCGACCACGGTGGTGACGCCGCCCGACGGCGACATGGCGCAGTACATGGAGTCCTTGCGCAAATTGCAGGTGCGCAACGACCGCATCCTCTATCCCACCCATGGCGCACCGATCCGCGATCCCAAGCCGTTCCTGCAAGCCTATGTCGATCACCGGCTGGAACGCGAGGCGCAGATCCTCGCCTGCATCCGCGATGGCGTTTCCACGATCCCCGAAATGGTCGCGCGGATGTATGCGGACGTCGACAAGCGGTTGCATCCGGCGGCCTCGCGCTCGGTGCTGGCGCATTTGATCCAGTTGGAGCGGGAAGGGCGGGTTCGCCAAGAAGTCGGACGTTACGTCCTCAACTGAAAACCCTCGCCAGCGTCGCCGTCTTCACGTCGCCGCCAATTCCTTCAAATACGCGTGTATCCGCGCCGCGTTGCGGCCCCAGTCGCTCTCGCCCACGCGGCTTTCGGAACGGATGTCGAGCCGCGCGCCCATGCCGGCGGGTTTGACGCGGATCACGATATCGTCGGTGAAGCCGAAGAAGAAGCTGGTGTCGGTCGCCTCGAGGCGGCCTTCGTCCGGCGCCACCGCCACGATGTTCCAACCCATCCCATAGGCCGCGGTGACCGCGCGCTTGAACAGCTTTTCCGGCGAGGTGAGGACCGCGGCGGCTTTGACGTCCTGATAATATTTGTGCTGCAGCGCCGCCACGCTCGCGCTCTTGCCCCGGAACACCACCTTGTCCGCGCCGTCGTAATCGGCCGTGTTCTCCGCGCCCGGCCGCTGGTTGAGCAGCGCGACGAATTCGGGGGCGTGTTCGGTGTCGGTGGAGATGTCGTGGATCGGCGGCTGGTGGCCGCGCTGCGCCACGTCGTAGAGCGGCGCCGCGATCAGCGCGATGCTACCCGCCAGCCCGATCGCGCCGTAGCGCGCGCCGTCGCCGGAATTGGAGAAGAACGCGCCAAGCGCCCAGACTAGCCCGAGCGCGAACGCGACGATGCCGAGATAGACGCACCAGGGAAACAGCGTGAACAGGCCAAAGCGGTAATCCCAGAACTCCAGCCTCGTGCCGAAACTTGCGGCCAGCCCGATCAGGAGCGAGGCGAGGAACGCCGCGAAGGACAGCCGCGCAACGACCCCCAGAAACCGCACACTATCCCCCTACTCGGCAGCTTGCTGGAGCCTGTGCTTTCCATAGCGCTCGCGCAAGACGGTTTTCTGGATCTTGCCCGTCGCGGTGTGCGGGATTTCATCGACGAAGATCACGTCGTCGGGCATCCACCATTTGGCGATCTTGCCTTCGAGGAATTTGAGGATCTCCTGCTTGCTCGCTGTCTTGCCCGGCTTGAGCACGACGATGAGCAGCGGCCGCTCGTCCCATTTGGGATGGGCGATGCCGATCACCGCGGCTTCGGCGACCGCCGGATGGCCGACCGCGAGGTTCTCGATCTCGATGGAGGAAATCCATTCGCCGCCGGATTTGATCACGTCCTTGGCGCGGTCGGTGATGGTCATGTAGCCGTCTTCGTCGAGCGTGGCGACGTCGCCGGTGTCGAACCAGCCGGCCTTGTCGAACGCGTCCTTGCCTTCGCCCTTGAAATAGCCCTTGGCGATCGCCGGCCCGCGCACTTTCAGCCGTCCGAACGCCTTGCCGTCGCGCGGCAGCTCCTTGTTTTTCTCGTCGACGATCTTCATCTCGACGCCGAAGGGCGGATGGCCCTGTTTCACTTTATAATCGAGCTTCTTGTCGTAAGGCAGATCGGCCATCTTGGCCTTGAGCGTGCCCAGCGTGCCGAGCGGGCTCATCTCGGTCATGCCCCAAGCGTGGGTGACCTGCACGTCGTATTTGGTCTCGAAGCCCTCGATCATCGAGCGCGGACAGGCCGAGCCGCCGATCAAGACGCGCTTGAGGTGCGGCAGCGTCCTGCCGCTCTCTTCGAGATATTGGAACAGCGCGAGCCACACGGTGGGCACGGCGGCGCTCATCGTCACTTCTTCCTTGTCGAGCAGTTCGCACACCGATGGTCCATCCAGCTTCGGTCCCGGCAAGACCAGCTTGGAGCCGATCATCGGCGCGGCGAAGACCAGCGCCCAGGCATTGGCGTGGAACATCGGCACGATCGGCAGCACGCAATCGACATTGCGCAAGCCCATCGCGTCGGCCTGTCCCGCCATGAAGGCGTGCAGCACGTTGGAGCGGTGCGAATAGAGCACGCCCTTGGGATTGCCCGTGGTGCCGGAGGTGTAGCAAAGCCCGCAGGCCGTGTGCTCGTCGAATTCCTTCCATTTGAATTCGGGATCGGCCTTGGCGATGAAGTCCTCATAGGCGACGACATTCGTCAGCTTCGTCTTCGGCAAATGCGCCGCGTCGGTCAGCGCGACGAAGAATTTGGTCTTCTTCAGCTTGGGCGCGATCTGCTCGATCAGCGGCAGGAAGGTGATGTCGAAGAAGATCGCCTTGTCTTCGGCGTGATTGACGATCCAGGCAAGCTGGTCGGCATGCAGCCGCGGATTGAGGGTGTGGTAGATCGCCCCGATCCCGGTGATGCCGTACCAGGCCTCGATATGGCGGTGGGTGTTCCAGGCCAGCGTGCCGATCCGGTCGCCGAGCCTGACGCCGCGCTTGTGCAGGGCGTCGGCCACGCGCCGGGCGCGGCCGGCGATCTGGCGGTAATTCGTGCGGTGGATCGGCCCCTCGACGCTGCGCGACACCACCTCGCGGTCGCCATGATAGAGCGCCGCGTGATCGATGATCTTGTGGACCAGCAACGGCCAGTCCTGCATCAGGCCCTTCATGAAAGACACCCCGGATTTTGAACTCTTATATCGCCCTCGACCCCTTTGGGGGAGAGGGTAAACATCCGCTATACAGTCCTGGTATTGGGGGCGCCATTGGCCGAGGACGAGCAAAAACCGTCGGGAGGAGTGCGCGGCGACGCGGCGGCCGAGGCGCTGGCCCTGACCGCGGCCAGCCGTGGCAAGGCCGACCGCTTCCTCGACGAGCAGACCAAAGTCGCCCAGGCGCAGGTCGAACTCCTCCATTTGCAGGCTGAGGATTTGCGGCGCGAGGACCGGTTGCGCCACTGGTCGCTGCGCGTGCATCACATCAGCGACGTGCTCAAGCTCGGCTTCGAGCTGGCCGCCGCGGCGGTGGTGACGGCGATTGTGGTTTTCATTGGCGCGGCGGTGTGGAGCGCCGCGCACGACCACAGCCTTGTCATCGAGGCCTTCGCGGTACCGGCCGACATGGCGGCGAACGGGCTGTCCGGCCAGGTCGTCGCCACACAGGTGCAGGACCGGCTCGCCTGGATGCAGGACCACACCGACACGATCCGGCAGGCCAGTTCCTACGCCAACAACTGGGCCAACGACGTCAAGGTACAGATACCGGACACCGGCGTGTCCATCGGCGAGTTTTATCGTTATCTGACGGGCTGGTTCGGAAACCAGACCCACATCACTGGCGAGGTGTGGCGCGATGGGAACCGCATCGCGGTCAGCGTGCGCAGCGGCAGCGACGCGGCGCAGGTCTTCACGGGTGCACCGTCCGATCTTTCGGCCCTCGTCGCCAAGGCTGCCGAGGACGTCTATTGGCGGACCCAGCCCTACCGATTTGCAGTGTTTCTGGGCGGACAAGGTAGGACTTCCGAGGCGACGCGCGCAGTGCAGGCGTTGGCGCTGAACGGACCGACGGAGGAGAGGCCGTGGGCCTATTCGCGCTGGGCCTCGCAGTTGGGCAGCGACGGCGACCTGAAAGGCGCTTTCGAAAAGGAGCGCATCTCCGCGGCGCTGGGCCCCGATCTGCCCCATGTGTGGGGCAATCTCGCGGGCGATGAGGCGGGATTCGGGCACGACGAAGCGGCGCTGCGCGACAATGAACGCGCGATCGCGCTCCTCGACAGTCCGAAGGCGCTGCAATTGGCGGCCTATGCCGTGAATGTGGACCGGATCGGCGAGCGGATGCTGGTGGCGGAGGCGCTTGGCGACTTTCAGGGCGCGGCCGCGCTCGCCCCCGAACTTCACGCGACGCCGGATTACTCCAATTCCCGCGTCGCGGCGGAGATGATGCTGAGTGCCGATCTCGCCAGCGACCACGATATCGCTGCGTCGCGCCGCATCGATCCCCAAGCGGCTTCCGAGACCAACGCGTTGGAGATAGCGGCCAACAACGACGTGACTTTCGACATGCCTCCGCTTTCCGCGTTCCTGCGCGCGGCGATGCTGGACGATTGGAACGGCGCGCGCGACGATCTGACCGCGCTCGAGCGATCGCCGTCCGCGCAGGAAGCCGGCGCGAAACCCTTGCTGCCGGTGCTGACCTGGCCCTGGATCGCCTACGCCGATGCCAGACTCGGCGATTTCGCCGGTGCGCATGCGCTGATCGACCGGACGCCGCGCGATTGCTATCTCTGCGTCCGCATGCGCGGCAATATCGAAGCGGCGCAGAAGAACTGGCGCGGCGCGGCGGCCTGGTTCGCCGACGCCGCGAAGCAGGCGCCGTCCATTCCCTTCGCCTATTCCGATTGGGGCGCGATGCTGCTGGCGAAAGGCGATTACGACGCGGCAATCGCGAAATTCGAGATCGCCTACCAGAAGGGCCCGCATTTCGCCGATCCGCTGGAAATGTGGGGCGAAGCGCTGATGGCGCAGAACCGCTCCGATCTGGCGTTGGCGAAGTTCGCGGAAGCGGGCAAATACGCGCCCAATTGGGGCCGGCTGCATCTGAAATGGGGCGAGGCGCTGGTCTATGTGGGCAAGCCGGACGACGCGAAAAAACAGTTCGCCGTTGCCGCGACGCTCGATCTCTCCGCCGCCGAAAAATCCGAACTCGCGCGCGGGGTGTCGCATGGCCGATGAAACGGAACGCTCCGCGCCGACAGGGCATGGCGAACGCGGCGATCCGGCCGCGCTGGCGCTCGCGCTGGGAGGCGCCGGGACGCTGGACCCGCGCGCGGCGGCCTATCTCGAAGAGCAGATCAAGGTCGCCAGGGCGCAGGAGCGCGTCCTGCATCTTCAGGCTGAAGACCTGCGCCGCGAGGACAAGCTGCGCCACTGGTCGCTCGTCGTGCATCACGTCAGCGACGTGATGAAGGTCACGTTCGAGCTGACGGTCGCCGCCGTCGCATTGGGCATTCTCGTCGCGATCGGCGCCGCCGTGTGGTCGGCCGCGCACGACAACAGCCTCGTGATCGACGCGTTCTCCGTTCCGCCCGACATGGCGGCGCGCGGCGTCACCGGTCAGGTCGTCGCAGCCCAATTGCAGGACAAGCTCGCGGCCATGCAGGACGCTACGGGGTCGGCGCGCCCCGCCGCGTCCTATTCGAACAATTGGGGCAACGACATTAAGGTGGAGATTCCCAATACCGGCATCTCCGTCGGCGAGTTCTATCGCTATCTCGCGTCGTGGCTCGGCCATCAGACGCACATCTCCGGCGAGGTCTTCCGCACCGCCGATGGCATCGCGGTGACCGTGCGGGCGGTCGGCGCGGGCACGACGGTTCGCGGCAGCGAAGCCGGCCTCGACACGCTGCTGCAGCAATCCGCCGAACAGATCTACCGGCGCACGCAGCCTTATCGCTATACCGTGTACCTACTGTTCGACACCCCTCCGCGGATCGCGTCGGCGCGCGCGATCGAGCAGAATCTGACCGTGGCGGGAGCGCCGCTGGATCGCGTCTGGGCTCACATCGGCCTCGGGACGATGGACGATTTCGCCGGCGATTTTCAGCGCGCCCGCGACGAACGGCAGAAGGCGGCGGCGCTCGCGCCCGATCTGGCACTGAGCTACTCGGATATGGATGCCGACGATATCACGCTCGGCCATGACGAGATGGCGCTCGCGGATGCGCGGACGGCCATTCGCCTGGAGCGGGAAAATACCGACGCGGACATGAGTTCGCGGGCGCGAACGATGTTCGTGTTGGTGGACCAGGCCAATTTCGCCTTCGAACAGAGCGACTTCGACAGCGCGCTGCAATTCAACGAGGAACTCGCCCCGATGCCGGAATATTCCGGCGTCGTCGAGGGGGCGGACGAATCGATCGTCGTGGACCTGGCGCTGCTCCATCGCGACGCGTCGGCGCGCCAGGCCTGGCGCGACCTGCCGCCGACCTCCGACATCGCCGTGCTCGGCGGCCGCGCCCAGACCGATGCCGAGATAAATTTCTGGATGGGCGATTGGCCTGCGCTTCTCGCCCGGCGGGCGGATATCGAGAAAGTCATCGAACAATCGGTCAAGGCGCCGGGCGCCAGCCAAATGCTCGCGGACACTCTGTTGACGCGCGGCGTATGGCCCTATGTCGCGGTGGCGATGGCGATGACGGGCGATTTCAAAAATGCGCGTTCACTGATCGATAAGACGCCGCTCGATTGCTACGTTTGCCTGCGCAATCGCGGCGAGATCGACGCAGCCGCAAGAAACTGGAACGGCGCCGCATATTGGTTCGCGCGCGCGGCCGGCCAGGCGCCTTCCATCGCCCTGGCCTATTATGAATGGGGACGGCTGCTGATGGCGAAGGGTGACACCGATGGCGCCATCGCGAAGTTCAAGCTCGCCAACGACAAAGGCCCGCATTTCGCCGACCCGCTGGAGATGTGGGGCGAGGCGTTGATGCAAGAGAACCGCTCCGATCTCGCGCTGGCGAAGTTCGAGGAAGCCGACAAATACGCGCCGAACTGGGGCCGGCTGCATCTGAAATGGGGCGAGGCACTCTCTTACACGGGACGTAAGGGCGAGGCGAAGGCGCAATTCGCCCTTGCCGCCGTGCTCGATCTTTCCGCCGCCGACAAAGCCGAACTCGCGAGGGCCGCGCATGGCTGAAGAAAAAGAGCGCGACGGTCACGCCGCGTCCGGCACCGCGATATGGAGCGCGCTCGGCGCCTCCAGCGCCGTCAAGGCCGACGCGTTTCTCGATGAGCAGATCATTCTCACGAAAGAGCAGGCGGCGCTGACGCGGCTGCAGGCGGAAGATTTGCGTCGCGAGGACCGGCTGCGCCACTGGTCGTTGCGCGTGCATCATGTGTCCGACGTGCTGAAGCTCTCTTTCGAGCTGGCGCTGGCGGCGATCTTCACCGCTGTCGTTCTCATCATCGCGGGCGCGGTCTGGTCGGCGGCGCATGAGGACGGGCTGGTGATCGAGGCGTTCTCCGTGCCGCCGGACCTCGCGAGTAGCGGCCTCACCGGGCAGGCGGTGGCCGCGAAGCTGCAGGACAAGCTTTCCGCGATGCAGGCGGCGACGGGATCGGCGCGGCCGGCGGCGTCCTATTCCAACAATTGGGGCAACGACATCAAGGTCGAGATTCCCGACACCGGCGTCTCGATCGGCGAGGTCTATCGCTATCTCGTGGACCGCTTCGGCCACCAGACGCATATCACCGGCGAAATCTACCACTCGAAAGACGGCATCGCGGTCACGGCGCGCGACGGCGGAGATCCCGGCGCCACCGTCAGCGGCGCGCAGGCCGATATCGACGCGCTGATGCAGCTGGCGGCGGAGAAAATCTACGAACGCACGCAGCCTTATCGCTATGCGGTCTATTTGGTTGAGACGCAGGTCGCGAATGGCGGGCGCGAAAAGTCGCGCACGATCCTGGAAGGTCTTGTCGAAAGCGGATCGCTCAGCGAGCGCGTCTGGGGCCATGCGGGCCTGGCGGCGCTCGCCGAGACGATGGATCCCCATCTGGCGATGACCGAGCAGCAAAAATCGCTGGCGCTCGATTCCTCTTTTGGTCTGGCCTGGGCCAACAACGCCGGCTACGATTCGCTTCTCGGACATGACCAGGCCGGGATTGCCGATATAAAAACAGCCATCGCTCTGCTTGAAGCGGGCAAGAGCGAGATGAGCGAACGCGCGGCGCGCATCCTGCTGTCGGCCGACAAAGCGAGCCTCGAGAACGTGCTCGACGATTTCGGCGCTTCGCTTCATGACAGCGAGGAGGCGCAAACGCTTCCCGATTTCTACGGCAACGTGGAGGGCATGCGCGAGCAGAGCATCGTTACGCTGGCGCAGCTTCACCGGACCGGCGAGATGCGCCGGGCATGGCGCGATCTCCCGCCGGTGAACAGCGAGGGAATCGTCGGGGGACAGCTCGGCACGATTGCGGCGCGGCTGGGCGCGAAGTTGCTGGCGGATTACTGGTCGGGCGATTGGACCGCGGTCGTCGCCGCATACCCCACGGCCGAGCGTACGGTGCGGCAATTCACGACGATTCCCGGCTATAGCACTCTCTACGAGGACATCACGTTGAAGAGCCAGATCTGGCCCTATGCCGCGCGCGCGCTCTCCGAGACCGGCGATCCGAAGGCCGCGCACGCGCTGATCGACCGCACACCGCTCGATTGCTATGGCTGCCTGCGCAACCGCGCCGATATCGATGCCGTCGAAAAGAACTGGGCCGCTGCGGATTACTGGTTCGCGCGCGCGGTGCAGGCGGCGCCGTCCGTTCCCATCGGCTATTACGATTGGGGCCGCGTGCTGCTGACAAAGGGCGACAGCGCCGGCGCCATCGCGAAGTTCAAGCTGGCAGCCGATAAAGGCCCGCATTTCGCCGATCCGCTCGAAGGCTGGGGCGAAGCGCTGATGGCGCAGAACCGCTCCGATCTGGCGCTGGCGAAATTCGTGGAAGCCGACAAATACGCGCCGAGCTGGGGCCGCTTGCATCTGAAATGGGGCGAGGCGCTGTTCTGGTCTGGCGACAAGGAGGGCGCGAAGAAGCAATTTGCTCTTGCCTCCGGTCTCGATCTTTCCGCCGCCGAGCGTGCCGAACTCAGGCACATGAGGGCCGCGCATGGCTGAAGAATCAAAGGACGAAGATCGCAGCGCGCGCGCTACGGCCGATCAGAGCGCAGCCTGGGCGGCGCTCGGATCGGCCAGTCGCGAGAAAGCCGACGCCTATCTCGCCGAGCAGACGGAGTTGGCGCGGCTGCAGAAGGAACGTCTGCTGCGCGAGGACGCGACGCTCGAGGAAGAGCAGCGCCTCAATCTTTCGCATCTGCGCCTGCGCCGCTTCGGCGATTACATGCGCACGGCGCTGGAGATCGCGGTCGGACTGGTGATCCTGCTCGCCGTCGCCGGCATCGGCGCGATGGTGTGGTACGCGACGCAGGACAACGATCTGGTGGTCGAGGCGTTTTCGGTGCCGCCGGACATGGCGGCCACCGGCATGACCGGCTCGGCGCTCGCCAACCGCGTGCTCGACCGCTTCGGGGTCATGGACCGCGACGTGCATTCCTTCACGGCGGATTTCTCGGCCTATCACGGCGTCACCGAGGACGTCCGCGTCGAGATTCCCGATACCGGCATCTCCATCGGCGAGCTCAACCGCTATCTGCGCGGCTGGCTCGGGCATGAGACGCATGTCACCGGCGAGTTGGTGCACACGCCCAAGGGTCTCGCGCTCACCGTGCGCTATGGCGATACGCCGGGCGACACCGCGCAAGGCACGGCGGACGATCTCGACACGCTGATCCAGAAGAGCGCGGAGAACATGTTCCATGCCGCGCTGCCGCTGCGCTTCGCGGACTATCTCTCCTGGCATGGCCGTTTGGCGGAAGGGATGGCCATCGCCGACCACGAGGCCCATACGGGCAGCGACGCGCATCGCTCCTATGCCTATGTCTCGCTGGCCGAGAACGATTTCTGGCGCGGCGATTCGCGCGCGCTTATCCGTCACGGCGAGATGGCGGTCCGGCTCAATCCGAAGAACGACGTCGCCTGGTTCGTCCTTCAGGCGGGCGCCAACAATCTCAGCCATGAAGAAGATATCTGGAAGGCCAACACGGCCAGCGTGCCGTTCCTGAAAGCCGGCGCGTCGGCCGGGGAAGATGGCGAGTGGTCGCGCGCCGCGGCCGCCAATCTGAACGCCTCGATCGCCGCCGAAGTCGGGGATTCGAAAGGCGCCGTCGATGCCTGCAAGACATCGGGGGGAAAGAGCATCGGCTCTTGCACGCCTGGAAGTCTGGTTGAGACTTATGCCGCCTATTACGAAACGGCGGCGGCCCGTGCGCTCGCCGATGAACAGCCCGAGACGCGGCCCAACGGCAAGCCGGATATGGATCTAATGTTCGCGCGCGTGAACATCGCGCTCGCCGCCGGGGATTGGGCCGGCGCGGTGGCGTGGTCGAAGAAGGGGGAAGCCGCCTGCGCCAAGGATGCCAGCACCGCCGCGGACTGCGATGTGTTCCTGCGACCTTACGAGATCGAAGCCCTGGCGCGCAATGGCGATATCGCCGGTGCCGAGGAAATGGGCGCGACGATGGCGATGGATTGCGACGTCTGTCTTCGCGGGCGCGGCCGCGTCGCGATGCTGGCGCATGACTGGGCGGGCGCGGCGCATTGGTTCGCCATCGTCTCGGCGCGCTCGCCGCATATCCCGTTCGCCGACAGCGATTGGGGCATGATGCTGCTGGCGAAGGGCGATCTCGACGCGGCAATCGCGAAATTCCAATCCGCGCATGCCAAAGGCCCGCGCTTCGCCGATCCGCTGGAGATGTGGGGCGAGGCGCTGATCCGCGACAACCGCTCCGACCTCGCGCTGGCAAAATTCGCGGAGGCCAATAATTACGCACCCAATTGGGGGCGGCTGCATCTCAAATGGGGCGAGGCGTTGTTGTGGTCGGGCGACAAAGAGGGCGCGAAGAAACAGTTCGTGCTCGCCTCCGGTCTCGATCTTTCGCCACCCGACAAATCCGAACTCGCGAAGGTGAGCCATGGCTGAGGAGGATCGTCCGCGCACGCCAGCGGATGCCGGCGCCTGGGCGGCGCTCGGCGCGGCGAGCCGCGAGAAGGCCGACGCCTGGCTCGAGGAACAGACCGTGCTGGCGCGGCTTCAGGCGGCGGATCTGCGCCGGGAAGATTCGGTGCGCCACTGGTCGCTGCGGGTGCATCACATCAGCGATGTGCTGAAACTCGCTTTCGAGCTGGCGTTGGCGGCGATCTTCACAACCGTCGTGGCCGTCATCGCGGTAACGTTCTGGGAAGCGGCGCATGACGACGGGCTGGTGATCGAAGCCTTCAAGGTGCCGGCGGACATGGCTGGGAAGGGGCTCACCGGCGATGTTGTGGCGAGCCAGCTGCTCGACCGGCTGACCGACCTTCAGGCGAAAACCGATTCCAGCCGCGCGCCGTCCACCTATTCGAGCGGCTGGGGCAGCGACATCAAGGTCGAAATTCCCGATACCGGAATCTCCATCAGCGAGGCCTATCGCTATCTCGCCGGATGGCTCGGGCATCAGACGCATATCTCCGGCGAAATCTACCGCACCGATAGCGGCATCGCGCTGACCGCGCGTGTCGGCGGCGATGCCGGCGCGCGCTTCGAAGGCAGCGAGCACGATCTGGACAAGCTCATCGGCCGCGCGGCGGAAAGCGTTTATGGCGAGACTCAGCCGTTCCGCTACGCCGTCTATCTCACCAGTCATGGCCGCAACGGCGAGGAAGACGCCGTGTTGCGCAACCTCGCGCTCAACGGTCCGGAGTCCGAAAAGCCATGGGCCTACACGGTGTGGGCCTACAACCCACTGCTCACCGGCGATTTGGACACCGCGCTTTATCGGGCGCGCAAGGCAGTGGAGCTCGCGCCCGATCTGCCGCTGGCGCTGAACGACCTTTCCGACATGGAGGCTACCGCCGGGCATGAGGAGCGCGAGTTCCAGGCCGCGCTCGCCACGAAGACATCGCTGGAAGGCAGCGGCGCGCGCAAGATCATTCCGCGTGCGGCCCGCGCGGCCGCCATCGAGACGGATGCGCAGATCGCCGAGGAGCAGGGCGATTTCCGCGAAGCCGTCACGCAATATGAAAAGCTCGCCGCGGCGCCGGATTTTGAAGGCTCGCAATGGCTCGCGATCCGCATGGGCGCCGCCGACGACGCGCTGGCGCATGATGTCTCCGCCTCGCGCCGGCTGCTCGGCAATTTGCGCGACGCGGATGTGTTTCCGTTGACGAATGTGGGATTCGGCTGGCAGCTGGCGAATTTCCGGCTGGCGCAATTCGAGCAGGCCATGGCGCTCGATGACTGGCCGGGTGCGCGCAGGATCGCCGCGCAGATTCTCGCTCCACCGGAGGCAAAGCTGCTCGCATCGCAGCCTATCGTGCGTACGCAGTTCGGGCCGTGGCTCGCGCTGGCGGAAGCCAAAGACGGCGATATCCAAGCCGCCCGCGCGCGGATCGCCCCGACGCCGCTCGACTGTTATCTGTGTCTGCGCGTGCGCGGCGAAATCGAAGCGACGCAAAAGAACTGGACCGCAGCCGCCTATTGGCTCGCGCGCGCCGTGGGGCAGGCGCCGTCCATTCCCTTCGCCTATTGCGAATGGGGCCAGATGCTGATGGTGAAGGGCGATTTCGACGGCGCCATCGCGAAATTCACGCTCGCCAACCAGAAAGGCCCGCACTACGCCGATCCGCTGGAGCTGTGGGGCGAGGCACTTATGCTCGAGAACCGCTCCGACCTGGCGCTCGCGAAGTTCGAGGAGGCCGACAAATATGCGCCCAGTTGGGGCCGGCTGCATCTGAAATGGGGCGAGGCGTTGTTCTATGCCGGTCAAAAGAACGACGCGCAAAAGCAATTCGCCATCGCGTCGCATCTTGATCTTTCCGCCGCGGAAGCGGCAGAGCTTGCGAAAATGTCCGAGCATGGCTGAGACAGCGTTGACGCCTGCGCTCGCTCCGGCGGATCGCGCGCGGATATTGTTCTATTGCGGCGCGATCATCGTCGCGCTGAATTTCGTCAGCCCCGCCGCCGGGGTGCTGGTCATCCCGCTGTCCTTCGTGCTGAAGAACAAGCTGCACCTGTCGGCGAACGATGTGGCGATGTTCACCCTGTGGGCCGGCATTCCCGGCTATCTGGCCTTCGCCTTTGGCATGGTGCGCGATTTCTGGAGTCCGTTCGGGCTCGGCGACCGCGGCTATTTCATCCTGTTCGGAACCCTGGCGGCGGTGTTGCTCGTCGTCTTCGCGTTTCTCGGCGTCAGCCAGGCGATGTTGCTCGTGAGCGTGCTGCAGTTCACCGTCTGCTTTCTGTTCATGTGGGGCGCGTGGAACGGGCTCGGCGCGATCGTCGGCCAGCGCCATGCGATGTCCGGCCAGATTAGCGCGCTGTGGAATTTCGCCGGCACGCTGGCGATCGTCGCGGCGCTATTCCTGGGCGGCGTTCTCAGCCAGTATCTCGAAGGCATGAGCGCGGCAGGCGCGATCCGCACGCTGTTCCTGCTGCTTGCCGGCGTGATGGCGGCGATCGCGGCGCTGGGGTTGTGGAAGCCGAAGGCCTTGTCCGCCGATCTGGCGCGTGGCGGCGAGCGCCCCGATATCATGGCCGACATCTCGCGCCTGGCGCGGCATTGGCCGATCTATCCGGCGCTGACGATCTGGATGCTGTGGAATTTCTCGCCTGGCACGCTGACGGCGCTGCAATACTACATGTCGGACACGCTGCACGCGAGCGACTCGCAATGGGGCGCCTACAACGCAATATCCTACGCCACGTCCGTGCCGGCCTTCGTGGCGTTCGGCTTTCTCAGCTCGCGCTTCTCGCTGCGGGCGCTGCTGTGGTGGGGCGCCGCGCTGGGCGTGATGCAGATGCTGCCGTTGTTGCTCGTACATTCGGCGGTCGGCGCGCTGATCGCCGCCGCGCCCATCGGCCTGATTGGCGGCCTCGCCACCGCCGCCTATATGGACCTGCTCATCCGCGCCTGTCCCAAGGGCATGGAAGGCACCATGATGATGATGGCGTGGAGCCTGTTCGCGCTGTCGGTGAATGGCGGCAATCTGTGGGGCACCGATCTCTACGACCGCCATGGCGGCTTCGTCGCCTGCGTGATCGCCACCACGATCGTATACGCGCTGATCCTGCCGGTGCTTCTGCTGGTGCCCAAAAAGCTGATCGCAACCGCCGACGGCACCGTGCTCGCCGCATGATACCTCACTGGATGGATACCGACCCATGACCGATGCCGCCGCCGCGCCGCCGATTTCCTCGCCGGCCCGCACCTTTTTCGGCGAGCCGCGCGCGCTGGCCTATCTCGCCTTCACCGAGGCCTGGGAGCGTTTTTCCTTTTACGGGATGACCGCCATCCTGGTGCTCTATATGAGCCAGGCATTGCTGGTGCCCGGGCATATCGAGCATATCGCGGGCTTTTCGGTGTTTCGCACCGGCCTCGAAGCCGTGTTCGGGCCGATGAGCACGCTGGCGCTGACCTCGCAGATCTACGGGCTCTACACCGGCTTCGTCTATTTCACGCCGGTGTTTGGAGGACTGGTCGCCGACCGCTGGCTTGGCCGGCGCAACGCCGTGGTGATCGGCGCGGTGCTGATGAGCGCCGGCCATATCGCGATGGCCTTCGACGCGAGCTTCCTGCTTGCCTTGCTGCTGCTGATCCTGGGCTGCGGCCTGCTCAAGGGCAACATCTCCACGCAAGTTGGAAGCCTCTATGCCGAGGACGACGGCGCCGGGCGCACGCGCGGTTTCGCGATCTTCTCCATCGGCATCAATGTCGGCGCGGTGACCGGGCCGTTGCTCTGCGGACTGCTGGCGCAGATCTATGGCTGGCATGCGGGCTTCGGGCTCGCCGGCATCCTGATGCTGATCGGGCTTGGGACTTATCTCGCCGGCTACCGCACGCTCACCGATTCCGTGCGGGCGGTTCGCGTCGCGCCGGCTCCGGCGAAGCTCGACCGTGCCCAATGGCGCATTATCGCGGCGCTTTTCGCGGTGATGGCGATCACCATCTTCCAGTCGATCTCCTATTATCAGAACTCCAACGTCGCGCTGATCTGGATCAATCGCAGTGTCGATCTCGGCCTGCTCGGCTTCCACATTCCGGTCGCCTGGTTCAATTCCATCGATTCCTTCGTCAGCATCATTTCGGTGCCGTTCCTCTTCGCGCTGTGGCGGCGCCAGGCGGCGCATGGCGGCGAGCCCGGAGAAATCGCCAAGATCGGCATCGGCGCAGCAATCGCCGCCGTCGCGAATCTGCTGCTGGTGGCGGGTTGTCTGCTGACCACGCGCGTGCCGGTTCTCGTGCCGGTGGCTTATGACGTGCTGCTCGGGATCGCGTTTCTCTATTATTGGCCGACGCTGCTGGCGCTGGTCTCGGGCGCCGCGCCGCCGCATCTGAGAGCCACGCTGATGGGAACGGTGTTTCTCACATTGTTTCTGTCCAACATCACCGTCGGCTGGATCGGCGGATTCTTCGAGCGGATGACACCGGCCGAATTCTGGGCGCTGCACGCGGCCATCGCGGCGACCGGCGGCGTGCTGGCGCTGCTGCTGGCCAGGCCTCTGGGACGCGTACTGGCCGCGGCTGTAGACCAGCCATGAGCAACGCAGGGACAACAGCGATCTCCCGCCGCCATGTCGTCGCGGCGGTGGCGGGCAATGCGCTCGAATTCTACGATTTCACCGCCTACACCTTCTTCGCGATCCAGATCGGCCAATCGTTCTTTCCTTCGAAATCCGCGTTCGTGAGTTTGATGCTGTCGCTGGGCACGTTCGGCGCCGGCTTTCTCAGCCGGCCGATCGGCGGCCTTGTCATCGGCGCCTATGCCGACCGGCGCGGGCGAAAGCCCGCCATGGTGCTGAGCTTTCTGCTGATGGGCGCCGGCATTCTCGTGCTGGCGCTGACGCCGTCCTATGCGGCAATCGGAATCGCGGCGCCGCTTATCGTGATCGCGGCGCGCGTGGTGCAAGGCTTCGCGCTGGGCGGGCAGGTCGGGCCCGCGACCGCCTATCTGCTGGAAGCATCGGCGCTCGAAACGCGCGGTTTCTACACCACGCTTCAATATGCGAGCCAGGGACTGGCGGCGCTGGTCGGCGGTCTCGTCGCGGTGGCGCTGGCGAGCGCACTGAGCGCGGCACATCTCGAATCCTATGGCTGGCGCATCGCATTCCTGCTGGGCGCGGTGGTGTTGCCGTTCGGATTCGCGATGCAGCGCGCGCTGCCCGAAACGCTTGCAATCGCCGCTACCGATTCAGCACCACGCGACAACATCCGCGATCATCTGCGCACGGCGACCCTGGGCGTCTTGATGCTGGGCAGCTCCACCATCGCCGTCTACACGATGTATTACCTGCCGACCTTCGCGCAGTCGGAACTCCACATGCGCGCCAGCGTCGCATCGGCGACGGGCGTGGTGTTCGGCTTCTGCAATCTGGTGTTCAGCCTGCTGAGCGGCTGGCTCTCCGACCGTATCGGGCGCAAGCCGGTGATGATCGTGCCCCGCGTGGTACTGACCGTCGTCATCGTGCCGCTATTCCTGTGGCTGCTGGCCTATCCGAGCGGCACCGTGCTGCTCACGCTCACCGCCATCGTCGCCGCGCTGGCGACATTCAGTTCGGCTGCCAATCTCGTCGTCATCGCCGAAATGCTGCCCGCCAGCCTGCGCTCCGGCATGTTGGGCACGATCTATGCCGTCGCCATCGCCTTCTTCGGCGGTTCGGCGCAACTGGTCGAGGCGTGGCTAGTCAAGGCGACGGGAAGCGCGATGGCGCCCGCCTGGTATCTGACGGTCGCCGCCGCCATCGGCCTCGCGGCCATGTTCCTCGTGCCGGAGACCGCGCCGGTGAAACGGAGCTCGCCATGAGCGCCGCCGGAAAAGGATTGGCCAAGCGCCACATCGTCGCCGTGGTGATGGGCAATGGCTTGGAATTCTACGACTTCGTCACCTATGCGGTGTTCGCCGTCCAGATCGGGCAGACCTTCTTTCCGGGATCGCGCTACCAGCTCCTGCTCTCGCTGGCGACCTTCGGCGCCGGCTTCATCGCCCGCCCGGTCGGCAGCTACTTCATCGGCCGGCTCGGCGATCGCAAGGGCCGCAAGCCCGCATTGCTTGTTTCCTTCGCGCTGATGGGCGTGGCGCTGGTCGGATTGGCGTTGACGCCGTCGTATCGCGCAATCGGATTGGCCGCGCCGATCATCGCGCTGAGTTTCCGTCTGCTGCAAGGTTTCGCGCTGGGCGGGCAGGTTGGCCCGGCGACCGCCTATCTGATCGAGGCGGCGCCGCCGGGCAAGCGCGGTCTCTATGCCTCACTGTCCTATTGCTCGCAGGACCTCTCGGTGATGATGGCCGGCATCGTCGGCGTCATCCTGTCAAATACGCTGAGCGCGACCGCGCTCTCCGAATGGGGCTGGCGCATCGCCTTCCTGCTCGGCGCCACCATCGTGCCTTTCGGCCTGATTGTGCGCCGCAGCCTGGAGGAAACGCTTCCCGAAGCGACATCCGACGAAGGTCCGCCGCCGCCGCTCAGGCCATATTTGCGCGTGGCTTTGCTCGGCGGCGCGATGCTCACCTGCGGCACGATCTGCAACTATGTGCTCAATTATTCCACCACCTTCGCGCTCGACACGCTCAAATTCGGCGCGGCTATCGCCTTCGGCGCCACCATCCTCAACGGCTTCGTCACCGCCTGCTTCGATCTCGTCAGCGGCTGGCTGTCGGACCGCTACGGCCGCAAACCGATCATGCTGATCTTCTACGCGCTATTCGTCGCGGTCGTGTTGCCGGTGTTCTACGCCATGTCGCATATCCATTCCGTCGCGGTGTTCTATGGCGGGCTGGCGCTGCTCTGCATGCTGCAAGGACTGGGCGGCGGACCGGTGCTCACCTGGATCACCGAATCCATTCCCGCGCGCATCCGCTCCGGCGCGGTCTCGGTGATCTACGCGGTCTCGATCTCGATCTTCGGCGGCTCGACGCAATTCGCCGTCAAGGGATTGCTGCTCCTCACCGGCAGCAGCCTGGTGCCCGCCTGGTACATGATGGGGGCACTCGTCGTCGGCCTCACCGCCATGGCGCTGGCGAACGAGACGGTGAGACGCACGGCACGGTGAATTGACCTTTTGTGCGATGCAGCATGTAATCGGCGCCAGCTCGAACAGGTGCCGCCATGCCTCTGACCAATGCCCAAAACCGCGATGTGCAAAGCGTTTTGCACCCCTACACCAATCTGGTGAAGTTCCGCGAGACCGGGCCGATGATCATCGAGCGCGGCCAGGGCGTGTTCGTCTATGACGAATATGGCAAGGATTACATCGAGGCGATGAGCGGGCTGTGGTGCGCGGCGCTCGGCTGGGGCGAGACCGTGCTGGCCGATGTCGCCGCCGAGCAGATGAAGAAGCTCGCCTTCGGCCATCTGTTCTCCGGCAAGAGCCACGAGCCGGCCATCGCGCTGGCCGAGAAGCTGAAGGAAATCGCGCCGTTCCCTGTCGGCAAGGTGTTCTTCGCCAATTCCGGCTCGGAGGCCAACGACACGCAGATCAAGCTGTTCTGGTTCGTCAACAATGCGCTGGGCCGGACGAAGAAAAAGAAGATCATCAGCCGCACCAAGGCCTATCACGGCGTGACCATCGCGTCGGCGAGCCTGACCGGTCTGCCCGGCAATCATCGCGGCTGGGACCTGCCGCTCGATTTCGTGAAATTCGCCGATTGCCCGCATTATTATCGCGGCGCGGAAGCCGGCGAGAGCGAGGAGCAATATTCCGCTCGGCTTGCCGCCAATCTCGAAGCGCTGATCGAGCGCGAAGGCGCCGACACCATCGCCGCCATGATCGCCGAGCCCTTGATGGGCGCCGGCGGCGTGATCCTGCCGCCCAAGGGCTATTTCGCCGCCATAGGGCGCGTGCTGGCCAGGCACGACATCCCGCTGATCGCCGACGAGGTGATCACCGGCTTCGGGCGCACCGGCAACTGGTTCGGCTCGCAGACCTATGGCTTCCAGCCCGCCACCATGACCATCGCCAAGGCGCTGTCGTCTGCATACCTGCCGATTTCCGCGGTGATGATCTCGCCCGAGATCAGCGAGATCATCGAGCAGGAATCGGGAAAGCTCGGTACCTTCGGCCACGGCTTCACCTATACCGGCCATCCGGTGTCGTCGGCGGTCGCGCTCAAGACCCTCGAGATCTATCAGGAACGCGACATTGTCGGCCACGTGCGCGACATCGCCCCGCGCTTCGCCAGGCGCATCGCGAAACTGGGCGAGCATCCGCTGGTCGGCGAGGCGGTGAGCGTCGGCCTGATCGGCGCCATCGAACTGGTCAGCGACAAACAGACCAAGGCCGGCTTCGACCCCGCGAAATATGTCGCCGCCACGATCTTCGGCTTCGCCCAGGAAGAAGGCGTGATCTCGCGTCCGCTGCTCGGCGACCGCCTGGCCTTCTGCCCGCCGCTGATCATCACCGAAGCCGAGATCGACGAATTGTTCGACCGCTTCGAGCGCGGCCTCAATCGCGGGCTGGATTGGGCGAGGAAAGAGAAGCTGGTCGCCTAGAATTTTCCTCCGCTCAACGGCGGGGAGGAAAGCTCGCTGCCTATGTATGTCCGATATACTTGACACAATATCTAATATACGATACATAAGGTCCGGTATCTTGGATATGGAGCTCGAAAGCCATGACATCCGACCCGGAAAGCTGGACCGAAGTCAGGGACAACATGCCGTTCCGCGAGAAGAGCGCTTGGATCCAGATGATCAGCGCGGTCGCGGTCTGGGGCTATTACTTCTGGACCGTGGCGCTTGCGCTGGCCGCGGGGCAGAGCGTGCATTTCGTCGGGCTGTTCGTGGGCTGCGTGATCGGCCTTGTCGTGCTGCAGATCGTGCTCAGCATCTTCGCGGCGCTGTTCGCGTTGCGCGACGCCAAGGCGCCGAGCGACGAGCGCGAGAAGCTGATCGCGCTGAAGGCCGTGCGCATCGCCTTCGTCGTGCTCAACATCGGCATCATCACGCTCGCGGTGGTTGGGCCGATCTTCGCGAGGCCTCTGCTTCCCGGCATCGCGGATGCGGGCATGATCGTGATGGTCAACGGCATCCTGCTCGCCATGGTCATTGCCGAAGTGGTGCGCTGCTCCAGCCAGATCGTCTATTTCCGGCTGGGCGGCTGAGATGGCCGGCATCCGCAACGAAATCCGCCGGCTGCGTTTCGAGAATGGCGAGATGACGCAGGCAGAGCTGGCCACGCGCATCGGCGTCACACGCCAGACGGTGAACGCCATCGAGCAGAACAAATATTCGCCGTCGCTGGAAGTCGCCTTCCGCATGGCCGTGGTGTTCGGCGTGCCGCTGGAGCGGGTGTTTCAATATGAGAGCGAAGGGCGCATTGGCGCGGCCTGAATCGATGGTAGACTTGAAGCGGATCCCATCGCGGACCTGCGGAGCATATCGTTGGACGGAAATCGCGTAACGCGCCGCCGCGCCCTCGTCGCCCGCATGCTCGTCGTCCAGGGCGCGCTGCTGATCGTCGTCGCCGTCATCCATCTGGTGATGACATCGGAGATCGGCCAGATCGTCGCGCGCAACACGACGGCGAAAGCCGACGCCTTTCTCTGGCCGCCTTATGCGCTCGATCATGTCGTCGCCGGCATTCTTCTGTTTCCCATCGGCATTACGGCGATGCTTTGCGCCGGCGGCATTCGCGCGGGCGATCGGCGCATCTGGTGGATCGCATTCGTCAATGCGGTGGCGGTCCTGAGCATGCCGTTCGCCATCGCGTTCACAGTGGGGCTGTCCTATTTCGCGACGGCGCCTGCGTTCCTCGCCGGCGCCGCGCTGATCAGCCTGGTGGGACTCTGGATGGTTTGGCCATTGCTTTGGATTTACAAGGATATTTTCGCCGGAACTCCCGGAACGATCCCTCCCGCCATTCATTGAATCCACGGCGCGCGTCGCCAGGCTGCTGAAAAAGCGCGTTCGGTCGAAAGATCGAGTTAAAGAGCGATGCGCGCCGCTTTCACCATTGAAGGAGTTCCGTCATGACCGGTCCGTTCAAGCTTTCTCCGCTTCCGTATGACGAAGACGCGCTCGCGCCTACGATCAGCGCGAAGACGATCGGGTTCCACTATAACAAGCATCACAAGACCTATGTGGAGACGCTAAACAAGCTGGTGGACGGCACGCGCTATGCGGAAATGAAGCTGGAGGAGATCGTGCGCGCCACCGCCGGCAAGGACGGCGCGGCGGAGAAGAAGATCTTCAACAATGCCGGCCAGGTCTGGAACCACGATTTCTACTGGCGCAGTCTTTCGCCGAAAGCGGCCGCGCCGAAAGGTGAATTGAAGGACGCGATCGCGCGCGATTTCGGCGGGATCGACACGCTGATCGAGGAACTCGCCACCGCCGGCAAGGAGCAGTTCGGCTCAGGCTGGGCGTGGCTGGTGTCGAAGGATGGCCGGCTTTCCATCGAGAAAACCGGCAAC
>Ga0302314_10002558_pt1 | contig 33714 bp, 23 predicted proteins | sample III_Palsa_N2_3_FD_200533 | JGI IMG/M metagenome (GOLD analysis project Ga0302314, IMG submission 200533) | Peat permafrost microbial communities from Stordalen Mire near Abisko, Sweden - III_Palsa_N2_3 | ecosystem: Environmental > Terrestrial > Soil > Palsa > Peat permafrost | place: Sweden...
CGGCCATCGCGGTCACGCGGCCGTAGGTGAAGATCCGGCAATGGGCCAGAAACTGGGGCGAATGCAGCTGGACGGCCGCGACGAGGGCGAGGACGCCCGCGACCAGCAGCCAGGCGATGCCCGACACCAGCAGGAAGAGCAGCGGATAGGCCGAGGCCGAATCGGACGGCGTGTATTCGCTCTTCGGCGTCATTTGCCGCCTCCGTTCTCCTGCACGACGAGTTCCATCGCCCGCGCGATCGGCAGCTGGACCACGCCGGCCTTCTGGTCGACCCAGCCGTAGGCGGCGCCCTGGTCGGCCTGTTTCTTTTTCAGGTCCGCCAAGTACGCCCGGCGGCTCTCCGGCGTCGCCCGCCAGGCCATGTCCTTGGACAGGTGGTCCGGCACCTCATTCTGCGGCGCCGGCGGCCGGCCGGGAAAGTAGATGCGCATCGCCACCACCCCGAAGACGGACAGCAGGATGAAGATGGCCGCAACGGCCACCAGGGAAACCGGCCGGGGCGCGGGGGCGGTCGGGTCAATCATGGTGGTTCAGGCAGTCGGCGATGCGCGGGTCGCGGATCGGGATCAGCTTGGTCTTCGGCAGGTCGCGCAGGTAGGCCCAGAGGCAGATGCCGCCGACCCCGACGACCGACGTCGCCGCCCACAGGAGGTTCAGCGAGAAGAACAGCTGCGGGTTGCCGGCGGAATCCTTGAGCGCCGGCAGGATGTTGTAGCAGAGGTCCACGAAGATCACGAAGAGGACGAAGTAGGCGATCCGGCGGATGATGTGGTGGGTCACCTTGAACCGGTAGGAGAGGAGGAGCAGGAACGGCAGGAGGAAGTTGCCGAACACCAGGAAGAGGCTCACGTACCACCAGTCCTTGTATTCGCGGATGTTGTACCAGAAGGTCTCCTCGGGCACGTTGGCGTTCCAGATCAGGAAGTACTGCGAGAAGGAGATGTAGGCCCAGAAGACGGTGAAGGCCTCCATCAGCTGGCCGATGGCCCAGAGGTGGTCCCTCTTCAGGATCCCCTTGAAGTCGCCGCGGGAGTAGAGCCAGATCATGATCAGGATGCCGCAGGAGAGGGCGCCCCGCATGCAGTTGGCGAAGAACCACACGCCGTACATGGTCGAGAACCAGTGGTACTCCAGGCTCTTGAACCAGTAGATCGCGGCCCCGGTGAGGGTCAGGGCGACGATCGGGATGCCGAAGGCCGCCGTCTTGGCATTCATAAAAGACCACCCGGCGCTGCCGTCGGCATCCTGGGTGAACGAGGCCTTGCGGAGCCGGGCCGACAGCCAGATCCAGAGGCCGAAGAAGGCCACCGAGCAGATGGCGAAGAGCGGGACGTTGAGGAAGGCCTGCTTCTTCACGTAGAGCAGGTCCTCCTTCACCACCTCGGTCGTGCCGGCGATCTGGTGCTCCGGATTCATCCAGGGCCAGACGAGGTCATGCTTGCCCAGGAGGGAGGCGATCAGCAGCGGCAGGAAGAGCAGGAGGAGCCAGGGAAAGGCCGCGATGCCATGCTCATACTGGCGGCGGAGGACCGTGGACCACGAGGAGTCGAAGATGTGGTGGATCAGGATCATCATCAGCATCCCGATCGCGATCGCGGTCCAGAAGCCGATGCCGACCAGGTAGGAGGTGGCTACCGCGGTGGGGTGAAAGTACGCGGCGGCCCCCGTAACGGCGAGACCGGCCACGCCCACCACCAGCGGAAGCTTTGCGTCGGGTTTCGTCATTTGATTCCGAGCTCCGCCTTGTGGTCGGCGGGAACGTCCGCGACCGTGCCCTGTTGCGCCCGCTGCAGGGCGCGCACGTAGGCGATCACCGCCCAGCGGTCCGGGGCCTTGAGCTTGTCCGCGTAGGGGTTCATCTGGCCCTTGCCGTTCGTGATCGTGTTGAAGATCTCGCCGTCGGCCATCTTGCGCAGGCGGTCGTCATGGTAGGTGGGCACGGCGCCCATGCCATACTTCTTGACCACGCCGTTGCCGTCGCCGACCGCGCCATGGCAGGGCGAGCAGTAGATGGTGAAGCGGTCGCGGCCGCGCTCGAGCAGCTTGAGGTCCACGGTCACGGCCTTCGGGAAGCCCGGGAGGAAGGTGCCGTCGGGGTTCTTGCCGAGGTAGAGCGCGTCGTCGTCCCTCAGCGGCTGGCCGGCCGGGCCGAAGGACGAGGGGACGGTGTGCTCCGGGGCCGCCCGGTCGGAGCGGCCGTCGGCGAAGAACGCGCTCGGCGTCTGCTGAGTCAGCTTCGGCTGGTACTTCATGCCCGGGAAGAGCCACTCGGGGAACACGTCCATCGGCGGGTGGGTGAAGGTCTTGCCGCGGAACCCGAGGATGGAGACCGTGAGCACGATCGTGAGCGTGGTAAAGAGGTAGAGGTTGCGCATCGCTCAGCTCTCCAATTCCCCGATGTCCTTGCCCCCGACCTTGGCCAGGAGGGCGCGGGTGTTGTCGGCGTTGAAACGGCCGTCGGTCTTCTCGATCACGATGAAGAACTGGTCGTCGGTGCCGCGCCGGATCTTGTCGTAGTTGAGCACCGGGTGGTAGTGCATCGGCAGGCCGTTGAGCACGAACATGCCGCCGATGGTGGCGAAGGCGGTGAAGAGGATGGTGAGCTCGTACGAGACCGGGAAGGCGAAGAGCGGGCTGAAGAACGGCTTGCCGCCGACCGTGAGCGGGTAGTCGAACTTGTCCATGAACCAGATCATGGACATGCCGGTGCAGAAGCCGGTGATGCCGCCGGCCAGCGAGATGCGGGGCACGCGGGAGCGGCCCACGCCCATCGCCTGGTCGAGGCCGTGGATCGGGAACGGCGTGATCACGTCCCAGTTGCGGTAGCCGGCGTCGCGGACCTGCTCGGCCGCGTGCATCACGGCCCCCGGGGTGTCGAAGGTGGCGATCAGCCCGTAGGTTTTATCGGCCATGGACGGTGTCGACGGTGGGGTCCTTGCCGTGCGGGTCGGTGACCGGCTCGGCGTGCGGGTCGCCCTGCGGGGTCACGGCCTTGATCTCGGCGATCGCCATGATCGGCAGGAAGCGGACGAAGAGGAGGAACAGGACCGAGAAGACGCCGAAGGTCCCGAAGAAGGTGAAGATCTCGACGACCGAGGGGCTGTAGTAGCCCCAGCTGGAGGGCAGGAAGTCCCGGGCCAGCGACGTGCCGATGATGACAAAGCGCTCAAACCACATCCCGACGTTGACGAAGAGCGAGAGGATGAAGACCAGCCAGGTGTTGTGGCGGATCGCCTTGAACCAGAAGAACTGCGGCGTGATCACGTTGCACGTGACCATGATGAAGTAGGACCACCAGTAGGGGCCGAACGCCCGGTTGATGAAGGCGAAGCCCTCGTAGGGGTTCGCGCCGTACCAGGCGATGAAGAACTCCATCGCGTAGGCGTAGCCGACCATCGAACCGGTGGCCAAAATGATCTTACACATGCAGTCGATGTGGTACTGCGTGATCAGGTCCTCGAGGTGGTAAATGGACCGCAGCGGCAGGATGAGGGTCAGCACCATGCCGAAGCCCGAGAAGATGGCGCCGGCGACGAAGTAGGGAGGGAAGATAGTGGTGTGCCAGCCCGGGAGCAGCGACACCGCGAAGTCGAACGAGACGATGGTGTGCACCGAGAGCACGAGGGGCGTGGAGATGCCGGCCAGGATCAGGTAGGCCATCTCGTAGTTGCTCCAGTGCCGGCCCGAGCCCCGCCAGCCCATCGCGAAGAGGCCGTAGACGCGGGCCTTGAGGAGCTTGCCGCCGGCGGCGAAGCGGTCGCGCATCGTCGCCAGGTCCGGGATCATGCCGACGTACCAGAAGAGGACCGAGACGGTGCCGTAGGTCGAGACCGCGAACACGTCCCACTCGAGCGGCGAGCGGTAGTTCTGCCAGATGTAGTTCGAGTTCGGCAGCGGGAAGAGGAACCAGGCGTACCAGACGCGGCCGATGTGGAAGACCGGGAAGATGCCGGCGCAGACTACCGCGAAGATGGTCATCGCCTCGGCCGAGCGGTTGATCGAGGTGCGCCACTTCTGGCGCAGGAGGCAGAGGATGGCCGAGATCAGCGTCCCGGCGTGGCCGATGCCGATCCAGAAGACGAAGTTGACGATGTCCCACGCCCAGTTGACCGGGCTGCGGTGGCCCCAGACGCCGACGCCGGTCGAGACCAGGTAGATGATGCCGCCGACGGTGAAGGAGGCGACGATGCAGGCGGCGATGAAGCAGTACCACCACCACACCGGGGTCTTCTCCTCGGCGATGTTGCAGATCTTGTCCGTGATCCAGCTGAAGCTGCGGCCATGGCCGACCAGCTCCGCCCGCGGCTTCACGGCGGGTTTCAGCTCGCTCAGGATGGCCGGGGAGGCGGCCTCGGATTCGGCGTGCGACATGGGTCAGGCCTTCGCGGGGTGGTTCTTGTTCCAGTTCTCCACCCGGCTGAGCGGCAGCTTCTGGTAGTCCGGCATCTTGGGATTCGGGTTGCGCAGGCGCGCGAGGTAGGTCGTCCGGGGCCGGATGTTCAGGTAGCCGAGCAGCGAGTAGTCCTGGTCCAGCGCCTTCGCCTTGGACACCGCACTGTGCTCATCGAGGATGTTGCCGAAGACGATCGCCTCGACCGGGCAGGCCTGCTGGCAGGCGGTGACGATGCGCCCGTCGGGGACGACGATGTCCTCGGGGCTGCCCTCCTGGGCGCGCTGCACCTTCCACTCGATCTTCCCGCGCTCGATCCGCTGCACGCAGTAGGTGCACTTCTCCATCACGCCGCGCATCCGCACCGTGACCTCCGGGTTCTTCGCCATCTGCACGAGCTCGGGCATCCCCCGCGGGCTGAGCGGCCCGAGGTAGAGCGAATCCAGGCTCCGCATGTTCCAGTCGAAGAAGTTGAAGCGGCGGACCTTGTACGGACAGTTGTTGGCGCAGTACCGGGTGCCGATGCAGCGGTTGTAGGCCATGACGTTCAGGCCCTCGTCGTCGTGCACGGTGGCATTCACCGGGCATACCGTCTCGCAGGGGGCCAGCTCGCACTGCATGCAGGCGATCGGCTGGATGGAGATCTGCGGATCCTCCGGGATCTCGAGGTTGCCCTCGCCGCCGAACGGCGAGGCGTCGGCCCTGCCGTCGGAGTAGTAGCGGTCCAGCCGCAGCCAATGCATGATGCGGCCGCGCAGCACCTGCTCCTTGCCGACGATCGGGACGTTGTTCTCGGCCTGGCAGGCGATGACGCAGGCGTTGCAGCCGATGCAGGTGTTGAGGTCGATGCTCATCCCCCACTGGTGGACGCCGTCGAAGCTCGGGGTCTTGTAGAGGGAGTTGGCGCGCGGGACCTCCGCGGAGCGCTGGGCCAAGGACTCCTCGCCGACCTTGGGGTCGAGCACCGGGCGCGGGCTCTCCGCCTCCAGGCCGACCTCCCGGGCAAAGCCCGGGTTCTCCTGGAACTCGCCGAGGTTGCCCTCGCGGACGAGGTCGCGGCCCTCCATCGACCAGTGCCACTGCGAGTCGGCCAGGTACATCCGCTCGGCGGTGAGCCGGACCGTGACGCCGGTGGCGACATGCAGCGCCTCCGAGGTGCGGGCGACATAGGCATTGAAGCCGGTGCCCTCCCCCACCCGGCCGACCTTGGTCCGCCCGTAGCCGAGCGGCAGAATGAGGGTGTAGTTGGCGAGGCCGGGCTGGATATGGGCCGGACCCGTGATCTTGCGGGCGCCGATCGTCAGCTCGATGATGTGGGCCTTCTCGCGGCCCTTGTCGAAATCGGCCAGGTCCTTGCGCGCCACCGGCTTCAGGCCGCCGGTCGGCGAGTCGATTCCGAGTTCGCGGGCGAGGCGGGGGCTGATGAGAATCGCGTTGTCCCAGCTGATCTTCGTGATCGGGTCGGGGCACTCCTGCAGCCAGCCGTTGTTGAGGTAGCGGCCGTCATCCATCCGGGCGTCGGCCACGAAGCGCACCTCGAGGGCCGACCGCGAAACCTCCGGAGCCTTGGCCGGTGCTCCGAGGTAGGGATTCAGCCCATCGGCCATGAAGCGTAGGCGGCTGGCCGGCAGCAGGTTGTAGGCCGTGTTGACCTTGGTGCCATCCTCGCGCGTGAACTGGAGGACGCCGTCGTGCAGAAACTTGCGGAAGACCGCCGCGGCGCTCGGACCGGAACCGGCGGTGATGGTGTCGTAGACGACCTGGTAGGGGTCGCTGGCCTTGGCGCCGAGGACGATCGCCGCCAGCACCTCGTTCTGGGTCAGGCCGCCGAAGAGCGGCAGGATCATCGGCTGCACCGGCACCACCGTGCCGTCGAGCGTGCGGGCGTCGCCCCAGGACTCCAGATAGTGGGTCGCGGCGATATGGGTCCCGGCCGCCGCCGAGGTCTCGTCAACGTAGTAGCCGTGGCGGATCACCTCCGGCACCTTGGCCTGCAGCCCCGCCCAGTCGAGGTCGGCTGGGGCGTTGTAGATCGGGTTGCCGCCCAGGATCACCAGCGTCTTCACCGATCCGGCGGTGATCAGCTTCGCCACGCCTTCAATCCCCGGCGTCCGCGGCCGGTTGTTGAACATGAAGTTGACCGTCGTGCCAAGGTTACCGAGGTAGAAGTTGATCGCGTAGGCGATCGCGTGGGCCGCCTCCGGCAGGTGCGCGCCAGCCATCACGATCGACCTGCCGCGGTTATCGACCAGGTCGGCCGCGCACTCGGCGATCCAGTCCGCGTGCGCGGCGAGGTCGGCGCTGGCCGCCAGGGCGGCGTACCGGTCGCTGCCGGTCACCTTCGCCGCCAGGGCCGCCATGAACGCGACCATGTGGGCGGAGGCCAGCCGGAGGCGGTGGTCCGCCATCGTGCCGGTGATCGTGAGGTTGCTCTCCGCCACATAGAGGCGGTTCATCTCGGTCTCCTTCGCCGGCTTCTCGGCGGAGACAGCCACCCGGCGTCCGCGGGCGAATCCGCGGGCGTGGGCCATCCAGCCGGCCTCGGCCTGGAGGAAATCCGCATCGACGCTCACGATGCGGCGGGCGGCCGCGAAGTCGTAGCTCGGGCGGATGTTGATGCCAAAGACGGCCCGGGCCGCCTCGATCGGCGGCTCGTCGATTACGGGCTCATACTCGGCCCAGACGGCCTTCGGGAACTGGGCCCGCAGGTTGCGGACGAGCCGCGCCCGGGTCGGGGACGACGACGCGTCGGCCAGGAAGACGAGGCCCTCGCCCCAGTCCGCCTTGCGGGGCGCGCGGTGGGCCGTGCCCACCGACTCGAGCAGGGCCTTCGCGGCCTCCGGCGTCATCGGGACCCCCGCCTTGGTGTGGGCGGTGGCGCGGTCGGGATCGTAGAGCTCGAGGACGGAGGCCTGGGCGTGGAGCGAACTCGCGCCACCGTGCGGGGCGTAGCCCGGATTGCCCTCCACCTTGGTCGGGCGCCCCTGGTGGGTCTCCGCCAGGAGCGGCACCGCCCAGTTGCGCATCGGCATCGCCGTCGCGAAGTAAACGGGCAGGCCGGGGACCGCGCCCTCGACGGACTTGCCGAACGGCAGCACGTTCTCCTCGGGGCGGCGGCAGCCGGCCAGGCCCAGGCCGCCCAGGGCGAAGGAGGCGGCCATGATCTTCATGAACTGCCGCCGGTCGACGCCGGTCATCTCCGCCGCACCCTCGGGAAATTCCTTCGCGACCGCGGCCTGGAAGCCCGGGGTGGCGGCGAGCTCGTCCAAGCTCCGCCAGTAGCGGGGGCCCTGGAGGGAACGCTCGGACGGTGCCGGGTGCTCGATCTTGCGTTTCATCGGTGACAGCCCGAGCAGCTCTGCGGGGGTTTGATCTTCCAGTCTTGCACGAAGGTGACGGCGGCGGCGCGGCCCTGGGACTGCTCGATGGTCTTCGAGTCCAGGTTGAAGACGTCCGCCTTCTCCCGGACGTGCGCGGCCGGGTCGCGGTGGCAGTCGAGGCAGAAGCCCATGCTCATCGGCTTCACCTGGGTGACGACATCCATCTGGTTGATCTTGCCGTGGCACTCGACGCAGCCGATGCCGCGGTTCAGGTGGATCGAATGGTCGAAGTAGACGAAGCTCGGCATCACGTGGACATGCACCCACGGGACCGACTTGCCGGTCTCAAAGCTCGCCTTGATGATCGCCAGGTCCGGGCTCGTGGCCTTGATCTGGCTGTGGCAGTTCATGCAGGTCTGCGAGGTCGGGAGGGCGGCGCCAGCGGTGTCGATCGTGCTGTGGCAGTACCGGCAGTCGAGGCCCAGCTCGCCCACGTGCTTGGCGTGGCTGTAGGGCACCGGCTGGAGGGGCGCGTAGCCCACCCGGGTGTACTTCGGCGTCATGTAGTAGGTGACGCCGGCGGTGGCCACGCAGACCACCAGAACCAAATAGATCGTCAGCTGCAGGGGCAGCTTGTTGATCGACTTGGGGAAAAGTTTGGCCATCTGCCGGGGTCCTAGGCCGCACCCTCACGCCGGGCAACAGCGCGAGGCTGCGGGCGGAGCTGGAAGGCGACGGCCGGGCCGGTCACCTGGTTGGTCGAGGCGGGGACGAGCGCCGAGGCCACCGCCCCGGGGGCGAACGCGCCCACGGTGGCAAGTCCGAGCACCTTGGCGAGGAAGCGTTTTCGCGTTGGATCGTGGCTCACAGAGCGTCGTTTTTTGGCAGGAATCGCCCCAGAAAGAAGGGTTCCGGGTTTGGGTTGTAAACCTTAATTTTTCCCCGGCCCGGTTTTGGCTCGAGAATAAGCGGGCGGGCCCCCTCCGCCAACGGGGGCTAATCGCCCAACCCGCGCAGCCTAAACAAATAGCCCGTCGCGCATCGGGCGGGTCACGTCGCAGCGCCCCGCGATGTCCGGATTGTGAGTAACCAGCACCACCGCCTGCCCGTTTTCCTTCGCCAGCTGGGTCAAAAGATCGAAGACAATTCCCGCATTGCGGATGTCGAGGTTGCCGGTCGGCTCGTCGGCCAGGATGATCGACGGCTGGTTCGCGAGCGCGCGGGCGATCGCCACCCGCTGCTGCTCGCCGCCGGAAAGGTGGGTGCCGAGCCGGTGGATCTTCTCCTTGAGCCCGACCGACTCGAGCAGCGCCTCGGCCCGCTCGGCCATGGCGCCCGGGGTGAGCCGGCCGAGCTTGCGCATCGGCATCATGACGTTCTCCAGCGCCGTGAATTCCAGCATCAGGAAATGGAACTGGAAGACGAAGCCGATGTGCTCGCCGCGGGCGGCGGTGCGGATGGAGTCCAGGCTGTTCGACATCTTCTGGCCGTTGATCCAGATCTCCCCCCCATCGGGCTGGTCGAGGAGGCCGAGGAGGTAGAGGAGCGTCGACTTGCCGCAGCCCGACGGTCCGACGATCGCGTACACCGAACCGGCCTGGGCCTCGAAGGAGACGCCCTTCAGCACGTGCACCCGGCCCTCGTCCCGGCCGAGGTAGCGGTGCAGCTCGGTGCAGCGCATGGCGATCTTGGGTTCGGCGGCCATGGCTACTGGGCGGTCCCGCGGATGATGTCGCCCGGCTCGAGTCGGGCCGCCCGGCGGGATGGGATCAGCGACGCGGCCATGACCATCAGGACCGCGGTAAAAATCGCCTCGAAATAGTGCCACTTCGACCACTGCACGAGGAACTTGTGGGAGGTGAAGATCCCGGAGATCGGCAGCGGGTACTGGGAGATCGCAAACGTGATGATGGCGCCGACGAGGCAACCGGCGACGGTCCCGATCGCCAGCACGATCGCGGCCTGCCAGAGGAAGATCCGCGAGATGTCCTCGCGGGTATAGCCCATCGAGCGCAGGATCGCGATCTCCTTGGTCTTCTCGAGGACGATCATGGCCAGGGTGTTGAACATCGCCAGGCCGGCGATCAGGGTGAAGACCGACACCGTGATCCCGGTCGCCACCCGGAAGGCCCGGAAAACCCCGAGCCACGACTTTTCCCGGTCCTGCCACGCGTCGGCGCGATACTGGAGGGTGTTGGTCATCTCGGCCGCATCCTCGCGGGCGCGGTTGCGGTCGTAGAGGCTGACCTGGAGGTAGCTGGCGCCGGTCGGCTTCTTAAAGAGCGAACGGGCATCGTCCATCTTCAGGTAGACGCGGACGCTGTCGATGTCGCTGACTCCCGTCTGGTAGATGCCGGCCACCCGAAAGTGGTGGAGCTCCGTCCGGTCCACGATCTCGAAGGTGTCGCCGACCTCCAGCTGCAGCTTGTCGGCGATCACCTTGCCGATCAGGACGCCGCCCTGCTGGACCCGGAAATTGTCGATCGAGCCCTGGACGATCTGAGTGCCGAGGTCCGAAACCCTCAGGTGATCGTCGATGTTGATCCCGTAGGCTTGGCCGCTCTGCTCGCGGAAGGAGCTGCGGATGATGACGGTCTCGCGGAGTACCGCCGACACCCCGGCCACGTTGCGGAACGTCTTCACCCCTTCGCCGAGCACCGTCGGGTAGTCGATGCCCTCGATGTATTTTGCCCCCTCCTTCTGGCGGAACTCGTAGCCGGAGTTGTAGCTGCCGGATTCCAGGCTCCGCAGCGTCTGCTGGACCTTGTCCTGGATCTGGATGGCCCCGTTGGTGCCCAGGATCGTCTTGATGAAGAACTCCTGGAAGCCGCTCGTCGCCGCCTGGGTCACGATGAAGAGGCCCACCCCCAGGATGATGCAGGACAGGCTCATCAGCATGGCCCGCTTCTTCGCCGTCAGGAAGCGGAGCGCGATACGGAAGTTCTGCGACATCCCGGGCGTCCTACTTCTTGTTCTTGATGGCGTCGGGCGGCAGCTCGGAGACCTTGACGTGGTCGCCGTCGCGGAAGGCGTCGAGATCCTCGACGATCACAAACTCGCCGGGCTCCAGCCCCTGGGTGATCTCGGCACCCGTCAGCCAGACGTAGCCCTTCTTCACCGGCCGCAGCTCCACCACCCCGTCCTTGACGACGTAGACGCTATCGTTGATCAGGGCGCGGCGGGGAATGATCGCCTTGGCCGGGTGGCGCCCGGTCTCGATCGTGACCTCGCCGGTGATGCCCGGAATCAGCTTCTCCGGCTCGATGTCGGTCACCTCGATGTCGACCAGGTGGCGCTGGGTCTCCGGGTCGGCGGTCGGCAGGATCTTCTTCACCACCCCGTTGTAGCGCCATTCCTTGTAGGGCAGGAAAATGATCACGGCCTTCTGGCCCGGCTTGATGTCGGCGAAGTCCTCCTCGCTGATCTTGGCCTCGACCAGGCGGTCGGCGGCGATGAGGGTCACGATCGGCGAGCCGATCTCGATCAGGTCGCCCGGGTGGGCCTGGACGTAGGACACCTCGCCCTCGAACGGCGCGGTGATGGTCATCTTCGCCAACGCCAGCTCCTTGGCCCGGATCGTCGTCTGGTCGGTCGCCACATCCTCCTCGTCGCGCACCTTCTCGAGCGCCAGGGACTGCTCGAGGGTCTCGACCTTGCGGCGGGCCTTCTGGTAGTCGGCATCCGACACCTGCCCGAGGTGGAACATGCGATCAACGTTCGCGAAGTCGGTCTTGGCCGTCTCCAGCTCGAACTTGGCGGCTGAGCCGATCGCGATGCGCTCCTGCGCCGCCTTCAGCTCATTCTTGGCCTGGTCGATCTCCACCTGCATGTCCGAGGTGTCGAGCTGGGCCAGCACGTCACCCTGCTTCACCCGGTCGCCGACGTGGAGATGGTAGTCCTTGGGGAGGAGCCGGCCCGCCACCGCGCTCTTCATCTCCATCGCATACTCCTCCTTGACCGCGACGCTGCCCGGGGCGGCGTTCACCGCATCACCGGAGATGACGGCCTCCACCTTGGCCACCGGCGCCAGGTAGCTGCGCACATAGAGGCCGATCCCGGCCAGGACGACCACGACGACGAGCAGCTTGATCCAGAGGGAAATGGAACTGGATTTATTCTTAACGGGCATGATGTTCGGAAAGGTAGGCGAGGGCCGGGTCGATGCCGGCCATGGAGACAAACTCGGTCCAACGTGACAGGAAATCCGTCCGGGCGTAGGCCTGCTGGTAATCCCAAGAGTAGAGGGTGAGGGTGCCGGAATCGATCTGGGCCTGGGAGGCATAGCCGAGGGCCAGGTCCTGGTTGATCCGCTTCACCTCGGCCCCGATCAGGGCGTCGTGGACCTCGGCGATCGACATGGCCCGGGCGGAGAAACCGAGGGCGTGGCGCAGGTTCGCGATCTGGTCGATCGCCGCATCGACGTAGGTCTGGCGCTGGCGCTCATACAGGCGTTTCGTCGCCAGGGCCGACAGCTTGGCGCCCTTGGTCGCGAAGCCGTCGAAGATCTGCCAGGCGCCTTGGACATCGTAGGTTTGTATCTCGGTTCCCACGGGCTTGGTGCCCACTTGGATGGTATTCTGGTAGCTGGCCACCGCATTGGCGGAAAACTTTGGCAGGAGCCGCACCTTGGCGATCTTGTAGATCAGGTCGGATTGGTGGATCTCCAGGTTGTAGACCTCACTCTGAAAGGTGCTCTCGATCCCGCCGCCCACGAAGCCGGCGAGGACCGCATCCGCGGTCGGCGCGGAATACTTGGGATGCGGAAGCTCGAGCGGGATCGAGGTGTCATCCAGGGCGTCAAGGCCCACGAGGCGGGCGAAGACCTGCTTCGAGTAGGAATAGTCCTCCTGGGCCCGGTCGGAATCCAGCTGGTTCTGCTCGCTCGTCATCTTGAAGGTCTGCAGCTCCGCCTCGGAGGAGGAACCGGCGTCAAACCGCGCCTGCTCAGCCGCCTGCGACTCCCGGGCGATCTTCAAGGTGAATTGCGCGTTGCGCAGCTGGATCTTCTTCTGGACGAGCGCCATGTATTGCTCGCGGAGCGTCACCGCCAGGAGCCGGTAGGCCTCGGCGAAGTTGCGGGCGGCGATCTGCTTGCCGAGTCGGCCGAGAAGGGCCTGGTTCCTCAGCGCGCCCCAGGCGAAGAGCTGCTGCGACCCGCTGAACTGGTAAAGGAGGCCCTTCGAGGTGTAGGACGGGCTGTCGCCGGTGGCCGACTTTTCGATTTCGTACTCGGCGCTCCCGGAGAGCTGGGGCCAGAGGGCGGCGGCGTCGCCGTAATTGGCGGCCTCGGCGTTGGCCTCGTTGACGCTGGCGATGAGCGTCGTCGGGGAACGTTCCACCGCCTCCTTGAGCAGCGGTCGCAGCGCCGGCAGGTAGTCCTCCGGCATGGTTCCATCCAGCGGGGGCGCCTCGGCTCTCAGCAAGACGGCGGCCAATAGGGTGAGGAATAGGGTAAGGATCGGTCTCATGAGCGGGATCAAAGACGGTCGTTTAGCCCGCTGCAGATCGCAGGCGATGGCAACCATAATTCCCAGCTGGGACTGGAGTTTACTTGAGCCCAGACCGACATGTCCCGCACTCTCGGCGTTCCTTTTATTTGAAGTCATGAATGCGGGTGAATCGCTGCCCGTCGGCCAGCACGACGTGGAGATCCAGAGCAACCGACAAGCGTGGTTGCGAAAACCCCTATTGCAGGGGGTCTATCGGCGCTTTCACCAGCTGATCGCCTCGCGGCTCGACCGGTCGGTGCCGGGGCTGGTAGTGGAATTGGGCTCCGGCATGGGGACGATCAAGGAAGTGATCCCCGACTGTATCACCACCGACCTTTTTCCCAACCCCTGGCTCGACCGGCAGGAGAACGCCTATCAGCTCAATTTCGCGGACGGCGCGGTCTCGAACCTGATCCTTTTCGATGTCTGGCACCACCTCCGCTACCCGAGCACCGCCCTGGCCGAATTCCGGCGGGTCTTGGCGCCCGGCGGCCGGATGATCGTCTTCGACCCGGCCATCAGTCTGACTGGGCGGCTGGTCTACGGCCTGTTCCACCATGAGCCGGTGGCGATGGGCTTGCCCATCACCTGGACGGCGCCGGCCGGCTTCCGGCCGGACGACGCCGACTATTTTGCCGCCCAGGGCTCGGCCACGCGGATCTTCTGGCGCCGCCAGGCTCCGGAGCGGCTGGCCGGCTGGACGCTCGCCGAGGCGACACCCCTGCCGGCGTTCGAGTACTTCGCCACCGGGGGCTTCTCCGCCCCCCAGCTGGGGGGCCCGGGCGTCTTCCGCCTTTGGCGGTTCCTCGACCGGATCCTCGGCCGCTGGCCGAATCTCTTTGCCGCCCGGCTCCTGGTCGTGCTGAAAAAGGATTCCCCATGATCCTTGTCACCGGCTCGGCCGGATTCGTCGGCTACCACGTGAGCCTGCGCCTGCTGCAGGAGGGCCAAACCGTGCACGGGGTCGACAATCTGAACGGCTACTACGACGTCGCCCTGAAGGAGGCCCGCAATGCGCGCCTGCAGGCGCTGCCGGGCTACAGCTTTCAGCCGACCGACCTGTCCGACGCGACCGCCGCCGCCGCCATCTTCGCGGCCACCCGGCCAGAACTCGTCATCCACCTGGCCGCGCAGGCCGGCGTTCGCCACTCCCTCTCCCACCCTCGCGCCTACGCCGACAGCAATCTTATCGGCTTCCTGAACGTGCTGGAGGGCTGCCGGGCCCGTCGGGTCGGCCACCTGGTGTACGCCAGCTCGAGCTCCGTCTACGGGCTCAACGAGGCGCTCCCCTTCTCCGTGCACCAGGCGACGGAGCACCCGGTGAGCTTCTACGCGGCCACCAAGAAGGCGAATGAGCTGATGGCCCACAGCTACAGCCACCTCTTCGGGCTGCCGACCACCGGCCTGCGGCTCTTCACGGTTTACGGCCCCTGGGGTCGTCCGGACATGGCCCTCTTCGCCTTCACCAAGGCCATCCTCGCCGGCCAGCCCATCGAGATCTTCGGCGACGGGCGGATGCGGCGCGACTACACCTACGTGGACGACGTGGTCGAGGGCCTCCTGCGGGCGGCCCGCCGGCCGGCGGCCCCCGAGCCGGCCTGGGCGGCCAACCGGCCGGACCCGGCCGCGAGCTCGGCTCCGTACCGCCTTTACAACATCGGCAACCGCTCGACCATCGAGGTCCTTAGGCTTATCGAGGTGTTGGAGGAATGCCTCGGCCGAAAGGCCGTTCGCCGGTTCGTGGCCGCCCAGGCCTGCGAGGTGCAGGCGGCGGTGGCCGATACAACCGACCTGGAGCGCGATTTCGGCTACACGCCCTTCACCCCGCTGGAGGCCGGCGTGAAACAGTTCGTCGCCTGGTACCGGGAGTACTATCGTCCGTAGCTCCTGCCATGTCGACCGCCGTTTCCGAGATCAACGCCGAACACCTGGAGGTTGTGCGGGCCTGGTACGACGCCAAGCCGGACGAGCTCAACTGGGCCTCCCGGGGCTACCGGGCGATGCTCGCCCACTACTATAATCTCCTGATTCCCGCCGACGCCTCGGTCCTGGAGGTGGGCTGTGGCTCGGGCGGCCTGCTCGGCCGGCTGCATGCGCGGCGCCGGGTGGGGATCGACCTCTCCGCCGCCCAGGTGGCAAAGGCCCGCGAGGGCTGCCCGGACTGTGAGTTCCACCGCGAGGCCGCCGAGGCGCTGAGCCTGACCGAGCGCTTCGACTTCATCGTCATCTCCGACACGCTCAACTTCGCGGCCGATGTGCAAAGGATCCTGGAGCTCCTGCACCACGTCACCCACCCGCGGACTCGCCTCCTCCTTAACTACCCGTCGGCGCTCTGGCGACCGGTCCTGGCGCTGGCCCGCGGGCTCGGGATCAAGCCGGCCGAGCCCGCCAGCAACTGGCTGGCGACCTCCGACATCCGCGGCCTGCTGAGCCTGGCGGACTGGGCCCCGCTCGTGATCCAGCCGCGGATCCTCTGTCCGGTCCACGCCCTCGGACTGGGCCCGCTCATCAACCGCTGGGTCGCCCCGCTGTTCCCTTGGTCGTGCCTGACGATCTTCTGCGTCGGCCGCTCGCTCCGGCACCTGGAGACCGGGCCGCTGACGGTATCGGTCGTCATCCCCGCCCGCAACGAGGCCGGGAACATCGAGGCGGCCGTCCGGCGGACGCCGGAGATGGGCGCCGGAACCGAGCTCATCTTCGTCGAGGGCAATTCCCGCGACAACACCTGGGAGGAGATTGAGCGGGTGGCGCGCGCCAATCCGCAACGCCGGATCAAGACCCTGAAGCAGCCCGGCAAGGGTAAGGGCGACGCCGTCCGCGCGGGCTTCGCCGTCGCCGAGGGCGACCTCTTCATCATTCTGGACGCAGACCTCACCGTCCCGCCGGAGGAGATGCCAAAGTTCTACGCGGCCATCGCCTCCGGGCGGGCGGAGTTCGCGAACGGCTCACGGCTCGTCTACCCCATGGAGAAGGCCGCGATGCGGTTCCTCAACATGTGCGCGAACAAGACCTTCGGGATCCTGTTCTCCCGGATTCTGGGCCAGCCGCTGAAGGACACGCTCTGCGGCACCAAGGTGCTCCGGCGAAGCGATTACGAGCGGATCGCCGCCAACCGCGCCTACTTCGGAAACTTCGACCCGTTTGGGGACTTCGACCTGCTTTTCGGCGCTGCCCGGCTCAATCTCAAGATCATCGACGTGCCGGTGCGCTACCGCGACCGCACCTACGGCTCCACCAACATTCATCGCTGGAGCCACGGTTGGCTGCTCCTGCGGATGGTGCTTTTCGCCGCCCGGAAGCTCAAGTTCGTGTAGGCGCCGGTGGCGGGGCGCGCATCGGGGTTGCCCCGCGCCCCCACCGCGCCTAAGCCAGTTCCCATTGACTCCCCCGCTCCCCACCTGCCGTCGTTGTCGCCCCTGCGATGAGCGCTGAAGCCAACCCCGTCCCCCTTTCCCGGCTCGCCCGCAAGCGCGACCTGTGGTGGCAGTTCACCGTCCGGGCGGTGGAGGCGCGCTACCGCGGCAGCTACTTCGGGATCCTCTGGGCGGTGCTGAACCCGGTCCTCATGCTCAGCATCTACTTTGTCGTCTTCGGGGTCATCTTCGGCGGGCACTTCCGGGACCCGAAGGTCGAGTCGCTCAAGGACTATGCCATGGCGATGTTCCTCGGGCTCACGCTCTACCAGCTCCTGGCCGAGACCCTCGGCTCGGCGCCGCTGCTCATCACCGGCAATGCCAATTTGGTGAAGAAGGTGGTTTTTCCGCTCGAGGTGCTCCCGCTCTCCCAGGTCGGCGGCCTCTGGTTCAACCTCGCCATCGGACTCGTCCTGGCCCTCGGCGGCTGGCTGGTGATCGGCGAGCGCCTGAGCTTCGCCGGATTGGCGTGGCTGCCGGTCATCCTCGCCCCCCTCCTCATGCTCTCGGCCGGCCTGGCGTGGCTCTTCGCCGCCCTGGGGGTCTTCTTTCGCGACCTGGCGCAGGCCATGCCCTTCGTGGCGCAAGTGATCATGTACGCCAGCGCGGTCTTCTATCCCCTGAGCCGGATCCCTCCCGGCGTCTGGTCGGTCCTGCGCTGGAACCCGTTCTTGCAAACCGTGGTGCTGGCCCGCGAGGTGGTCCTGTGGGGACAGCCGATCAATGCGACCCGGCTCGGCTACACCTACGCCGCCGGCGTGGCCATCCTCGTCCTGGGGCGCCTCACCTTCCAGAAGCTCCGGCCCGCCTTCGCGGACGTGATCTAGCCGCGCCATGCCGAGCGAGCCGCTGATCAGCGCCACTGGACTCACCAAGGCCTACCGCATCTGGGACCGGCCGTCGTCGCGCCTGCTGGTCCCCGCCATCGAGGCCGCCGCCGCCGCCCTCCCCCGCGGCTCCGGCGCCCGTCGCACGGTCGCGGCCCGCGCCTCGGCCCGTTACCGGGACTTCTTCGCCCTGCGGGACGCCACCTTCGCGATCCGCGCCGGCGAGGCCACCGGCATCATCGGCCGCAACGGCTCGGGCAAGAGCACCCTCCTGCAGCTGATCGCCGGCACCCTCACCCCTACTTCCGGCCAAGTGGAGGTCCGCGGCCGGGTTTCGGCCCTGCTTGAGCTCGGCAGCGGGTTCAACCCCGACTTCTCCGGGCGCGAGAACGTGTACTTGAACGGCGCGATCTACGGCTTCACCCATGCCGAAATGGGCCGGCGGATGGAGGAGATCACCGCCTTCGCCGACATTGGCCCCTTCATCGACCAGCCGGTGAAGACCTATTCCTCCGGCATGATGATGCGGCTCGCGTTCGCCGTCGCGGTCAACGTCCAGCCGGACATCCTGATCATCGACGAAGCCCTTGCCGTCGGCGACGTCTTCTTCTCCCAGAAGTGTTTCCAGCGGATCCGCGAGATCGTCCGGCGGGGAGCGACGCTCATTTTCGTCTCCCACGACATGGGGGCGATCCAGTCGCTCTGCGACCGCGCGATCCTCCTGAACCAGGGCCGCGTCGCCTTTGACGGGGCGCCGGAGGACTGCGTCAGCCGCTACTTCAACCTGCACAAGCCCGCCGCCGGCGCCGGCGGGGCCGCCCCCGGCATCCACCCGCCGGTGGACCCGGCCGCCCGAAAATCCCTGCAGGCGATGGACCTGGTTGCCACGGCCAAGTCGCGGCATGGCGACCGGGCCCTCGAGATCGCGGCCGCCGCGGTGATCGACGGCCACGGCGCCCCCACCCTCGACTTCGAGATGATGCACCGGGCGGTCGTGCGGGTGCTCTTTGTGGCCCACGCCGATATCAACCGCCCCTCGGTCGGCCTGCAGATCCACGACCGCATGGGCAACCTGGTCTTCGCCGCCGGGACCGCCCAGGTGCGCTTCCCCGTGCCGGCACTGCGCCAGGGCCAGGAGATGCTGCTCGAGTTCCGGGTGGCCCTGAACATCCAGCCCGGCGTCTACACCCTCTCGCTCGACGCCGCGGAAGCCGACCCGGAGAACCCGAACCTCGGCACCTTTCACGACCGCGTCGGCGGACTCGGGCCGCTGAACGTCGTGAGCCACGAGCCGGGCGCCCAGCCCTTCTACGGCATGGCGCAGCTCCCGATGGAGGTTGGCTACCTCTAATGGGCGCCGAACACGGCCGCCGCTGCTGGTGCGGGCACCCCACCCTTGAGCCGTTCTCGGCGGACTATCGCGTCTGCCGAGCCTGCGGCACCCTGGTGAGCCAGGTGGCGTTCTCGCCGGAGCTCTACCAACGGGAGTATTGGACCGGGCGCCAGACCGCCCACCTGGGCCTTCCGGACATTGTCGCCCGGGCGCGGCTCGACCTGCCGGAGCGCTGCACCCACTGGCTGCGCCACCTGCTCGCCCGGCGCCTGCCCCCCGCCCGGGTCCTCGAGGTCGGCTGCGCCCACGGCGCCTACGTCGCACTCCTCGGCTGGGCCGGCTTTGCCGCCAGCGGGACGGAACTAAGTCCGGAGGGCGCCGCGTTCGCGCGAGCGGCCTTCGGGGTTCCCGTGACCACCGGGCGGATTGAAGACCAGACCATTGAGGCGGGAACCCTCGACGTTGTGGTCCTGAACGACGTCCTTGAGCACCTGCCGGATCCGCTTGCCACCCTGGGCCACTGCCGGCGCCTGCTGGCCCCGGGCGGCCTTTTCGTCCTCCAGACCCCGGAGTACCCGGAGCACCTGAGCTACGCCGATCTGCAGGCGACGGGGAACCTCTTCCTGAAGCACCTCGAAGGCATGGCCGCCGAGCACCTTTACCTGTTCAGCCGGCGATCGGCCAGCCTCCTGTGCACGAGGCTGGGCCTGCCGGCGGTGGCCTTCTCGAATCCGGTGTATGCCTACGATCTCTTTTTCACCGCCAGCGGCGAGGCCCTGGCGCCGGTCCCGGAGGCGGCCGCGGCGGCGGCCCTGGCCCGGATCCCCACTGGCCGCTTGGTCCTGGCGCTCCTGGACAAGGCGTTCGAGTCCCAAGACCGGTGGTGGGCCATCCAGCGCCTCGAGGGCCGACCCACTTAGCCCCGGACTCCCGCCAGCGACTGGCGCCACTTGAATCTCAAATGGAGGATTGGCGTGCCTTGCGTGTCACGGGGGGGGACGGGCCTTCCGGTCCGCCCCCCTTTGCCGTACCCAAATCAGGCTCGCCTCGCCCGTCGCTTATGGTGTGAAGTGACCCTTTTAAGTGCTCGATAAGCCCACGACCATCGTCTACCTGAGGCCCGATACCATCGGGGACCTGATCCTGTTCACCCCGGCGCTGGCGCTGTTCATGGAGGAATGGCCGGCCGCGCGACATGTCCTTGTCGTGCGCGAGGGTTATGAAGACTTGAGGACCCTTTTCCCCCCGGCGCTGGAATGGCAGGTGACGACGGTCAACCCTTTCAAACAGCGACCCTCGGACTGTCGGGCGGAGCTGGCGCAGCTCCTCGCCGACCTCGACGCGATGAAGCCGAACCTGATCCTCGCCCCGACCCTCAACCGGACCTGGCTCGAGCTGGCGGTCGCCGCCCACTTTGCGGGCGTCCGCAGCGTGGTCCTCGGGAGCGCCGATGTGGACCCCCTCTTTGCGGCGTCGCTCCGCCTCGACCTGGGCGTCGAGCCGGCCACGGCCTTCCGCGAGACCGTGGAGGTGAATTCCGCCCGCGGCGACGCCGCCAACCAGCACCGCTTTGCCGAGGCCCTGATCGGGCGGGCCCGCCTCGCCGACCTGCCGGCCGTGACCGTCCCGCCCGCCGCGGCCGCGGCGGCGCGGACGATCCTTTCCGGCCTCGGCCTGCCGCCCGGCCGCTGGGCGGCGGTCTTCCCGGGCGGCCTCGCCAATGTGCCCGTCAAGGCCTGGACCCCAGCCGGATTCGGCGAGGTGGTGGCCTGGCTCGAGAGCTCGGCGGCTCTCCCGTGCCTGCTCCTCGGCCATGTGAGCGAGGCGGACTTCGTGCAGGCTGTGGCCGACCGCGCCGCCGCGGCCGGCGCCGCCCCGCGGGTCTGGCTCGGCCGCGACGGCGAGCTGCCGCTGCTGGCGGCCCTCCTCGCGCAAGCCGCCCTCTACGTCGGCCATGACACCGGCGCGATGCACCTGGCCGGCGCCGTCGGCCGTCCGGTGGTCGGGATCTTCGGCGGCGGCCATTGGCCGCGCTTCCGCCCGTCGGCCCGCCAGGCCGTCTCGGTCGTCCAACCGCTGCCCTGCTTCGGCTGCAACTGGGATTGCCATTTCGGGGACGGCCCCTGCGTGAAGTCCCTGGCCGCGGCCGATGTGATCGCCGGGATCGAGCGGGTGCGCACGGCCGGCCGCGCGCCGCTCGACCACGTGATCGAGGCGGACCGCATGGGCCCGCAGGCCCGCTGGCTGATCGCGGCGGCGCTGCCAGGCCTGCGGGAACTGAAGCGCGACCGAGTGGACCGCCAGCACAAGATCGAGGAACTCAAGGCCGAGACCGATTCAAAGGACGTGGAGATCCTCGACCTCAAGCGCGCGGCCGAGGAGCGCAAGCAGGAGATGGAGGCGATCAAGGCCGAGCTCGAGCAGGAGTGCGCCGACAAGGACCGCGAGATCGCGGAGCTCAAGATGGAGACCAATTCCAAGGACGCGGAAATGGCGGAGCTCAAGGCGGCGGCGGAGGAGCGCAAGGAGGAGATGGAGGCGATCAAGGCCGAGCTCGAGCAGGAGTGCGCCGACAAGGACCGCGAGATCGCCGACCTCAAGGCCGAGGCCGACACGAAGGACGCCGAGATCGCCGCCCTCAAGGTGAGCTGCGACGAGCGCGAGGAGATCGTGGTCCGACTGGACGCGGGCCTGCGGGCCCATATCGCGGCCTCGGCCGCCCGCGAGCAGCAGGTCGCCGCGGTGGAGGCCGCGAAGGCCGCGCTGGCCGCCGAAATCGCGCAGTTGGGCGCGCTCCCCGCCACCGCGGCGACCTGGGCGGAGCATATCGGCCACAAGGACACGCACATCGCGAACCTCGAGGGCATCATCCGCAGCCGGGACCAGCAGGTGGCCGAGCTCCAGCAGGCCGTGGCCAACTACGAGACCGGCCATGGGGGGATCGAGCAGGCGAAGTATTACGGGCGCCTCCTGGCCGGGAAGGAAGCCGTGATCCAGGAGCTGCACCGCACCTGCGTCGAGCGCGGCGCCGTGATCGAGCAGCTGGCGGCGGGGGCGACCGGCCCGGCCGCCCGCCTGCGCAAGATCGGGGTGTGGCTGCGGGCGGCGTTCCGGGCCAAGGTCGGCGACCCGCTCGCGCGCTGGGCCTTCCGCGCGATGGTGGAGAACTACTGGATGCAGATCGGGGTCCTGCGGCAGCACGAGCCGTCCCCCCTGAGCTGGGACCGGCGCCTGCGTGGCGGGCCCACCCGGGCCCCGCTGCCCCGCATCGGGATCGTGACCCCGAGTTACGGCCAGGCCGCCTTCATCGAGAGCACGATGCTGAGTGTCCTCAACCAGGACTACCCCGACCTGCGCTACGTGGTGCAGGACGGCGGGTCCAGCGACGGCAGCACCCAGATCATCGCCCGCTACGGCAGCCGCCTCGCCCACTGGTCGACCGAGCCCGACCGGGGCCAGGCCGACGCGATCCGCAAGGGGTTTGCCCGCATCGAGGGCGAGCTGGCGCCCACCGACGTGATGGCCTGGCTCAACTCCGACGACCTCCTGGCGCCGCGGTCCCTCGCCTACGTGGGGGCGTACTTCGCCGCCCACCCCGAGGTGGACGTGGTCTACGGACACCGCATCATCATCGACGAGCACGACCAGGAGGTGGGCCGCTGGGTCATGCCCCGCCACGAGCCCGACTCGATCGAGTGGATCGACTACGTGCCGCAGGAGACACTCTTCTGGCGCAAGCGGGCCTGGGACGTGGCCGGCGGCATCGACCCGAGCTTCCAGTTCGCGCTCGACTGGGATCTCCTCGCCCGCTTCCACAAGGCCGACTACCGGATCACCCGCTTGCCCTTCTTCCTCGGCGCCTTCCGCGTGCACTCGATGCAGAAGACCAGCCAGGTGATCCATACCACCGGGGCCGACGAGATGGCGCGGATCCGCCGCCGCTTCCACGGTTCCGACCAGGACAGCGCCCCCATGATCGAGCGCCACGCCCGCCGGATCCGCTTCCGGGGCGCCCTGGCCGCCCGCCTGCTCGGGGCGGGGGTGCGGTGGTAGGGCTTGTTTTTTCGGCATGATTTCCGAAGTCTCACCCTTCCCGCCCGCATGATCGCGCTCCTCCTCGTCGCCGGACTCTTCCTTTACCTCTGCCTCCTTGGGCAGGCGGCGGTGAGCCTGTTCCGGCCGCGCCTCGGCGTGCTCTGGAGCTGGTTCGCGGCGCCGTCAGTCGGCCTCTGCCTCCTGCTGATCGTCATCACCCGCCTGAACGTCTGGGGGCTGCCGGTGCGGGTGGCCGGCCCCTGGACGACCGGGATTCTCCTGGTCGCCGCCGTCGCCATCCTGGCGTGGCGCCGACCCGCCCTGCCGCTGCGGCGGCTGGCACCCTTCCTCGCCATCGCCGGCGGGGCGCTCCTTTATATGGGCTGGCCCGCCCTCCGGTTCGGCTTCAACTGGATCTCCTACGGCAACGACGACATGGCGAACTACTGCCTGGCGGCAGAGCGCTTCCTCGCGCACGGCTACTACGCCGTACCGCTCCAGACCGACCTGGCCGGGCGCGACTACTCCCAGCACTACTGGTTCATGCACGCGCTGCAGCAGATCCGGCCGGGCTCGGAGCTGACCGTGGCCTGGATCTGCTCGCTGACTGGCCGCCGCGCCCACGAGGTCTTCATGCCGGCGATCCTGATGCTGACGCTGCTCCAGCTCTTCGCCCTGGGCTCGGTGGCGGTCTGGAAGGGGCGGTACCGCCGGGTCGCCCTGGTCAGCTTCTTCCTCCTGGCCACGAGTCCGCTCTTCAGCCTCGGCACCCTCTATCAGCTGATCGCCCAGGTGGGCGGCCTGGCCCTCCTCTTCGTCATCGCCTCGGTGCTCTTCCGGGTCCGGCGGTTCAACCTGCGGGCGATGGCGGTGGGCGGGATCCTGACGGCGGGCCTGGGCATCTTCTACCCGGAGGTGTCGCCCTTCGTGGCCATGGGCATCATCCTCGTGGCGGTGCGGTTGCGCTACACCGCCAGCGCGCAGCTGAAGCCCTACTCGCTCTTCATCGGCGGGGTCGCGGCCCTGACCTTCATCCTGATCGCCGGCAGCACTTACGAGTTCATCAACACCCTCGTGATGCAGTCCGTGGGCTCGGCCGGCCTCGGCGCCATGGCCGAGATCAACGACCAGAGCGGCGGCCTGGTGCTCTTCCCCTGGACCCTCGTCCCCTCCTTCATCCCGATGCTCTTCGGGCTGCACCCCTTCGGCAAGGTGGGCATCGACCCGCTGATCTCCGCCCAGATCGTGGTGGGCCTCGCCTTCCTCGGCTTCTTTGTCTGGCGGACCTGGCGCAACCTGAAGGAGGGCGCGCCGGCGGGCTACCTCGGCACGATCATGGTGCTCCTCGGCATCTACCTCTTCCAGAAGGGGCAGGACTTCGGGCTCTTCAAGCTGGCGATGTGGACCCAGCCGGCCATCGCCCTCTGCCTGGCGCAGGGCTTCGAGCGGTACCTCTTCGCGGCCGAGGCCCGGCCCCGCCGATGGGCGCGGGCCGGCCTGGTGCTCTTCTTCCTCTGCACCGCCGTGTCCCAGGTCTTCTACTCCTACGCGTCGCTCGGGACCTATGGCGGCGGCATCACCGAGATCGTGAAGGGGTCGGCCCTCGGCGTCGGCTTCACCCCGCCGAAGGACATCAAGTACGGCGGGATCGAGAGCGACATCTCCAACGTGGTGAGCGCCAAGATGCTCGCGATGTACACCCGCGGGATCGACACCCGCTTCCTCTCCCGCAGCTATATGGACAACATCGCCAACATCGCGGTGCTGAAGTTCCTGCGGACGCCCGACCCCGACCTCGGACCCCAGGCGCGGATCGTGGAGAAGCTTTCGCTCCTGCGCTTCCTCCTCCCGCACGGCCTCGTCACGCCGGACAACTCCGTTCCGCCCGGCTGGGCCGTTCCCGACTACAAGGTGGTCACGATCCACAAGGAGGCGAACAGCGTCGTCTACGCCAACAACTGGACGGAGACCAGCTCCCGCCACCTCGACTACCCCGACCGCCTCTTCGTCTCCACCCGCACCGACCTCGACCACTTCAACAAGTGGAACAACGGGGACGGCTGGACGGTGCAGAATATGTACCAGTACAAGCTGGAGAGCCAGGTGAAGGACCGGCTGGTGTTCGTCCACTCGGAGCTGAGCCCGCACTACTACTCCTCCGCCCGCTTCCGCGCCGCCTTCTTCCAGCGCGAGACCGAGCCCATCTCCCATGGGAAGGCGTCCTTCCACGGCACCGGCGAGTTCACGGTCTTCCACATCATCAACCCGTCGCCCGACCTGCGGATGATGATCGACTTCTCCCGCACCTCGCTGGGCGCCGGCCGCACCGAGCTGCCGAAGAAGGCCGTGGTCCTCGGGGACGACGACTACCACCTGCCCTTCGTCGGCTCGGGCTCGGCGCGGGTCTTCACCCCGGTTCTCAAGCCCGAGTACTATGAGGGGCAAGCCTACCTGACCATCGACTTCGGCGACCCGGCCGAGGTGATCAACAAGCCTAAGACCGGGCTCATGCGCTGGTACGGCGTCAAGTACGCGCTCGACGACCGCCGTCTGGTCGGCTTTACCCGCGACATCTCGGTCCTGACCGACGAGCAGTACCGGGCGGTGCCGCGCCCGACGAAGCTCAGCGTCTTCCCCGACGACCTGCTGAACAACAAGGGGCTCGAGTACTCCGGAATCTACGAGGACGGCTGGCTCGGACGCGACGCCTACTTCAAGCTCGGCGCCTCCCACACCGGCCAAGTGCTGACCTTCAAGGGCTATATTCCGGATATCCCCCGTTTCCGCAGCACCGGCGTGGATGTGACCGTCTCGATCAACGACCGGCCGACCGAAGTGGTGAACCTGAAGGCGGGCAAGTTCTCGGTGACCCGCCTGGTGAAGGACACCACTCCCATCACCTCGATCGCCCTCCACCTCTCCGACGTCCAGATCTATGACAACGACCGGGACAAGCGGGAGGTCTCGGCCTACATCACCGAGCTCTCGATCGCGGATGTGCCGGACTTCGTCAGCTTCCGGGCCGTGGCCAACGCCGCCGGGGAAAAATTCGTGGTCACCGGCATCGACCCGGACGGTTGGATCGCCCAGTCGGCGGAGTTCAAGGCCCCGGCCTTTGACACCTTCAAGGTCCTGAAGCTCGACGTGGAGATGCCGGGCTGGGCGCCGATCGCCGCCAACCGGCTGACGGTCGCCGTGGACGGCCGGACGGTGCAGGCCGACGCCGTGCCCCGCCAGACCTTCGCCAGCGTCTATGTACCGCTGCCCCCGGGCGCCCAGCGCCTGGTCCACTTGGACGCCGAGCATGTCTTTCCGCTGCCCCACGAAACGCGGGAGCGCTCCTTCGTGGTCCGCAACGTCTCGTTCGAGAACCTGACCCAGACCGACCTCTTCGCGCGGGGCTGGCACAAGTCGGGGTACCTCTTTGACATCAGCGGCGCCGACACCGACGGCTGGGTCGAAGGCCGGCTGGCGCTGCGCTTCCCCGCCACCGGCCGCTTCAAGGCCGCGGTGGTGAAGATCATCCGCTACCCGGCAAAGCGTGACTTCCCGGTCAGCGTCGCGGTGGACGGCGGCGCGGCCCGCCCGTTGCCCCTCCGTCTCGAGGAGACCGCCGCGATCCGAATCCCGCTCTCGGCCGCCGGCGCCACCGCCGCCACCATCAGCGCGGACCAGAGCTTCCCCCTGGGCGCGCCCGACACGCGGAGCCGCTCCTACCGTGTCGTCGACATCGACTTTGAGTGAGGCCACCCGTATAGCGGATCACCCAATGCTGCTCAGCCTCGTCATCCCCGTCTACCGGGAGGAAAAGAACATCCCCGAGTTCCTGCGCCGGATGGGGCCGATCCTGGCCGGCATCACCGAGGACCATGAGATCATCTTCGCCATGGATCCCTCCCCCGACCGCACGGAGGAGGTGGTCCTCGAGCACCGTGCCCGGGACCCCCGGGTGAAGCTCCTCAAGTTCTCGCGGCGGTTCGGCCAGCCGGCGGCGAGCCTGGCCGGGATGGCCTACTCCCGGGGCGACGCCGTGATCGTGATGGACGTCGACATGCAGGACCCGCCGGAGCTCGTCGAGACCATGGTGGCCAAATGGCGGGAGGGCTACGACGTCGTCCTGCCGCAGCGCACCGCGCGCACCGGCGAGCCCTTCATCAAGCGCCTGGTGGCCGAGACCGGCTACAAGGTGATCAACAAGATCGCCGACGTGCGGATCCCGCCGAACACCGGCGACTTCCGCCTGATGTCCCGCCGGGTGGTCGACGAGGTGGTGCGGCTGAAGGAGAGTCACGGATTCCTTCGCGGGATGGTGGCGGTGGTGGGCTTCAAGCAGTACCTTCTGCCCTTCGAGCGCCCGGCCCGCTTCTCGGGCGAGACCAACTACAACCGCTTTTTCGGCTCCCTGCGGATCGGCTTCAACGGGATCTTCTGCTTCTCGACCTACGCCCTCACCCTCAGCACGCAGCTGGGCTTCCTGATCGCCGGCGCCTCATTCCTGATCGCGCTCGCCTACCTGGTGATGAAGCTCTGCGGCTTCCCCTTCCCCGTCGGCAATCCGACGCTCGTGATCCTCGTCCTCTTCATGGGCGGCATCCAGCTGATCAGCGTCGGCATCCTCGGCGAGTACATCGGACGGATCTACGAGGAGGTCCGGGCCCGGCCGCGGTTCATCGTTGATCGGGCCGAGGGACTCGGGGAGAAGTAAGCCACCATGGACACCGCGAAATGGCCCAAGACGTTCCCGCCGCTGACCGATGAGCAGCGGCGGATCAGCGACGAGTTCATGAAGCTCTGGCACCAGGAGCTGCCCAACCGCTTCGGAATCATCGAGCGCTTCAACCATACCTTCCCGGTCAAGCACTCGCGGCCGGGCTTCCGGGCCACGATCGAGATCGGCGCCGGCCTGGGCGAGCACCTGCACTACGAGAAACTGACCCCCGAGCAGGAGCAGAACTACTGCGCGGTCGAGCTGCGCGAGAACATGGCGGCGGAGATCCGGCGCCGGTTCCCCCAGGTCAAGGCCATCACAGGCGACTGCCAGGGCCACCTCGATTTTCCCGACGGCTCGTTCGACCGGTACATCGCGGTCCATGTGCTGGAGCACCTGCCGAACCTGCCGGCCTGCCTGCGCGAGGCCTACCGGCTGCTCAACAAGGAGCGCGGGCAGATGCTGATCGTCATTCCCTGCGAAGGCAGCCCGGCGTATTCCCTAGCGCGCAAGATCTCGGCCGAGCGGGTCTACAACCGCCACTTCGAGGGCGGCTACCACTGGCTGATCTCCCGCGAGCACATCAACCGGCCCCATGAGATCCTGGCCGAGCTCGACCCGTATTTCACCCTGGAGCAGAAGGTCCTCTTCCCCCTGCCCTTCCTGCCGTTCATCTTCAACAACCTCTGCATCGGCCTGGCCATGCGCCCCCGGCCGGCGCCGCTCTCCCGGTAGGCCACCCATCATGCACAAGGCCTTGGTCACCGGCTGCGCCGGGTTTATTGGATCCACCCTCGTCGACCGCCTGCTGGCGGACGGCGTCGCCGTGGTCGGCTGGGACAATTTCTCGACCGGGCAAGAGCGCTTCCTGGCGGGCGCCCTCGGCGCGCCCGGCTTCACGCTCGTACGCGGCGACAATTTGGACCTGCCCGCGCTCACCGAAGCGATGAAGGGCTGCGACGTGGTCTTCCACCTGGCGGCGAACGCCGACGTTCGCTTCGGCACCGACCACACCCGCCGCGACCTCGAGCAGAACACGATCGCCACCTACAATGTCCTCGAGGCCATGCGCAAGCAGGGCCTGAAGCGGATCGCCTTCTCGTCCACCGGCTCGACCTACGGCGAGGCGCAGGTGATCCCGACCCCGGAGACGGCGCCGTTCCCCGTCCAGACCTCCCTGTACGGCGCCTCCAAAGTGGCGGGCGAGGGCCTGATCTCGGCCTACTGCGAGGGTTTCGGCTTCGAGGGCTATATCTTCCGCTTCGTCTCCATCCTCGGGGAACGCTACACCCACGGGCACATCTTCGACTTCCACCGCCAGCTGGTCGAGCACCCCGCCACGCTGCGGATCCTCGGCGACGGCAAGCAGCGCAAGAGCTACCTCTACGTCCAGGACTGCGTCGACGCCATCCTGCACGTGGTGCGCCTCAAGACGGCCCTCGAGGCTCCCCACCGCACCCAGGTCTATAACCTGGGCACCGCCGAGTACGTGCAGGTGAACGACAGCGTCGGGTACATCTGCCGCGCCCTCGGCCTCCAGCCGAACCTTGAATACTCGGGCGGCGCCCGGGGCTGGATTGGCGACAATCCCTTCATCTTCCTAGATACAACGAAGATTCGCGCGACCGGCTGGGCCCCCAAATTGACCATCGAACAGGGAATCGTCCGGACGCTCCGGTGGCTGGAGTCGAATCAATGGGTCTACGACGCTCGGCACTAGACGCCGCCGCGCTCCTGCTCGCCGCCGGGCTTTACGCCGCCTCCCCGTTCCTCAGCGGCCGGCTGGTTGGCACCGGGGAAGCCTACAATTACAGCCTGTCGGTCGCCGACGCGGTCACGCAGCTGCGGGCCGGCATCGCCCCGCCGCTGGCGGGCCAGACCAACTACGCCTTCAACGGCCGGATCCATCCGCTCCGCGACGCACCCTACCTCCACTACCTGGCCTATGCGGTGGACGCGGTGACAGGGCGGCGGCTGGAATTCTGGCAGCTGCAGAACGTCTCCCTCGTCCTGAGCCTCGTGGCCGCGGCCTTCACCTGCTACTTCGGCCTGCGCTGGGCCACCGCCTGCGGTCGGGCGGTCGGCGTCTATCTGGCGGGACTCTACGTCCTGGCCCCGCCCCTCCTGTGCGCGGCCCACACGCTCGACCTGTTCATGACCGTCCACGCCGCGGTGTTTGTGCCCCTGGCCGTGGCCGCCGCCCTGCAGGGCTGCCGCGCGCCGTCCTTCCGCCACGACCTCCTGCTGGCCGCCGCGCTGGCTGCCACCTGGCTAGCCCACCCGCCGGTCGCGCTCTGGCTGACCGCCGCCACCGCGGCCCTGCGTCTCATCTGCTTCCTGCGCCGGCCCAGCGTGACCGAGCTGGTGAATGCGACCCTGGCGGTCGTCGCCGGCGCCGTGCTGGCCAGCTTCGTCTTCGTCTCAACCGCGACCCTCAGCGATGACCTGGGCATCCTCACCGGCAACCGGGCGCTCTGGGATTTCTTTCCCGGCCTGATCCAGCGCCACCTCGTCGAGGCGTTTCCCGCTTGCCTCCTGCCCGTCAGCCGCTCCGCCGGCGCGATCGGCGACCTCCAGCTGGGCTATGCCGGACTGGCCCTCGTTCCGCTCGGTGCTTGGCTGTGCTTCCGCCGTCCGGTCCCGGGTGAGTCGCGGGCCCCCCGACTGCCCGGAGCTCTGGCCGTCGCCGTCGCGCTGGGATTGCTTCTCCTCGTGCTGCCCGTCCCGGGCCTCACTTTCTTCGTGTGGAGGCACCTGCCGGTGACGGTTTACCAGCTGACCACGGAGTGGCCGGTCCAGCGCCTCTACCTGATCGCCCTCGCCTTTCTCGTTTTTGGGACCGCCCTGCTGCTGCCGCCCCTCGACCGGCTGCGGGGCCGGGCCCGGGGGCTCGCGGCGGCAGCCGCGGCCCTCGCCATGGGCTGGACCCTCTACCAAGCCCAGGCCTTCGTTGGCCGCGGCTTTTCTAATCAGTTGACGGCCGCCGACACGATGAGCGGCTATCGATCCTCCAATCTCGACCTCACCGTCACTTCCTATGCCTTCCTCGGCACGCCGCCGACCTACGTGCACGGCGTCATGGACCCGACGTTTGAGTATCGGCTTCTCCGGAACGGGACGGACGAGACGGCCTCGCAGACCACGTCGGCCCTGTCTGCGGCTCCGGTCGTGGCGCGGGGGGTCCTGCGGAATCCCCTGATCCGGCCCGCGCTGGAGGTCGTGAGTTCGCAGAACCTTCGGCTCCTTCCCGGGCATCGGTACCTCCTGACCTTTGCTTTCCCCACCCCGCCGCTCTCCGGCCGCCTCTACATCGTCGGGCCGCTGCTCAACCGCACCTACGTGCTGCCGGCGGCGGGCGAATCCGAGGGATTCGGAATGCAGCCCGGCGCCGGCCGCTCCATCCCGATATGGACGGATGCTCCCCAGCCGGAAAACGTCCAGGTCCGGATCTGGGTCAGCGACCGAACGGCGATCCCCGCCAACGCGGCTGCCGTGGCCACGTTCGAGCTGCGCGATGTTGACCCGAGAAAGCTACCGGTCCAGGTCGATTCCGGCTTTCCCCTGCGTTTCCAAGTCGAGGCGCCGGAATCGGGGCTCACGGTGGAAACGCCCCGCCGCTACATCCCGGGTTATGCGGTTCGGGTGAATGGCCAGCCGGGGCGTGCCCTGCGGTCGCCGACCGGCCAGGTGATGATCCCGGTTCCGCCCGGGCGCAGCACCGTTGAGCTCGACTACCGCGGACCCGCTCCGGCCCGGCAAGCCTTCTGGCTGACCGGGGCCGCCTGGCTGTTCTTCGCCGCCGTAGTCTGTTCGGGGTGGGTCGACCGATTTGATCCCTGTGCCGCGCTGGGCCGCCTCCTGCTGCGGCTCAGCCGCCAGCTGGCGGCCCGGTGGCCGGTCCTCCTCGCGGTGGCCGCGCTGGCGGTCGCGGGCGCCTATTTCCGCTTCGCCTGGCAACGCCACGAAGGGGATGCCGCCGCCGCCGGCCCCGTCCTGGTCAGGTTCGAACTCCCCTACGCCCAGACGGGCCTGAGCGAGCCGCTGCTCAGCACCGGACACACCGGCGCCGGCGTCGTCGTCTTCGCCACCCTGGTCGACGCGGCGCACATTCGCCTGGGCGCCGACGTCTGGGGCCAGCTGTTCCAGACCGCCCCAATCGCCACCGACTACTCGCAGCCGCACACGCTCGTCGTGTCCGACGGCGCGCTGCTGCCGCCCACCAACCCCCGTGTGGCCAGGATGGCGCCGCAGGAACGCGAGTACTTCCGCCGCCCGCTGACACTCGAGCTGGACGGGCGCACGGTCCTCGCCCAGGACTGCGATTCCTACCAGACCACGCCGGCGGAGACCAAGGTCGGCGCAGCCGCGTTCGGTTCTCTCACCCGGCCGCGCTACCTCGGCCCGATCCTCGGGTCCGAGCGCCTTCCCCTGCCCCGCCGCGCGGTCTTGCCGCTGAGCTTGGACGCCCGGCTAACGGTGCGGTTGGCGCCAGGGGCCAGCGGCGGTCCAGAGCCCTTGGCCTCGATCCTGAAGGGGGCCAATACCCGCCTGCTTGCCCTCACGGCTGTCGCGCCAGCCGAGGCCCGGTTCACCGTGTCGGATGGCGCCGGCCACGTCCTCAAGTCGGTGAAGCTCCCCTGGGACCGCCGCCGGCCGCATGGCTTCCAGCTCCAGTACCGCCGACTCCCGGAACCCCGGCAGGGCGTCGTCCTGGAATTGGGCTTTGACGGGTCGCCGCTCGCGTCCCTCGAGGACACCGCCCCGCAGGACGACGTACCGATCCTCATTTCCTCCCTCAACGCCACCGGCGACCGGGCGGTGGCGGCGCGCTTCACCGGGCCGGAACTGGGGCTGGTCACGGAATCCAATGGGCTGCTGGGCCGCTCCGCGGGTTCGGCCACCGCCGACGTGATTCTCACCTTCCCGACCGACCGTCCGGGTCGGAACGAGCCGCTCCTGACGACCGGCCGCACCGGCGCCGGCGATGTCCTCTATGCGTCCTACGTCGACGCCAGCCACATCCAGATCGGCTTCGACCACTGGAATGGCGGCGGGATGACGGGCCCGACAATCCCGTTCGACTACAAGAAGGCCCATGAGCTCCTGATCACGATGGGCGCCCTCCTTCCGGCGGGCGCCCCACCCGCCGCCGGCGTCTCCGTGATCCTGGACGGGCAGAAGGTGATCGATTCCCCCACGACCAGCTATCCGTCGGCTTCCGCCGCAGTGACTTTCGGCCGGAACACGATCGGCGCCTCGACCGCGGACCCTGAGTTCGCCGGCACCATCCTCTTCGTCGACCGCGGCGGCACCGCGCCCCCGGACGGCCTGGTGGCTCCGTGAGCGCGCCCAACTAGAGCGAACGCGGGGTCAGCCGTCCCGAGGAGTCCCCGGCCTTCCCGCTTTCCGCCTGCTCGTGGTACTCCGCGTCGGTGTTGACTCCCCACAGGTTGAACTTGCCGCCCGCGAGATTCCGCACCGCCAGGATCGCGGTCATCATCGAGTGGTCCTGGTTGTTGTATTTGTGCATCCCGTTGCGGCCGACGACTTGGAAATTTGAGAAGGGCGCCAGGGCCGCCCGCGCCGCGTCGACGTTCTCCTGGTAGCCGGGGGAATAGACCGGATAGGCCTTCTCCATCCTCACCACCGCCCCCTTTACCACCTGTTCCCGACGCGCCATGCCCAGCGCCATTAGCTCCCGGGTGCCGAGCTCGATGAGTTCCGCATCGGAGCTCGACCACAGGCCATCACCCGCGAAGCAGAAGTACTCCAAGCCCAGGCAGGTCGTCCCGGCGTCGGGAACCATCGCCTCGCTCCAGTTCTTGAAGTTCTGGATCCGGCCGAGCTTCAACCTCGGCTCGTGGATGTAGATCCAGTTGTCCGGAAACGGATTCTCCCCGCTGACCACCAACGCCACCGTAAGGAAATCCCGGTATTGGAGCGCCTTCGCCGCCCCGAGCGCCGCGGGCGCCAGCGGGGGATCGAAGGCGAGGATGGTCTCCTGCAGCGGCATCGAAACGATGAACTCGTCGGCCTCGAAGATCTCCTTCTTCCCGGCCGCCCCGACCGCCTCGATCGCCGTCACCCGGCCCCCCTGGTGCCGGATCGTGGTGGCGCGGGCGCCCATCGCGATCCGCCCCCCGGCGGCCCGGACATCGCGGGCCGCCCGCTCCCACATCTGGCCCGGCCCCAGGCGGG